>Ga0210398_10000813_pt1 | contig 34330 bp, 24 predicted proteins | sample IncBWC4OmetaG_FD_161047 | JGI IMG/M metagenome (GOLD analysis project Ga0210398, IMG submission 161047) | Forest soil microbial communities from Barre Woods Harvard Forest LTER site, Petersham, Massachusetts, United States - Inc-BW-C-4-O | ecosystem: Environmental > Terrestrial > Soil >... | reverse complement strand
CTGCTGTTACCATCGCCGCGACGACGCCATCCGTCGAGTCATTCCGCAATACACAGCAGCCTACAAGTGCAAGATTGTTCTGCCTGACCAAGTGAATGGGTGCGCCTATCCGATTTTCTCGGTGGTCGTCGAATCGCCCCTGGGTGAACGCACCAAAGCCAGGCTCACGCTTGATTCCTATCTCGGAGTGGTGGCGGCAACCAATTTCAAACAACGCACTCGCAAGATGATGGAGTATTACTACGCGGATCTGTTCAACTATGCCGTCGTGGGCACCCCGAACCGCCTCGAATACGACCAGGGATTCTTTGTCAAGAATGGCGACGGCGCCGCCGATTTGAAACCGATCGCCCACCTCTACAAAACCCAGGTCTATCAGCTGGCCGCGTACCTCGGCATACCGCAAGAGATCCAGAAGCGGCCTCCGACGACCGACACCTATCCGTTGGACCAATCGCAGGAGGAGTTCTATTTCCCGCTCTCCTACGACCGCATGGACCTGTGCCTCTATGCGAAAAACCACGGTCTACTGCCGCAAGAAGTCGCGCCCGTAATCGCGCTTACCACCCAACAAGTGGCTCGCGTCTACCAGGTGATCGATCGAACGCGCAGCGCCACCCGTTATCTCCATCGCCCTCCTGTGCTCTCTGAAAAAGTTCCCGAGGTGCCGGATGATCTCTGAGTCTGAATTGCCGGTGTCGCGTCCCATGCGCATTCTCCTTCTGGAGAGCGGCACAGGACCCGGCGGCTCGGTCAATTTCATTCGGGACTTCGTGCTTCACGTGGACCACCGAACGGCACAGTTCATTGTTGGGTTGTATTCAGCCAATCCGAGCAAGAGCCTTGAGGAAATTCGAAAGCTCGGGCACCCAGTTGTCTTTTTCAAGCACACGCGACCCGTGGCGCGCAAAAACTCCACCGGCATGTCCGGCCTTTTCGGCACGAGGCTGAAAAAGCTACGCAAGCTGAGAACGGCCGCCAAAATTCTCTCTCGGCTCATTCGTATTCAATTGCCATTGACCTGGAAGGTGTGGAGGTTCATCAAGCGCGAAGCGATCGATATCGTGGTACTGAATCAGGACGTTCACTTTCATGTCCCCGGCGTATTCGCAGCCAAGCTGGCCGGCCGGCCCTGCATCTGCCGCAAGGCCGGAGGCATCGGCGAAGCCAGGCCGCTCAAACGGTTCTTGAATCTCTGGGTGGATTTGTTCGTGAGCATTTCGAGAGCCACCGAAACGGACCAGCGAAATACTCCCGGCACGAAGAAGGTCGTCAATATCTACGAAGGCTTGGACCTCGAGCGTTTTCGATCGCTCCCGGCAAAAGAGGCCATGCGCGAATCATTGGGAATACCCGAAGACAAAAAGGTAGTGGCGGCGATCACGAGAGTTGAGATCGGCAAGGGCTTGCCGGAATTCATCCACATGGCCGCCGCGGTAATCCGTCGCTACCCGGACGTTGTTTTCCTGCTTGTCGGCGATGAAGAACCGGATGGCGGCACTCTGACCCGAGAACTGCGAGATCTCGTGAACTCTCTCGATCTCGAGGAACACCTGGTTTTCACCGGTTGGCGCGATGACATACCGGCAATCATGAACTGCCTCGATATCTTCGTCCATTGCCCGACCACCTTTATCGAAGGACTGGCGCGGACCTGCCTCGAGACCATGGCCGTCGGGATCCCGGCGGTTGTCTCGGACAACGGTGGCATGCCGGATGCCGTCGCGGATGGAGTCACCGGTTACGTCGTTCCTCAGGGAGACGTCCAAGCCATGGCCGAATCGGTTTTGAGGCTCCTTGAGGACGATTTGCAATGTCGTGAATTTGGCCGACGTGCCAGATTGCGCGTCGAGCAACGCTTCGACGCGGCGCACAATTCTCGCCAGCTTCAAGATCAAATCCTGAAGTGTGCCCGGCCAGCGAAGGTCTCTGAACTACGCGGCGCGCATGTTTGAGTGTCGTGAGAGTTGGGAGTTTTCGATCATGCCTGAATACACAGTGGTTCCTGCCAATCTCCAGAAAGACAGACAAGTGATCATTGACCTGTGGCGCCGGAACCTCGCCGACATCAACCATCTCGAGGAAAAATACAACTGGCATTTCCTCAACAACCCCTTTGGACCGGGGCAAATTTGGATCCTGAAAGCTGATGGCCAGCCAATCGGGACGACTGCTCTGGGAATGCGCCCCCTGAAACTCGGTGAGACTGTTACCACCGCCGGAATAGCGTGTGACCTCGCGGTGAACAAAGACCACCGCTTTCTGCAACCAGCCGTCATGCTTCAGCGCGCGTTGCTTTCCAGCGCGCATGCCGGAGTTCGAGTTGTTTATGGCGTGCCGAATCCCCCCGGCGCCTCGGTGCTGAAATATGTCGGTTACCGCAAATTCTGTTCCGTGCACCGGTACGCCAAACTCCTCCGCGTTTCCCACTACTTAGAGAGGTCCCGCAAATTCGGCGCAATCGTCCCATTTATCGGCAGGATGGCCGATCACGGTTTCGCTGCCCTCCAGTCGTTCAGTCGGGGCCGCGAGAACCGACGGGTCACACAGGTTTTCCCTTGTTTCGATCAACGATTTGACGAGCTCTGGAGCCGAGTGGATTCTGCCCACCCGGCTCTGACCGTTCGCGACTGCCGGTTCCTGAACTGGCGATATCACGAATGCCCGCTGCGCCAGTATAAAACGTTGGGTCTCCTGACCGAGGATGAGTCCAGGCTTCTGGGTTATCTGATCTACTACGTCGAGGACCATTCCGCAATTTGTGCCGATTTGCTTGTTCCGAGCGGCGCTGGAGATCTCAGCTGCCTCCTTTCGTCCTGGGCGACCGTGGTTTGGCGCGATGGACTTGCTTCACTATCAGTCAGTTGTTCCGACGGCGCGCTTCCCGCCAGTCTCTTACGCCTCGGCTTCACGCGGCGATCGGCAGCATCGACAGCCAGACCCGATCGCTCCAGTCGCCACGAACAGTGTAAGACTCTGTTTACTCACGAACGGCTCTCTGTCACGGAACACGCTGTGGCAGGCGGTTGGTATTACACCGAAGGAGATTCGGACTAAAATGAAGATGGAAAGTATCCAAAGTATAGGCGACCAAAAGCGGCGCGCACTCCCCACAATAAGCCCCTTGATGGTTAATCAGTTCCCCCGCGATATGGTCCGCCTCCTCCGCTGCAACCTTGATTCTGGTGAACTGGCGCTTGCCGAGGAACTCCGGGTCGTCGCCGATGGAGTTTTGGACGCCGTGTTGCGTTGTAAGACTTGCGGAGCCGAATTTCGCATCGAGAATGGAATTGCGTGCCTGCTGCCAGATCAGCTTACCGAGGAAGTCAAGCACGAGATGAGCATCCGCGACACCATCGACTACGATTGCACTAATCCAGGCTCTTTCGTTCCTCCGGCCGAAGGTTGGAGATCGGTGCTCTCCGACAGGCTGGAGGTTCCCGCGCACCTGGATGAACTCGAAACCTTGCCGACCGATACAGTTTTGGAACTTGCCTGCGGCGATGGCCGCTTCACGTCACTCATCGCAAAAACCGGGGCAAAGATTCTCGCTGTCGATTTCTCGATTAACGCCCTGCGGCTCCTGGCATGGAGACTTCCCGCTGGCGCCAGGGTCGGGCGCGTCCATGCGGACATCAATCAACTGCATTTCGCCGGCCGCGCGTTTGATCGTGCGCTCACTCTGACTCCCCTCGATTCTCGCGACGAACGCATGAATATGTATCGCACGATTGCTCATGCCTTGAGAGACGACGGACGTTATGTCGGCAGTTTTGAGCACGATGACCTGAATCGCCGCCTATTGGGCCTGCCCCTTATGCGACGCTACTCCAAAGACGGCATCCTCATCGAGCATTTGACCACCAGGACCATGCGCCTCGAAGCGGCACCCTATTTTTCAAAACTTCGCGTTTGCCCAATCCGTCCTCGTGTTCCGTTTGTCGCAAAACTGCCTCCAGGTTTGGCACTTCCTCTCTTGCGCCTGGTAGCCGAACTGCCCTTCGTGCGCCATTTCGGCGAATTGCTCTTGCTCACGGCCCAAAATCCCGTTCGCCTCCCTGTCGAAGGCGAACATCGTTCCGGCAACCGCGCAGCGAAAGGCGCCTACCGCTCCTACATGCGCAAAAAGAACAAAAAAGCTTCCTGGGGTGAAGAGTCGGTCTGATCCGTTTCCCGGCTTAACACCAGTCAACTGGCGGCTGCCACGGTCGCCTGGATCGTGGCGCGAAGATTTCTCTTAGCAACCCCTTTCCCGCACTACCTTCCGCTTAAAGCCCTTCGTCGAAGGTTCGCAAGTCTTACCGAATCTTTCAAACCATCGTTTGTCGGGAAGGTGCAGCCCACCATGAAGAAAAATAGAATTCTGCTGGCAGAAGACAAAGACGAAGTCCGCGTAGCGTTTCAGGAGGGCTTGGAAAGCCGCGGTTTTGAAGTAGCGCCCGCCGCCTCCGTTTGTGAAGCCCTCAGACTGATTTCTACGGAAAACTTCGACGTGCTGCTCTCCGACCTCCACATGCCCGATGCTTCCGATGGATTCACGGTAGTCAATGCCATGCGCCATACGCAGCCCAACGCTGTAACTCTGGTGCTCAGCAACTACCCCGTTCTTCAAGCCGCCATGACCGCCATCCTCTTGCAGGCCGACCAGGTTCTTCTGAGACCCATCGCTTTTACAGAACTCACGGAAATCATCCAAAAAAAACTTTCAGATCCTACGGCCCATATCGCTGTGAACAAAGAACGTGTCGCCGCGATTATTGAGCGCGATCGAGATCAAACCATCCAAAATTGGTTGTCCCGCGTCGAGCACACCGACGAACTCACCGCCATCACACTGACCCGCCAAGAGCGTACTGGTCACCTCCCGCTGCTGCTAAACGACCTCGCGCGCCGCCTTCGTCTCGCTCCCGATACCGAGCCTCCCACTTCCCGCGCCGCGCGCGAGCATGGAATTCTGCGACGCAAGCAAGGCTACACAGTCCCCATGGTCGTCGAAGAGTCGCGAATCCTGCAGGTGAGCATCTTCAATACTCTGCAAAACAATCTTGGCAGCGTGGATTTCGGCACCGTGTTGCTCGACGTGATGACCATCGCTGATGAAGTAGACTCGCAGTTGAAGCAGGCCATGCTTGGTTTCATGGAAACCATGGCTGCAAGGTCGGCGAAACCTTGATTTCATCCGTCGAGGGAGAATCCTATACCTGACGTACTTACTAAACGTACTTCCTCGTACTTACTAACCCTCTTTCCGCCGGCTTCGCTCTGCCGTATACTCGATGTCCCGCCCTCCAGGCTGCGCCTCGAAACTCAAGTTGGAGAACTACAATGAGAAAGTCGGTTTTGTCTGTTTTTCTTTTACTCATCTCGGTTTCTTTTGCGATTCCGCGTCGGGCGGCTGGGAGGCAAGATCCCGATCGCAAGCCCGACCTGCTCGTTGATGACGATAAGGTTCAATGCCCCACTGCGACATTCACTTCTATTCAAGATGCCATCAATGCCGCGAAAGCCGGCAATCTAATCCGCGTCTGTCCCGGCACGTATAGCGAACAACTTTCCATCAACAAGTCACTCAGCATCGAAGGCGATAATGGCGCGATCGTGCTGCCTGTGAATATGGTGGCAAACGCCACCGGCTCTTCCGGCACGCCCATAGCCGCCGCCATCCTTGTCGAGGATGCCGCGAATGTGGAAATCGAAGGTCTCATCGTGGACACCTCGAACAGTGGAGTATCCGCCTGCTCTCCGGACCTCATCGGCATCCTCTACCAGAATTCATCTGGCAGTATCGAACACAACGCCGTGCGTAGCACCAAGCTCTCCGTTTCGCTCAACGGCTGTCAGAGTGGGGATGCCATCGTCGTAGAAAGCCTCGGCGGCGGAACGTCCAAAGTCACTATCGACCACAACAGCGTCCACGACTATCAGAAGAACGGAATCACCGGCAATGAATTGGGCACCGAAGTCGCCATCACCAACAACGTTGTCACGGGCCTTGGTCCCACAACTGGTGCCGCACAAAATGGCATTCAAGTCGGATTCGGCGCGAAGGGCGGCGTCTTGCGGAATACCGTCACCGACAACGTATGGGCTCCCTGCGTTTCTCTCACAAACTGCGCATTCAACGCCACTGGCATATTGGTCTTTCAATCCGATGATGTGCGTGTTGAACATAACTCTGTCGCCACAAACCAGGTCGGCGTTTTCGCGAACGGACAAAACGCCAAAATCGAGTCGAACAACATCTCTAATTCCTTGGTTCTCGTGGGGATTGATTTGGCCGGTAACGACGGTCTAGCCAGTCACAACGACGTCACCAATAGCGGGCAAGCCGCCGTCCTTATCGAAGGCAACGATAATAAAGTTCAGAGCAACGAGATCACCGAAGCCCCCGTTGGAATTCTGAAACTCGCCGGCACCGTCGGAAACACGCACTCCGGCAACTCATTCTTTGACACTCTGATTCCCGTCGAAGACCCCGCGCCAGCGCACACCGTGCACGTCGTGCCTCAGCGTTAGTTTTTTCTGTTTTGCACCTTTTCTTCCGCTCGCGGTCGTGTGATCAGCTCGCGCTGAGCAGGCGCGTGCCTGATGAACGCGCAATCTCTAACGATGCGGGTCCTTTCGGCTCTCTTCTTTTTACCGGTGGCACGCTAATCTGCCCGTTTCCGTTTCATCGCCGAGCAGCAGCGTGAGTAACCTGTGCTGACTCGTCTTTGCTTCAGCTCCCGATAGAACTTCTCGCCTTTTCCATCGCTGTAATTCCATCGCCGTTCTCCGCACCCACGAGTTTCCTGATCCATAAAAGCGATTTGCTCGAAGCTCGTCCGGCTGCTTTCTCCCGAACCTCGGTCGTCGACCAACCACAGTCCACGCGGCGCCAGGGAGCCTGCCCTTGTTATGAAATCGAGTCAACTTTCAGGGGTCCATGGGTCCCGCATGCTAGGAGCCGATTCGGAGATCCCCATCGGACCGCAGGACCAGCTCCTGATGCGGGCAGACTTGGATCGTGTGGGCCGGTTTCCCCGAACGCCCTTCCCATGCCCGCCTAACCCCCCTGCTGTTTATTCGTCAAAGTTTGTAGAATCGTGGGAACCGGGGGAGGGTCAAGAACGTTTCCTTGATTAACTTTTTTCGAAGCGGTGATTCACAGCATCGGCAAGGGGGACAGATGCGCCGAGACATGCGATTCGCGATCCGGATGCTGTTGAAACAACCGGGCTTTAGCCTGATTGCGGTGCTGACCCTGGCGCTGGGAATTGGGGCCACTTCGGCGGTGTTCAGCTTGATTCAGGGCGTGCTGTTGACGCCGCCACCCTACCAAAAGCCGCAACAGCTGGTGTTGGTTCCGACCGCGCGGACGGATGGACAAAAGCAGGAAGGAGCGCGCGGGTGGCCCGCCCAACAATGGATGGAATGGCAGAAAGAGGCGACGTCGTTTGAAGGGATCGCCGCCTACGACTGGACGTTCAATTTTCTGATCCGCAACGAGGGGAGTCAGTCGATCGAGGGCATGGCCGTGACCGAAGACTATCTCCCGGTCATGGGATTGCGGCCCGTGCTCGGTCGCAGCTTTGAGAAATCGGACATTGGCCCGGGGCCCGTGAGGGCGATCCTGCTGGGGTACGAGTTTTGGAAGCGCACGTTTAACGGCGATCCACAAATCGTAGGCAAAACCGTCCACATCAGCCGATGGGACGTGCCGCCGACAGTGATCGGCGTGATGGAGCCCGGGGTACGCTTTCTTCCAGCGCCGGGGAATGCGAAAGAGCCAAATTACAACGTCAACGCGCTAGTGGACTTTTGGATTCCCGTGGCGCCCGATCCGAAATACTTGAAAAATCCGTATTGGAATATCGTGGCCCGATTGCACGACGGGGCGACGCTCCGGCAAGCGCAGGGAGAACTGACCGTGCTCGCCGCGAGAGAGGCGCAAGCAGAACACGACTTTCTGGGGATCACGCCGCAGGTGGAATCGTTGACAAACGAAATGAATCTCGACGGGCGAAAGATTCTGTTTCCGCTGCTGGGCGCGGCGGCGCTGGTTTTGTTCATCGGTTGCGGCAACGCCGCAGCGCTTCTGTTGGTGCGCGGGTTCGCGCGGCAACAGGAATACGCGGTGCGCATCGCGATGGGCATGGGACGCATTGCTCTATTGCGACAGGTTTCGACCGAGAGTCTGTTACTGGCGCTGCTGGGTGGAGCATTCGGAGTAGGCCTCGGGTTCGGAGTCGTGAAACTGTTCAAGTTGATAGGCGGCCATGCGATTCCGCGGCTGGATGGCGTGACGACGGGGTGGGGGGTGCTGGCGTGGGGATTGGGTGCAGCGGTGCTGGCTGCGGTTTGCGCAGGGGCTTTTCCGGCGCTGCGGGCTTTCCGGTTGGATCCCATGGAGGTGCTGAAGAATGCCGGACCCAAAGGAACGGCGGGACTCGGGGAACGGCGGCTTCTGCGCGGGGTCACGATGGTGCAAACGGCGCTGACGCTTGCGCTGCTTGTGGGGGCCGGGCTACTGATTCGAACGATGGTGAACATTGCGAAGGTCCCTTCGGGCTACAACACCAGCCGCATTTTGACAATGAGCGTGACGGCGGTCGAAGGAGACTGGTCGAATTTTCACCAGCTGGCGCTCGAACGGGTTTCGGCGCTTCCTGGCGTGCAATACGCGGCTTTTGCTTGGGGCGTGCCGCTTACGGGCAACAATTGGCCGGCGACGCTGGAAGTCGAGGGGCAGCCTCCGGCGATTAAGGAGAGCGACAAGACCGCGATGCCGCTGCGCGCGGTCACGCCGGATTACTTCAAGCTGATGGGTCTCGTGATGCTCGAGGGTCGGGAGTTTCGTTCGACGGATGACCGCAATGCGCCGAATGTGGCTATCGCGAATCAGTCGTTTGTGGATCGCTATTTTCCGAAGGCCAGTCCGGTTGGACGGAAGTTTTGGATGAATGGGCGGGACAAACCGGGTACAGAAATCGTTGGCGAGGTCTCGAATGGGCGCACAGACGATCTGACACAGGAAGCGTTGCCGGAGATCTATTTGCCGCTGTGGCAGGCGCAGGCGTTTTCGAAACATCTGGTGGTGCGCACGGCGGCGGACCCGCGCGCGGTTCTGGTTGCGGTGGAACGCGAGCTGCACGCCGTCGATCCAACCGCCGCCGTCGAAAATCCGAAGACTTTGGAACAGATTCGCGATGATTCGCTGGCGTCGCGTACTTTTGCCATGCAGCTGTTGATCGGATTTTCGGTTGTGGGCAGCGTGTTGACGCTGGTCGGGATTTACGGCGTAATTTCGCTTTCGGTGGCCTCGCGGCGAAGGGAGCTGGCGATTCGCAGCGCGGTTGGTGCTGAACAAAAGGACATTCGGAACCTGATCTTGGGCGAGGGACTTCGATTGATTGGGAGTGGCGTACTCGCGGGAATGGCGCTGGCGATCTTTTTGTCGCGTGTGCTGAGGACTTTTCTGTTTGAGGTCGAGCCCAGCGACCCGGAGACCCTGCTCGTTGTAGGAGCGTTGTTCGTGGGAGTGGCGCTGCTGGCATGCTGGGTGCCGGTGCGCCGGGCCGCGAAGGTCGATCCGCTAGAAGCGTTACGTTACGAGTGAATGGAGCCGCGGCGGATAGCCGGGGCGGCTCTTTCGAAATGTATCGGGAGGAGACCGTCCCGCGTTCAACAATATTTGCTGATTTAAGCCTTCCAAACGTTAGAATGCCCACCCGGAAGCGAGCACAATTCGCTAACTGCACGAAAAACGGATCAGGCTCAAAGCACGACGGGAGGGCACAAATGAGAACAATTCAGGGGCCGGGCATCTTCCTTGCACAGTTCGCCTCGGATGTTCCGCCGTTCAATACGTTGGACGCCATCTGTGGCTGGGCGGCAAGTCTTGGATACCTGGCCGTGCAAATTCCTTCATGGGACGCTCGGCTTTTTGATTTGCCGCGTGCCGCCGAAAGCAAATCCTACTGCGACGAAATTGCTGCCATAGCCGCGCGGCACAAGCTCGTCATTTCCGAGCTTTCCACGCATCTGCAAGGACAACTGGTTGCCTGTCACCCTGCTTACGATGCCATGTTTGACGGTTTCGCGCCGCAAAACCTCCATGGCCATCCTAAGGCACGTCAGGCTTGGGCCGTCGAGCAGTTGCATTTGGCGGCGCGGGCTTCCCGGCACCTCGGCCTGAAAGCCCACGTGACGTTTTCAGGCGCGCTGGCGTGGCCCTATACCTATCCCTGGCCGCAGCGCCCCGCCGGTCTGATCGAAACCGCCTTTGATGAACTTGCAAAGCGATGGCTTCCCATCCTCGACGCCTTTGACGAAGCCGGAGTCGATCTCTGTTTTGAAATTCATCCCGGCGAGGACCTGCATGACGGGGCGACGTTCGAAATGTTTTTGGATCGCGTTCGGCAGCATCCGCGCAGCAACCTGCTCTACGACCCCAGCCATTTTTTGCTGCAGCAGCTCGACTATCTCCAATTCATAGATCTCTATCACTCCCGCATCAAGATGTTCCATGTAAAGGACGCGGAGTTCCGTCCCTCGGGCAAGCAGGGTGTCTATGGCGGCTACCAGTCGTGGTTGCACCGCGCCGGCCGGTTTCGTTCGCTGGGCGACGGCCAGGTGGACTTTCAAACCATATTCTCAAAACTCACCCAGTACGATTTCCCAGGATGGGCGATTCTCGAATGGGAGTGCTGCATCAAGAGCAGCGAACAGGGAGCGAGAGAGGGTGCGCCTTTTATCCAGCGGCATATCATCGAAGCGGCGAAGAGTTCGTTCGACGACTTCGCTAGTTCCGGCGCCGATCAAAAGGCCATACGCAAAATTCTGGGGCTTTCTGAGTCGGAAACGTAAGTGCGGCCTTCAAAGCCACAGCCGAAGAGGTCATCCCGGCAATCGTCTCCACTCGGCAAACCACTCACAAATGAGTCTAGACATGTGCCGGCCCAAACCGCAGGGCCACTCGAAACATTCCTCTTCATCGGCGGCACAAAATCGTTTGCGTTATAATTTGACTCCGGATGATAAACGTCGAGACTTCACAACCGATCTCGTCTGGCTTGGATTGGGCGCACCCGCTCGTCCGCGATTGGTTTATCGGCCGCTTCAGCACGCCGACGGAGCCGCAGCTGCTAGGCTGGCCGAGCATTCTGGCTCGAGAAACCACGCTCATTTCCGCTCCCACCGGCTCAGGAAAAACGCTGGCAGCTTTTCTGATCTGTATTGATCGCTTGGTGCGCAAAGCCCTCAACGGGGAATTGCGGGACCAAACCGAGGTTCTTTACGTCTCGCCGCTCAAAGCGCTCAGCAACGACATTCAGAAAAATCTGGAAATTCCCCTTGGTGAGATTCTTCAACTCGCCGGCCAGCGCGGCATCCTCATGCCGGACATACGCACGGCCGTACGCACGGGAGACACGCTGGCCCATGAGCGACGCGCGATGTTGTCGCGACCGCCGCACATCTTGGTCACGACTCCCGAATCCCTCTATATTCTTTTGACCGCCGCGAAAAGCCGCGAGGTGCTCAGAACGGTTGAAGCGGTGATCGTAGACGAAATTCACGCAGTCGCTGACGACAAACGCGGCGCCCACCTGGCGCTTTCTCTCGAACGTCTCGACCGGTTGACTGGTAAAGCTCTGACCCGCATTGGTCTTTCCGCGACGCAAAAGCCGATCGAACTGGTGGCCCATTTTCTCGGCGGTTCGGCTCGCTCCGATCCAGTGATCGTGCAAATAGGTCACCGGCGCGAACTCGATTTGGCCATCGAAGTTCCGGAAAGCGAGCTTGGGCCCGTGGCTTCCAACGAAATGTGGGGCGAAATCTACGATCGCATCGCCACACTGGCAACGCAGCATCGCTCGACGCTGATTTTTGTCAACACGCGGCGTCTCGCGGAGCGCGTGGCGCATCATCTTGGCGAACGGCTGGGACAAAGTGCGGTGGCCACGCATCACGGCAGCTTGTCGCGCAAGCTGCGGCTCACCGCCGAAAGAAAATTGAAGGCGGGTGAAATCCGCGCGCTGGTCGCCACCGCTTCCCTCGAACTCGGAATCGATATTGGCAGCGTTGATCTGGTCTGTCAGATCGGTTCACCGCGCTCCATTTCTGTGGGTTTGCAACGTATCGGACGCGCGGGCCACTGGCGCGGTGCGGTGCCCAAAGGGCGCCTCTTCGCCACGACGCGTGACGACCTGCTCGAATGCGCAGCGCTGGTCCGCGCGATTCGTCAAGGTGATCTCGATGGCATCGCCATTCCCGAAAGTCCTCTGGATATTTTGGCTCAGCAGATGGTTGCTATGTGCGCTGCTGAGGACTGGAGCGAAGACCAGTTATTCCAGTCCGTGCGCCGGGCGTATCCCTATCGCAATCTCCTTCGCAACGACTTTGACGAAATAGTCGAAATGCTTTCAGAAGGCATCGCCTCCAAGCGAGGACGCTACGCCGCTTATCTGCATCGCGATCGCGTAAACGGCGTGGTTCGCGCGCGCCGGGGCAGCCGCTTGGCGGCCATTACCAGCGGCGGCGCAATTCCAGAGAATTCGCTCTACACCGTGGTTGCCCAGCCCGAGGCTATCGTTGTCGGTACGGTCGACGAAGACTTCGCCGTCGAAAGCCTCGCGGGAGACATTATGCTTCTCGGAAACACTTCCTGGCGCATTCGCCGTGTCGAAGCCGGCAGTGTGCTGGTGGAAGACGCCCAAGGAGCGCCCCCCAACGTGCCCTTCTGGCGCGGCGAAGCTCCCTCACGAACAGACGAACTCTCTCTGCACATCGGTGAACTGCGCGAGCAGATTAGCAAGTTTGTTCCGCGGGCGTCGCCGGACTCGGGCGGACACGCCGCCGCCGTACATTGGCTGAAACTCGAGTGCCGCCTCGATGATGCCGGCGCCGAGCAAATCGTGGAATACATAGTGGCCGGACGAGCTTTGCTCGGCGCAGTTCCCACGCAAACCACCATTATCGCCGAGCGCTTCTTCGATGAAAGCGGCGGCATGCAACTCGTCATCCACGCGCCTTTTGGTGGCCGCATCAACAAAGCCTGGGGCCTCGCGCTTCGCAAACGCTTTTGTCGCGCGTTCAATTTCGAGCTGCAAGCGGCGGCGACCGACAACGGATTAAATATCTCGCTTAGCGAACAGCACAGTTTCCCCCTCGGAGACGTCTTCCATTTCCTTCATCCAAATTCCTTGAAGTCCGTTCTCGAGCAAGCCGTGCTCACTTCGCCGCTTTTTACCACACGCTGGCGTTGGGACGCCGGTCGCGCTCTGGCCCTGCTTCGTTTCCGTGGCGGCAAGAAAGTTCCGCCGCAAATCCAGCGCATGCGGGCCGATGATCTGCTCGCCGCCGTGTTTCCCGAAGCCCAAGCTTGCCAGGAAAATATCGAAGGCGACATCACCATTTCCAATCACCCGCTCATCCGCGAGGTCATGAAAGACGTCCTCACTGAAGCCATGGACATCGAAGGTCTGGGTCGTGTCCTCGACGGCATCGCCGACGGCCGCATCCGATGCCTCGCCGTCGATACGCCGCAGCCCTCTCATTTTTCTCACGAAATCCTGAACGCCAATCCTTACGCCTACCTTGATGATGCGCCACTCGAGGAGCGCCGCGCTCGTGCCGTCGAGATGCGCCGCGTTCTGCCGGACGCCGTGCTCGGAGAAATCGGCCGCCTGGACCCGGCCGCCATCGCCGAGGTCTCGGACGATGCCTGGCCCGATGTCCGCGACGCGCAAGAACTCCACGACGCACTCCTGACGCTGATGGCCATCCCGGCTGGTTCCATGACGGTCGCCGAAGGCTCCCATCGCATGGTTCGGAAGCTTCAAGAATCACTACCCGTTTGGGGTAACTTTTTCAGCCAGTTAGCGCAAGAACATCGCGCAACGCGCGCACGCCGAGGCTCGGAAGTCTATTGGGTCGCCGCCGAACGTATGCGCTTGTTCGCCCAGATCTTTCCCGGAGCCGCTTTCGAATCGCCGCTCCAGGTTTTCGAATCCCCAGCCTCGTCCCGCGAGGATGCTCTTCTCTCCGTCGTAACCGGCTGGATCACGCATAGCGGCCCTGTCACGGAAAACCAACTTGCCGCCCTCCTGGCTCTCCCCCATTCGGACATCGAAAAGTCACTGCTCCGTCTCGAGTCCAGCGGCCTCATCCTTCGCGGCAAGTTCGGCTCTCCCGCCGCAAACGAATCCGAGTGGTGCGAACGTCGCTTGCTCGCGCGCATTCATCGCCTGACGCTCGGCCAGCTCCGCGAGCAAATCCAGTCCGTCACTCCCGCTCAATTCATGAACTGGCTGCTTGGTTGGCAGCACGTTGCCCCAGGCACACAACTGCTCGGCGAGCGCGGGACGCTCGAAGCTATCCGTCAGCTGCAGGGTTTCGAGGCGCCGGCGAATTCCTGGGAACGACAAATCCTGAAACGCCGCGTCGCCGATTACCATCCAACGATTCTCGACCAGCTTTGTCTCACAGGCGCCGTGGGTTGGGGCCGCCTGTCTCCGCATCCCGCCACGCTCGAATCCGTCACCGGCGCAAAACGCCGCGTCACTCCGACAAGCGTCGCTCCAATCACTTTCTTCGTGCGCGAAGATTCCGAGTGGATGATCCCGCGCCGCGAAGCGGGCGAAGCGGAAACGATCGGCCTCACTACCGACGCCACCGCGGTTCTCGAGTTCTTGCGCCAGCGCGGCGCTTCGTTCTTCGCCGATATCGTCCGTGGTTCCGGGAGGCTAAAGTCAGAAGTAGAAGCCGCGCTCTGGGAACTGGTCGCTGCAGGACTTCTCACCGCGGACGGTTTTGACAATCTTCGCGCGCTGATCGATCCCAAGCGGCGCTCTGGGCAGGGCATTGGCCGCGCTTCGCGTCCCCGCCACAGCTCGGGCCGCTGGTCGCTGCTTTTTTCCGGCGAAACCGGTGACCACTCTCGCGCTCTCGAAGCCACCTGCCGGATGCTTCTCGGCCGTTACGGAATCGTTTTCCGCGAACTCCTCAACCGCGAGCCCATTCTTCCCAAATGGCGCGAATTGCTCATCACTTTCCGCCGCCTCGAAGATCGTGGCGAGGTTCGCGGTGGGCGCTTTGTCAGCGGCTTCCTGGGCGAACAGTTTGCCCTAGGTATGGCCGTCGAGTCATTGCGCGCCATGCGGAAGCAGCAACCGACCGGCGAGCTCATTACCGTCTCCGCTGCGGACCCCCTAAATCTTGCCGGGATTGTCGTTCCTGGTGAGCGCATTCCGATCAATTCCGGCAGGGTGGTCGCCTTCCGTGACGGCGTAGCCGCCGAGCCAGACCAGCGCGCCAACGTAATTCGCATGCCTCTCGCCCGTTGAGCGGAATCAAGCCCTGTGGCGTTACCAGCGGTGCTGACGCCAGGAACAATACGGGTTGACACCACGACGAGCCGCAGGCACGATTTCCTTGCCGACACAATCCCTCCTTTGCCCTCGCCCGGGTCGGATTCACATCGAACCTCGAGCGTGCTGCCGCCTATGAACAAGAAACCGCTTCGCGCATTTTCTCTTTTCTGCCTCGCCGGTCTCTTTCTTCCGGCCTCTGGGGCTGCCCAGTGCAAAGACCAGCTCTGCCGAAATCTTCAGAACCTGCTGGACGCCGCGGTCACCGATTTTAGAGAATATCGCGCCAATCGAATTGCCGTTCCCGACGCCTCGGTCGCAGGAGCGAAAGTCCCCTGTCAGATGACAGCGTGGGCCAACAACGTCCCTATGCTCATCTGCTACGCCCAAATTCCTTACCAGGCCGCGGAAAGCTGGTACGCAGGCGCGCTCGAATCTCTCCGGATTCTCCAGCCAGCGTGGCAATTCAAAATCGACTCCCCAGCCGCAGATCACTTTTCAGACGCTGGCCCGCCGGATTGCGCGGTCCCCGCCACCGAAGGACCCTACCTCGGCCATTGCCCGCTTCATCTGCAAACCACAAAACAAATCGATGGCACGGCGAAGGTCTATCTTTGGATAAGTTCGCTCTCCTCGCCTTACTTGGTCAACCGCCCGCCGGGTCCTCCCAAGAAAACCGCGCTTGCCCCCGCCGCAGGCGGTTGCGACGATTTGTGCCAGGGGCTCAAAAGAGCCTTCGAGGCTCGGGCGAGCACTTTTGAAGATCTGCGCGCCGCAAAAACAAGCGGCGCCGTTTCCGATGCGACCATCAAACTTCGAGGGGCAGCGCAATGCTCCGTCAACCGAACCTCAAAGGCTGCTTCGAATGCTGCTGGAACGCAGTATTTATGTTACTGGACCGAGGCTTCGGCCTCAGACGCCGACGCAAGATTTCGCGACCTAGTCTCCCGGCTGCAGGTTTTGGTTCCTTCCACTTGGGCAATCCGGCAGGAAGACCAATCCGAGGAACTCACAGGCACGAAAGTCAGCGCGTGGCTGGCCACCGCTCCCGGAGCCAAACAAGAGGTTGCTGTGTATCTCTCGAATCAATCCGTCGGTCTCCATATCCGATCATGGAATTAACGCGCCTTTTACTCTGCCGTTTGCCTGGCCCTCGAGAGTACCGTGCAAATCCTCCGCATCTGAGCAAACCTCTCTAGCAGGGACGCTGTCTGTTCATGACAAGGTGGAGTTCTTCAAACAAAAAAGGCTAGCCGTTCGAGAGCGCCCTTCCGCCAAGAAAAGACGCTCGCGGCCGCCAACGGGGGAACCTAGGCCGTCTTGGCCTTCTGCCCCAATTCCCGCATTTTGCGGTCCTCCAATTTCACGGCCGCCGTCGCTACATTTTCTTCCAGGTGAGCGACGCGCGATGTCCCCGGAATCGGCAACATCACCGGCGAGCGCCACAAAAGCCACGCCAGCGCCAGCTGAGAAGGCGAAATTTTCATTTCAGCGGCCGTCCGCTCGAGCTTGCCGCCCTTCTCGGCCAATTTGCCGGCTCCCAGCGGGAACCAAGGTATAAAGCCAATACGCACGCGCTCGCAATACTCGAGAACATCTTCCGCCGCCCGGTCCGCGACGCTGTAGCGGTTCTGCACGGAAACGATCGGCACGATGGTTCGCGCATGCTCGATCTGCGCGACACTGACTTCGCTGAGGCCGATGTGTCTGATTTTCCCCTGTGTTTGCAAATCCTTCAGCGCTCCCAGCTGATCCTCCGCTGGTACGGCAGGATCGATTCGGTGCAATTGATATAAATCAATCCGCTCCAGCTTCAGCCGCTGCAAACTCCCTTCGCACGCTTTACGCAAATGTTCGGGCCGCCCATTCATCGTCCAGCGATCCGGTCCCGATCGATCAAACCCAGCTTTTGTCGCGATCACCAAACCCGCCGGATAAGGATGGAGGGCCTCGGCGATAAGCCTTTCGCTCACGTGCGGGCCGTAGGAATCCGCCGTGTCAATAAAATTGATTCCCAATGCAACCGCCCGCCGAAGCACCCGAATCGCTTCGTCGTGATCCGGTGGCTCGCCCCATACGCCTTTTCCGGTAATCCGCATGGCCCCAAACCCCAGCCGCCACACCGGCAGTTCCCCGCCAATTCTGAACTCGCCACTCTTTGCCGCTGGCAAGTCCTTTTCAAATTTTCCTGTCCCGCCCGTTATCTTTGATTTGTCCGTCGATTTGTCCGTCATGGTTTTGCTCCCGGTTCTTGCTTCTCCGAAGATCTTTGTCCGCGCACGCGGTCTCGCGCGGCGACCCATAACCCTTTTCTAAACGCTGTCGTCGCCGCCCGGCGCTGAGGTGCAATACTTCGATGCGCGGGCCGCACGATAAGGCATCTAGATTCCCGCAACTCCGTGCGCTGGACCCTCGGTCGACTTCGAGCCGGGAGCCATTCCGAGCCTTCCTAGAAAACGCAGTTCAAAACGTATAATCCCGCGAATGGGCAGTGCAACGCCGCCTCGTCAGGCATTTCGCCGCCATGGTGGCCAGCCTTCACCATCCTTGATTTCCTTGATCGTCGAAGACATTCACCAGTTTAATCCGCGCGCACAGCCGGACGACATCACTCTGATCGTCGCCTACTGCCGAGAGGACCGAGCACCGGCCTGACTTAAAAGAAGCGCATCACAGGCGGCACAACGCGGCGGCCCCGGCGATTCCGGCGTCCGACCCGTACTTCGCCAGGACCATGGGCATTTCCCGAAAGCGCTTATTCACGCACCAATTCGCTAGCTGTTCGCGGATGCGCCCGAAAAAACCGCTCATGAGCTGCGCCACGCCACCGCCAAAAATAAACACATCGGGTTCGAGCAGGTCGATCACATTCCCCGCCCAAATAGCCAGAAAGTCCGCAGTTTCTCGCAGCACCTCACAGGCCAGCGGGTCACCCTGGCGAAACGCTTCAGCCACAATCTCGGCCTCGACGCCGTTCACTTGTCCGCCGGCCAGAGCGAACATTTTCGAGTCGGCGTCAGGCGATTCCATCAGCCGTTCTCGAGCCCGCCGTGCGATCGCCGGGCCGGAGCACAACGCCTCGATGCAGCCGCGTTTCCCGCAACCGCACTGCGGTCCGCGATAATCGATCGTCACGTGACCGCCTTCGGCAGCGCTACCCGTTCGGCCGTGATAGATGTTGCGATCGAAAACGATACCGGTTCCAATGCCCGTTCCCAGCGTTGCATAAAAAACGTTTCTATAACCAACTCCGGCGCCCCAAATGGATTCGGCCAGCGCCGCCGCATTCCCGTCATTGTCCACTCGCGACGAAAGTCCAAAGAGGCGCTCGACTTCCGCGGCCAACGGAAAATTCCGCCAGCAAGGCACGTTCGGCGGATTGAGGATCACTCCGGTTGCAGGATCGAGGGGACCCGGCGCGCAAATTCCGATTCCCGTCAAACTAGCCCGGACTTCCGGCCGCGCCGCAAAAACGCCTTCGATAGCGGATTGCACCGCGCCCAATCCATCGGCGGCACCTCCGCGCGCGGGCATCGCCACACGCGTCTGAAAAAGAATCCTGCCCTCGGTGTCCACGAGTCCGGCGGCCACTTTGGTCCCGCCGATGTCCACACCAAGCGCAAATGTGCGAGCCGCGTCTATTTTCTCCAGTCCCATATTCTCGGCAGGCGAATCATTCGATACCCAGGCGGTGCTGCATCTCCTCAAGAGTGTGTCCCTTGGTTTCCGGATAGAAGGAAAAGACGACGAAAAATTGCAGCACCATCATCGCCCCGAAAAACACGAAGGGATACGCGCCGGAAGATTTCGCAAGCTGAGGAAATGTATAAGCAATGATGGCGTTCATGATCCAGTGCGAAGAGCTCCCCACGCTTTGTCCCTTTGCGCGCACGCGGCTCGGAAACACCTCGCTTATGTACACCCAAATTACGGCACCTTGCGAAATGGCGAAGAAGGCGATGTAGGCGACCAGGAACACGAGAAGATAACTCTGGTGGCTATTCGTGAAGAACACCCAGGAAACACCAAAAAGGCACGCAGCGGTTCCGACGGATCCAATCAGCAGAAGAGTTTTGCGCCCCAGCTTATCGATGACCGACATGCCTAGCAGTGTGGCTGCAAGATTCATCCCGCCGACAGCTACGGCCTGCAAATCACCGGACATTTTGCTGTAACCGGCCGCGGCAAAAATGTCATTCAGATAGTAAAGAATGGCGTTGATGCCGGAAAGCTGGTTGAACATGCCAATGGTGATCGCGAGAAAAAGCGGGAAGCGGTATTTCCAGGAAAAAAGCCGCTCGGAAGTTTCGAGGCGCTCGAGATGAATCGAATTGACGATCTCGCTCAACTCTGCCTCGGGATTTTCCGCACCCATCATCTCGAGCACGCCGCGCGCTTCGTCCACTCGTTTCTGAGTAACCAGCCAGCGCGAGCTTGGCGGAATACCGAAGAGTAGCACGAGAAAAAGCACCGCAGGAAACGCCGCAATACCAAGCTGCCAACGCCATTCGGCTGCGCCGAGTGCGAGCCGCCCGATGCAGTAGTTGGACAAATAAGCGAGCAGAATGCCGATCACGATGTTTATTTGGAAAGTGCCGACCAGACGCCCGCGCGTTTTTGCCGGCGCCAGCTCGGCGATGTATACGGGCCCGAGCACCGAAGACCCGCCGATGCCCAATCCTCCGATGAATCGTGCCACCAGGAGCGCTTGCCAGTTCCACGCGAAGGCGCAACCCAATGCCGAAATGACATAGAAGGCGGCGAGGACGCGCAAGGTCTCCCGGCCGCCCCATCGTTGGCCCGGAATTCCGGCCGACATGGCACCGACAATGGTGCCGAGAAGTGCCATGGCCACTGTAATTCCCAAGGCTTTCGGCGACAACCCATAGGCAACGGTGAGCGAGTGCGTCGTTCCGGAAATGACGGCAGTATCGAAGCCGAACAACAGACCGCCGAGAGCGCCGACGGCGGTGGCTTTGGCGAGATTGGCGTTCATCGCCGCCCGCTCGAAGGCAGCAGTGTCATTTGCATTTCTCCAATCAATCGTCCGATATCACCACGTGCAGGGTCCTGACTTCGGAGGCCGGCCGCTCTTCCGTTCTCACTGCGCATAGAAAACGCTCATGGTCCGGTAAAAATTCCACACATCTACTTTCGAAGACATCTCGAAAGGAGAATGCATCGAAAGCAGCGGTACGCCAAAATCGATTACTTCCATGTCCTCTCGAGACATGAATCCGCCGATGGTGCCACCGCCGCCGACATCCACTTTATACGTGTGCGTCTGCCAAGGTATGCCGCTGCGGTCGAGGAGGCCGCGGATCTTCGCCGTATATTCAGAAGGCGCATCAAAACCTTCTCCATAGAGCTTGATGGTCACGCCGTAACCGAGCTGCGCCGCGTTCGTGGCTTCAGCGGTAGAAGGAAAAATCGGGTTCAGGCTGTCGTTAGCGTCGGCAGAGATCACCAGCGAATTGTGCAAGGCCCGCCGCAAATCCAAATCGTTGTACGACGTACCGCGCTGCGCTCCGATGAGCCGCGCAAACGTCGAGTTCAGAAACTCGGAGCCTGCTCCGGTGTTGTTGACGGAGCCGACTTCCTCAAAATTTGAAAGATACGCGAGCGCGGTGAATTTCGGTGTGCCTTTGAAGTCGATGATGGCGCGCGCGGCGCAATAGGATGAAACGCGGTCGTCTTGTCCGTACGCGCCGACAAGTCCGCGGTCAAAACCAACGTCCGCCGGATGCGCCGCGGGCACCAGAGCCAGCTCCGCGCTCACAAGGTCCTCTTCTTTTATTTTGTAGGTGGACGTCAGAAGCTGGGTGACCTTCACCGCGACGGATTCTTTCTCACCCGGGATGCTGCCGATGACGGGGTCGAGCTCCTCGCCTTGCAGCACGTTCGTGTACGTGCGCATCCGCAAGTCGGCATCCGAGTGCGGCGCGCGGTCGGGAATCACAAAAACTGGGTCGCCGGCATCGAGGCCGATAGAAACGTCGATCGTGCGGCCATCGGCAGTATCGATACGGCCAACGAGTGCGAGCGGAATGTTAGCCCACTGATATTTTTTGATTCCGCCATAGTATTTCGTTTTAAAAAGCGCGAAGCCGCCAGCGGGATAAATGGGACGGCCTTTCAATTCGATATGCGGGCTGTCCTGATGCGTGCCAACGACGCGCGAGCCATCCACGATGGGATCGGAGCCAATCACAGCAAGAATAAGGCTGCGGTCGCGATTCGGAATGATCAAACGCGCTCCGGGCCTTACCTGCTCGGGCTTGCTGAACTCCGTGAAGCCAGAGGCGCGCGCTCGGCGCATCACTTCACGCGTCGAACCCAGCGCCGATCTCGCGATGTTCAGATAATTCTTGTAGTCGTCGGAAAAATCCTGAACTTTCGTGCGCTCTGCAGGAGTCAGCAAAAGCCAAGACGATTTCTTCTTTCCCCAGGCGTCTCCTTCGTCCTGCGCCGAAAGCGTGGCAGAAAAACTTGCCGCGAACGTAAGCAAGATGGCCGACAGAAAGATGCCCCGCTCGCCAATCCTCATGGTACTTTCTCCGTCACATCTCAGCCTGTTTGGAAAGGGTTCGAGCCTGCCCGCTGACGGCAAACAGAGGATGGTACCTCAAAATTGGCTTGGCAAGTGTCGCCGCGGGAGTGCAACACCGCTGGTGGTCCGCCCGGGCGCGCCGTTTCGACTCCCACGCCCCTACGGTGCGCGCCCGCTCGAGTTCGTGGTTCACTCGGAAAGCGAAAAGAGTTAACGTACGCGGCATGTCTTCCGAGATCAGCTCGTATGACCGGGTGCCGTATCCCGGTCGCGCTTTTTTACAAACGCATCCGGACCGGCTTCGAGTTATGGGCACTCTCTATGGGATGAATCCCGTGCCGGTGGACGATTGCCGCGTTCTGGAGATTGCTTCGGGCAACGGCAGCAATTTGATTCCCATGGCGTACGGCCTTTCGAAGAGCGAGTTCGTGGGCATAGACCTGGCGGCAAAGCCGGTTGGAGCGGCGCAAGTAAGAATCCAGCGCTTGGGCCTCAAGAACATTCGAATCCAGCAGATGGATTTAATGGAGATCGGGCCAGAATTCGGCGAGTTTGACTACATCATTGCACACGGCGTGTATGCGTGGGTGGCGAAGGCTGTGCAGGAAAAAATCCTCGCGATTTGCCGTGCCAATCTCAGCGTTAATGGCGTGGCGTTTGTGAGCTACAACACAAATCCTGCAGGACACATCCGAGAAGTCTTCCGAGAGATGATGCAGTTCCACGAACGGCGCACCGGCGAAGCCGCGAATCCTGTTAAAGCACAGCGTGAGTTTCTAGAAGTGATACTCGAGGCGACCGATTCGCGGTCTCCGTGGAAAGCGCTGTTTGCCGATGAACTGAAGCTGATCTTCAACCGCGATGAAAAAGTGGTGTACCACGACGATCTGGCGGAGTGCTTCCTACCGCTTTCCTTCGGCGATTTTGTCGAAAGGGCACAAGGTTGCGGATTGCAGTTTTTGGGCGAGGCCCAATTGAACGACGTGCTGGATCCTGAGTTGGGCCGAGAAGCGCTGGACGCGCTGCGCCAACTCGCCGCGGGCGACTTAATTGCCTACCAGCAGTATCTCGATTTCGCGAGGTATCGTAGATTCCGGCAGACTTTGTTGTGTCATGCGGAGATTCGTTTACGGCGCGAGGAAGTAGCGTCGCAGGTGCGAAAATTGCTGGTGGCTTCGCCCATGAGGTATACCGCCGCTCAGCCCGACGGCACCGTGGAATTCCGCAATATACGCGGCGCAAGCACGATCACCACGAACGATCCCATGGTTGTAGCGGTTCTTCGGCAACTGGAGAAAATTTGGCCGCGGGCGGCGAGGTTCGAGGAACTCGTGAACGCTATGCCGCCAGTAGTTCCGGAGGCCGAGCAAACGGAAGCCGCAAAAGGCCTGGCCCAGGCAATGCTGAAACTTGCGGTCGGCACGTTGGCTGACTTGCGAACCAATGATCCGCCAGTCGCTGCGGGCGTGAGTGAGAAGCCCACGGCAAGCGTGCTGGCGCGACTGATGGTCGAAGAAGGAGGTCTGGTGACGACGTTGCTTCACACGCATTTCAACATAGAAGATAAGCAGGGAAGAAGGTTCCTGCAGTTGTTGGATGGGACTCGCGACCGCCAGGCATTGACCGAGGCTATTGCGGCAGAGACGCCGAACGCATCGCGCGAGACGATTCTAGAGCAGGTGGACGGTAGCCTGATTCATTTCTATCGTATGGGATTGCTGATTGCCTAGTGCGCGCGTTCAGACGCACGGAATGCTGGAAATTTGGGAAGTCCTGTTGGTTTCTGTATGATCTCATGTCGTGAACATAGTCCTGAGCGATGTTGAAGCGCGCGTGCTGGGCTGTCTGGTGGAGAAAGAAATCACCACGCCGGAGTACTATCCGCTCTCCTTGAACGCGCTGATTCACGCGTGCAACCAGAAATCCAATCGCGATCCGCTGATGAATCTGGAGGAAGACGCGGTGCGCGGGGCTTTGCGCGCTTTGGGCGAGCAGACGCTGGCCAGGTCGGCAAGCGGAGACAGCCGAGTGGCGAAGTACGAGCACCGCCTTGCGGATACTTTCAATTTTACGCGGCCGGAGACGGCTATTGTCTGCGAGCTGTTGTTGCGTGGGCCACAGACGCCCGGCGAATTGCGGAGTCGCGCGGAACGCATGCATCCGTTTGAGGATTTGAGCGTGGTGCAATCGACATTGAAGCATTTGATGGAGCGCGAGCCGCCGCTCGTGAAATTGTTGCCGCGGCAGACGGGCAACAAAGAGGCGCGTTACGCGCATCTACTGTCGGGTGACGTAGAAGTACTCGAAGCGCCGCCCCGCAAGGAAGGTGCCCTTTCGGGCAGCGCAGCCGAAAGCGCAAGGATGACAGAGCTGCGAAGCGAAGTCGCCGGTTTACAACAAGAAGTCGCGGATTTGAAAAGGCAGTTCGCGGAGTTTCGGAAACAGTTTGAGTAAGCAGCCTCGTGCGGATGGGCAGACGGAGGCGCTTTTCTTTTTTTGAGGGAAGGGTTGACAGGGACCCATGCGAGTTCATAACATGAGGTTTCACAGATGAAGAATTAAGTGTGCTTGGGGCGATTCGAAACGTTGTGCATCTCGCGGAACGAAACAAAAATACATGATCACAGTTAAAGAGCTTACGAAGAGGTACGCGCGCAACACGGCAGTTGACCATATCTCCTTTGAGATCCAAAAGGGTCAGATTGTTGGCTTTTTGGGACCGAACGGAGCAGGCAAAACGACCACCATGCGAATGCTGACGTGTTTTATGCCGCCGACGGCGGGCACCGCCACGGTGGCCGGATTCGACGTGCTCGAAGAGCCGATGGAAGTGAAAAAGCGCATTGGCTATCTTCCGGAGACGCCGCCCTTGTATCCAGAAATGCGCGCCGGCGAATATCTCGAGTTTGTGGGCAAGTTGAAAGGGTTGTCGAATCCCGAGCTCGGCAAGCGGGTGGATTACGTTTCGGAGCGCTGCGCAGTCGCCGACGTGCGCGAAAAATTAATCAGCAAACTTTCCAAGGGCTACCGGCAACGCGTCGGACTGGCGCAGGCTATCATTCATAACCCAGACGTGCTTATTTTAGACGAGCCTACGGCCGGCCTCGATCCCAAACAAATCAACGAGACGCGGGACTTGATCAAGAGCCTGGCCGGAGATCACACCATCATTTTGAGCACGCACATACTGCCAGAAGTCGAGCAAACCTGCGAGCAGGTCATCATCATCAGCAAGGGAAAAGTCATCGCGACCGATTCGGTTACCAATTTGCAGAACCGGGCGCGCGGCGTGGAGTCAGTGCTGCTGGAGGTGGCCGGGCGAAATGGAGAGCTCGATCCTCGGGTGGTCGAGGCTCGGATCGAGAAAATTACGGGCGTCAGTAAAGTGCACTTCAAGGAGAAGCGCCAGACGCGCAACATTTTCGAGGTCGAGAGCGTGAAGGACAAGTTGGCGCGGGGCGATCTGGCCCGCGCGGTGGTGGAAGCAGGATGGGACCTGAACGAGTTGAGGTCCTCGGCGATGAGTCTTGAGGAAGTTTTCTTGCAGCTCACCGGCGATCATGCAGCCGCTCCGGCGGAAGATGCGGCGGCCAAGGGGGCCAACAAGTGAGGAATATTTGGACCATCTGGCGCAAGGAAATGCACAGTTATTTCGTGTCCCCCGTTGCCTATCTTCTGCTGCTTATGTTCGCTCTCCTGTTTGGCTTCTTTTTCTGGAACGCCGTCGGCGAGTTTTCCTATTACAGCATGCAATCGATGATGCAGGGCGAGTCGTTTCCGATGAACATCAATGAGCAAATCATTCGGCCGCTGCTCGGTAATATTACGATCTTAGGGCTGTTTTTTGTGCCGCTCATCACCATGCGGCTGTTTGCGGAAGAGAAGCGCACGGGCACCATCGAGCTGCTGACTACTTCCCCCATCCGGGATGGAGAAGTGATTCTCGGCAAGTGGCTCGCGGCTCTGACGCTGTATGTTTGCATCTTGCTGGTCACCGGGCTGAACTTTATCTTTCTTTTCAGGTACGGGAATCCGGATTGGAAGCCGCTGGCGATTAACTATCTTGGATTGCTGCTCGAGGCGGCTGCCCTGCTGGCGATCGGAACATTTATCTCTACGCTGACAAAGAATCAGATTATCGCCGGTGCCTCGACCTTCGGAGTGTGCCTGATGATTTTTGTGCTCGGCTGGGTGACGGGGTTCAACAGTGCAACATGGGCTCAGGTGTGCTCGTACATTTCAGTGAACACACACATGGAATCGTTTGGTCGCGGAGTGCTGGATCTGAAGGACGCCGTCTACTATGTGACGCTGACTCTATTTGGGCTTTTTCTTACGGCGCGTTCGATCGAGTCTCTGCGTTGGAGGTCGTAAGTGAATATGGAATTGTTGAAGGCTCGACAGACAAAGTATGTGGCTTATGCCACGCTGTACATTCTTGTGACGGTGGCAGTGCTGAGCGTGGCGAACATCCTGGCCGACCGCTACGACAAAACCTACGACACGACTTCCAACAAGAAATACACCCTTTCTGAGCAGACTGCAAAAATCGTCAAAGGCTTGAAAGAACCCGCAACGATTTATTACTTCGACCGGCCGACGGGATTCAAACAAGCGAAAGACACCTTGGATCAGTACGCCAATCTCTCTCCCAAAGTCCATGTCCAGTATGTGGATGCCGAAAAAGACAACTTGCTCGCTCGCCAAGCCGGTGCCAAGAGCATAGGAACTGCCATCGTCCAGATCGGGGCACGTAAGGAAGAGGCCAAGGGGCTCACCGAGGAAGGCATCACTGGGGCGTTCATTCGAGACTTGAAGAGCACTACGCGCACGGTCTGTTTTGTGACGGGAAGCGGCGAACACCGGATTGACGATACCGCCGGTAACGGTTTTTCACGGTTGAAAGATCTTCTGGGAAGAGATGAATATCAGGCTAAATCGATCAATCTCCTGGAGAAGGCTGAAGTGCCGGCGGACTGCACCGCGGTGGTCGTGGGAGGACCGAAGGCCGACTATGTGCAGCCGCAGATTGATGCGCTGAAGAAATATGTCGAGGATGGCGGACGCGCACTGATTCTATTGAATCCGGCGCTGAAAATGGGCAAGGAGCAAATCGCGGACAACGACGCCTTGTCAAGTTTGCTTGCGAGTTGGGGAGTAACGCCGTCAAACGATTTGGTACTGGATATGAACCCCATCAGCCGCGTCTTGGGAACCGGGCCGGAAGTGGCGCTGGTAATGCACTACGACTCGCACGCCATCGTCAACGAGATGAAAGGAACGGCGACAGGATTCCCCATTTCGAGGTCCCTCGAGACAAAGAACGGGGACAAGACCACGGTCGAGAAATTGTTCGAATCTTCGGACAGCAGTGTTGCCACTACGAAACTGAATTCACCAAGCATCGATCCGAATGATCCGAAGAACAAGAAGGGGCCTCTGACGCTGGCGGCTGCCGGAGTGTATAGCACCGGGAAAGATAACTCGCAGGGCCGTTTTGTCGTGATCGGGAGTTCCGAGTGGGCTGCCAACGCGTTTCTTGGATTTCAAGGGAACCGCGACCTCGCCATGAACGCCGTGAATTGGCTGTCGTCGGACGAGGATTTGATCTCCATTCGACCAAAAGAGCGCGAAGATCGCCGCATCACCATGACCAACGGGCAGATTCGGTGGGTAGGCATTACGAGTGTGCTCTTGCTTCCGCTTGCCGTGATCGTGGCGGGAGTTTCGGTTTGGTGGCGAAGAAGGTGATTCTCGCGTCGTGGAACTGCGTATTGCATATTTGAATTTATCAGGATGATTCCGATGAAAGGTTATGGCCTGCTATTTGCCGCGGTGCTGCTTGCGGCGCTCAGTGGAGTTCTGTACTGGTCAAATCACCACAAGCCAGCCGAAAGCGACGTAAAGGTTTCTGCCGACGCTCCGCCGAAGATTCTCGACCTCAAGATAGAGAACATCTCCAAGATTGACATAAAGAAAAAGGGAAGCGACCCCGTCGAACTTGCGAAAGACGGTTCGGGCGGTTGGCAAATCGTTTCGCCAAAACAGTACCGCGCCGATCAAAATGCCGTTTCCAGCTTGGCATCCACACTGGCTTCGCTAAGCTCGGAAAGACTGCTGGACGCGAACGCGAGTAACCCTGCGCAGTACGGACTTGCGGAGGCCGGCTACCAGGTCGATGTAGTCGAAAAGGATGGCTCGGCGCATCGATTACTTATCGGGGATGAAGCCCCGGCAGGAAGCAGCTCCTATGCGGCGCTCGGTGGCGACCCGCGCGTGTTCATGCTTGGAAGCTATAACAAGACCGCCTTGGCGAAGTCTCTCGACGACCTACGCGATAAGCGATTGCTCGTGTTCGAGCAAGACAAACTCAGCCGCGTGGAGCTGATCGCGAAGAAAGTGGACATCGAATTCGGACGCAACAAAGACCAGTGGCAGATTGTGAAGCCGAAGCCATTGCGCGCAGACGATTCGAAGGTCGAAGAGCTCGTTCGCAAGCTGGGCGACGCGAAGATGGATCTCGGCGCGACAGACGATGACCAGAAAAAAGCAGCGGCGGCTTTTGGTTCCGGGACTGCCTTGGCGACAGCCAAAGTGACCGATGCTTCCGGGACGGAAGAGTTGCAAGTCCGGAAGAATAAAGAAGACTATTACGCGAAATCGAGCGCGGTTGAGGGCATCTACAAAGTGGCCAACGATTTGGGAACGGGCCTCGACAAAACAGTCGATGATTTTCGTAACAAAAAGCTGTTTGATTTCGGATTCGCCGACCCGGAGAAGATCGAGCTGCACGATGGGGCCAAGGTCTATTTTTTGACCAAGGGTGGCTCGGATTGGTTTTCAGCGGACGGGAAGAAAGTGGATGCGATTGGGGCTGACGGATTTGTTGAGAAGGTGCGCGACCTTTCGGCGAGCGGATTTCCAGATTCGGGATTTAGCGCGGTGACGATCGACGTGACGGCAACTTCGAACGCCGGGAAGAGAGTCGAAAAGGTAACGATCTCGAGAGATGGCGATCATTATGTTGCCAAGCGCGATGGCGAGCCTGCGTTGTATAAATTGGACCCGGTTGTGGTGACGGGGCTGGAAAAGGCGGCGGAAGATTTGAAGCCGGCGGTTGAGCCGAAGCCCGAAGCGCCGAAAAAGAAATAGCACACGCGGAAGCGACTCGCCGAGGTGCGGCGACGGCGTGCCATAGCGGCGGCAAGCCCGAGAAGGCTAATTCTCGAAGTGCGGCACAGTATTTTTGGCGTTTTCTCGCATGGCTCGATCTAGCGTGAGCTTTTCGTCGGCTGTCAGTCGACGTACGGCGGCTTTTGGCAGGTCGCCCAGCGCGAGCGGGCCGATAGCTATGCGAATTAGTCGCAGAACTTCCATACCCAGAGTCTCCAGCATGCGGCGGATGTGGCGGTTCCTGCCTTCGTCGAGAGTCATTTCCAACCAAGAATTGCGTTCCCCTTGACGGAGGAGGGAAACGGCCTTTACGCGAAGCGTCTCCCCTTCCTTAGTGCGAATACCATTCGTGAGAGCTTCGAGCAGTGCCGCATCGGCAATTCTTCCAATTTGTACGTGGTAGGCTTTGTCGAGATGCGTTTCTGGCGCCGTGACGCGCGCCGCCCACTCCGAGTCGTTGGTGAGCAGGAGCAAGCCTTCGCTGGCTTTGTCGAGCCGACCGACAGGAGCCACCCAGGGAAGGTCCCGGCTGAGAAGCGAGTACACCGTGTCGCGCCCTTTTTCGTCCGAGGCGGTGGTAACAATGCCGCGAGGCTTATTGAGCGCGAAATAGATTTTCTCGGAAGCCGCGATGCGCTGACCGTCAATCTCGATGCGGTCCTTGCCGGGGTGCACGGGAGTTTCGGGATCGCGTCGAATCGCGCCATTTACGCGAACTTTTCCTTTGCGAATGAGTTGAGTGGCTTGCGCTCTGGAACAAAACCCGAGTTTGGAGAGCGCTCTCGCCAGGCCGACTTTCCTTGGTGTGAGGTTGTGCAATCGCGGATGGCTAGCGTGGTGCAATTATTTTCTTGAGCCGAGCGAGGCGGCCGGTCCAGGTGAAGCGGGCGCGGGCGCATCGTGCTTCACCGTGCCGTAGCGGGCGGCTAGCCAGGCGCGGACCTCGTCGGGATCGTAATGGAACGGGCCCATGCCGCCACGGTACGCAACACGGCCGGATTCGTCGATGATGTAGAAGCGTTCGGGCCAGGCGGAATAGGCGTCGTTGGCGGCGTTGTTGAGGTCGTCGATGCCGAAGGCGATGGGGTAGTGGAAGCGTTTGATGAAATCGTTGGCGATGGCTACGCGCTGGCCTAGCGTCTTCGGCTGGGCGTAGCAGACATCGTCCTTCACATTGGATTTCATTTGCCACTCGTCGGTCGGGTGGGCTTCGCGGACGTAGACGGTTAGGAAGTCGGCGTGATTCTTATAATCGTTGTAAATCTCGACCACGTCACCGACGTGGCGGCGAAAGGGCGGTCAGGTGTAGCTGCCGAAGATGAGCACGAGCGGACGCCCGCCGGTGCGTTCGCGGATGTGGAAGTGATCGGAACCGTCAAGTGCTAGCAGACGTGCATCGGGGGCGTCGTCGCCGATTTTGAGCGTGCCGCGATGCATATGGGGTAGGGCATAGCGAACCATGCCGTAGACATCCTTGGGGCTACCGGCCATCTTCGAGAGAAAGAGGAACGCGGCGAGCAAGAGGACCAGGAAAACGCCCGTTGTCCATTTCCAGAAGGGAGTCATGGTTAGTTGTTCCTGCCGCTCGGCAAGGCTTGCGCCGAGAATTCTGTCGGGACAGGAGCTTCCGCGTACAAACCTCGACAGAGACCGGCATTCACGTGGGCGGAAGGTATCACCCTTGCCCCTCCGGATGAATAGTATTTTTGCATTAGCGAAGGCCTTCTGCGGCTACTTGCGGACGTCTTTGGCCAAAAGGTGCTCGCGCTCGGCTTTGTAGCGGGCCAGGGATCGCTCGATAACCGTCAGTGCAGCGTAAGCGGGGCGGATTTCTTCGACTTCCACTTTCTTACCCTCAAGCAGTTTGTAATCCTGGAAGAAACGTCTGAGCACCAACAAGCGGTGCGGGGGAAGATCGCGCGCCTCGATGTAGCTGCTGAATTCGGGGTCTCCCGTCGCTACGGCGATGATTTTGTCGTCGCTGGCGCCGGAATCAATCATGGACATCAGGCCGATGGCGCGGGCTTTGATTAAGGCGAGAGGCTGAACGGGCTCTTGGCAGAGGACCAGCACATCCAGAGGATCGTTGTCCTCAGCATACGTCTGGGGAATAAAGCCATAGTTCGCCGGATAGAAAACGGCGGAATGAATGATGCGGTCGACCTTCAGAAGTCCGCTTGGTTTGTCCAACTCGTACTTCACATTGGAACCAAGCGGGATTTCGATCACCGCCTGAAAATCGCGGGGAAGCTCATTTCCCGGTGAAACATCATGCCAAGCATGGAGCATCGCAGCACGTCCTTCTCCCTGGGATGTAAAGCTCTATTATCTCTTGGAAATAGCCTTCGAGGCCAACAGAGTCAGACGTGTTGGCTTTGGCCGAAGCGCTGGGTTGGAGCGGGAAACATCCCCGCCCTGAGTGCGTATTTGGGGTAAGACAGTTAGTGAGATAGATCGTCTATATGGGGAATGGCTGGTACGAAGTGTCGCTGGAAGGCCGCGAGGCGGAAATCACCTTCTAGATTAGGCAGATAGGCGAGAGGGGAAGCAACATGCGCAAAATGAGCTGGATCGAAGACCTGTGGCAAGATCTGCGGTACGCCGCGAGAACGCTTAGGAAGAGCCCGGGGTTTACGTTGGTGGCCATTCTGACCCTGGCGCTAGGAATTGGAGCGAATACAGCGATTTTCTCGGTGGTGAACGCGGTGTTGCTCGAACCGCTGCCTTTCCGGCAGCCCCAGAAAGTTGTTGCCCTGTGGCAAACCGAGACCGCACCGGGCTCCTATCCTCTGACCGGCGAAGACTATACCGACTGGCACACGCAAAACAGCACGTTTGAAGACATGAGTCTTTTCTCGTGGCCACAAAATTACAACGCGAGCGGCGCGGAAGGCGCCGAGGGAGCGCAAGTGGTCCGCACGCAGGCCAACTTCTTTGATTTGCTGGGCGTGCAGGCGCAGATTGGACGGACATTCGCCAGGGGGGAAGACCAGAACGATGGGAGTCATGTGGCTCTCTTGAGCAACGGTTTCTGGAAGAAGCGCTTTGGCGGGCAGCCGGATGCCGTTGGAAAAAGCGTCGAATTGAACTCCGAGCGATACGACATTATCGGCGTGATGCCCGCGTGGTACACGCTGCCGGGCCGCGCCGACCTTTGGATTCCGCTCGATATGGGAAAGGAAAAGATCGGTACGCGCGGATCTCATCAGTGGAGAGCGATTGGCCGCGTAAAGAGAGGCGTAACCATTGCTCAGGCGCTGGCCGATTTGAATATCATCTCCGAGCGGATTGAAAAACAATTTCCCGCGTCCAACCGCAATGTGCATGCCATCGTGACCTCCATGCGGGAAGACCTGGTAGGAAATTTCCAAGCGCAATTGTGGATGTTGTTTGGATCGGTAGCTTTGGTGCTGGTCATCGCGTGCGCGAATGTTGCGAACTTGTTGCTGGCGCGAGCCACAAGCCGGCGAAGGGAAGTGGCCGTGCGCAGCGCGTTAGGTGCTGGACGCGGGCGGCTGGTGCGGCAGCTTTTGACCGAGAGCGTCGTTTTGTCCCTGGTGGGCGGCCTCCTGGGTGTTGCTATGGCATATGCCGGTGTGGCCGCGCTGCGTAATCTCTTGCCGCCAACGGTGCCGCAGCCCAATCCCATCAGCGTGGGTGTCGTACCTCTGTTATTCACTTTCGGGACGTGCCTGATCGTCGGAATTCTGTTTGGCCTCGCACCGGCGGTGCAATCTACCGGAGTGACCTCGGCGGAAGCATTGAAATCCAGAGGCGCGGTCAGCGGAGGCGCGACTCGGCGAAGCCACTGGCTAAGAGATACGCTGGTGGCTAGCGAAATCGCCCTGTCACTGGCGCTGCTGATCGGGGCGGGGTTACTGCTCCGGACATTTGCCAACCTGCGCGCGACGGACGTGGGAGTTCGTGTGGAGCACGTCCTGACCGCCTCGGTAAGGCTGCCGCAGAACAAGTACAAAACCTTTGACCAGGGCCGCGAGTTCTACTCGCAACTGTTGCAGCGCTTGCAATCGGCCCCAGGAGTCAAGGCCGCCGCCATCACCACAAAGCTTCCTCTTCTAGGAGGCACCAACGGGTACATCACTATCCCGGGGCAGCAGACCGAATCGATGACCGGGCCCCTCGTGGAGAACACCTCTATGTCAGGAGATTATTTTCGCGCGATGGGGATTCCATTGATCGCTGGGCGTGAGTTTCAGCCAGAGGACTCGGAACTGGTTACAAAGCTCCTTCGGGAAGTGCTGCCCGCGAAGACGCAAGAAGAGATCATGGCCATTGCAAAGAAATACGTTCTCCCTGCGGTGATCAACCAAACCATGGCGAAAACGTTTTGGCTCAAAGAAAGCGCCGTGGGAAAGGTGTTTGAAAATTACGCAAAGTTCCAGGTCGTTGGCGTGGTTGGCGACGTGAAGCAGCAACAGTTGCGCGGTGAGGCTATGCCGGAAGTGTATTACCCGTTGGAATGGGATCTGAGCGATACCAACCGGCCATACTCGATGGTGGTCGAGAGCGCGGGGCCGCCCGAAGGGCTGACAAATACGGTGCGGACCACTCTCGAGTCGTTGGACCCAGGACTTGCCTTGATGGGCGTGCGCACAATGCCACAGATTGTGGCTGAGTCCATGACCGATACGAAGTATCAAGCATCGTTGCTCGGCGCAATGGCGGTGCTTGCCTTGCTGTTAGCCGCTGTAGGCACGTATGGCGTTATGTCCTACGTGGTCGGCCAGCGGACGAACGAGATCGGAATTCGCATGGCACTCGGCGCGGGACGCGGGCGCATTTTGTTGATGGTGCTGCGCCAAGCCGGAACGCTAGTCGCTATAGGCATCCTTATCGGCCTCATCGGTGCCGCCGGAGGAACCAGGTTGATGAAAGGCCTCCTCGTGGGAGTGCAGCCCGTCGATCTTTCGGTGTACGGCAGCGTGGCAGCTCTCCTGGCAATAGTGGCGCTCGCTGCATGTTATTTGCCAGTGCGGCGCGCGATGCGCGTCGATCCGATGGTGGCATTGCGCGACGAATAGAATCGCTGGGCCGATTCTTGCCGAAACGGCGGCTGTCAGCTGCTTAAAGGAAGTTCGCGGCGCTTGCTCCAGAAGTAGATAGCGAAGACGATGGCCACGAGCGGGAGGACGCAGCCGAATTCGTCGATGAACCACGCCGTTTTGCCGGTGTTGCGCGTCAGCGGCGTAAAAATGCCCTGGATGTAGAGGTTGTGGCTGCCGTGGAGAATTGCGCC
>Ga0210398_10000812_pt1 | contig 34364 bp, 29 predicted proteins | sample IncBWC4OmetaG_FD_161047 | JGI IMG/M metagenome (GOLD analysis project Ga0210398, IMG submission 161047) | Forest soil microbial communities from Barre Woods Harvard Forest LTER site, Petersham, Massachusetts, United States - Inc-BW-C-4-O | ecosystem: Environmental > Terrestrial > Soil >... | reverse complement strand
CACACGGCTCGTAGTATCTACGTTCAACCCTCTTCTACCCATAACTCTGCGTCCTCTTAACCAATCCTCAAGTGTTACCCATGTCCCCGTACACCCGTTACCCTTGTCTCCGGCCCAAACAGGGACGCCGCGCTCCACCTATCATTGCGTCGTTTCCGGCCGCAGGACGATGCAGGTCGGGCTGGGCACCGGGATTGGCGCACCCACCGGTTTGGGCAGGCCGGTGTCTGGATCGATTTTGAAAACCGCGATGGTCCCTGAGTTCTGGTGCGCGCAAAGCAACCAGGTGCCGGTGGGATCGAGGGTGAAAAAGCGCGGCGTTTTTCCGCCGGCTGGCGTCAGACCAACCAAGGAAAGCCTGCCATCGGGAGCGGTGCGATAAGTGGCGATGCTGTCGTTTCCGCGATTGGAAGCATAAACAAATTTCCCGGATGGATGAACATGAACCTCCGCTGCCGTGTTAATTCCTTTCCAATCGGAAGGCAGCGTCGAAATGGTCTGTAGCTCAGTGAGTTTGCCTTCGCTGGAGTCGTAGTGAAACGCCGTGAGCGTGGAAAGCATCTCGCTGATGACGTAGGCGAAGTTTCCGTCCGGGGAAAAAGTGAGATGGCGTGGCCCCGAACCCGGCGCCAGGACCGTCGAGCCATGGCGGGCCAAGGTTCCACTGGTTGCGTCAAATTGATAGATCATCACTTTGTCGATGCCGAGGTCGCACGCGAAAGCAAAGCGCTCAGCCGAATCCAGCGTGACGGAGTGCGCATGCGGGCCTTCTTGGCGGCTTTGGTTCGGGCCCCAGCCGGTATGCTGCTGGAGGGCAGTCGCCGTGGCCAGCCGCCCGTCTGCCTCCACCGGCAGGACGCAGACGCTGCCTGTTCCGTAGTTTGCCACGAAGACATAAGTGCCAGCCTGGTTGATCGTGATGCGAACAGAACCGCCGCCGCCGGAAGACTGCTGGTTGATGAGGGTCAATTTCGATGAGACCGGATTCACGGCAAACGCGCTGACCAGTCCGATCCGCGGCCCGGTTAACGGCCCAGTGAAACCGACGGCATAAAGATATTTTCCGGTTGGATGCAGGACGATGAAAGAGGGATTGGCCGTTTCCACGGCCAGCCCCAGCGGAGTCAGCCCGCCCGTCTGGGCATTAAAACGGAAAGCGTAGATGCCTTGGCCTTCCTTGCCGGTGTAGCCTCCGACATACGCGATCGCGGAGCCTGGGGAAGTTGAGTTTTCAGTTGCGCGTGTGGCGGAAGCGCCGAAGGCGGAACATAAGATGACTGCCCAAAGAATAGAGCGGCGTAAAATCATGGCGAGGGGTGAAATAAGGCAGGCTTCGGGGGTGGAGCGCGGCGTCCCGAAGCGCTCTTTAGGATTTTATTTTCCTAAATTTAGCGCGTCGGGACGCCGCGCTCCACCTTAAAACCAATTTATTTCCCCAAACCTACTGGCTTGTGGCAGGCTCGGCTTGCGGCGGTGGTGCGCTGGAGGAGGGGGCTGGCTTGCCGTCCACGGTGGTTGGTTCCATCAGCTCCACCCGGGTGCCGTCCGGATCATAATAATTGATCTGCCGCTTGCGATTGATGCCGGCCCTGATCTCGGTGGGAGGCTTGCATCCCTCGGGCAATTTGCGCGTCGCGAGGATGGCCTTGGCTTTTTCAACATCCGGAACCACCAGGCAAAAATGGTGCATGATGAAGAGGCGTTCGACGTCCGGCATCTTGGCGTAGAGCATCAACTCGAAAAAATCGGTCCCGTCCGGGACCTGCATGTGCACCCAGTTGAGCGTCTGACCGTTCACGCTACCGCGCCAGATTTCCTTAAAGCCCAGGATGTCCCGGTAAAACTTCAACGAGGGCCCGAGCTCGCCGACGGAAATTCCTGCGTGGGCCATGTGATCGGAAATCCGCGTGGTGGGCAGGTGCTGGCCTTTATCCAGCATGGTCCATCCATCCGGCAGGTATTGGACCACGTCCACGCTGTGGCCGTTGGGATCCTTGAAAGAAAAATTGGCATTCTTACTGCCGCCCAGGGAGGTTTTGTCCGGCACCTTCACGCCCTTCGAGGCGAGGTACTGGCGCATGGCCTCGGCATCGTCGACCAGGATGGCGATGTTAAACAACCGGTCTGAGCCGGGCGTTTTTTCAGGAAAAAGTTCAATCGTCTGGTCGTCGTTGATTTTGATCCAGGTCAGGTGAACAGAACCGTCCTTGTTATACAGTGTGTAGGGCTCGGCAAAACCGAGGAAGTCCTTATAGAATGCGCGGGATTTTTCGAGGTCGTGAACGTAAAGCGCGTAATGCGAGAGACCGAGGATGCGCGGACGCTTGATCTCGGTGGTGCCTGGCGTTTGCGCGGCTATGTTTGAAGAAGGAATGATAGAGATCATCGCGGCGGCCAAGATAGCTGGATTGATGATTTTAAGCATGGGGGCACGCGCGATGGCTTGGAATTCGGACGAGAAGGCTGATTTTAATGAGAAAACCTCCGCTGATCAAAGAGTGGATCAAAGTCCTATTGCCGGGGTGCCGGGTTTTGGCCCTTTTCCCGGCTTCGGCGTGCTCGACACGGGTTTTGAAACCGGAGGCAGATCCCAGGCGTGCGGCGTGACTTGGTCGATATTGGGCGTGACGTCGGCATCGACATTATGAACCGCCCAGGCAATGCCGCCATAAAGGATGTCCTGGAAATCCTTGTTGCCCCACATGCTGCTGTTGTGACCCAGCGAAGTGTAGAACACGCGGCCCTCGCCATACATGTGCGCCCAGGTGGATGGATAGGGCGGTCGCACGTAAGGTTTGTAGAAATCAGTGATGGGCGTGCCCGGGGCCGCGTCCGGGTCCCTCATCGTATCCGTTTCAACCACCAGCAGGACATGGAGGTCGTGCGAAAAATCTATCAGCGAATACCACTCTTCGAAGATCGGCAGGACCGCGCCTTTGCCGGTGAAGCCGGGGAATTTCTGATCGGGAACGCGGGCCTTGGAAATCTGCTGCACCCCGTGGACGATAAATCCCGCACCAAGCATGCGCTCGTACGGATCGGCCTGGTCGCCGAAGTTCTTGTAGCGCCACGTGCGCGCCTGGTTGGTGTTGGTGGCCATGGTTTCACCCGTGTGGAAAGTGTCAGCCGCCGAATGCACGCCGACGAAGCCTTTGCCGTGCCTGATCGCATCGAGAAGCGCGGCTTTGCCCGCGGCGGTCATCGGGGGATTTCCGTCCTTGCCTGCAGCCAGCAGGTCGCCGCTGGTGAAAAACATGAACGCGTCAAATTGCGCGAGATAGGCTGGCGTGAAGAGGCTGCCGTCCTTGGAAAAGGTGAACTGGATGCCATGCTGGGCACCGGTCTCGGCGAGAACGAGCTCAACGAGACTGAGCTGGCCGTTGTTTCGCTTGACGACGGCGTGCTCGAAATTCGAGCACTTCGAAAAGAAGAGCACTTTCTTGACGGGTGGCTGGGCGGGTGCGTCCGCTTGCGCGGAGACAATCAGGCCAAGGCCAAGCATAACGGCACAAAGGATCGTTTTACGGAGGATCATGGGTAATTCGGTTAGGGAGTCGAAAAACCAGGCGATGCTCAACTGCGACCAAGGATTTGGCCGACGCTATGCATTCCGTGGGGCCTCCACGATTGGAGATGGGAAAAATTTGGCAAGCTGGCAGAAGCGGCTGTTCGCTCTTCAATTGCAATAGCGCCAATCTCACAAAATTTGGACACAATAACCTGTGGAATTCGGCTAATGCCGACTTTGCTTTGAGCTACTGATTCAACCCGGGCTCGTTGAGCTTGTGCAAACGAAGGTCAAACTGATGGCGTTCAAAGGCCCTTTTTCTGCAGCGCGGCGCTGAGTTCCTGCATGAACGCCTGGGCGTCGGCGGGCGAGGGACGGTAGCCGGGCTGGCTGATTTCGGTCATGCCGGGGCGACCCATGTTGTCCACGATCCATTTGCCGGTGACGCCGTCGCTGAAGGTGACAGTGCCACTGGCCAGTGCGTTGGGCAGGAGCGTGACGTTATCCACGGTGATTTTGACCGCGCCGCCGCCGGGCGGGGCGGCGAAAGCTTCCGCCTCGTCGGCGAGGTCTTCCGCGGCGAGATTCTCCGTCGCGGCCGTGGGGTCGCCCGCGGGATTAGCCGGCGTGGCCTTGCCGATGTCGGTTGAGGCTTTGGGCGCGGCGTTTTTCAACTCGAGGCCGAGGTCGTCCACGAGGAAGCGCACGTCCATGTAGGTGAGCGAAAGCTGGAACTGCTCGGAGAGCTTTTTCTGGACGGTTGAGAGGTTGTCGCCAGCGGCGACCCAACTGGTGACGGTTTGTTTCTGCTCGGGTGTGAGGGTCATGGCGGATGAAAGTGGAAGGCAGCAATTTGAACAAACAAAACGGGCTTGGCAATCAAGGCCAAGCCCGTGTGTGTATCAGTGCAGTTGTTGTAGGTAAATTACTTCGAGAGCTGGGTCTTGAGAAAATCGACGCTGCCGCGGGTGGCGGAGTCCTGTTCCATCATGTTGTCCACGGCTTTGCAGGCGTGGATGACGGTGCCGTGGTCGCGGCCGCCGAAGGCGTCGCCGATTTCCTGGAGCGAATGCTTGGTGAGCGTGCGGGCGAGGTACATCGCGATCTGGCGCGGGATGGCGATGTTGTTGGGCCGGCGCTTGCTGGTCATGTCGCTGTGGCGGATCTGGTAGTGATCGGCCACGCGTTTCTGGATGGTTTCGAGGGTGAGCTGGTTTTGCGCCTGCTCCATGAGGACGTCCTGAAGCAGCATCTCGACGGTCGCGAGGTCGAGGGCCTTGCTGGTGAGGGTGGAGTAGCTCGCGACTTTGATCAGGGCACCTTCGAGGCGCCGGATGTTCTTGGAGATGTGCTGCGCGATGAAGTTGGCGACGGGCGCAGTGAGGTCGAACTTGATGTTGGCGGCCTTGGTGCGGAGGATGGCGAGGCGCGTCTCGAAATCCGGCGGCTGGATGTCGGCGGGCAGGCCCCACTCGAAGCGGGAGACGAGGCGCGACTCGAGTTTTTGGATTTCGCTGGCGCGGCGGTCGCTGGAGAGGACGATTTGTTTGCTGGATTCGAAGAGATCGTTAAAAGTATGGAAAAATTCCTCCTGGATGCGTTCCTTGCCGGCGAGGAACTGCACGTCGTCGAGGAGGAGCACGTCCATGTGGCGGTAGCGCTGGCGGAACTTGGTCAGGCTGTTCTCCTGCAGGCCCTGGATGAACTCGTTGGTAAATTTTTCCGTCGAGAGGTAGGCGACCCTGGCGTCGGGGTTGTTGCGCAAAATGCAATGCCCGATGGCGTGCATGAGGTGGGTCTTGCCGAGGCCGGTGTCGCCGTAGATGAAAAGTGGGTTGTAGGCCTGCGCCGGGGCCTGGGCGACGGCGAGCGAGGCGGCGTGGGCCATCTGGTTGTTGGAGCCGACGACAAAGTTCTCGAAAGTGTTGCGCGGGTTGAGCGTACCGCTGAAGGCGCCGCTGCGTTCATCATAGCGCAGCGTGCGGCGGGCCGCGGGCTTGACGCGGGTGGAGTCGCCCGCGGAAGCGTGCGGCGCGGCGTGGTGGTGCGGCGCGTTTTTGGCCGTGCGGGAGGCATCGGTGCGCTTCAGCGTGACATTGACCAGGCGTCCGGCGTTGAGGCGAAGGCGCTGGGTGATGAGATCCAGGTAGTTGTCGTGAATCCAGATCGCCGCGAAGTCGTTGGGCACGCCGAGGGTGATCGAATCCTCCGTCGCCTCAAGGCACAGGATGGGTTCAAACCACATCTGGAAGACATCTTCCGGAAACAGGCTTTTAAAGTCGCATTTGACCGTTTCCCAAAGGCTGGGAGACAACGAAAGTGATGGCATGGGAAAGCGCTAAGTGTTGATTTTATTCACATCTGGCCATCGGCGGGCTCCTGACACGTTGGTCGGGCGGGCGTCCATGCGCTGAAGTGGGGAAAAAAGCCGGTTCTGGTCACACAAATTGATGGCATAAAGTTGAATGATAGATAAAATGCTGGTGGCCAATGTTTAAAGTAACGAATCCCTGTCGAGCCAATGAACGATGCACAACTGACGTGAGAAAGAACAGCCGAGAGTCGCGAGAAAGCAGACGCGGATGCGAAGTAACATGAAAGCAAAATCGCATTTCAAGAGCAACTTTCTCTCAACTTATTCACAGCCGGACTGAGCATAACTTTTTCGTTTTTTGTGTTGCGTCCGTGGGCATGGAATCTTTCGTCACTTTCAGGCCAAATCGTAGTGCTTTTTGCAATACGTTCCTCAGAGGAGGCGCGGACGTTACGGGAGTGTTACGCGGGCGTCACGGCGCCAGCGCCGGCGCGGGATCGACCCATTTTCCGTGCTCCTTGATGAGCGCGATGAGGCGTTCGTCGGCCCCGGTTTGCGGGAGATTGTACTGCACACACTGCTTGCCGACGTAGAGGTTGATTTTTCCCGGCGCGCCGCCGACGTAGCCGAAATCGGCGTCGGCCATCTCGCCGGGGCCGTTGACGATGCAGCCCATGATGGCGATTTTCACGCCCTTGAGGTGGCCGGTCTTTTCGCGGATGCGCTGGGTGGTTGTCTGCAAATCGAAAAGCGTGCGGCCGCACGAGGGGCAGGCGACGAACTCCGTTTTCGAGCTGCGCGCGCCGGCGCCCTGCAGGACATTATAGGCGAGCTTGGCCGAGCGCGCGAGGTCGGCCTCGGTCTCGATGCTCACGAGGTCGCCGAGGCCGTCGCAGAGCAGGCCGCCGGTGAGAAAACTGGCCTCGAGCAGTTTTGAGAGAAAACTGTTGTCGCCCTGCATGGCGGTGGCCGGCGTGTTGCGAATCCAGATCGGCGCGCGCGAGCCGATCTTGCGCAATTCCCCGGCGAGTTGGCGGTAGGCGCCGACCGCGTGCGCGGCCGAGGCGGCGGTTGCCGAAAGGGTGAAGATCGCGTTGGTGTCGCCGAGCGAGCGCAGCGCGGCGGCCAGCGGAGAAAAATCCCCGAGCGCGATGTCGCAGGCGAGCACCTGGCCGCGGTCGCGGGCGAAGGCGGCGAAATCGCTGAGGAGCGCGCCATCATTGCCGGTGAAGCGGCGGAGCAGAACCAGCGGAGCTTTCGTTTTTTTGTCTTCGATTTTCGATTTTAGATCGCCGGGCGTAATCGCGGCGGCAAGTTCGAGCACGACAAAAACAGGCGAAGCTGCGGCAGCTTTCAGGCTCGCGCTGACCTGCGTGAGGTCGGCCGCGGTCGCGATGGGCACGAGCACGCCCTCGATCGGCGTATCTTTTAATTTCTGGCTGTGAATGGCGGATGACGGATCGGCCAGTTCGGCGAGGGAGGCGCGCACGATGACGCGCGGCGGCTGCTCCGGCCCGAGCCGGCACGCCGGCGCAAGTTCCATCTCTGAAATCACCCGCCGTTCAAAAACGAACGGATCAATGGAGTCGTGTTGGTCTGTGCCGGAATGACTAATGACCAATGGCGAATGACGAATGGAGGATTGGTCGGAACCATTCGCCATTCGGGATTCGTCATTCGTCATTCCCTCTGGCGCATCGCGCCAGAGGGCCATCGCCTTGTCGGCGATGGCGCGGGCGACGGGAATTTCATAAACGCTGTCCTCGGTGAGCGAGACGCGGATGGTGTCGCCGAGGCCGTCGAGCAGGAGCGAGCCGATGCCGATGGCGCTTTTGATGCGGCCGTCCTCGCCGTCGCCGGCCTCGGTCACGCCGAGGTGCAGCGGGTAGGGGCGGTGGGCGGTGTCCATGCGTGCGGCGAGCAGGCGGTACGTCTGGATCATGATCTTCGGGTTGCTCGCCTTCATCGAGAGGATGATGTCGTGGAAGCCGTGGGCTTCGCAGATGCGCACAAACTCGAGCGCGCTTTCGACCATGCCGAGGGGTGTGTCGCCGTAGCGATTCATGACGCGGTCGGAGAGCGAGCCGTGGTTGGTGCCGATGCGCAGCGCGCGGCCGAGCTCCTTCGCGCGCTTGACCAGCGGCGAGAACGCGTCGTGCAGGCGTTGCAGCTCGCGCTCGTAGTCGGCGTCGGAATATTCGCGGACGTTGAATTTCTTCTTGTCGGCGTAGTTGCCGGGATTGACGCGGACTTTTTCGACGTGCTCGACCGCTTCCATCGCGGCCTGGGGCAGGAAATGGATGTCGGCCACGAGCGGCACGTGGGCGAAGCCGGCGGCGGAAATTTTCTGGCGGATTTCGCGCAGGCACTTGGCCGCGGCGGGATTGGGCGCGGTGATGCGGACGATTTCACAGCCGACCTCGGCGAGCGCGACGGACTGCCTGACCGTCGCCTCAATGTCCTGCGTGTCGCTCGTGGTCATCGACTGCAGGCGGAGGGGATTTTTTCCGCCGACGCCGACGGTGCCGACCTTAACCTCGACGCTCGGGCGGCGGATGGTGCGAAAACGTGATGCGCAGTAGCTCATGGCGGGAAAGGATCAATGACCGTGAAAATCGCCAAGGCAAGACGTCGCGGTTATTTGCCCGGCTGCGGCGCGGCGGTGGCGGCCGCCGCTTGTTCTTCCCTGGCATCCCTCACCCAGCGGCGGACGTCAAAGATGTTTACATAAAGGATCATCGACAGGAGCAGGACGAGAAAGACTCCCTGGGTGGCGGCGACAATGTTGATCGGGAGCGCGCGACCGCGGAGTTTGGCGATGGTGGCAAATACAATCTGGCCGCCATCGAGCACGGGAACAGGGAGCAGGTTGACGATGGCCAGGTTCACGTTGATGAGGATCGTGAACATGACCACGGCGAGCAGCCCGGCTTCAGCGGCGGAATGGAAGATGTGCACGATCCCGACCACGCTGCTGAGCTTGGAAAGACCGATGTCGGAATGCGGGTTGAGCAGGCTCCACAGCGTGCGGAAGGTCATCAGGACGTTGTCGCTCACCTGCGTGAAGGGATTCGGATGGGTGAGGCGGGAGCTGGTGGTGAAATCGAGCCCAAGGTCGGCCGGATTCTTGGCGCCGGGGCGCGGCGGCAGCGCGAGGGTGAGTTCGGTTTGGTCGCGGAGAACCTTAATGGCGACGGCCTGGCTGGCGTGCGCGGTGAGGTAATCCTGCCAGAGGGAGAGATTTTGCACGGGCGTGGTGTCGAGACGGAGAATCTGATCCTTCGGTTTCAGGCCGATGCGCTGGCCGGCCGAATTTTCCGGTGCCGTGAAGACGATGAGGTCATAGGCGGGTGAAATGCCGATGCGGCGGATTTGCTCGTCGCCTGAAAGGCGTGGATGCAGCGTGACGGTGAGCGTCTGGCCGTCGCGCAGGATCGTGAAAATGTTTTGGGGCTGGCCGTCGGGCCCGCGACCACTGCTCATGATGAGCGTCTGGGTGAGGTCGGACCAGTCGGCGACTTTCCGGCCATCGATGGCCATGACGGTGTCGCCGATGCGCAGGCCGGCGAGCGAAGCGGGGCTGGGCGCTTTCGTGCCATCGTCGACGGTCTGCGAGACGTAACCGATGCGCGTGGTGGCTTCTTCGCTGCTCGTGGGCTGGCCGTGAAGCCAGACCACGCAGGCGAGCGCGAAGGCAAAGAGAATATTGAAAGCCGCGCCGGCGAGGAAGATGATGACTTTGCTCGTGTAGGTGATGGGCGGGAGTTTCGCGACATCCGCGGTGCTTTTGCCCTCGAGTGCGCCCAAGTCGGCGAGTTGCGGCAGGAGCACGTAGCCGCCGAGCGGAATCCACGAGACCCGGTATTCGACCCCGTCATGGTACCAGGAGAATATTTTTGGCCCGAAGCCGATGGAGAAGCGCTCGACGTGGGCGCCGCGCCAGCGCGCCGCCAGAAAGTGACCGAGCTCGTGCACAAAGATCGAACCGCCAAAAAACAGCACAACGAGGAACCAAGCCCAGGTGTTGGTGGCGAGAACGTGCAGGAGGTCGGTGAGCATGGCGATCAGGTCGAGGCCGGCAGCAGGCTGGTGGCGACGCGTCGGGCGTCGGCATCCAAGGCTAGGACTGCGGCGAGGTCGGCCGGTTCAAAATTTGCGACATTCTGCAAAGTTTGCTCGATGATTCGCGGAATGGCAAGGAACGACGCGCGACCGTCGAGGAAGGCGGCGACCGCCACCTCGTTGGCGGCATTAAAAATGGCGGACGCTCCGCCGCCCGCCTCCATGGTTTCGCGGGCGAGGCGCAGGCAGGGGTAGCGCGTTTCGTCCAGGGGGCGGAACTCGAGGGAAAAAAGTTTTTGCAGATCGACCGGCGCATCCACGCCGGGCGCGCGTTCAGGAAACAGCAGCGCGTGTTGGATCGGAAACGTCATTGAGGGTGGGGCGAGCTGGGCGAGCATGGTGCCGTCGGTAAACTCGACGAGGCAGTGCACGATGCTCTGCGGGTGCAGCACGGCCTGGAGTTGCGCCGGCCGCAGGCCGAAGAGCCATTGCGCCTCGATGAGTTCGAGGCCTTTGTTGGCGAGCGTGGCGGAATCGACGGTGATCTTCGGCCCCATCGACCAGTTGGGATGCTTGAGCGCGTCGGCGACGGTGACATGCGCGAGCGCGCTGGCGGGCAGGTCGCGGAAGGCGCCGCCGCTTGCGGTGAGGGTCACGCGGGCTGCATGGGCGACGTCGTGTCCGGCCAGGCACTGGAAGACGGCGTTGTGCTCGCTGTCCACCGGCAGCAGGCGCGAGCCGCTGGCTCGGGCCGCGGCCATGACGAACTTGCCGGCGAGGACGAGGATTTCCTTGCTGGCGAGGGCGAGGTCCTTTTTCGCGGCGAGCGCGGCGAGCGCGGGCTGCAGGCCGGCGGTGCCGACGACGGCGACGAGCACGAGGTCCGCCTCGGGCAGTTGCGCGAGTTCGACGAGGCTGCCCGCGCCGCCGCGGAGCTGGGTGCCGGCCGGGAACAGGTTTTGCTCGCGGGCCCGGGTGTAGGCGGTGTCATCGAAGAGCGCGACGTGGCGCACGTTGAAATCGCGGGCGATGCGCGCGAGCGGTTCCGCATTGCGGGCGGCGGCGATGGCGACGAGCTCGAGCTTGTCGCGGTGCGCGGCGATGACCCGCAGGGCGTTTTGGCCGATGGAGCCGGTGGCGCCGAGCAGGACGACGCGTTTTTTGGAGGAAGCTTTGGTCACAGGAACCGGCACGTTACTGGCCGTCGGGGCTGAGACAAAAGTAAAAAAGAAAATAACCGATGGGCGCGGCGAAGATCAGGCTGTCGGTGAGGTCGAAGGCCCCGCCGATGCCGGGGATGAGCTGGCCGGTGTCCTTGACCTCGGCGCGGCGCTTGATGATGGACTCGACAAGGTCGGAAGTGATGGCGGCGGCGGCGATGGGCATGGCCATGAGCGCGGCGCGCAGCGGCGTGAAGTCGTCGGGAAAATACGGGCCACCTAATCGCTCCGAGTGGCCGAGCCGGGCCAGCAGCGCCCCGATGCCGGCGGAGACGGCGATTCCGCCGAAGGCCCCTTCCCAGGTTTTTTTCGGACTGATGTTGGGGGCCATCTTGTGGCGGCCGAAGGCGAGCCCGGTGAGGAGCGCGCCGACGTCGCAGAACTTGGCCACGGCCACGAGCCAGAGGGCGAGGGCGAGGCCGACGTACTTGTCATCGTAAAGGACAACGGTGCGCACGAGAAACTGTAGCATGAACGGCACGTAGAGCACGCCGAAGAGCGTGGCGGCGAGCGTCTCCATGCGATTGTGCGGCTCGCGTTCGCCGAGGATGCGCAGGGCAAAAAGTATCACGGCGCCCGCGAGCACGTCGGTCGTCTGGATGGAGCGATCCTCCAGGTAATAAGGCGCGAGCACGATGATGGCGCCCACCATGAGGCCGAGGCGATCGAATGGATCGAGGCCGGTGCGTTTGAGCATCTGATAAAACTCAGCCTGCGTGGCGCAGGCGAGCAGGGTGATCAACCAGACGCCGCCCGGCGGGCCTAAATAATGGATGGTGGCGATGGCCACGACCCAGAGAAGGATGGTGCTAAGGATGCGTTGAAGCACTGAATTTGGAGACGGCTGCTATTTTGCCGCGGGCGGGGTTTTGACCTGTTCGCTCGTGAGCCCGAAGCGCCGCTCGCGCTGCGCAAAGGAGGCGATGGCCTCGACGAGATCGGCCTTGGTGAAGTCGGGCCAAAGCACGGGGCTGAAGATAAACTCGGCGTAGGCACTTTGCAGGAGCAGGAAATTGCTCACGCGCATCTCGCCCGAGGTCCGGATGACGAGGTCGGGGTCGGGCAGGTCCGCAGTGTAGAGGTAGCGGCTGAAAGTGGTCCAGGACGAGTCGTTCAGCTTTTCATGGCCGGCGGCGACGGCCGCGGCGTAGGCGCGGGCGGCATCCACCATTTCGTTGCGCGAGCCATAGTTGAGGGCGAGGACGAGCGTGTAGTCGGTAAAGTGGGCGGTGGCATCGAGCGCGCGCTGGAGCTGGGTCTGGACCGGCCCGGGCAGCTCGTGCGTGCGCCCGATGGTGCGCAGGCGCACCCGGTCTTTGACCAGGTGCTTGATTTCGCGCTTCAAAAAGAACTCGAGCAAATGCATGAGCGCGCCGACTTCCGCCGCGGGGCGGTGCCAGTTCTCGGCGGAAAACGCGTAGAGCGTGACGCAGCGGACGCCGAGTTCGCGGGCGGCATCCACGATTTCGCGGACGGTTTCGACGCCGCGGCGGTGGCCTTCGATGCGCGGCAGACGGCGCTGGCGGGCCCAGCGGCCGTTGCCATCCATGATGATGGCAATATGCGCGGGAATTTTTGGCGGAGTGTCCACTTTGGCTGAAATTAGCCCGTCTTTGGCGTCGTTGTCGTCGTGGGCTTCGGCGCGACCGGGGGAAGATGACATGGTAAGTTCGCGCGGATTTAGTGGCGTAGTGTGGAGTTTGACAAGGGCGAAGGGCGGGCAAACGTTAAACCCATGGCCCAACCCCTCGCACCGGCGGAAATTCAGGCGGCGCTCACGGCCCTGCCGGGCTGGGTGTTCGAGCGCGACGCACTGGCGAAAACTTTTCAGTTCAAAACCTTTCGCGAGGCCATGGGTTTCATGGTGCGCGCGGCCTTCGAGGCCGAGGCGATGAACCATCACCCCGATTGGACCAACGTCTATAATAAGGTGGCCGTGCGGCTCAACACGCACGATGCCGGTGGCAAAGTCACGGCGAAGGATGTGGAACTGGCGGGGCGGATCGAAAAGATTTCAAGGTGATGGCGGCCAAGTGGCCTCGCCATGCACGGAACAGATGACTTTGACCCCGCCTTGCCCGTCGGGCTCTAGGCTGTAGGTTCCGCCGGATGGACATTTGGGAAGTTCGCCCAGCGGTTTACCGGGTCCGATCAAGTCGTTCAATTCGGTCGGAGGATGCCCTTGGTCGAGTGCGAACTGTTGCGCGGCTGCGGAAATCGTCCGCTCGTTATAGGAGCACATCTTGAGGGCAGCATTCTGCCGGACTTTATTGAAAGCGGGGATGGCCATGGCGGCGAGGAGGCCGATGATCACAATAAAGACGAGCGCGCCAGCGCCGCCGCCGAGGCGGCCGCCGGGCGTGAAGAATGCAAAAAGGTAGGCGAAGGGATTGCGGTCTGCCTTGAAGGCAAATTGATCGTCCCGTAGGGCGAGCAGGTTCTTTACGCGTTGCGACAGCGTGGGGTAGGGTGAGGTCAGCTCGTGCCAGGAGATGAAGAACCCGCGTTCCTGTGTGTGCTGGGAGGCGAAAGCGGCGGGATCGAGCGTCCGGCCCTGTTGCTTGCCGCCGCCGAGCGTGAGCATGGCGCGCAGGGCTGCGTCGAGATTTTCCGCGGCCAACGCGCCATAGCGGTCGCAGGAGGCTTCGCACGCGCGCAAATAGGCCGGGCCGATCAGCGGCGTGAAAATGCCGGGGGCGAGCAGGGTGCGCTTCCAGATGTGGTTGCTTTTGATATGGCCGAGTTCGTGGCCGAGGATGAAACGCAGCTCGGGGGAATCCGGCCCGAACGCTTCAAGGAAATCGGAATAGACCACGACAAAGGTCCTTCCGGAAAATTTGGTGGCGAAGGCGTTGAGGGCGCCGCCGGCCTGCAAGACGTAGAGCTGGGGAATCTTGGTTACGCCCAGTTTCTGGCAAGCGTTGAGAAAAGCGGCGTGCAATTGTGGAAGCTGGTTCTCATCGACGCGCACCGCCTCGGACCTGAGGTGGGCGATCAGCAAGCCATGGCCCAGCCAGATGAGGAAGGCCAGCAGGGCGGCGTAAAGCAGCCCGAAGATCGTGACGGCGAGAACGAGCCAGACGAGCAACGAGATGATGAGTACAAACGTGTGGTACGTTTTTTCCTTCGGCAGGTTGAGCGTGCCGACCGTGAGCGATGACGGAAGCGTGGAAGCGGGGGTATTCATGCGCCTCGACCTAGTGGAAAGCAGGCACTGAAACAAGGCCAACCCGTGTCCTTGGCCTTGACCATGTGACCAGGCAGGATTGGCTTCGCCCATGAAAGTCGCCTTCATCAGCGGGACGAGCATGGCCCGGTCGGACTTGTTCGCGGCGTGGGAGACGCGCCTGGTCGAAACCCGCCACGGCGCGGTGGCCTGCCGGATGCACGGTGATTTTGTGTTCATCAACCGCCACGGCCCGGCGGCACCGCTGCCGCCGCGCCGCGTCGACCACCGAGCGAATATCCGTGCCCTCGCGGACCTTGGCTTTGCCGATGTCGTCGCGATCAACTCCGTGGGGTCGCTCCAGCCGGGGCTGTCGCCGGGCACGCTCGTCGCATGCAGCGATTATGTGTGCCTGCAGGAAGGGCCGCAGACGTTTTTCGATGACGAATTGAAAGGCGGTGCGCCCGGCATTGAGGGCAATTTGATCCCGTTGCTGGCGGCGAAGCTTGCGCCGGAATTTTCGGTGCAAACGGGGAAGACCTATGTGCAGATGCGCGGGCCGCGCTTCGAGACCAAGGCCGAGATCCAGGTCATCAAAGGCTGGGGCGACGTCGTCGGCATGACCGCGGCGCATGAGGCCGACCTGTGCCGCGAGGCCGGCCTGCGCTACAATTTGCTCGCGATGGTCGATAACTATGCGAACGGCATCGCCGGCGCGGACGTCGATTTTGAAAAATTTCGCGACCTCGTGCAGGCGAACCAGCAAAAGGTGAACCGGCTGTTTACCCGGCTGCTGGAAATTTTCGCGTGAGTGAAGACCGCGAATGAATAAAGGCAGGCCTGTTTAAAAGCTATTCTGCGGTTGTTCGTTGCGTCTTTCCGAACCGTAAATAGCATCGGGCTTTCGTCATGAACAAAACCATTGGCATCATTGGGCTGGGCATCATCGGCGGGACCTGGGCACGAAATTACGCGGCCGACGGGGTGTTGGCGGGCTGCTGGAACCGCACGCCGCAGCCGCAGATGCCGGCGTGGAAAAACACACCCGGGGAAGTGGTGACGGCGGCGGACGTGGTGCAGATCGTCGTGGCCGATCCGCCGGCGGTCGCGGGCATCCTGGAGAAAATCCTGCCGCGGCTCGGGCCGGGCAAGATTGTCGTGCAGTCGAGCACCATCGACCCGGCGAGCAGCGAAAAATTTTCCGCGCAGGTGACGGCGCGCGGCGCGCGTTATCTTGAGGCGCCGTTCACCGGCAGCAAGCCCGCGGCGGAGAACCGGCAGACGGTGTTTTTTCTCGGCGGCGACGCCGGGCTGGTCGCGGAGGTAGAGCCGTTGCTGTCCCGGATCTCGGCGTATCGTTTCCACATCGGCACCGGCGCGCAGGCGGCATCGGTCAAGCTGGCGCTGAACCTCAACATCCTGGCGCAAATGGAAGGGCTGGCCGAGGCGCTGACCATCGCGCGGCGCGCGGGCGTCGGCGACGAAATGTTTTTCCGCGTGCTGGAGAAAAATGTCGCCTACTCGGGCCTGGTTAAACTGAAGGAGCCGAAGCTGCGCACGGGCGATTTCTCGCCGCAATTCTCGGTGAAGCACATGCACAAGGACATGCGTCTGGCCACGGGCATGGTCGGCGCAAACGCGCTGCCGCTGCTCGAGGCGCTGCGCGAACGGCTGCGGCAGGTGGAGGAACGCGGTGCGGCCGACGAGGATTTTTCCGCGCTGATCAAGCTGTTGTGAGCGGGGTAATTTTTTACCGCGGATCACGCGGATGGGCGTCCTCCTTCGCTCCAAGGGAGCTACGGAGGACAGGCGGATTAACGCGGATATGTAGATGAGATGATTGTCATTCTGAGCGAAGCGAAGAATCCAGTTGGTCATCGCTTGACCGAGTCGCATTGGATTCTTCGCTTCGCTCAGAATGACAATTGCCTCATCCGTGCCTGCCCTCCATAGCCTTGGCGACGGAGGGTCATCCGCGGAAAAACAAACGACTTTCAATATTATCCGCGGAAAAAATTCAGATTCCGTCTTAAAAATTTGCCACGACGAGGGAGGGAGACATCCTGTTGAAACCATGAGCGACTTTGTCCAGGCCGCACAGATTACTGAAGCGAAGCAGATGTTTGACCGGCTGCGGGCCAACCTACGCCGCACGATCAAGGGCAAGGATGATGTCATCGGGCAGGTGCTGGTGTGCCTGGCGGCGGGCGGGCATTTGCTGATCGAGGATTTGCCCGGCCTCGGCAAGACGACGCTGGCCTACGCGCTGGCGCGCTCGATGGACTGCACGTTTGCGCGCATCCAGTTCACCAGCGATCTGCTGCCGAGCGACGTGACGGGCGTGGCGATCTACGACGAGACGGTGAAGGAGTTTGTTTTCAAACGCGGGCCGGTCTTCGCCAGCATCGTGCTCGCCGACGAGATCAACCGCGCCACGCCGAAGACGCAGTCTGCCCTGCTCGAAGTGATGGATCGCGGCAAGGTGACGGTCGATGGCCAGACGCATGCGGTCGGCGCCCCGTTCATGGTTTTTGCGACGCAAAACCCGGTCGATTACGAAGGGACATTCCCGCTGCCGGAGAGCCAGACCGACCGCTTTCTCATGCGGCTGCAGATGGGTTATCCGCAGAGCGCGGACGAATTGGACATTTTGCGCACGGCCAGCCTGGGTTACGACGCGATCGAGATCAACCCGGTCGTGACGCGCGGCGATGTGATCAAGCTGCAGGCGCTGGCGCGGCAGGTGTTCGTGGAGGATAGCGTGCTGGAATTCATTTTAAAAATCGTCGCGGCCACCCGCACGGAGGCGGAGTTCAGGGCGGGCATCAGCGTGCGCGGCGGGCTGGCGCTGCGGTGCGCGGCGCAGGCCCGTGCGCTGGTGCAGGGCCGCGACTTCGTGGTGCCGGAGGATGTGACGGAAATGACCGCGCCGGTGTGCGCGCACCGGCTGGCACTGGCCCGGCCGGCCGGCGATGCGCTGGAGGAGCGGCGCACGGTGGTGGCCGCACTCAAGCGGATTCTGGCCGCGATTCCGGCGCCAGTTTAGGCACGGGTAACCCGTGCAAATCCCAAACGCCAAAGCGCCAGACACCAAAAAATTTCCAATGAATAAGCAGAATTGGATCTTTGATGTTTTTTTGGGTTTTGCCGTTTGGGTTTTGGAATTTCCGCGCCCATGACAACAAAAGCTGGAGTCATGGGCGCGGATTGGGCCGGTCCGGGTTCGTCCGTGCGGTGGTGGCGCGATTTCAAATGGAGCACGCTGCTGTGGTCGTTGGTTTTTCCGGCGCGCCCGGAGAGCATAGCGCCGACGCTGCCGGGTCTGTTGCTTATCGCGCTGTCGCTGGGCATCGGTTCGGCCGCCTATAATACGGGAAACAACATCCTCTTCATTGCGCTGTCGCTGCTGCTCTCCTGCCTGATCCTGAGCGGCGTGTTGTCGTGGCTGAATTTTTCCGGCCTGCGCTGGCGACTGGTGCCGGGACCGGCCTTGCGCGTGGGACACGACGCGGCGGTGGCGCTCGAGCTGCGCAGTGTGAAGAAATTTTTGCCGACCTACGGGCTGTGGTTTGACCTGCGGGCGGTGAATACGTCCTCTGGGCCCCATTCGATATCCTCAGGGCAGGCCGATTCAGGGCCGGGCGAAAAAAAATCCGTCCGCGAAATTCTGGCAGCGGTGGACAAGGCGGAAACCCGCGCCCGGCTGTTTCTGCGCGACCGGCTCGACGCGGGCGAAGAGGCGCACCTGGAGTGGATTTTCCAGCCGGCGCGACGCGGCGTGCTGCGGCTGGAGCTGTCCGGGGTGGGGTCGTTGTTTCCTTTTGGATTTTTGCGCAAAACCCTGGGGGGCGGGTTGCGGCGCGAGGTCGTGGTCTGGCCGGCGCCGGTCGAATATCGGGGTGAGGGCACGTCGGTCGCGCCGCGGCGGCCGCAGGCCGGCGACCGTGTGGCGCGCGTGGGCAGCAGCTCGGATTTGCTGGCGCTGCGCCGCTATGAGGCGGGCGATTCGCACCGTCTCATCCATTGGAAAGCGAGCGCGCGGCTGGGTAAACTGGTGGTGCGGCAGTTTGCCGCGGAGAGCGCGGAGGGTTTTACGCTGTGGCTGCGCACACCGGCGGAGATATGGACGCGGGCGGAACAGTTCGAATTGCTTGTGAGTTTCGTGGCGACGCTGGCGGAGGATTTGTTTCGCGCGGGCAAACTATTGTGCGCCGTGGTGAACGATGGGCCGCCGATGGCCGTGCGCGGCGTGCGCGACCTGGAGGAATTCATGGACCAACTTGCCGTGGTGGTATGCGTGGGGGAGGTCGAGAGTCGAGAGTCCAGAGCCGAGAGCAAGAAGTCGGAAGCCGGAAACGCTGCGCTGCTCGAGCGCCGTAATATCATCACGTTTGCGCCGGACGGGGCGCGGGGAGTGGCGGCCTATGTCGATGGAGAAAAAACGGCCGCAGCTTAACCTTGACGAGCTGCATCAGCTCAAGTGGCTGCTGGGCGGCGCGCTCGCGCTGCTCTCGGCGTGGTCGGTGCCGTATCTCGACGTCAATGCGTGGCCGCTGATGCTGACGGTGACGGTGCTGGTCCCGCTGATGCTGCTGCGGCCGGATTGGGCCGCGCGCTGGCCGGCCTGGGCGCACTGGCTGGTGTTTCCGTCCGTCGTGCTTTTTTTCGCCGTCGATCTTTACCTGACGAAGGAAGTGCTGCCGGCGTTCGTTCGCCTGACCTTGCTGTTGTTGATTTATCGCGGCACGAGCTTGCGCCAGCGGCGCGACGATTTGCAGCTCATCGTGCTGGGGCTGCTGCTCATTGTGGTGGCCGGCGTGTTGACGGTGTCGTTGACGTTCGCCGCGCAGATCCTGGCTTTCACGGCGTGTGCGCTGGTGTTCATGCTGATCATCACCCTGGTCGAGGCGAAGGATGCGGGTGAGAAAACTTTTAAAAGTGGAAAATCGGAAAACGTGCCGGCCTGGACGCGGGCGCCGTGGCGGCCGTTGTTCGCCCGGCTGCACGCGGTGATGGACTGGCGCGTGGCGGCGCTGGGTACGGCGTTGTTTCTCGGCGTGGTGGGCGTATCGGCGCTGCTGTTCCTGACCTTTCCGCGCTTTGAGCTGGCGAACAGCTTGTTTCTCGACCGGCTGGTCACGCGGCATACGCACTCGGGATTTTCCGACACGATTCACTTTGGCGATGCGACGGACATCACCTTGGACACCAGCGTGGCGTTACGGGTGGAAGTGCCCGACCCGGCGAAACTGCCGGCGGAGCTTTACTGGCGCATGATCGTGCTCGACGAGTATCACGATGGCGAGTTTCGCGCGTCGGCGCTGCTGCGCAATCAGGACGAAGTTTATTTCAACGAAAATTCTTTATTGGGCACTGAAAGAGGCGGCGGGCCTGGCGCCTGGATCTTTTATCTGGAACCGGGCGTAAGCCGCTACCTGCCGCTGGTGGGCGGGTTTGCCACATTGAGACTGGGTGCGCGAACCGATCTGCGCGCGAACCTCACGACGCGGGTGGTCGCGCTGCGCAGCGATCCAGCGACGCTGGTGGCGTATCGCGTCACGGGCATGCCTATTGCGGCCACCCTGCCAGCGGTGACGCCGGGAATGGGGGTGCGCAGCCTGGGAACGATGGGCGAAAGCGACCGGGCGGCGCTGAGAAGATTGGCCGGCGAAATCGATGGCGGAGCCCATTTGGGCGCAACGGAATTTGCACGTCGGGCAACCGCCTGGCTGGCGAAGCGGCATGGTTATGCTTTGCAGATACATCTGCCCCCGGGCGCGGGCGATCCGCTGGTGCGCTGGCTGAGCTCACCAGCGCCGGGATATTGCGAATTATTCGCGGGCGCGCTGGTGATGCTCGAGCGCGCGGCCGGTCATCCGGCGCGGGTGGTGGCGGGTTTCGAAGGCGGTGATTGGAACGGGTTTGAGAATTACCTCATGGTGCGCAACAGCGACGCGCATGCGTGGTGCGAGGTCTATGATGATACCGCGCGCGCGTGGCAGCGCGTGGATCCGACGCCGGGTGCGACGAGTGCCATCGATGAAGCAGCGGCTCTGGCGGAACCTTTGGCGCGCCGGGTGTCGGCCCGGAGCTGGGCGGCGCGTTTCGACAGCCTGCGCCTACTGTGGTACCGGCACATCGTAAATTTTGACCAGCGCAGCCAGCGCGAGACGCTGCTGGCCGTGAAAGACGCGACGCAGCAGATCGGCCTGCGCCTGAGTGCGGCGGCCGCGCGCATGGTGGCGGAGGTGCGCGCCTGGTTGAGCGCGCCATGGAACGGGCGACGCACGGCGAAATTTTCTGTCGTGGCAGGGGGGGCGATGTTGCTGCTGGTGGCGGCGCGGCGGGTGCGGTGGCGATGGCGCTGGCGATTGGGTGCGACCAGGCGGGTCGATCCCGTCCGGCGCGAGGCGGGGCGGCTGCTCCGGCGGATCGCAAACCGCGGGTTGCGGACCGAGGCCAATGCCGACCTGGCGGGAGTGCGGGCCGAGCTGCAGCGGCTGCGCTATGGTGCGTGCGAGACGTGGCCGGCATCGGGGGCGGTGTTCCGCCGGGCGCGCCGGCTGGCGCGAAGGTAATCTTACCGCACCACGCGATAGCGCAGCAGCAGCGTGCCGGCGGCATTGAGCTTTTCCGATGCGAGCAGTTCCAGACGCACGTCGACCCGCGCCGCCAGTAATGGCGTGCCACCCCCAAAAAGCATCGGTTCGACGGTCAGCCAAATTTCATCCACCAACCCGGCGGCAAAAAACAAACCATGCACCTGTGCTCCGCCCAGCAGCACGCAGCGCTTGAAGCCGCGGGCGCGCAGGCCGGCGAGGAGTTTTTCCGGTGCATCGTTGGTGAATTCCAGCGAGCCCGGTTGGGCTTGCGTGGCGTAGTCCGCAGGCGTGTGCGTCAGCACCACCCGAAGGCGTTTCGCCATGGGTTGGGTGCAGATCAGGTCGCGTGCCCCCCGGTAAGTCACGCCGCCCATTACGCTGCAGTCAAAGCCCGCCAGCGCCGCATGGAAATGCTTCTGATCCTCGGCCGACGCAAAGCTGCTACCCGGCGTATCGTGCCGCGTGATGAAACCGTCGAGCGATTGTGCGGTCAAGAGCGTGACATGCATGGGATCAAATTATCCTCCGATTGCGTTGCGGCACAAGCGCCAAGGCTTGCACGCCGCCCGCCCAGCATCCACGTTGATTTAATATCTTCATGAAGAAAGCCCTTGTTACCGGCATCACTGGCCAGGACGGTTCATATCTTGCCGAGCTTTTGCTCGAAAAAGGCTACGAGGTGCATGGCGTCATCCGCCGCGCCTCGACGTTCAACACCAGCCGCATCGACCACCTCTATAGCGACCCGCACGTCAATGGCGTGCGCCTTTTCCTGCACTACGGCGACCTCGCCGATTCCGTGCAGATGGTGAAATTGCTCTACGAGCTGCAGCCCGACGAAATCTACAACCTCGGCGCGCAGTCGCACGTGCGCGTGTCGTACGAAATTCCGGAATATACCGGCGACGTGGACGGCCTCGGCGCGCTGCGCATCCTCGAGGCGATCCGCGAGGCCGGGCTGGTGAAAAAAGTCCGCTACTACCAGGCCTCGTCTTCCGAAATGTTCGGCAAGGTCCAGCAAGTGCCGCAGACGGAGGCGACACCCTTTTGGCCGCGCTCGCCGTATGGTTGCGCGAAAGCCTATGCCTACTGGCTCACGGTAAATTACCGCGAGAGTTACAATCTCCATGCGAGCAACGGCATTCTCTTCAACCACGAGTCGCCCCGCCGCGGCGAGACGTTCGTCACCCGCAAAATCACCCGCGCCGCCACGCGGATCAAGCTGGGCCTGCAAGACTCGCTCTACCTCGGCAACGTGGATGCGCAGCGCGACTGGGGCTACGCCAAGGAATATGTCGAGATGATGTGGCTCATGCTCCAGCAGGACAAAGCCGACGATTATGTGGTCGCGACCAACGAGACGCACAGCGTGAAGGAATTCTGCCAAGAGGCGTTCGGCCTGCTCGGCCTCGACTGGGAGAAATACGTCAAGTACGACGCGCGCTACGAGCGTCCCGCCGAGGTCGACCTGCTCATCGGGAACCCGGCCAAGGCGGCGAAGCAACTCGGCTGGAAACCGAAGGTGCTCTTCAAGGAGCTCGTGAAAATCATGGTCGAGGCCGACCTCGATCTGGCGAAACGCGAAGCGCAGATTGCGAAGCTGCCGAAACCATGACGGAAAATTGGGAGACGTGGAAAATTGAAAAACACCGGTTGATTGCGTTTTTCGCTTTCCCGCTTTCCCCTTTTCTCAATTTTTCATGAAGCTCTTTATCGCAGGTCACAACGGCATGGTCGGCAGTGCGCTCGTGCGGCGTTTTCAACGCGAGCCGGGCATTTCGCTCGTCTTGCGCACGCGCTCGGAGCTCGACCTCACCTCGCAGGCCGCGGTCGAGGCGTTCTATGCGGCTGAAAAGCCCGACGCCGCCATCATCGCCGCCGCCAAAGTCGGCGGTATCCACGCCAATAACACCTACCCGGCGGAGTTCATCTATTCCAACCTCATCGTCGCCACCAACAACATCCACAGTGCCTGGCGGGCCGGCGTGAAGCACCTGCTCTTTCTCGGCAGCTCATGCATCTACCCGAAGGCCGCGCCGCAGCCGATGCCCGAGGACTGCCTGCTCTCCAGCGCCCTCGAGCCCACTAACGAAGCCTATGCCATCGCGAAGATCGCCGGCCTCAAGCTTTGCCAGTATTATCGCAAGCAATACGGCGTGCTTTTCCATTCCGCGATGCCGACCAATCTCTACGGCCCGGGCGACAACTATCACCTGCAGAATTCCCATGTGCTGCCCGCGCTCATCCGCAAATTCCATGAGGCAAAGGAAGCCGGGCGCGCCGAAGTTGCGGCCTGGGGAACCGGCGCCGCCCGCCGCGAGTTTTTGCATGTGGACGATCTCGCCGACGCCTGTGCGTTTCTTTTTGGGGTCGAGAATCCGCCCGACTGGATCAACGTCGGCACGGGCTCCGATGTGACCATCAGGGAACTCACTGAGACCGTCGCCGCGGTGACGGGATTCAAGGGCAAAATCGTTTGGGATGCCTCCAAGCCCGATGGCACACTGCGCAAGCTCATGGACGGCTCGAAGCTCGCCACGCTTGGCTGGCGGGCGCACATTGGCCTTCGCGAGGGCATTGAAAAAACCTACGCCAGTTTCCTGGCCGAGAAGGCCGCCGGCACGCTGCGTACAAAATGACAGCGGCTTTGCAGAGACGCCCAGACAAGCCTTGGCTTTTTTCAGTGAAATTCCATCGTCGTTGGCGGCGCTGTAATTCTCGGTGCCAAATTGTGCCATGAGCGACGACATCATCGAACTCGAACCCGAGGAGGACTTGGGTGGCAAAAAATCTTTCTGGGATCACCTCGACGATTTGCGCAAGGTGCTCATCCGCTCGGCCATCTTCATCGGCCTGGCGCTCGTCGTCTGCCTGCTGCTCGACAGCACGCTGGTCGGCATCCTCGAGTATCCGCTGCGGCGCATGAATATTTTCGACCGGCCGCAGCCGACGGTGACGTTGCAGCTCGGGGCGACGAAGCTCGGCCCTTACGTGGTTTCACGCGACCAGTTCGATGCCCTGCCGCCGGGCGCGGCGCCGCACGTCGTTTTTCAGGTCAATACCGCCAAGATCGGCGAAGAGCAGGTCGTTACGCTGAAGGCCCTGCCCGGCGTCAAAGACGAAGGCAGCCTGGGCGTGCAGTTGCACAATCTCAGCCCGGCGGAGGCCTTCATGGTGGCTTTCCACGTCGCGCTGTATGGCGCCTTGGTGCTGTCCGCGCCGTTTTGGATCTTTTTTGTCGGCCAGTTCCTCCTGCCCGCGCTCAAGCTGAACGAGCGGCGCATGCTTTATATGTGGATGGGGTGGGGCACGTTTCTTTTTCTCCTCGGCGTGCTCTCGACGTATTTTGTCCTCCTGCCCGTCGCGCTGCGCGCCTCGACCAAGTATTCCGAGCTGCTCGGCTTCGACGCCACTTTCTGGCGGGCCGATGAGTATATCAGCTTTGTCTGCAAGTTTCTTTTCGGCATGGGGCTGGGCTTCCAGTTTCCGATCCTCGTGTTGCTGCTGGTCAAGCTTGGCGTGGTCACCCACCGGCAGCTCGCGCACTACCGCCGCCACGTCATCGTCCTGTGCCTCATCCTCGGCGCGGTGCTGACCACCCCCGAGGTCATCACGCAAATCTGCATGGCCGTGCCGCTCTACCTGCTTTATGAGATCTGCATCTGGATCGCCTGGTATTGGGACTGGAAGGCCCGTCGGGCGGGCCAAAAACTGAAGGTCTGAAAGCCGAGAACACGAAATTATTATAGAACATTGATTTCTTCAGCCTTTAGTTTTCAGTCTTCAGCCTTCCCTATGATTTCTCCCGAGACATTTTCCCACATCGAAAACATCAAGAAGCGCGCCGGCCATCTATGGAGGTTTCTTTGACGCTGAACAAAAGCAGCGTGAAATCGAGGCCATGGAAGCCGGCATGGCTGCACCGGGTTTTTGGGACAACAACGAGCGCGCGCAGAAGCACATCGCCAAGCTCAACGGCCTGAAACGCGCCATCCACCCGCTCGCCGCGTTTCAAAAAAAACTCGCCGATGCCGAGGTCATGGTCGAGTTGATCGAGGCCGCCTCGGACGCCGAACGCGAATCTTACGCGAAGGAACTCAACGCCACGGTGGCGGCCCTCGTCGCCGAGCTCGACCAGCTCGAGATCTCCTCGTTCCTGAGCGGCCGCTTCGACCACAACAACGCCATCCTCAGCATCCAGGCCGGCGCGGGCGGCACCGAGTCCAACGACTGGGCCGACATGCTCTTCCGCATGTATTCGCGCTGGGCGGAGCGCCGCAATTTTGAGATCGAGGTGCAGGATGTGCAGGCCGGCGACCAGGCCGGCATCACCAAGGCCACCTTGGTGCTCAAGGGCGAAAACGCCTACGGCTATGCCAAGGCCGAGCGCGGCGTGCACCGCCTCGTGCGCATCAGCCCCTTCGACTCGAACAAGCGCCGCCACACCTCGTTTTGCGCCGTCGATGTCATCGCCGAGGTCGATGACGACATCGAAATTGAAATTCCTGAGGCAGAAATCCGGGTGGACGTTTACCGCTCATCCGGCAAGGGCGGCCAGGGTGTGAATACCACCGACTCCGCCGTGCGGGTCACCCACATTCCGACCGGCATCGTGGTCGTCTGCCAAAACGAGCGCTCGCAAATCAAGAACCGCGCCAGCGCCATGAACGTGCTCAAGGCCCGCCTCTACGAGCGCAAGCTCGACGAGCAGCGCAGCGAGATGGAGAAATTCTACGGGGATAAAGGCGAGATCGGCTGGGGCAGCCAGATCCGCAGCTACGTGCTGCAACCCTACCAGATGGTGAAGGATTTGCGCACCGGCCTGAGCACGAGCGATACGCAGGGCGTCCTCGATGGCGACCTCGACCGCTTCGTTTACGCGTGGCTCCGCGCCGGCCAGCCCCGCCACCGCAACAAGGATATCCAGATGGACGAGTAGCGGCGCGATGCGCCGCAATGACCAATGACCAATGACGAATGGAGAATGACGAATGAAGAACGGCCAAATCCGATGAAAAACGCGCTAGACAAAAGGTTAATTGGACATCGCTCATTGGTCATTGGACATTGGTCGCGGGTCATTCGCCATTCGCCATTCGCCATTCGTCATTCGTCATTTTCCCCATGTCTCTGAGCTACGATAGCATCCAAACCGCCCTGGCAGGCGCGCCGATGTTCGAGGCGAAGACCTGGCAGCTTTCGCCCGACGCGTGGCCGCTCACGGCCGAGCAGGTGACTCAGCTCGAGGCCATCGGTGAGGCCTGCCTTGAATATTACCAGACGCTCGAGACGCTTTATTTCCGTTCGGTCGCGGGCAAGAATCTCCTGCGCAACAAGCCGCTGCTCGCGCCGTGGGTGGCCGACTACCTCGATCGCGGCAAACCCGCCGAGCTTATCGCCCATGCCCGCGACGCAAAAAACCGCGGCGTGTTTCCGCTCGTGATGCGACCCGACCTGCTGCTGACCGACGACGGCTTCGCGCTGACCGAACTCGACTCCGTGCCCGGTGGCATTGGCCTCACGGCTTTTCTCAACCGGTTATATGACGGCGTGCGGGGTGAGGGCACCCCGCCTACAAAAACCATGCCGATTGATGTGGGCGGCGGGGTGCCCTCACCCCGCGATTCCACTATCCTCGGCACCGGCGACGTGATGATCGCGAATTTCTACGCTTCGCTCGCCGCGCTGCGCCCGAGCGAACGCAATCCGCTCATTGCGCTCGTCGTCAGCGATGAAGCCGCGACTTATCGCCCGGAAATGCAGTGGCTCGCGCATCAGCTGCAACTTCAGGGCAAGCGCGTATTCTGCCTGCATCCCGAAAAGATTTTTCCCCTCGGGGGCGCGCTCTTTTTCGATGCGGATGGCAACCCGGAAAAAATCGACATCATCTACCGTTTCTTCGAGCTGTTCGACCTCGCGAACATCCGCACGGCGAAATTTTTCTTCGAGGCCTGGCAGAATGGCGATGTCGCCATCGCGCCGCCCATGCGGCCGTTCCAGGAGGAGAAACTTTCGCTCGCGCTCTTCCATCACCACCTGCTCCAGGATTTTTGGGCGGAGAATCTCAGCGGCCGCGCGCTCAAGCTCCTCCGCGCGATCATTCCGGCCTCGTGGGTGATCGATCCCGCGCCGCTGCCGCCCGGCGCGGTGCTCGACGGCCCGCGGGTCGGCGGCCGCGCGCTCAACGACTGGCGCGACCTCGGCGCCGCGTCGCAGAAGGAGCGCGATCTCATCATCAAGATCAGCGGCTTCCACGAAACCGCGTGGGGCGCGCGCAGCGTGATCCTTGGCAGCGATTGCTCGCGCGAGGAGTGGCAGGCCGGGGTGGAGCGCGCCATCGAACTCGCACCGGCGAACCTGCACGTGCTGCAGGAATATAAGAAACCGCGGCGCATCGAGCACCGGGTTTACGATCGCGCCGCCGATGGCCTGCCTGCCAAGGCATCGGCCAAGGCGGGCCGCCTCCGCCTCTGCCCGTATTATTTTGTCATCGACGGAAAGGCGAAACTCAGCGGCGCGCTCGCCACGTTTTGTCCGCCCGACAAAAAAATCATCCACGGCATGCAGGACGCCGCGCTCCTGCCGTGCCGAGTGCTGGTTTAACGCAAAGTCGCCAAGCCGCAAAGAGAAGCGGGTCATTGACCTTCGCGTCTTTGCGTCTTGGCGCTAGATAAACCGATCCCCCAAGCCTACTTTGAGGTTGAAAAACTCGCCGGGTGGGTTCCTAGGTATCGCAACCTCGTTTAGGAGAGCCCGGAGCGCTGGGCTGAGACGGTCGCACGATCAGTGGCCAAATCCTTCGAACCTGATGCGTCTGACCACGCCGTAGGGAAAACAGGATCCGGCCGCGATGAGCGGTGGAGCTTGCGACCCGTCGGTGGGGTTGGGCGCAAATCCCAAACGCTCCATTCTCTATGTCATCGCCCAACGAAGTCACTGTCTCCTCCGGTCATCGCCTTTTCCCCGGCTCGCGCCGCGTTTATATCGCCGGTTCCCGGCCCGACTTGCGTGTGCCCATGCGCGAGATCGTCCTCTCGCCCACGCGCCTGCCCAATGGCACCGAGGTCCCCAACGAGTCCGTGCGCGTCTATGACACCGCCGGTCCGTGGGGTGATGCCGATTTTTCTGGCGATGCCACGCTCGGGCTGCCACCGATTCGCGCGGCGTGGATCCGCGAGCGCGGCGATGTCGAGGAAACGCCCGGCCGCGTCATCCAGCCAATCGACGACGGCTACCTTTCGGAAAAACACCGCCTGCAGGCCGAGGCCGAGGGCCGCCGCAATCCCATCAAGTTTTTCGACCGCACCGGCCATCCCATTCTCCGGGCCAAACCCGGCCGCCGCGTCACGCAGCTTCACTACGCGCGCCAAGGCATCATCACGCCGGAAATGGAATACGTCGCCATTCGCGAAAACGCCAAGCTCCAGCGCGCTCGCGACCTGCTCGAGATGACCGCCGAGGGGCCGCGCAATTCGCTCTGGCGCCAGCACCAAGGGCAGGCGTTCGGCGCCGCGATCCCGCGCGAGATCACGCCGGAGTTTGTGCGTTCCGAGGTCGCCCGCGGACGCGCCATCATCACGGCTAACATCAACCACCCCGAGCTTGAGCCGATGATCATCGGCCGGAATTTCCTGGTGAAGATCAACACCAACATCGGCAACTCCGCCGTCGCTTCCTCGATCGACGAGGAAGTTGAGAAGATGCGCTGGTCGGTGAAGTGGGGCGGCGACACGCTGATGGATCTTTCCACCGGCAAGAACATCCACCAGACGCGCGAGTGGATTTTGCGCAATTGTCCCGTGCCCGTCGGCACCGTGCCGATTTACCAGGCGCTTGAAAAAGCCGGCGGCCGCCCCGAGGCGCTCACGTGGGAAATTTTCCGCGATACGCTCATCGAGCAGGCCGAGCAGGGCGTAGATTATTTCACGATCCATGCTGGCGTGCTCCTGCGTTACATCCCGCTCACCGCGCGCCGCATGACGGGCATCGTCAGCCGCGGCGGCTCGATCATGGCCAAGTGGTGCCTCTCGCATCACAAGGAAAATTTCCTCTACACGCACTGGGACGACATCTGCGAGATCATGGCCGCCTACGATGTGTCGTTCTCCATTGGCGACGGCCTGCGTCCCGGCTCGATCGCCGATGCCAACGATGACGCGCAATTCGGCGAATTGAAAACGCAGGGCGAGCTCACGCAGCGCGCCTGGCAGCATGACGTGCAGGTGATGTGCGAGGGCCCCGGCCACGTGCCGATGCACCTCATCCCGGAAAACATGGAGAAGCAGCTCGCGTGGTGCCACGAGGCGCCGTTCTACACGCTCGGGCCGCTTACGACCGACATCGCGCCCGGCTACGACCACATCACCAGCGCCATCGGCGCGACGATGATCGGCTGGCACGGCACCGCGATGCTTTGCTACGTGACGCCAAAGGAACACCTCGGCCTGCCCGACAAGGACGATGTGCGCGCCGGTGTCATTGCCTACAAGATCGCCGCGCATGCCGCCGATCTCGCGAAGGGCCACCCCGCCGCGCAATACCGCGACAATGCGCTCTCCAAGGCGCGCTTTGAATTCCGCTGGGAGGACCAGTTCAACCTCTCGCTCGATCCCGAGCGCGCCCGCGAGTATCACGACGCCACGCTCCCGCAGGAGAGTGCCAAGAGCGCGCACTTCTGCTCCATGTGCGGCCCGCAATTCTGCTCGATGAAAATCACCGATGACGTGCGCCGCTACGCCGAGGAGCACGGCTTCGGTGGCGAAACGGCCATTGAATCCGGCTTGCAGGCCAAGGCCGCCGAATTCCGCCAGGCCGGCGGAGAAATCTACGTGGACGCCGATAAAAAATGAGCACCGCGACTGCAGCCTCCTTCATTTACGTCAACGACCAGCCGCGTCCGCTGGCTGCGCCGACCACGCTGCTGGCGCTGCTGAATGAACTCGGCCACGCCGGGCGCAAAGGCGTGGCCGTTGCCCTTAACGGCGCGGTGGTGCCGCGCGCCGAATGGCCGTCACGGTCTCTCGCCGATGCTGACCACGTGCTCGTCATCCAAGCAACGCAGGGAGGATGAGTCTGAACCACAAAGGCACAAAGGTCACGAAGCATCACGAAATTGGATGAAAATTCCCACGTCATGAAGTCACTTTTCCGAACTTTGAGCTCTTTGTGCCTTTGTGGTTCAATTCTGGTTTTGAAATGAAATTGGTGTTTATCTCTCCCGAGCACGACGAGCCGCGTGAAATCGCGGTGCTCGGTGCGCTGTTTGCGGCCGGGCTCGAGCGCTACCACGTGCGCAAACCGCACTGGTCGGCGGCGCAGCTCGAAACATGGCTGCGCGCATTGCCCGCGGATTGGCGGCCTCGCCTCGTGCTGCATTCGCATCACGAACTCGTCGAAAAATTTAATCTCGGTGGACGTCACTGGCGTGATGAGAAGGTGGGGCGGGTTATCCCTAACCCGCCGCTTCAGCCGTTGGACATGCAGGGGAAACGGCGCGTTACGGATAACGCGCCCTACCTGCCGATCACCAGTCGTTCCTGCCACGATCTCGCCACGCTGCGCGCTGCGTTTGGACATTACGACTCGGTATTTTTTGGGCCGATTTTTCCGTCGATCTCGAAGCCGGGTTATACGACCGAGCTTACTGTTCAGGTGGAGCGCGGCGTCTCGACGCGCTCATTTAAAAATAAAGATTTAAACGCGTCGGGACGCCGCGTTCCACCTGCGGAACTTTCTTCTCTACTGAATTCGCGGACACCGGATGAACGCCGAACCACCGTGCTCGCGCTGGGCGGTGTCACTGCCGGGCGTTTGCCGCAGGTTCGCGCCTTTGGTTTCGACGGCGTCGCCGTGCTCGGTGCCGTCTGGCAGGCCGACGATCCTGTCGCTGCATTTGTCGAATTGACTAGCGCTTGCGCGGGTGGGGCGCGTTGTCCCCAACGCGCCTCGGCTCGCTCGGAGAGCGAGCCCTACCTTCAACCAAATCATGCCGCTTGATCCCACTCATTTCCCCGTGATGTGCATCACGCAAGACGGCCTGCCACTCACGCATGCCGCTCAGGCGGCGCGTCTTTGCGCCGCAGGCGCGCGCTGGATTCAGTTGCGGATGAAAAATGTCGCGCCCGATGCGTGGCTCGCGGCCGCGCGCGAAGTGGTCGCCATCTGTCATGCCCATGGCGCACTTTGCATTGTCAACGACAACGTGGATATCGCCCTTGCGGCCGGCGCCGATGGCGTGCACCTCGGGAAACTCGATCCCGATTGTCGCGAAGCGCGTCGCCGTCTCGGTCCATTGTGCCTCGTTGGCGGTACGGTGAACAATATCGACGAGGCCGATCACGCGCGGGCCGCAGGCTGTCTCGATTATGTCGGGGTGGGGCCGTTGCGTTTCACCACGACCAAGCAAAAACTTTCGCCCGTGCTCGGCCTCGACGGCGTGATTGCCTGCATTGTGCGGCTCGACGGCTTGCCCGCGTGGGTGATCGGCGGCGTTGAATCGACTGATTTGCCCTCGCTTCGGGCCGTGGGCGCGGCGGGGGTGGCGGTGTCAAGCGCACTCTTCCGTCAGGATAAAATCGAAGAAAATTACCGGGCCTTGGCAGCGGCATGGGATGTTCCGCAAACGCGAGTCTCTTTGAATTAAAAATGAACGTTTCCGAAAAACTCCAACTTCCAAAAGACCAAACCCCAAAGAAATTCCAATGCCCATCAGGGCAGCTGACTTTTGGAGTTTGGCCCTTTGGCGTTTGGGATTTTTAACCCATGAAAACTCAATCTCTAATAATTGCTGGCGTGGAATTTTCGTCCCGCTTGTTCGTCGGCACCGGCAAGTTCAGCTCCGGCGAAGTCATGCGTGCCAGCCTCGCCGCCTCCGGCACGCAGCTGGTCACGGTCGCTCTGCGCCGGGTGCGCACCGATGGCACCTCCGACGACATCATTGGCCATCTCGAGACCGAGCGCTACCGCCTTTTGCCCAACACCTCGGGCGTGCGCGATGCGAAGGAGGCGGTGCTCGCAGCCGAACTCGCGCGCGAGGCGCTCGAGACGAACTGGCTGAAACTCGAGATTCATCCCGACCCGAAATATCTCATGCCCGACCCGGTCGAGACGCTCCTCGCGACCCGCGAGCTCGTGAAGCGCGGTTTTATCGTGCTGCCCTACGTGCACGCCGATCCGGTGCTTTGCAAACAACTCGAGGAAGCCGGCGCAGCGGCGGTGATGCCGCTGGGCGCGCCCATTGGCAGTAATCGCGGACTCGAGTCGCGCGCATTTTTGGAAATCATCATCGCCCAGAGCCGCGTGCCCGTGGTGGTCGATGCCGGCCTCGGCGCGCCTTCGCACGCCGCCGCCGCGCTGGAGATGGGCGCCGATGCCGTGCTCGTGAACACGGCCATTGCCGCCGCGGCCGATCCGGTCGCGATGGCCGCGGCGTTTCGTTGTGGCGTCGAGGCAGGGCGGCTCGCCCGTGAAGCAGGGCTGGCGAGCAATGGCGCCGAGCGCGGTCCGGTCGGGGCCAGTGCGACCTCACCGCTGACAGCATTCCTCTCGGAGGCGTTGCCGTGAAAAATCCCAAACGCCAAAGAAAATTCTTTTCACACGAAGGCCGCAAAGGGCGCGAAGAAATAAGCAAGAGTCTCTCTGCGTTCTTTGCGATCTTGGTGTAAAACCGTTTTCCATGAGCTTTATCGATCAATGGCAGCAGCACGACTTCGCTGGCGTCGCGACGACGATCCAGCGGAAGACCGCTGTCGACGTTCGCCGCGCACTTGGTCGCGTGCGCGCCGGTTTGGATACCGATGATCTGGCCGCGCTGCTTTCACCGGCGGCAGCGCCGTTTATCGAGGAGATGGCGCAGCTCAGTCATCAGCTTACAGTCGAGCGATTCGGCCGCACGATGCAGCTCTACGCGCCGATGTACCTCACCAACGTGTGCGCGAACGTCTGCACTTACTGCGGCTTCAGTGCGCAGAACCGGATCCCGCGCAAAGCGCTTGATGATGCCGAGATTTTGGCTGAGGCGGCGGTGCTCAAGCAAATGGGCTTCGACCACGTGCTGCTCGTCACGGGTGAATCGACGCGTTACGGCACGGCCTATTTGAAAAATGCGCTGCGGGTGCTGCGTCCGCATTTCTCTAGCCTGTCGATCGAAGTGCAGCCGCTCGACGAGGCGGACTATGCGGCGCTCGCGTCAGACGGATTGAGCGCGGTGCTGGTTTATCAGGAAACTTATGACGCCGACGTTTATCGCGTCCACCATCTCAGCGGTCCGAAGGCCGACATCGCCTATCGTCTTGAAACGCCCGACCGGCTGGGTCGCGCCGGTGTGAAGAAAATCGGGCTCGGCGCGCTCTACGGCCTGAGCGACTGGCGGGCCGACGCCTGGTTCACCGGCCTGCACCTGCGTTACCTCGAGCGGCGCTACTGGCGTACGCGCTACAGTATTTCTTTCCCGCGGTTGCGGCCGCACGAGGGCAAGGACATTGCCGTGACGCCCTTCAATGAGCGCGACCTGGTGCAGACGGCCTGCGCATTTCGGTTGCTGAGCCCGGAAGTGGAGCTGTCGCTTTCGACGCGTGAAAACGAGGCGTTCCGCAACCACGCCTTTCGTCTCGGCTTCACCTCGATGAGCGCCGGTTCGCGGACGAATCCGGGCGGCTACGCCAGTGCGCCTGATTCACTTGAGCAATTTGAAATCGATGACAGCCGCAGTCCGGCCGAGGTGGCGGCGTTCCTGCGGGGCCAGGGTTACGAGCCGGTGTGGAAAGACTGGGATGCGACGTTCGACCACGTCGAACATTCAACCTTCAACATTGAACATCCAACGCCCAACTCCGGACATCGGAAATTCAACGCCCAACTGCCAATTACCAACTACGAGCTACAGCAGGCAGATTAGCGTTCATTCGCGGTTAATATCATGCCTTTCTCTCCCGACGAAATCGCCCGCTACCAGCGGCATCTCTCGCTCGCCGGCTTCGGCCCGGCGGGGCAGGAGAAGTTAAAACGCGGTTCGGTCCTCGTGATCGGCGCGGGCGGGCTGGGCTGTCCGGCTTTGCTCTACCTCGCGGCGGCGGGGGTGGGGCGCATCGTGATCGTCGATGACGACCGCGTGGACATTTCCAATCTTCAGCGCCAGGTGCTCTACACGGGCGACGATGCGGGTGAATTGAAGGCCGAGGCCGCGGCGCGACGGCTGCACGCGCTGAATCCATTGATCAAAATCGAGCCGCACGCGGAGCGTTTCACCCGGGCGAATGCGCTTGAGTTGGTGCGCGCTTGCGACGTGGTGCTCGATGGCTCGGATAATTTTGCCACGCGCTACCTCGTGAACGATGCGTGCGTGCTCGCGGACCGGCCGTTTGTTTATGGCGCGATCCAGGGCTTCGACGGACAGCTCAGCGTCTTCAACTGGCGCGGCGGTCCGACCTATCGCTGTTTGTTTCCCGAGCCTCCGGAGCCGGGCTCGGTGCCCAACTGTGCCGAGGCGGGAGTG
>Ga0210398_10000810_pt1 | contig 34392 bp, 27 predicted proteins | sample IncBWC4OmetaG_FD_161047 | JGI IMG/M metagenome (GOLD analysis project Ga0210398, IMG submission 161047) | Forest soil microbial communities from Barre Woods Harvard Forest LTER site, Petersham, Massachusetts, United States - Inc-BW-C-4-O | ecosystem: Environmental > Terrestrial > Soil >... | reverse complement strand
AATCGCGCCGGGCTTGGCGAATTTGTCGAAAACCGTAAAAAGCTCGATCTTCATCTCCATTTCGTCAGAAACGGTTTCCATGATCAAGTCCGCCTCGCGCGAGGCGTCCTCGGCCGAGTTCGCCGTGTGGAGATTCCTAAGTGCGCCATCGCGATCCGAGATGCTAATTTCTCCGCGGGAGATTCCCTCGCCGAGCGCCTGTCTAATCCACGCAATTGCTTGCTCCAGCGCCGAAGGCGAGACATCCTCAAGAATGGTCCGAAACCCAGCGAGACACGATCGACAGGCGATTCTGCGGCCCGGCTCTCCCGAGCCCACGACGGCGATCGTTTTTATTTCCCTCATACCTTCCGAGCATGGAATCGTCGCGGAGACCGGTAGCATGGTTATGGCGATGCAGCAGACAAGTTCTAAGTTCTACTTCAGCAACTTCTTGAAAGCCTCTTCGTCGTAGCCAAGAACAATCTGGTCGCCACGAATCACAACCGGCCGCCGGATCAGATTGGGCACTTTCGCCATCAGCTTGATGGCCTCCGGCCTCGTCGGCGGCTTCTCTTTCATATTTCTCGCTCTGTACAGTTCATTGCGTGGGTTCAGAAAATGCTCGTAGTCGCGAGAGGCGATCAGCTTGTCTAGTTCGGCTTCGCTCAAACGTTCTTTGTCCAAGTCGCGCGCATCAAGTTCGGCGCCATGCTCGAGCAAGAAACTTCTTGCTTTGCGGCAGGTCGTTCAAGTTGGTTTCTCAAAAAACCGCAATTTCACTTTCTTCATTTGCTCTCTCAGTACCGCGGTACTTGCGGATCGACCTCCACCGACCAGCGTTCGATGCCGCCCGCCATGGATTTTGCATTCTCGACGCCTTGCTGGCGCAGCCACACCACGGCATCCAGGCTGCGCATCCCGTGATGGCAGTAGCAGATCACTTCGTCGGCCTCTAGCAACGTATCCAGCTTCGCCGGCAGCGTGCCGAGTGGGATCAACTTTGCGCCTGGAATCTTCGAAAGGTCGTACTCCCACTGCTCGCGCACATCGACCAGCAGCAGTTTGTCGCCGCGCCCGACGCGTTCGTTTACTTCCTTCACCGAGATCTGCATATCATCCATTTAGGGTCCTACCAGGGAGGAGCACGCTCCCCGCTGGAACGCGAGCACTACTTGCCCTGGAACTTCGGATGCCGTTTTTCGAAAAAGGCGCGGATTCCCTCGCTGCAATCTTCTGAATGAAAGCATTTCATTTGCAGCTCGACTTCGTGATCCAGGGCTTTCACCAGCGCATCCTTGTGGCTTCCAAATAGAATTTTCTTTACGGCGCGGATAGCGATCGGCGGGCCCTGGGCAATTTTCTTCGCCAAGAGCTTCACTTCGGATTCCAATTGCGCAGCCGGCACAACCCGGTTGACGATCCCGAGCCGCAAGGCGGTTTGGGCATCGATCATATCGCCGGTGTAAAACATTTCGGCAGCCACCGAAGGTCCAACCAGCTGCGGAAGTAAAAAGGTTCCTCCATAATCGGGGAATAGTCCTACGCGCGAGAAATTCTGGCCAAAGGTGGCGGTATCCGCGGCGATGCGAATGTCCGCCGCAAGCGCGATATTCATACCCGCCCCCGCGGCCGCGCCGTTAACCGCTGCGATCACCGGTTGCGGCATCAGTCGCATTTTCAGAACGGCCTGCATCCCCGAGCGTAGAATCGGGCCAAGCTCGGCGGTCTCATTGCGCTCGCGTCCCTTGCCGATGGCTCCCAGGTCGCCGCCTGCGCAGAAGGCGCGGCCCGCGCCGGACAGAACAACGACGCAGATGGAATCATCGTCTGCAATCCGCGCAAGGGCTTCGTTCAAGGCGGTCGAGAGCTCGCTGTTTAGAGCGTTCAGTTTGTCGGGCCGGTTCATCACCAGCACGGCAATGCCGTCATGTTTGCTCTCCAAAATGACCGGACCCGTGGGCGCCGCTTGAGCTGCGTTACTCATACAATTTCTCCGTATTAAACACCCTGCCCTTTGGTGTCGCGTTCTTTCTCCGTCCGCGCCACGACCTGCGCGAGCTTGCGAAAATGCTTTAGTTTCTCGCTCTTTCCCAGGGCGTTCTGGCTGCTGGTGGAAGGCAACACGTACACGCGCGCACCATAAAGCTGTTCCTTCTGAAGACCAAACTTGCATTTGCGCTGCGAAAACTGCTCGTAAACAATTTTCCCGTTGAAGGCCACCACATGCGGAGAAAACTCCTCCAGCTTCTGCGACAGCACGATGCGGCCTTCCGCGAAATCTCCCCGCGTCAACTCCTCGGCGACCTTGGTGGGCCGCTTGACCAGATCGGTGAGTCCAATCCCAAATTCGATTACGCGTTTGTCGTCGTGATAGTCAAACGGTTCCGGCACGACGCCGCTTTCATAGAGGATTGGCCAGAACTGATTCGTGCGTCCCGCATAGTAGTGGCCCACGCGCACGGAGGATTCGCTCGGATTGCAGCCGACAATGACCAGCTTCATGCCTTTTCGCAGATGGTCTGGGAGTGTTCGCATCTTCCTAGTGTTGCCTATTTTCCCTTCCAAACGTCAGGGATTCGCCTCGGGCGGTCCCAATGGTCAAGGTCCCTTGCCAACAACCGAGCGTGCGAAAACGAAGGTCTGCTGCCAACGCCCGGCATGGCACGCAACGCCATGAAAGTGAATAAGATAGAGGACTTCCTGGCTGCTGGCGAACTAAAGATAGGGGAAAAAGAACCGGGTCTAGGTTGCCCATCGTGCGTTTGACGCTTGCTCTACCAAAACTTTAGACAGCCCGGCTCTGACTGTCAAGCTCTCTCGATCACGCTACCCCCCGGGCGACACAACCCAGCACAACATTCTGAATCCCGCCCCCACCCTGCCTCATCCAAACAAGGGAGTGAGCGAGTGTGCTTTCGTGCTTTGTGCTAACGTAAAGAGCGAGACATCTGGAGCCGGGTTGATCTTCAGCCCGCGAAATTCCTTGAGCACACCAAATCCACACCGGCTTCGCTCGAACATTGCTCGCGAAGACGAGCATGAGCTGGTTGCGGCGGCCAAGTCCGGCGACGTGACGGCCTTCGAGGAATTGGTCAGCCGCTATGAGCGCAAGATTTTCCGGCTGACGATGAACATCACTCGCAATCGCGAAGATGCCGAAGATGCCATGCAGGACGCTTTCCTCAAATCCTATTCCCATTTGAAAGCTTTTCAGGGTGATTCGCGGTTTTATACCTGGCTGGTTCGCATTGCCGCGAATGAAGCATTGATGCGCCTGCGGAAGCGCCGGCCGAATCAGTTTTCTCTGGATGAGCCCATTGAAGGCGACGAAGACCTGATGCCTCGCGAGTTGCAGGACTGGGGACCGGGGCCTGAACAGCGCTTTGCGCAAACCGAGATGCGGGAGATCTTGTCTGGTGTGATCGAAGAACTCGAACCAGACTATCGAATTGTTTTTGTCTTACGCGACATTGAAGAGCTCTCGACGGAAGAGACGGCCGCTTCGCTGGGGATCTCCATTCCAGCGGTGAAATCGAGGCTGCTTCGCGCTAGGCTCAAGCTCAGGGAGAAATTGAATCGCTACTTCCAGCAAGGCAGGGCAAATTGAACTGCGAAGACGTTATTCACGAACTTTCGGACTTCATCGACGGCGAGCTGGATGCGGCATCGAGGCAGAAACTGGAGAGCCATCTCAAAGAGTGCTCCGACTGCAAGCTGGTCGTCGATCAAACGAAGAAAACCATCGAAATTTTCTGTGACTCTGAACCTATCGAACTGCCCGGCGAAGTGCGCAACCGCCTTCACGAAACATTACGCCGCAAACTGAAGCAAGCAACTCCATAGCCGGCTCCTCTAAGTCGACACGCCACCAGCCCAGAGAGGCAATACCCTTCCAAGACTTTTTCCTTTCGCCAGCGCATAGACTCTCATGGCCACCGCCAAATCCCAGGAAGCAATCCCATTGGATTTGAAAAGCGTGACTTCCGTGTCGCTCGTCCGCCCGGGCGTTTTTTTCGCCACGACGTCCGACAATTTTTTTACACCAGTCCAGCACACCTCGTCGCCGCGAAACGCGAGGATCAGATCGCCGGCTTCCTGGCGTGATTGCTCGATGGAATCCACGATGATGACATCGGCACTGGCCACGGCTTCGTCGTCCAGCTCGCGCTTGTGCGCGTGATTCGCGCCGATGGCATTCATGTGCACGCCAGGTGCAAGGTCCGCGCCGCTCACAACAGGATTGGCCGCCGTGGTGGCAGTACATAGAATGTCCGCGCCGCGCACGGCTTCGCTCGAGGAGGTTGCGCTTTCGACAGGAAACCCGAGCCGCTCGCTCATCTCCAGGGAGAGTTTCTCACGCTTGGCGGCATCGCGGCCATAGACTCTGGCGGACTCGAGCTTTCGCACCCGAGCGATCGCTTCCAGCTGCGTACGGGCCTGGCCCCCCGTGCCGATAATGGCGGCCACTCGGCTATTCTGCCGCGAGAGATATTTGGTGGCCACGCCGGAAGCGGCGCCCGTGCGCAACTGGCCCATGTAATCGGCTTCGATCAAGGCAACCAGATCGCCCGTCCGCATTTCATAGAGGGACACCAAGAATCTGACCTTTCCCTGAACATACGTGTACTGCTTCATGGCTACATAGCCCGCGGAGAAATCCGCCGCGGCCATGTAATGAAAAAATCCTCCACCGGGCAATTCAAAACGACGGCGAGGGTGCACCACGACTTCTCCGTTAGCCTGCTTTCGCGAAATATCTTCGACGGCCTCGATGGCCATGGGCATCGTGAGCACGGCTCGCACTTCGGATTCACTGATATGCAGCGCCATTCTTTTTTTTCCCTTTCGCGGGTTGCACAATTCCAACCACAAGCCGATGTGTGCGTACTCCTTACCAGCAATTACTTTGCGGTTGGTTTGCGGACGCCGGATCGCCCGGTTTTTTTCGCGCTTTCGGAGCCTTCACGGATACGGCGGACAACGGTCTGCATCAGACGATAGACACGCTCTTCTTTGTCGCCGTCCATTTCCTGGAAGCGAAACTCCGGATCGCCCTTCGGGCTTTTGCCGACGTGTATAGGCAGTAGACCGCAAAGATCGTTTTCGATGAAGGCGGTCTCGTAGCGCTCTTTCTTCAGGTTCCAAGTGTAAACGCGAAGCGTCGTGAAATCGCAGGGCTGGCCTTCGGATCCGCGGGCCGCCGCAACGAGATATTGAGTTTTGTCGCCTGCGGGATCGCTGATGCGATTCAGTTCGAACCAGGCAATCGGACGGATGTTGGCAGAGGCGGCCCCATCACGCACGGCGTCGGGCAGATCGAGCTCGATAAAGCGTGCGATCACCCACCCGGCGATGGGCAGCGTTTGGTCGCCCGGCGCTGTCGTTGTCGTTTCGGCAGCGCGTGCCGTAGAGTCGCCCGGCGGACGCGTGGCCAGTCCACGAATTAGAAACCAATCTTCCTTTTTCGAGTCCTGCGGCTCGTTCGAGGATTCTTTTTCATCTGTGACCTGGGCCCAGTCCGCCACCGCTCGACCGACGATCTCGACGGGCACGCCGCGTCCGAATTGATAGAGACGCGCTTGCGAGCGCCCCGGCTCGACGCGAAGATTGGTGGCGACTTTGGTGCGGCCACGAGCTTGCATTGCCATTGGCAGGACCTGCTTGAGCAGTTTTGTGCTGCGCTGCCAAAGAGCCGTGTCCATCAAGTAGCGCCCTTCTACCCAGCCTAGCTCGCCAGCGGCGGTGCGCACTTTGATGCTGTCATTGCGGCGGGCGACCACGTCGACGCGGTCGCCGTAATGAAGCGTGTCAAGCGGCTCGCGAACCTGGGCCACACTGCTCCACAGAGTGGCAGTGCGCTCGCCGACATAGGCCTCTCCCAGCGTTTCATGCTTTGGCCTGAAGAGCCATGCAGCCACTGCGACGATTAGGAGTAGTGGGACCGCAATCAGGAGTTTGCGCTTCATGCGGGTCTTCCGACTGCCCGGAAAAAAGATGCAAGTGTGGCGGCTTCGAGGGCACTCATCTGGCCCGGCACGCCATTCATCTCTCTAAACAGACGATCTCTGGGCATTGGGTTTGCGCGTCCGCTTGTTCTTCTCTAAAGATTGTACCTGATTCCTGGCTGCGTCCGGGCTTGGCCGTGCTCGGTTTGTTTCTGCTAAAATGCCGCTGCCTTTACGCTGTTTTAAAACCTCGATTCGAAGGATCTCGATGAAATCTCTCAATGCCTTGCAGCCGCTCGCTTTGCTGATGATGCGCGCGGCTTTTGGCATCATTTTCATGTCGCATGGTTACCCAATGCTGGCTCACCGGACGAGTGGAACGCAGGCTCTTTTCACGCAGCACGGCCTACCTGGCTACTTCGTCTACATTTCGGGGGTGCTCGAGCTTTTCGGCGGAGGGTTGCTGCTGGTGGGGCTGTTCACGCGGGGAGCGGCGCTCTTGCTGGCTGCCGAAATGGTCTTGTTGATGTGGAAGGTCAGTACGCCGCATAGCTATCTGGCTGTGAATGAATATGCGTATCCCTTGGTGCTCGCTGTGGGATGCTTGGCGCTAGCGACTACCGGCGCGGGACTTGTTTCGGTGGACTACCCTTTGTTTGAGAGTGGTAGAGGAAAGTCGCGTGCGCCGCGGAATGCAAAACTGAATAAATAGTGGACAGGCGCCGCTGCCTGGACGTTCGAGAAAGACGATTTACACGGCCCCCGAGAGAGGGCCCGGAGAGAAACACTCGCCTGGCCGGACTCAGCGCATTTCACTCGCCAGAGGCTAGGTGGTTGTGACGCTGGCCGAAGTGGGCACGACTCCGCCGGGAGCGATGGGAAGTACGATCCAGAGGATCACGTAGGCGAGAAGGCCCGTGCCTCCGCAGATCAGCAGCAACAACCAGAGTACGCGGATGATGGTTGGGTCCATGTCGAAATAGTCGGCTAGGCCGGCGCATACGCCCGCGATTTTCTTGTCGGTGCTGGAGCGCATCAGTCTTTTCTGAGCACCGGTGGCGGGAGATAGACCCTGCGCGCCCGATTCGGGCTGTTTGGCGCCGCAGTTGTAACAGAACTTGGAACCGATAGCGATGTCTTTGCAGCAGCTTGTACAGGTCATTGGCGTACCCTCCAAGAAGGCGCGTTTCGGGCATTCCCTACCATAGAATACGCCCAAACGGGTGAAAAAGTTTCCTCGACCTTGGGTGGAGAGATGGGCGCTCAGTATTCCAGGATTTCTCTCACGGTGGCCGTTATGTGGCTGGTTTGCGGCAGGATCACGTCTTCCAGTTTGGGCTGGTAGGCGCAGAAGGTGTCCATGGCTGCGACGCGCTTGACGGGGGCGTCGAGCTCGTCGAACAGCTCTTCGGCTATCCGCGCGGCGATTTCGGCGCCGTAGCCCCAGCTCCGCATGTCTTCGTAGGCGACGATGACGCGGTGGGTTTTCCGGACTGTTTTGGCGATGGCTTCCCAGTCGTAGGGCGAAAGTGAGCGTAGGTCCACGATTTCCACGGAGATGCCTTCGCGGAGCAATTCCGCCGCAGCTACCTCTGCGCGGTGGACCAGGGCACCAAACGTGATGATGCTGACCTCGGTGCCTTCTCGGACCATACGGGCTTTGCCGAACGGCACGGTGTAGTCGGGGCCGGGGTATTCGGAACGATTGTACGGCTGACGATAGAGGTGTTTGTGCTCGAGAAACATGACCGGATCGTCCGAGCGAATGGCGGTGCGAAGCAGTCCCGCGACATCAAGGGCCGTTGAGGGCATTACGACACGGAGTCCGGGGCAATGCGTGAAAATCGATTCGCCGCTTTGGCTGTGATAGATGGCGCCGCCGGTCAGGTAGCCGCCAATGGCCACGCGAATTACCACGGGGCACTTAAAGACCCCGTTCGAGCGCCAGCGCATGACGCACAACTCGTCGCGAATCTGCATCATGGCGGGCCAGATGTAGTCGAAGAATTGAATTTCCGCGACGGGCTTGAGGCCGCGAGTGGCCATGCCGATGCCGCGGCCGACTATGCCCGCTTCCGCTAATGGAGTGTTGAACACCCGATCGTGTCCATACTTGCGCTGGAGGCCGGAAGTGGCTTTGAAGACGCCGCCCTTCCCTTTCACCTGTCCCAGGATCTGCTCGCGGCTGGCGTCCGCTACGTCTTCGCCGAAAACCGTGATTCGGTCGTCGCGGGCCATTTCGTCGGAGAGCGTAGCGGCGATCATTTCGACCATGGTTTTCGGAGCGCCGTGCAGTTGCGGCTGCGCTTCGAAAGCAGCAGACGTCGGATCAACATCAGGTGAATAAATGTTTACGCGAATGGAGTCAATTTGCGGTTCTTCGGCAGCCAGCGCTTCGTCAGCGGCGTTGCGGACTTCCTGGTCGACTTCGGATTCGATGGCTTCGATCTCTTTTTGGTCGAGGATGCCTTCACGGACAAGGAAGAGCGAGAACTTTGAAATTGGATCGCGGCGGGCTTCGTCTTCGCGCTCCTCGGGGGTCTTATAAAGTTTTTCGTCGTCGGAAAGAGAATGGGAATAGGGGCGCGTTACGTGCGCGTGAACAAGAGACGGCCCGCGACGCTCCCGGCAGTATTGAACGGCGGTTTTGCAGATGGCATAGCTTTCAAGCGGGTCGGTGCCATCGCATTCCGCGACGTGCAGGCCCGGGAAACTGCGGACCAGTTTCGAGATGCTGCCGCCCGCGGTCTGGACTTCGACTGGAACGGAAATGGCGTAGCCATTGTCTTCAATGAGGAAGATTAGCGGGAGTTTTTTGGCGCACGCGGCGTTTAAGGATTCCCAGAATTCGCCTTCGCTGGTGGCGCCGTCGCCGGCCGAGACGAATATTATTTCCCCGGGCTCGTGGCGCACGTGCTTGCCGAGGGGCGCTTTTTGGGCCTGCGCCAAAGCCTTCGGATGATTCTCGTAGTACAGCGTGGCTTCGGCGGCGCCGACCGCCTGGACAAATTGCGTGCCGGTGCAGGACGACTTGTTGACGATGTTCAAGTTGGGGAGGCCCCAGTGCGATGGCATCTGGCGGCCGCCGGAGCTGGGATCGTCCTTGGCGCCGACCGCTTGCAGGAGCATATCGAGCGGCTTGACGCCAAGCATCAGACAGAGTGCGCGGTCGCGATAGTAAGAATAGAGCCAATCTGTGCCGGGACGAAGAAGAAGCCCCATAGCTGCGGTCACTGCCTCGTGGCCCGCTCCGGAGATTTGAAAGTAAATTTTGTTTTGGCGTTTTAGCTGGATCTCGCGGTCGTCCAGCCTGCGGGAAAGATACATCGTGCGGTAAATGCGGATGAGGGTGTCGTGATCGAGGCCGTGCAACTTGGGAACGTCAAGCTTGGTGAGTTTGACGCGCGTTTGTAACGCCATTCGTTCTGCCCTCGTTCTGAAGCGGGGTGTTGCCTCTGCGGGGATATATTATACCCGAAGTCTGGGCGAGGCCGGATAATTTGGCAAACTCATACCAGAGAATCGAACTGTTTCACAACTTCGTCGAACTGGTCTTCGCCCTGGCGTACAACACGCGGCGAAGCTTCCTTGAATGGCTCCTCGGATGGAATGCGGTCGAGCCAGCGCTGCTCGGTGAGTTTTTCGTGGCCCGAGAAATACAGGCGGACGAGTAAATTTACTTTGCCATTGGCGGGCGGAGCTTCTTCGGAAGCTTCGGCTTCCTTGGACTTGTGTTTTGCCTTGGCTTTCGCCTTTGGTTTGTCGGCTTTCGGCGTCTCGGCGGCCTTGTGGGCTTCGTCTGGTTTGGCGTCCGCCTCGTCCTCGGCGCGTTCGAGCTTGTATTGCAGCTTCTTGTCGAGGCGGAAGGCCTGCTTCCAACCCTCGAGTTTGTGGCGGGCCAGCTGGGCTTTCTCTTCGTCCGTGCCGAAATCAAAGAGTAGATACGTGTGGGCCATAAAATTAGTTTGCGATGCAGGCGCCGGCAAGTCAAGTTGGCCGGGTGGCGTCGTTCACGGGGAGTTAGCGGACCGGGCACCGATTTCTGGCGGTTAGCGCCGTTCCGTGTATTTGGCTACACCTGGCTACCCATGGACTCGACGAAACGTCTAACTGGAGTATCATTAGGGGTGGTATCGAGTTCCTGTGAGTAGCCTCGAACAAAAGCGTCCTCGGATGGCTGCAGCATGGTTTTGCCTGCTGGCAGTTGCGCTATTGCACGCTCCGCTGGCTGGGGCGGCGTTGTTGGCGTATGGCGTGGACTGTTGTGCGGGAGGTTTTTGCAACGTTCCGGCGCATCACCACCACAAGCAGCCGCCGGCTCCATCGCAACATTCTGCTCCAATGGATTGCGGGCACGAGCTGAGCGGGATGACGTCGTGCTCCATGTCTTGTTGCAAAGACCCGGCGCCGCCGGCGCTGATGCCGGGCGCTTTCCTGCTGCCTTCGCTCGGTTTTGCGCCTGCGGCGGGTGAAACGGTGCGTTCTGCCCGGCTGCCAAGCTTTCTAGAAATCTCTCGATTCGTCAAACCGCTTTCTCCCCCTCCTCGAGTTACTGCTTCAGTCCTGTAAAGGACTGCTCTCTCCCCACACGCCTATTCACCCGTGCCGCGGCTCTGGAGCCGCGCGAGAACCATCCCACGAGGAGAGGAAAATCTTTATGCGAAGAGTTTTCGAGGCATTCCTGGTATTGCTAATGTTTGGGGCATCAGTTTTCGCCACGATTTTTGGAACCGTGCGGGGCGTCGTGCACGACCCGCAACACCGACCGATTGCGGACGCCTCAGTGAAGCTGAAGTCGGCGACGTCCGACTGGACGGAGACAACGCAGACGGATCAAGATGGGGCATTCTCTTTCTCTGCGGTCCCGGTGGGCGATTACTTAGTGACGGTGACGAAGAGCGGCTTTGCGGACGACCAGCAAACGGTCACCGTGGCTTCCGATTCCTCGCCGATGCTGCACTATCAACTTACGATCGCCACCGTGAATCAGACGGCCACCGTTTCTGAAGAATCGCAGGAAAACGTAGCGAACGTCGACTCCGTAACGCCAACGTCGCTTGTGGACCGGGCGGATATCGTGCAGACCCCCGGCGCCGACCGCACCAACGCCCTGCAAATGATCACGGACTACACGCCGGCGGCGTACGTGACCCACGACATGCTGCACATGCGAGGAGGTCACCAGGTGGATTGGCTGATCGACGGCGTGCCCGTACCCAACACGAATATCGCCGCCAATCTGGGCCCGGTGATTGATCCGAAGGACATTGACTATCTCGAGATTCAAAGAGGGAGCTACGACGCCGATTACGGAGACCGGACGTATGGCATCTTCAACATCGTGCCGCGAACCGGCTTTGAGCGCGATCGGGAATGTGACCTCGCGAGCAGCGTTGGAAATTTCTATCAGACCAACGACCAAATCAGTTGCGGCGGACACACACAGCGATTTGCGTACTATGTCAGCGCAAACGGAAACCGCAGTAATTACGGGCTTCAGACCCCGATTGGGCAGGTCTTTCACGATGCGGAGAATGGCTACGGGGGTTTCGCTTCGTTCATTTTCAATCCCGATGCCAAGAACCAATTTCGCGTGGTCACCTCATTGAGGGAGGATTATTACCAGATCCCGTACGACCCGGACCCCAACTCGATCGGAAATCAGAATTACCCAAGCTTTGGCCTTCGTGACGGCGAGCACGAAAAAGATGGCTACGTGACCTTCTCATGGGTTCATACCTTCAATCCGAGCATGCTGCTTACGGTTTCTCCGTTTTATCACTACAACAGTGCGGACTACCAAGGCGGCCCGAACGATTTTCCAGTCATCTCCACGGTGGATCAGAATGCCAATTACGGGGGCTTGCAGGCGACTTTTGCCGCAAACATCTGGAGAAACGATCTTCAGGTCGGAGTCTACGGATTCGGTCAGCACCAGTACAACCATTTCGAAAACCAATTCACGGACGGTAGTCAAAACTTCCCCGCCTCTTCCATTGGCGTAACCGGAGGGCTGGCGAGCGTTTTCATCGACGACAAGTTCAAAGTGACATCGTGGATGACCTTAATTGCCGGTCTTCGCCAAACACACTTTACGGCGGACGTCGTGGAGAACGCAACGGACCCTCGCTTCGGCGTGGCCGTGAGAGTTCCGCGCCTGAAATGGGTGTTTCGCGCCTTCTATGGCGACTTCTACCAGGCTCCACCTCTCGCAACGGCGACGGGGCCGCTTCTTGATTTAGCGACCAGCCAGAATTTTACGTTCGCTCCCCTGCATGGCGAGCGGGATCATGAATCCCAGTTTGGCGTAACGATTCCCTTTCGCGGCTGGGCTCTGGACGCCGATACGTACCAAACACGCGCGACGAATTGGTTGGACCACAACAATATCGGAGAATCCAACATTTTCTGGCCGATCACCTGGGACGCCGCATTGATTCAAGGTTGGGAACTCACACTCCGGTCGCCCCGGCTTTGGCATCGCGGCCAGTTCCACCTTGCCTATGCGAATCAAATCGCGCAGGCAACCGCGCCCATCACGGGAGGCTTGATCTGTCCGAACCCGCCGACTCCGGCTTGCCCGCTCTTTATACCACCGGGATTTTCCCCGGTAGACCACGATCAGCGAAACACGCTGAATCTCGGTTTCAATGCGAACCTTCCCTGGAAGGCCTACGCCTCGGTGAATGTGTACTACGGCTCGGGGTTCACGAACGGGCTGCCGGACGCGCAATATCCCGGGAATTATCTGCCACAGCACACCACATTTGATCTTTCGGTTGGGAAAAGTTTCCTCGAGAAATACAGCGTTTCCGTTACCGCGCTGAATGTGGCAAACCGTCGCGTGGAGTTGGACAACAGTCTGACGTTCGGAGGATTTCACTACAACGACCCCCGCCAAATATACGCCGAATTCCGCTTTCGCTTTCACTACTGACAGGTCGCAGGCGGAATGAAAGAGCAAAAGCTGACGGGTGCGACCAACAGGAAATGGCACTCTGAGCAGCCGAGCGGGTCAACTCGAATGCAGAGTGCGTTGCTCCTACAAGAATAAGCAGACGAAGAGGAGGAGTGCGCGATTCATCGGGCCCCTACGACCCTAGCGCCAGCTGCCCGCTGGTGAAAGATGGGCAAAGCATAGCAATTTGACTTCGGAGCTCGCGCGATTTAGGCTGGCGCGCTGTGAATTTGCCGGCTGTGGCGAAGCTGGCCCTTGCGAAAGGCCGAAGGAGAGCTTGATGAGAACAGTCTTGACGGCTGCAATAGTGTGCTTGCTTGGATCACTGGCAGCGTTTGCAGCGCCGCCGAAGGTGCTCTACGTTCGCTGCGGCACGCTCATTTACGACGCGGAGAAACCGCCGATCACTTCAGCGGTGGTGGTGATCACGGATGGAAAGGTCACCTCCGTCGGCAAAGACATTGCGGTGCCAGCCGGCGCCGAGCAAGTCGATCTCTCGAGTTTCACTGTGCTGCCGGGATTTGTAGATGCGCACATTCACATCTGGTCCGGACCTTTCGGCCAGCCAGTTTCGGAACCACTGGCCGCCTTACGCGGCAGCAAGGCCATGAGCTACGCACTTTCTTCCGGCATTGTTGGCGCGCGCGTGATGGCCACGCAAGGGTTCATCGACGTTGCTCTCAGGGATGCCATTGAGGATGGTACGATTCCCGGGCCGCACTTGGTGCCTGCAGCGCACGCGATCTCTATTCCAGGCGGGCACGGAGATTTCAATGCGCAGCCGCCCTATCTGCCGATGGACGATTTCTATACGCCGTTGCACGGATTTATCAACTCGACCGCCGATGCGGAGAAAGCTGTGCACTTGCAGCTCAAGTACGGAGCGAGGGTGATTAAGGTTATGGCTTCTGGCGGAGTGCTTTCGCCGCTGGATTCGCCGACCTCCGAACAGCTTTCGCCTGAAGAGTTGAAAGTGATCGTGCAGCAGGCGCACATGGCGCACGTCAAAGTGGGATCACACGCGGAGAACATTCGAAGCATTCGCGCTTCGCTCGAGGCGGGCGTGGATTCGATTGAGCACGGGTCGGAGATGGATCAGGCATCGGCGGATTACATGAAGAGCCACGGCGTCGTGTTTGTTCCTACCGTCTTCGTCGTGGAGGAGAGTGTCGCGAACGGAGTGAAAATGCATTTCCCAGAGTACGTGATCACCAAGGTGAATGCTTTGGCGAAGACGCATTTTCCGAGCTTTCAACTGGCATTGCACTCGGGCGTGACAATTGCGGCCGGGTCGGACCATTCCTATGGGCCGGGAACTGGAACGGTACGCGACGAGATGATTGCGGAAGTGAAATATGGGATGACTCCGCAGCAGGCGCTTGTTTCCGGGACGAAGACCAGCGCGGCTTTGCTGGGCCTCGAGCAGCTCGGAACGATTGAAACTGGGAAAGAAGGGGATCTTGTGGCCGTCGAAGGCGATCCTTTGAACGATATTCATGCGTTGGAAAAGGTGCGCATGGTTGTTTTTCAGGGAAAGAGCGTGACGCCTGCTAACCGGCAGTAGGAGCTTGGACGGGCGCGCCGTACCCTGCCTTTACAGAGACTAGCGCACGATTGGGAATATGGCGTGTTGCTTCGGAGGGCGGAGGGAAGTAAGATTTTTGATGAAGGAAATATCGAAGGCGATGGAGTTCGCCTGAAGCGGGCCGGCGTAACCAGCTGGCTCTGATAACTCCTGGCAGCCACGCGGCTCCAGGAGTTTTTTTGTTGCGCGCCGCGTTTGCCGCCGGATTGGAGATATTTTGCGTATCTTATTGATGGCGCTTTTTGGAGCAGTCGGCACACTCGCGCGCTATGGGCTGCAGGGCGTCGTCCAGACGCGCGCCGGAAGCGCGTTTCCGCACGGCACGCTTGTCGTCAATCTCACCGGCTGTTTTTTTCTGGGCTTAATTGGGCAGTTTACGCTGAACCGTATGGTCATTTCGCCGGACTGGCGCGTGGCCATCACTGTTGGTTTTTTCGGCGGTTACACCACGTTTTCCAGCTTTGGCTGGGAGACGGCAAAAATGCTGGAAGACGGCGAGTGGCTGCGCGCTACGACGTACGTGGCTGCCAGCGTGATGGCCGGTTTGTTTTTGTCCGTTGCGGGCATTCGGCTGGCGAACCGGTTCTAGGAGCCGCGATGACACACGAAAAATTCGAAGGCGAGCGCACCTTGATGCGCATTCACATCGGCGAATCGGACAAGTGGCACAGCAAGCCGCTGCATGAGGCCATCGTCGAACTGCTGCGCAGGGAAGGCTTTTCGGGCGCGACTGTGCTGCGAGGCGTGGGCGGCTACGGCGGATCGAGCGTCTACCATACGGACAAACTGCTTCGCATGTCACAGGATCTACCGATCATTGTCGAGGTGATTGAATCGACCGAGCGCATCGAGAAAATTCTGCCGAGGCTGGACGAAATGGTGGAAGGCGGGTTGATTACGCTTGAAAAAGTCCGTGTAATTCTGTTTCGAGCCGCCGTGAAATAATGGAGGATGGGAATCGAAGCAGAAGAGCGACGGTTCCTCCGCATGGACCCACACTCACATTGAGCGCGAGCAGAGACCCGAAGAAGATCATCAAGACGCTAATGATCTGTCTAGCGGCGCCCTTGAGCATTTCGGCAAAGCGGCTTCCCATTTCTCTTCCCTTTCTCGTTTCTCTTGTCAGCAGGTGCGGTACCACGCGGACGCCGCAGCGGATTCCGTCCCTAGCCAGTACAAACGGGAGGTTGCCGCGCGTCAAAATAACGAGTGGAAATTGTGCCCTTCCAAGCAAGCCGAGAACCGATTATGAGAATCCGGACGTCGCCTCCCGGGAACGGAGCCCCCTGTCAGCGTCGCTCTAAACTATTCAAGCAGATCGTTCGCCTGTAAACTGCCTTCTCATGACAGGCAGCGTCGAAAAACAATCCTGGTTGAATCGCACGGTACTCGGTGTAGGTCTGACCAGTCTTTTCAGTGACTGGAGCCACGAAACTGCGACGGCTGTACTTCCCGCATTTCTCGCCGCAATCGGAGCGGGACCTGCGTGGCTCGGCGTGATTGAGGGCCTCGCCGACGGCCTTTCTAGTTTCGCGAAGCTGGGCGCCGGTTATTTCACGGATCGGCTAAGGAACCGCAAGCCGCTCGCCGTATTCGGCTATGCCCTTACGGCGTTCTCGACGGCTTCGTTCGCTTTCGCTACACACGCATATCATGTGCTGATCGGGCGTACGGTGGCCTGGCTTGGACGCGGCGTTCGTTCGCCGGCCAAGAAGGCGCTGCTCGCCGCAGATGTTTCGCCGGATGCCTACGGCCGGGCTTTCGGTCTGGAACGATTGATGGATACGGTCGGCGCCATCGCCGGACCACTCACTGCGCTGTGGCTGCTGGAAAAAACCGGGCACAACTACCAAAAAGTTTTTCTCTGGACACTTCTTCCTGGTCTGATGGCTGTGGCTTCCTTCTGGTTGCTGGTGCGGGAACGTCCTATCGCTGGAAAAGCGAGGCGTTCGTTCTTGATGGGCATCCGCGAATTGCCTGCTCCGTTCCGGCGTTTTCTTCTCGGAGTCGGCGTGTTTGGCGCCGGTGATTTCTCGCATTCGCTGCTGATTCTCTATGCTTCGCGCATGCTGGCTCCGCGACACGGGCCGGCTCGCGCCGCCAGCATCGCCGTCGTGCTGTACACACTACACAACGTGTTTTCCGCAGGATCTGCGTACGCGAGCGGGTGGCTTAGCGACCACGTTCCCCAACGCAAGATGGTTCTCGCAGCCGGCTATTCGCTGGCTGGAATCACGGCGCTCTTGCTCTCAACAGGGACGCATTCGCTGTGGCTGCTCGGGGTGATTTTCGTCTTAGCAGGACTCTATGTCGGTACCGAGGATGCCCTCGAAGATTCCGTGGCAGCCGAACTTGTGCCCAAAGAACAGCACGGCATGGCCTTCGGCACGCTGGCCGCGGTTAACGCCGTCGGTGATTTCCTTTCAAGCCTAATGGTGGGCTTTCTTTGGAGCGCCGTTTCCGTCGAAGCTGCTTTCGCCACTTCTACTGTGCTGTTCTTCGCGGGAGCGATTCTCATCCTTCAGCTTCGTCGCTGACAAATTGCTTTCGCGCGAACGAGAAAACGCGCGACTTATTCGTGAGGAGGCATTGGCTCAGGCCATTGCGTGACGCCGATTTTGCCGTCGGGTTCCAGTCGAACTGCCGGTGCGTAAAGTCCGAGCAGCTCTCGCCGCCACCACAATCCGTGCTCTCTTTTTTCCGCCAGGGACGTGAACCAGTATTGCCAGAGGACCGCGCGCACTTGGCGGGGCGGTGCCTGCGGGAAAGGATTCGCGGCAAACAGCGCGAGCACGTCAGGGTCACTTGAAAGCAGCCTTCGCTCGGTGCGCAACACGAGCGGATTGTCGCGCCATTCGCCGAGTGACGCGAACCACAAGTTCCAGTCCAGCCGCGGCTGATAGGGTGCGTAGATGCGAGGAGGCTGGTTCGGCTCCTGCGGTTTGTGGCGGAATGGATAGGCAATCCAAGTTTGGCCGTCGTTCGAGCCCTGGAACTCGATTTCATAGCGGCCGCGCGTCATGACGGCGAACAGGCCATAACGGTTGGCGATTCGAAAGGGATCAAGCAGAGCTACGGGCGAGGTCGGAAGCGGCGCGGACATGAGCATCCAGAGCATTTGAGCGGTGGTGGCGTAGAAAATCCATAAAAGCAAAACTGCGGTTATGGCAACTCGCAGTGGAGCGAGCCAGAAGCGATTCTTCTGCCACCCATCGAGCGCAGCATCCCTGCTCGCGGGAGCTTTGTCTATCAATGGACTCGATGGCGACGGCAGATCCGAGGGTTGGTCACTCGCAGGAAGAGACCTTTTCCATTGCCCTCTAAAGAATGGCATCAGGAAACGGTCATCGAGCAACAGGAACGCAAGGAGGAGAACGAGATAATTCAAAAAGGTGTAGTTGGCCGTCAGAATGATGCCGATCTGCCAAGGCGTCACGACAAAGAAAAGTGCCATTCGAAAACGGCGCGGCAGAAAGGCCAACCAAATCAAAACCAGTTCGAGCGCCAGGGTGAGGAATGCTGTGGCGCCGTGAAACCAGTGCGGAAAATGTTGTACGTACCAGCCGATCCAAGTTGGTAGCGGCCCATTCTGATAATAGTCATCCATCGCCGTTAAGTTCCGCCACTCCGGATCACCGCCGGCCATCTTCGCGACGCCTGATTCGAAGTAGATGCGAAACCATTCCCAAAGCAGCAGATATAGCGCAGCTCGCACCGGAGGCTGCATCTCTCCAAGCCTTGGCCGGAGCCCGCCCGGCGCGAGAAAGAGTGAGAGGAATCCCGCCTCGAGCAGCATTCCGTCGGACTGGTATCCCGAGAAATCTCGCGCCGCGCTGACAAACGAAAGAAAACACACGAAGCAGACGACGAGCATTGCGCGGGGCCATAGATTGAGGACCAGGAGCACCGCCGCTGCCATGCCAACCCAGCACAGACCCGTTAGCGTGTGTGCGCTGCTCGAAAACCACAAAACGCTTGGCACATACCAATACCGGGCGTGGCCGAGTTGCTCGGCTACACTCTTCAGATATTCGCTGGCGGGGAGAATTCCTTCGGGGCCGATGAGACCACGGATTTGAAATACGAGTGAAAAAAAAGCAGAAAAATAAATCGCCCCGAGCGCGCGCAGGAAAATCCAGCGTGACAGGAAGCGATCCGACGGACCGTTTCGCGAATCAAAGAGCCAGCCGATGACGGACGAAGGAGTCCAACCCATAGTCGCGGGACATTATACCGGGCAGCAGCGCCCGGGAAATTGGTTCAGTGTTTAATGTCTCTTGGGAGCTCGAAGTCTGTTCCCTATCGAAGGTGCAGGTGCCGTCCTGGCAATGCTCGCGGTTCGAGGGTTAGCGATTGCGCGCCACCCAGGCATAGGCACCCAGGCACAAGAATGTTGCGCGGCATGAATCCCGGGACGAGATCAACTCCAACCGGGCGGCGTGAGTCCTATGCGCGCCCGAGCGTCAGTTCCGGAGTAGGGCATGCTGGTGTTGTCGAGTCCAGCAGCGCGATCCGAGGGCGCAAGTCCATGCGGGCGGGCCACGCTGGCATGGCACAGGTTGCCTGCTCCATCGTAAAGCACCGCAAATTGCATTCTAGCAAGCAGACCGCAGGAGGCCCGACTTGGCCATGGCCATAGGAAGTTTCGATCTGCGAACGCCCTGGCGCATCTGGAGGGAACGACGCCTACTACTTCTGTGACTTGAAGGATCGTTTGGCCGCTTTTGAACCATCGTTTGGCCGCTGAACGCCGGTAACTCCTTTGGATCCGACGCACGTAAGAATGCTGATTGAGGAGTTTGAACCATCGTTTGGCCGAAAGTACACAATCGCAAATTCCCAATCGTTGGTCGGTACGGAACTGTTTGACGCCTCCTCAGCGGTTTCTCTGGCGTGGCATCACAGATGGAGGTTGTGACACTCCATTTTCCAGGATTGCGATAGGGACCATCCCCTCGCTTTCAACCCTTTCGCTGGTAAGCGTTTATTGGATTAGATTAAGAACTTCCAAGCACAGGGCTTGAGGGAGAGAGTGTCGGCGCGTCTCAGTCATGTACGTGAGTACATATACTCACATACTGAGCATCCGCTTCTCGCTCCTGGAAATTTGCACTTTCGGCCAAACGATGATTCAAAGCCAGGAATTCGCGACGGAGTGCGTATCTAAAGGACTTGCGAGTCGCTGCTGTTGCCATCGGCCAAACGAGGGTTCAAAAGCGGCCAAACGACGGTTCAAGTCACAACTTCTCTGTTGCAGCCGCTACAACCGCATGTTAGTCTGGCGAAGAAAAGGCGAATGACAGGAGGAGTTCTTGATGTCCCATTCTCTCGCCGTGCGGCATACGGCTTTGGGCTCGCTCGAGCCATCGACCGGCTCGTCGCTCTCACGCGTCCGCGAAGTGTTAGACAGTTTTGCATCGCGAGATGTCCACGGCGATGTGCTGACTGCGGTGCGCTACTTTCCGGCGCGCGAGGCGCAGTGGGCTGAATTTCCCGCCTGGATTCAGGCCGATCTCGCGGCTGCTTATGGCGCGAAGGGCATTCGACAGCTCTACACCCATCAAGCCATCGCCGCCGAAGCCGTGCATAGGGGCAAGAACGTGGTGGTGGTCACCCCCACCGCTTCCGGGAAGACTCTTTGTTACAACCTGCCGATATTGCATTCTATTCTCGAGAATCCGGACACTCGCGCGCTGTACCTCTTTCCCACGAAGGCGCTGGCGCAAGATCAACTTGCGGAGCTTTACGACCTCAACCAGCGCCTCGACAACCGCTTCGGCGTTTTCACTTACGACGGCGACACGCCCGCAGACGCGCGCCGAGCGATCCGCGAAAAGGGCCATGTGGTGCTCACGAATCCGGACATGCTGCACACCGGCATTTTGCCGCATCATACGCGGTGGACTCGCTTGTTCGAAAATCTTCGCTACATTGTGATCGATGAACTTCACACTTACCGCGGAGTGTTTGGCAGCCATCTCACGAATGTACTGCGACGTTTCGGACGCATTGCGAACTTTTACGGCAGTGATCCGCAATTCATTTGTTGTTCGGCGACCATTGCAAATCCCGGTGAACTTGCCACTCGGTTGCTCGAAAAAGAAGTGGAAGTGCTCGACGCCAACGGCGCACCCGCGGGCGAAAAAACTTTTGTCTTTTATAACCCACCCGTTGTGAATCGCGCGCTCGGCATTCGCCGCAGCTATATCAATGAAACGTCGCGCGTCGCGCAGGAGTTTTTGAAGCGCGACCTGCAGACCATGGTGTTCGCCAATTCGCGTCTGCAGACCGAGATTCTCCTGACCTATCTCCAGCAAGCGAATCCACAGCCACCTGGCAGGCAGGAAACGATTCGCGGTTATCGCGGCGGTTATCTGCCGAACGAACGCCGAGAAATCGAACGAGGCTTGCGCGACGGCCGCATCCGCGGCGTCGTGACGACAAGTGCGCTGGAACTGGGGATCGATGTGGGTTCGCTCGACACCGTCGTGATGGCGGGCTACCCCGGTTCGATCGCCGGAACTTGGCAGCGTGCGGGGCGCGCCGGACGCCGCAGTGGCAGCTCCTGCGCCGTGATGGTCGCTTCTTCGTCGCCACTCGATCAATTCATGGTCCGCCATCCGGACTACTTCTTCGGCAACACACCGGAGCATGCGTTCATCCAGCCGGACAATCTTGAAATCCTGCTCAATCATCTGAAATGTGCTGCGTTCGAATTGCCTATCGCACCTGGCGAACGATTTGGTGAAGTCGACCTTCCGGACCTCTGCGCGCGCCTTGCCGAAGCCGGCTACCTGCACCTCGCCGGAAATCACTATCATTGGACGCACGAAGCCTATCCCGCCGACACCATAAGTCTTCGGTCGGTAACCAGCGACAATTTCATCATCATCGATGTCACAGGCGTACCGAGTGTCATTGGCGAAGTGGATTTTACGAGCGGGCTGGTTTTTCTTCACGAAAAAGCGATCTACATTCACGGCGGGCAGCAGTACCACGTCGAGCAGCTCGATTTCAAAGAGCGCAAGGCCTACGTGAAACAAGTGGACGTCGACTACTATACCGACGCAATCCGCTACACCCAGGTCCGCGTATTGGAGGCCAGCGAGACGTCCGACGCGTCCGCTGCTTCCGCGAATTCGCATTCGCACGGCGATGTCCTCGTCCGCTCGCAGGTCGTCGGCTTCAAGAAGATAAAGTTCTTCAGCAACGAAAATATTGGCGACGGTAAGCTCGAGCTCCCCGAGAACGAGATGCACACAACGTCGTACTGGATCACTCTAAAGAGGCCGCTGCTCGAATCGTTGCCGTACAGCGTGAGCGAGCGGCAGAGCGGGATGTTCGGGTTTTTGCATGCGCTTCGGTCTGTCGCCACGCTGTTGCTTATGTGCGACGGCCGCGATCTAGGAACGGCCATCGGCGAATGTTCGCCCGCTCCTGATTCCGGCGTCGCGGCTGATGACTTCACGCCCCCGCGCCTCGGAGATGCTTCTGCCTCAAAGCTGAAAGAGTTCTTCGAACCTAATCTTTATTTGCTCGACGCTTATCCCGGCGGCATTGGATTTTCCGAACCGCTCTTCCGCGCTCACGATCTGCTGCTTCAGAAAACGCGCGAGTTAATCGCAGCGTGCACGTGCGAGGAAGGCTGCCCCTCCTGCGTCGGCCCGGCGGGCGACCTTGCCCCGCGGGCCAAAGAAGCAGCTCTTGCCATTCTCGACAGGTTGTGTGGCTAGATGCCTGCTGCAACCGACAAATTCTCTCGCCTTACCGCGCTCCGGCCCGCGCGTTCTGTGCCATCACGTCCAGAGCCTCTCCGCGCGCCCAATCAAGAGGATTCCATCCCCCGTCTCCTTGGCGCAGGCGTGGCAAAAAATCATTTTGGCGAACATCTTGCCATTCGCAACTGGTTTTCCACGCCCGAGTTTTCCGAGCCGTCCGCCGTCGCGCTCGAACTTCTCTCCCGTACACGTGACGCCGAGATGTCTCGTCGTACGCGGGCGGCCCTCGAAGATCCGGCCAAATGGCTCTTTCTGGACACGGAAACTACCGGTCTCGCCGGCGGCACGGGCACCTATCCGTTTCTCGTAGGCATCGCCTGGTGGGATGCCGGCGGCCTCGAAGTCGAACAATTCTTTATGCGCGATTTCTCCGAAGAGCACTCCCTCCTCTACGAACTCGCCGCGCGTCTCGCCGACCGTCCCGTTCTCGTCACTTTCAACGGAAAATCCTTCGACTGGCCGCTGCTCGAAAATCGCTTCGCGATGACCCGCTGCATTTCCACGCCGCGATTGGCCGCGCATCTTGATCTGCTTCATCCCGCGCGGGCTCTTTGGAAGCTGCGCCTGGGTTCCGTCCGCCTCATTGAGCTGGAGCGGCGCGTTCTCGATGCGCCGCGCCTCGGCTGGCATCGCGAAGATGACATCGCCTCCGCACTCATTCCGCAGTACTACTTCGACTATCTTCGCGGCGGACCCTGCGATCCGATCGTGGGCATCGTTCGCCACAACCAGATGGATCTGCGCGGCCTGGCTGCCCTCTTTGGCAAGATCAACACACTCGTCGCGTCAGAGCACACTGATCGCGACGGAATCGACAGTGTGGATCTCTTCGGCCTATCGCGTTTCTTCGAGCGGCGCGGCGATTCCGATCGCGCTCATGTCGCTTGTTCGCAGGCGCTCGAGCTCGGCCTTCCCGCCGAGTTTCTCCCTCGCGCACGGCGCGAGCTTGCCCTACTCGCCAAACGCCGCGGCGATCACGCCCGAGCAGCGGCGCTCTGGCTCGAACTCTCCAGCGACCCACAAGAGGGAGTCCTGGCTTGTGAACAGCTCGCCATTCATTACGAGCGTCGCGCCAAAGATCCTGCGCGCGCAGCGGAATTTGCGCGCCTGGGTTTGGCGAAACTTCAGCGCATGCGCATTCACAAACGAGACCCCTACCTGGTTGCCGGTGCGACGCGCCACGTTGAAAAATTGTTAGTTCGCATCAACCGCCTGGAAGGGAAGACCAAAAACAAATCTGCGAATCGTGGAGCGACCGGCTTGTCTCCTTTGAATTCCTAAACCTCTAGAGCCCAGGCACTCAGCGAAGTTTCGAGCCAACGTTCATTCCAAACTACGCCGGCAGAGCCTCAATTCCTACCTTTTCGCAAACGCCACAGCGTTTGCCGCCAATCCAGACGCGGCGGCAGCCGCCTTGGACCCTACCGGCGCCGCCGACCATCCAATCATTCCATTTATGCCGTCAAACACAGCCCGGGTCGTGCCTTCCACCGAAATGCATTCCGTACCCACACACCGCAAGAACACACCTCCGTCTAGCGTTTCTAAAGAAAGGAAATTCGACGAACGCGGCGCGTTCTCGTGTGCACCATACTTTTTCTCGAGCGCCTCCGAGTATTGCCCGAAAAACCGCCCGGCATGTTCTTCGCTGTCCAAGTGCAGGCGCGCCATCAGGATCAGCCGTTTGGTTTGCTTATGTTCATAGAGCACGTAGCGATCTCCACCCCACGCTGCGGCAAGTGGTGTAGCTCTCTCCTCGCCCAGAAACTGCTTCAATACTTCCTTCCAGCCAAATTCCCCCATCACGTTCTCATCAATTTTCGTCCATTCCGAATCTAGGAGTTTTTCAAAGGAAGGTATCGTGACTTCGGCGGGGGCTTGCCCGGACTTGTAAAGGGCCGGATGCATGATCTGCTGTGTGGAAAGCGGTGGCTTTCTAAAAACCGCCGACAGACCGTTCCACCCCGTCGGCTTTAAAATCGCTGTGGAAAAGGTCAACCCTCCAAAATAGGGGAATATCATTGCATCCTTCAGAAATGGCGGAGCCTCTTGCAGCTTGGGCGATTTGGACATATCGCCGGCAAAAACGGAGGGATCAATCGCGGGTAAATCCGTGACGGAATGTCCTGTTCCTTTCAGGAGGTAATCGATCATGGCCGCCATGGCGCTGCCCTCGAGCACCGCTTCGCGCGCCAGTTCCGCGTCGTCGTTCGGCCGCGCCGCTTTCTCCCACGCCTCGATCTGAAAGTGCTGGTCTTGGAGAGCGTGGGTCAACTCGTGGGCCATAACCATGCGCTGATCATCGAGGGGAATCCAATCGGCAATATAAAATTCCCGCGCTTTGGGATCGTAGAGCCCGGCGATCTGCTCGGTCAGCAAATCAATCGTAAAATTGTCCAGATCGAATCCCTTGGGGAGAAGGCCAAAGGCTTCGGCACTTCGCGCCTCCGCATAGCGCTCCGCTGGTTTTTTCTCTTCATCCATTTCCCGGATGACATAGGCGCGTATCTCGTCCCGCGATCGCAGCGTCTTCTTCAGCGGTGTAAGCAGCTTAAGTCCCGTGATCTCGCTCACTTGCTGCAGCACTTCATCCGCCGTGGCCGCAAACTCGGCATTGTTCACTTTCGGCTGAGCTCGAGCGGCAGGCGCGGTCGCGGCTTGTTGCGCCCGTAGCGCGCCTCCATCGACAAACCACAAAACGATCAGCACGAATGCGCAGAGGCGCTTAACAACTCTCTCGCTCAATAGGGGCATAGTCTTTCGAGAATAACAGATAACGCTGGAGCACCGCCGGAACTAGAGAAACCAAGTGCTGCGTGATAGGAAACGTGATCCATCCCCAATCCCAGCCCATTTATCGTCGGATGAATGGGCGCCGTAGGCAGCGCCGCAGCCCTCCCACTTCGCGCAAGCGACTAAAAGGAATGAAGATGGCGGCGGAACGGCGCCTGGAAGTGATGTCGCGCAAGTTTTTTTGACAGTTCGAATGAAAAGTATTTCCGAAGAAATTCACAGCCTTGCGTTCCGAATCCTTAACAGAATGGTAATTCTGCTATACTGTTGGTTGTTACTCTCAGCCCTCTCCCGAGGAAAACATGCTCCCCGGACTTCGTCTGCGGCAGGCCCGTGAACGTCTTGGCTTAACGTATCGCGATGTCGAGCGAGCGAGCTTTGAGCTGGCAGCACGCCGCGGCCGGCCGGAGTTGATTCTTCATATCAGCCGCCTGGCGGATATTGAAAATCGTGGAGTTACCCCGGGTCTGCATAAGCTTTATACGCTCGCGGTCGTCTATCACTTGAATCCGCTTGAAATCTTCCGCTGGTACGATGTTCCGATTGAGGACTGTTTCTCTGACGGTGGCGTCTTTCAAGCGCCGCACACGCATCTTGCGGCGCCTCCCATATCTCTCAAGACTCCTTTGCGATTCGATCCGGCTTTCGATCCAAAGCGAACCGAGCTCCTCTCCCGCATGGTCGAGCAGTGGGGCAGTCTCGAGGGTGTGCTCACCAATGGCGATGTGCGACACCGTTATGGATACATCGGCTCGTCGGACCGGCGCATGGTGCCCCTGCTGCGCCCGGGGAGCGTAGTTCTGGTGGATATCAGCGTTCGTCGTATGGAAGACGACAACTGGGCCAATGAATACGACCGCCCCATGTATTTCGTCGAGTTGCGTGATGGTTATCGGTGCGGATGGTTTCAGCAAGACGGAACGCGTCTGCTTATGCAGCCGCATCCTCTATCCCGCTGTGTGCCCGAGGCTTGGCGTTTTCCGGAAGAGGCCGAGGTGGTCGGCCGTGTGGTGGGCGTGGTTACCCGCCTGAACGAACCGTGGAGCATGCTTCCTGGAGAATCTCCAGCAGCGCGCGGAGATTCGAGCAGAAAAGCTCCTTGAGGTAGCCTGGAGCGCTTTCCGGCATCAACACCCGGTAGGCTTCCATCCGGCGCCAATGAACGAGCGCCGTGCACAGCCCGCCCGGCATTCGCTCGAGACATTGCTTTAGATCCGTTTCTTGCTGCTCGAGCGAGGTTTCCAGAACTCGCTCGAAAATCTGCTCGTGGCACAGTTGTAGGGCCTGTTGCATAGCCTCGTCCGGGTACAGAGTCGCGAGCCCCGCGTGCTCGTATCGACCGCTCGAGAGATCGCGCAACGAGGCCAGATAGGTAAGCCTGCTGAATTCTCCAGGAATTCCCGCCAGCGTGGTCAGCGTGAAATCTTGAACGATGCGCCGGTTTTGCTGGAGCCGCGTGATCATTTTCTTCCATCGCTCCGTTCCGAAGACGGAACGTTTTAGAGCCCTACCATCGACTCTGCCGATTCCCCTTCATGGTTGCGGTCAGGAGGCATTTAACCATGAAGAAAAATATCTCGGTTCACCTGGCATTGCTCGCCATGGCAGTTTTGATCGTACTCCCTGTTAATAGCTCGGTCAAACACTTATCCAGTAATCGCGCTGCCGCAATCTCCGTTGCAGCTCTTAGCGGCTCGCCTCTTCCGACACCTCCGCCTCCACCAGGTCTCAGTGTCTTGGCAGCCAGCGGCTCGCCCCTTCCGACACCTCCGCCTCCACCGGGTTTCAGCGTCTTGGCAGCCAGCGGCTCGCCTCTTCCGACACCTCCACCTCCGCCGGGTTTCAGCGTCTTGGCAGCCAGCGGCTCGCCTCTTCCCACTCCCCCTCCTCCGCCCGGACAGCTGGCATAAAACTCGCGACTTGCTTACGGATTCGCAACTCGCCAGCAGGGTGCACGGCGAGTTGCGAAGCTGCCACGCTGGGAAATTTCTAGTATTGGCTTCCGCTTTCCACATCCGGTCACTAAAGCACAGCGACGCAATCTTGATGTTTTGTTAGCCTTCTTGATCGCCCGCAGGGATTCGATAGCCCGTCCTCGGAATCTTTGCTGCCAAGGTTGGGCCACCCGATGGGCCGTACCAGCACCAACCGCCCGCCTCTCCCCTCTCAACTTGTTTGTTTACCGGGCAGTCAAGACATGCTAGCATCCAACCTCGATGGGTTCCTTTCATCCCTACGTCCGCGTGCTGTGGGCTTGCAGTGCCTTGCTACAACTGATCGTGCTGATTCTTCTCTTCGCGAAAGGCGGTTTCCGCAAGCTGGCTTTTTTCACCGTGTATGTAGCCCTCAATCTATGCCAGGTTGCTTTCCTCGTGTTCGTGTATTCGATTTGGGGGCCGCAATCTACCAAAGGCGGCATCCTCGCCTGGTGCTCGGAATGCGTGACTCTTCTCGCGCAGGCCCTGGCCACCACCGAAATTCTCAAGGTCACTCTTAGACCTTACCAGGGCATTTGGGGCCTCGCATGGCGAGCATTGGCCTTCACTTCTGCTCTCGTCATACTTATTGTGGCACTGGCAACCCATGGCGTTTGGGCTGTGGCTACGTGGTTCGAACTTAATCGCGGTTATCATCTCACGTTCGCCGCGGCCGTCATCGCCTGCCTGCTCCTTGTCCGTTACTACTCCATTCCGGTCCCCGCCGCCTATAAGATGATCCTCGGTGGCTTTTGTCTGTACTCCTGCACGGAGATTCTGATCCACACCGTCCTGGAAACCCTTGCTAAAAAATGGTTTGATGCCTATGAGCCTTTCTGGCAATCCGCGCCCACGCTCTCCTTTGTCGTGGTCCAATTCATTTGGGTGGCCGCCCTTTGGAAGCCCTTGCCCATCGAGGTCCGGAAAGCCCCCCCGCCCTCGAATTCTGTTTATCAGCGGCTTTCGCCAGAGATCAATGAGCGTTTGCGCGAGCTGAATGAAAAACTTCTGCGAATTTGGAAACTGGAGGCGCATCCACAGTGAACCTCCCTCTTTTGCTTTTGTTTGGGTTTGCAATTCTCCTCGTGCTTCTCTTGGCCTGGGTCTTGCGAGATCCACGCACGCCCCCGCAGCCCGGTGTTGATCTCGACGCGGAGGACCCGGATCGGCGCCATGTGACCTATTTCCCGCAAGTACGGCAGGCCATGGCTGCGGAAGATTCCGCTTTTCTTGCTTCGCGAGCCTCGCAGGCACTGACACGCCGGGTGCGGAGAGAACGCCGCAAGATCGCATTGGCCTATCTGGCCTGCCTGCGCAGCGATTTCCTCAAGTTGTGGCGGTTGGCGCGAGTGATTGCCTCGATGGCGCCGCAGGTGGGAGCGGCGCAGGAATTAGAACGGCTCCGGTTAGGTTTGGCCTTTTCGTGGCGCTACGAAATGATTCGTCTGAAATTCCTTCTTGGATTTGCGCCTCTTCCCGAACTTGGGTCGTTGAGCGAGGTTGTCAGCAGGCTGTCAATCCGTTTGGAAACGACCATGAAAGATCTTGGGGAGCGTGCTGCGTTGGCAGCGAAGCTCGCTTCATCGCTGGAGGGGCGCGGGCTGGATACTCCCTAACACCTCATCCACCGCGGCAAGTAGTTCAGCGGCCTTAAACGGCTTCTGGAGAACGTAGTTCCCGTTGCGGGGCATTTCCTCCGGAGCACGACCGAGTGGCGCGACTCCGCGCATCCAAATACAGCGCTTCGCCAAGCGCGGCCTGCGCGCCCTGATCCAGTCATGAAGTATGTTGCGCCCAGCGGTTCCGGAAACGTCCAAATCTGCCAACACCAAGTCGAACTCTTGTTTCTCGAGTGCGGCCATTGCATCCGCAGCGGTTTTCGCGGTTTCCACCTCGTGCTCTCGCTCGCGCAAAATAGCCCCAACCGCTTCTAGTACAGAATCATCCTGATCTATCAACAAGATGCGGCCTTCTTTGACCTGTTCCATGGTCTGGCCGGTCTCGGAACCCTTCACGGCCCTTATGGGCTGATAGGGCACCTCTATGGTAAACGAGGCCCCTTGCGGAGCTACATTGCGCACACGGATCGATCCCCCGTGTTCCGAGATGATGCCGTAGCAGATGCTGAGACCCAGTCCGGTTCCCTTGCCGACAGGCTTGGTGGTGTAGAAAGGATCGAAAACCCTCGACGCGTCTTTTACGCCGGGGCCGCTGTCCGTAAATTCGATGAACAGCTTGTCTCCGTTCGCGCCCGTTCTCACCCAGAGATCCCCTTCGTTGGAATGCTCCAGCATGGCATCCACGGCGTTGTTGACCATGTTCAGGAAAACCTGCTGCAACTGGTGAGGATCCGCCGATGTATAAGGCAGTTCTGGCGCAAGCTCCAGATGCACGCGAATGTGATTCATGCGCAAATCGTAGTCGCGCAGCGCCAGGGTCTCTTCCAATATCAGATTCAACTGCACTGGGACCCGCTCCGGCTTGTGCTGCCGGGCAAAGCTAAGCAAATTCTGCACGATGCGATGCGTCCGCTGCGCCTGTTTGTAGAGTTTTTCGGAGTATTCGATTCCTTGCGCCCCCATCTGTCCGCTCGAGATCAGCAACTGGCTGTAGCCCAGAATCGCAGTGAGGGGATTGTTGAGCTCATGCGCCACCCCGGAAATCAATTGCCCAACAGCCGCCATCTTCTCGCTGTGCAAGAGCTGCTCTTGCGTTCGGCGCAAGTTCTCGTACGCCTGCCGTGCCTCCTCGTAAAGGGTCGTGCGTTCGATGGCGCTTGAGAGCTGGCTCCCGACCGCTATCAGCAGGTTGACATCGGCTGGCGAAAATTCCTTTGGCGTACGGCTCCCCACCGTCAGCCCGCCGATAACGCGGTCCTTCGACCAGAGCACCACGATATAGGCAGACAGAAGCTCTTCTTTCCGCTGCGTTTCGCGAAATATTGCAGGCAGCGGCAGCCCCTGAACCGAAAGAAATGTCGCGTGCACCGCCTTGATGTGCTGGAGAAGGTCTGGTTTCAGAGCGACCGGAGGAAAATTCCTGGCATACTCCGAGCGGTGTCCCACGGCCGCCACCCGCCGGATCTTTGTCCCCGCTTCGTCAAACAAGTAAAGCGCGCATGCGTCCAGATTGAACAGCTCCGCCATCTGCCGCAGCGTTCGATGCAGCGAATCTCCCAAGTCCATCGACTCCATCAGCGATTGTCCGATGGAGTTCAGTACCAGCAGCTCTCGGTTGCGCCGCCGGATTTCCTGCTCCGCTCTCTTCCGTTCGGTGATATCCAGAAGAAATCCCTGATAAGCCGTTACATTCCCCGCGGCGTCCTTCACGGAGATGGATGACTCCAGCACCGTCCGAATTTCGCCGTCCTTGCGCTTCATTTCGAATTCGAAGTCCGCTACTGTGCCGTGTTCCTGAAGCAGCTTTTTCAGCCGGTCGCGGTCCGCGGGATTTGCATACATCGCGCCCGGAATATCGACCGCCAGCATTTCCTCGCGGGTCTCAAAGCCCGTCATGCGCATCATCGCCTCGTTGAAATCCAGGAATCGCCCCTGCGGCGTCGAAATAAAAACACCTTCCTGCACGCTGGAGACAAGCGTGCGGTATTTTTCTTCCGCACGCTTTCTTTCCGTGATGTCCTTCAAAACATGCACTGTCCCGAGCAGATTTCCCGCCGGATCAGTGAACGTGGAATTCGAGGCGAGAAAATAACCTTGCAGCCACGGGTCCGTATCGTCTCCTTCCCCGGCAACACCTTCGCAATACGGGCACATCTCGTAAGACAAATTTTTTCGCGTCAGCAGGTCCGTCACCCCGCGCCCAACAAGCGCTTGCGAATCCCTTCCCAGCAGATGCCCCAACCGCAAGTTGCACCGAAGAATTCGCCCTTGCCGGTCGTGCACCAAAATCGGATCGCCGATCGAATCGAAGGTGTAGGCCCACTGCTGCTGAACGGTCGCAACTTGTTCGAACAATCGCACGTTCTGCAGCGTCAATCCCAACAAGTTGCTTATGTTCAACAGGTAGGAGATTTCGTCTGCCTGAAACTGTTCGTTTCGCGTGGTGGAACCGATGGCGATGAGCCCTAGCGGTCCGTCTTTTCCCGACAGCGCCATGGTGATGCTGTTCCCGATGCCGCCTTCCGCCATTCTTTGCCGCACTCCGGGGTCCGGTTCATCTTCCATGCGAAAGAACTCACAGTCCTTGTGTAACACCCGCTGAGTCCACGCCGCCTTCGCTGGCAATCTGCGATACTTTTCCAAATACTCCTGCTGAAATCCAACCGAAGCATGTACTACGACCTCGGCCTTGTCTCCTTCGCCTTCGAGCAACCGCACCAGTCCGTGAGTTGCTCCCAGGCTCTCCACCAGATGAGCGAGCACGCGGTCCAGCACCTCCTGCACGGACAGCGTTTGCGTGCTGGCCGTCGTCAACAGCGTGAGCCGCCGCAGTTTCTCGTTAAGTTCTACGGTCCGTGAACGCGCGCCCTCGAGCACCACGACCACCATGGCAATCCCGAGTGCCACGCCCAGCAAATGGTCAAACGCCACTCGCAACAAAAAATACGGATGCTGCGGCCACAGCGGACGATCCAATCCGTGGATGCCAGTCAATAAAAACACGCCCTCGAGCAATCGCACTCCGTGCGCGCGCCGCAACAGCGGCGACCTCCACAACACCATCCCTGCCCAAAGACATACCGCGCTCGCGAGCAACGCCGTTCCCCACGACACATTGGCATAATCCGGCGTCAGGCTGCGCTGAAAGTAATAAACTCCAAATAACACCACTCCCGCTAGCGGCAGTATCGGCCAGCCCCGCTTCCCCGGTCCGGCCGTGAATTGCATCACGGCGGCCGAGAACAGCAGCATCGCAGCAACTCTGCCCAGCACCACGGCCATCCACAATTCCGACAAATCACGGCTGAGCATGACAACTTCCGCGAGCGATGCCAGCGTAAACACCAGCCACCCGGCAACCCACAAGCGGAAATACTTATTGATATGATCGCGCTCAAAAATGAAGAAAAGGACCAATAGGACGATGAACGCCGTCGCTTCGAAGAAAGCGATGCCGAGCAGGCCCTGGTTCACCAACACGATCGACTGCCTCCCGCTCTGATCTGCCCTGGCCGCGAGATATAGACATCTGCTCTCTCGCTAAGCACGGCATGAAGCCCTCTATGAAGGTTCCTTCGACGCTAACATGCTATTTTCTTAATGGGCAAGCCCACCGCATTCCTTCTGTGCCGTCCCGTATAATGGCAATGGGGGCAAACACTCGTGGAGCTAGAACGCATTCTAGTCGTAGACGATGAAGAAGCGATTCGGGAAGTCGTTTCCACCATGCTCGAATCGAAAGGATATCGCTGCACGGCCGTGAGCAACGGCCGCGCTGCTCAGGAACAAGTCAAAAAGTCCACCCCGGATCTTGTCCTGAGCGACATGATCATGCCCGAGATGGACGGCATCAAGTTGCTCGATTGGCTTCGCGAATATGACCCCGAGATCCCGGTCATCATGGTCACCGCCATCCACGACATTTCCACAGCTCTCGAAGCCATCCGTCGCGGCGCCTACGACTACATCCTCAAGCCCTTTGAAAAAGACCAGCTCTTCCTCGGCGTCGGCCGCGCTCTTCAGCACCGCCGCCTCGTCGCCGAAAACCGCAGTTACCAGCTTCAGCTCGAACAGCAGGTCGAAGAGCGCACCGGGCAACTGCGAGTCGCGTTCGCCCAACTCGAACAATCCTATGACGACACTCTAGAAGCCCTGGGCAGCGCCCTCGACTTGAAGGACGCCGAAACCGAAGGTCATTGCCAGCGCGTCACGGCCTTCACCATTTCCATCGCCAAAGCCATGCCCGTTCCAACTGACTATCTGGCCATTCTCGCCCGCGCCGCTTTCCTTCACGACATCGGCAAAATGGCCATCCCCGATGGCATTCTCCGCAAACCGGGTCCCCTCACCGACGACGAAAAGCAGATCATGCGCAAGCACTGCGAAATCGGCTACAACATGCTTATCCGTATCCCGTTCCTCCGGGACGCCGCCGAAATCGTCCTCGCTCACCAGGAATTCTTCGACGGCACCGGCTACCCGCGCGGCCTAAGAGGCGAACAGATCCCCCTCGGCGCCCGCATTTTCACCATCGCCGACTCTCTCGACGCCATGATCAGCGACCGCCCCTACCGTCGCGCTCTTCCCATGTCCCATGCCCGCGAAGAAATTTGCCGCTGCTCCGGCACGCAATTCGACCCCAAAGTGGTCGAAGTCTTCTCGACCATCCCAGAACAACACTGGATCGACCTGCGCGAACACCTGGGCTCCCCCTTCCGCCTCGCCCATCTCAAAAATCTATAAGTGCTCTGGCTCAAACCGCTTGGACAGCCCGGCCGCGGCTCGCGAGAAGCCAATCCCAGCTAGAAAACCGCGTGGAGCCACCTAAAATACAAGAGGGAGGCCAAACCTCAGCCTCCCTCTTGGCATTCCTCGGGACCGATTCAGCTAAAATTCGTACCGCAACGCTAGCTGACTAACGCGTGACGCGGAATTGACATTTATCGAGTTGATGATTCCAAACGAGCTGGTGTTGCTGAGCGTGTTGGTGTCTGGCGCGTTAAAGTTCGGGTGATTAAGTGTATTGAAAGAGTCCCAGCGGAACTTCAAATGCTGCCTCTCCGACCACGGCATCTGGAACGATTTTGTTACCCCCATATCCATGTCGAAAAACCCTGGTCCTCTGGCCGCATTGCGATTGCCCACACCGCCAGCAAATGGGAAGCTTATGTTGGAGAGCGCCGCGGTCGGATCGGCAAAGTACTGCAGATTCCCATTGACGTCGGTATGGATGCCGGTCTTCAGCGGACCGCTAACTACCGCGGGAGCATCCAGGGTGAAGTCCGTGGGGAAGGCACCCGTGTTGATCGTAAACGGGTATCCCGTGCGGTAGGTCACGATTCCGCTCCAACTCCAGCCGCCGATGAAGGCGTCTAGCCACTTCGGTGCATCCCGCAAAACCGCTCGGCCCCGCCCGACTGGCAAATCGTAGATATAATCGCCGGACACAATATGCCGCGCGTCAAAATCGGAACTTGCGCGGCATGCCCGCAAATCTGTCAAGTCGCACACCAGACCGTCTCCGGTTCCGGTATACGTTACGTAGTTGTTTGTGATCTCCGAGACATTGTCGATGGAATGCGAGTAGGTGTAATTAAACTTGAATTGCAAGCTGTGCGAGAAGCGCTTGCGCAGGTTCACCAAAAGCGCATTGTAATTCGAGCTGGCGAAGTTGCCGATATAGCCGTTCGCTCCCGTCTGTGCAGGCAGCCCGACGTTGAAATTCAGGAACCCGCTGGAGAGCAAACCTTGAACCG
>Ga0210398_10000809_pt1 | contig 34407 bp, 41 predicted proteins | sample IncBWC4OmetaG_FD_161047 | JGI IMG/M metagenome (GOLD analysis project Ga0210398, IMG submission 161047) | Forest soil microbial communities from Barre Woods Harvard Forest LTER site, Petersham, Massachusetts, United States - Inc-BW-C-4-O | ecosystem: Environmental > Terrestrial > Soil >... | reverse complement strand
AGGCTATCGGCGGATTCTGGGAGAGTAAGAATAACGCTTCGATTAAAATGGTGCTTCGATGCAATCGCCGGATTCGGATTTATTGGTGCGTGTCAAAAAACCACTCAGCACCTCCGCCGCGGTGCTAATGAACGACATGCGTGTCTGGCTCGATTCTCAAGGGATTCTGCCGATAGGATTCAAGCCGCTCACGCTCGATTCCGGTGTCGCTTTTGACGTTCATTTCCGCCATCCCCGACAGGCGCAGCTTTTTCGGGCGGAATTCGGCCGGCGGAGAACGTTCTAAAAGGCAGCTACAGGCATGTCTTAAGCTCTCATCGCGCGAGTAGGGCGCCCCGTCGCCCCGCGGCGCTCAAAAGGAACCACCGGTGATCAAGACTATCCTCGTCCCGGCGACTGGCAGCCAAACCGACACCGCGACCTTCGCCGCCGCGCTGCGGGTTGCAAAACTGTTTGCGGCCCACATCGATGCCCTTCACGTCCGGATCGATCCGGTCGCGACCCTGGTCGCAATGACGACCGAGGGGAGCGGGGGCGTCATGATCGGGGGGCTCGTCGAGCAATTGGAGCAGGATGTCCGCGAGCGCGAGGCCAAGGCTCGGCGCGCTTTTATGGAGTTCTGCGAGCGGGAGCGACTTTCCATCACCGCGGCTCCGGCAGATGCGGGCGCAAACCCATCGGCGCAATGGCATGTCGAGACGGGCGAGGAGCCCCGCTGGATGACCAACTATGGCCTCACTGCCGACCTAATCGTGGCATCGCGCGGCGCTCCCGATAACGCTATCGCGCGATCAACCCTCGAAGCGGTGTTGGTCCAAACGGGCAGGCCGCTGTTGATACCGGGCGACGGTGCGCCATCGGTAGAAATGGCCGACAGGATCGCCATCGCTTGGAAACCGACGCCGCAGACCGCTCGCGCGGTCGCCGCGACGATGCCCTTCCTCGCTCGTGCCAAGGAGATTGTCGTGATGACCGTGCAGGAAGAGGAAGGTCGCTGCGACGATGCAGATCGGCTGGTGCGAAATCTTGAGTGGCACGGCCTCAAGGCCGTCGCACAAAGGCTGACGCCCGACGGGCGCGGCGCCGCCGAAACTCTGCTAGCGGCGGCAACAGCGAAAGTCGACCTCCTCATCATGGGCGGCTACGGCCACAGCCGGCTCAGGGAATGGGTGTTCGGCGGCTTTACCCAACAGCTGCTGGTCAGCGCCCCGGTGCCGGTGTTGATGGTTCATTGACCGCTTGGTTAGTGCTGCAGGTGGCCCTTGCTCGTCCGCTCTGTTAATCGAGTGTTACCCGATAGCACCAGGTCGCAATCACGGCGACCACCAACGTGAAGGCAATCATTGGCCACAACTCGGGAGCGATCTCGGGCAGGCCGTTGCCCTTTAGCAGAACGCCGCGCACGATCCGCAGCGCATGGGTGATGGGAAAGACCTCGCCAAGCCATTGCGCCCAGACCGGCATGCCCTTGAACGGGAACATGAAGCCGGACAGAAGGAAAGACGGAAGGCAGGGTGAACAGTGCCATCTGCACCGCCTGCATCTGATTCCGCGCGACCGTCGAGAGGGTCACCCCAAGAACAAGGTTGCTGGCGATCAAAAGCCCGAGCGCCAATGTCAGCAGTGGAATGGAACCGCGGATCGGCAGGCCGAATACCGTCACCGTCATGGCTATGATCAGGAAGACCTGAACGTAGCCGATCACGATGTAGGGGATGACCTTGGCGAGCATCACCTCGATCGGCCGAACCGGCATCGCCAGCAGATTCTCCATCGTGCCCCGCTCGGTTTCGCGGGTGATCGACAAGGTCATGACGAACAGGGTCGAGAAGATCAGCACGACGCAGATCAACCCAGGCACGATGTTCAGCACCGTGAGTTGCTCGGGATTGTAACGGGCATGCACCTCGAACCGGAATGGCGCGCTGGCCGGCACGGATCGGATAGCTGGCGGCAAGTCCCGGTTCAGAGCAGTTGTAAGCCCGGCCAGTGCGGCTGCGCGTGACGGCTCGGGTTTTAGGACCAGACAAGGGGCGACCTTCACACGCCCGCTGGCGCATCTGCGGTGAGCAAGGCGTGAGCGGCGCCATTGGTGGCCATACCAACCGGCTTGCCGGATTTCTCGAATAGGTCGAGGAACGGCTTGATGATGTCGATCGGCATCGGAAAGATGATCGTGGAGTTCTGTTCGGCACCGATCTCCGTCAGCGTCTGCAGGTAGCGCAATTGCATGGCGGCCGGGACGGTCGACAGGATTTGGGCGGCGTTGACCAGGGTTTGCGAGGCCTGGAACTCGGCTTCGGCATGGATCACCTTGGCGCGACGGTCACGTTCCGCCTCAGCTTGCTTGGCGATGGCGCGCACCATGTTTTCGGTGAGCTCGACGGTTCTGATCTCGACGTTGGTGACCTTGATCCCCCAGGTTTCGGTCTGGGCGTCGAGGATGCTCTGGACGTCGGCGCTGAGCTTTTTGCGCTCGGAGAGCATCTCGTCCAGCTCGTGCTGCCCCAGCACAGCGCGCAGGGTCGTCTGCGCCAGCATGACGGTCGCGGGGAGGTAACGCTGAACCTGGATGATCGCCCGTTCGGGATCGACAACGTTGAAGTAGAGCACGGCGTCGACCTTCATCGACACATTGTCGTGGGAGATCACGTCCTGGGTCGGTATCTCGATGACCTGGATGCGCAAATCGACCCGCACCATTTCCTGGAAGAAGGGGATCAGCAAGACCAGGCCGGGCCCTTTGACCCCCTGAAAGCGCCCGAGCGTAAAGACTACAGCTCGCTCGTATTGACGCAGGATTTTCACGGTCGCCATGATTACAGTAAAAGCGACGATCACGATGACAGGAATAAAAAACATGACAAAAGAAGACATGACATGCTCCGTTAGGAGGAGGACGAATAATGAATCGATCCGGCTCAACGGGTCGATTAGACCGTCGGCAACGCTGATCCTGAGATGTGGCCGCGACAAGAACGGCGCGGTAGCATCGGATTCTACTTAGCGTCGTTTGCGGGAGATCGGCTTGGGGCTATTAGCAGGTTAGCTTTCGCGGCGCCTTTTCAGCGACGAAAGAGCGGCTTGCGCCCTGCGGCGGGCGGTTGGCCTCGCGGCCCAGCTGAAGCACTGCCTGCTGTTGCGGTGCGTCGCTACACAACTGCTTCGGTACTGGCTGCTCGGGCCGGTCCGCTTGACGCCGGTCGCACCGTGTCGTCGGTTAGGATGTCTCCTATCGAATAGGCGCGCTTGATCGTCACTGACCGGAGGTCGACGGCGTCGGCGAGATGACGGTAGCAGAGGCCGGCACGTCGCCCGTGTTAACCCGCGCCGCTGATTGCTTGCTCGCCGCGATCCCGAGGCCTCCCAGCAACACCAGCAGGATAAGCGCCGCGTAGCGGACAGACTGGGACTGCATGATCCTTGGAACGGTGACACTTCGCGACGCCTCGGGCGACTTGGCATTGGAACCGACGCGGCGCGGCAGACAGGCAATCAAGCGAGCGGCATTGGCCTCAGGGTCGAGATGCGTCGAAGGCCTATCGGGTAACGTTGCGATCAACGACGCTAATCTGCGAGTTGCCGTGGCTCTCGGCAACTGAGCCAAGTTTGCAGCCTCCTGCCAAGGATCGACACTGAGCCGCGCCAGCGCCGAAACCACGCTGAGGAGCATCCCATTTTGTTCCTCGCCAATCGGCGCGAACAGAAAAGCGTCGAACTCAGGCGCCAGGGCAAAAGTGCTAGAGGATCGGATCGCTGCGGCCATCGAATGTCACCACCTCTGCCGGATCAGGAGCCAGGAGGCCTATAGCGGGCCGCCGTCGCTTCTGCCGGAGCTGAACCGTATTGTGAGGCGGCATGCCCGCGTTAGACTCGGAAACTACGCAAGGCTCAGCAGCTTTGCGGAGTTCGAGTTCGGAATCACAATTGATGATCCGCCCCCAATAACTTCGCGACAAGAAGTCGTTCATCAACTTCAGGATCGTCCAATCAGCGGCAAGGCTACTCGCAACACGGATGCCGACATCCTGCCATCGGGCGGCCACCGGCGGTAAAATGCCCATTTTGCGCACTGGGCGAGCACCAGGTAGCTCACGGTCAGTCCCGCGATGGCCAATAGGAAGGCGGCGGAGGGTGGCGCGAAGCCGAACCAGACCCCGAGCGGGGTAAACGGCAGCGCTACCGCGAGCACGACCACCGCAATCGATGTAGCGGCTAGGAGGGGGTGCGGGCGGCTCTTCAGCGGATTGCCCCGCGTGCGCAGCACGAAAATGACCAGCACCTGGGTGGCGAGCGACTCGATAAACCATCCGGTCTGAAACAGCGCTTCGTCCGCATGAAAAACCAACAGCAACAGACCGAAGGTCAGAAAGTCGAAGACCGAGCTCACCGGCCCCATCACCAGCATGAAGTTGCGGATGAACCGCATGTCCCAATGCTCGGGCTTCTCCGTGATCACGCTATCCACTGCGTCTAACGGGATGGGCATCTCCGAGACCGCGTAGAGCAGGTTGTTGAGCAATATCTGCACTGGCAGCATCGGCAGGAACGGCAGGATCAGGGTCGCACCGGCCATTGAAAACATGTTCCCGAAATTCGAGCTCATCGCCATCATGATAAATTTCATGATGTTGCCGAACGCCCGCCGCCCTTCGACGACGCCGTGCTCCAGAACGCCGAGGTCCTGCTGCAGCAGAATGATATCGGCCGCGTCCTTGGCGACATCGACCGCACTATCGACCGAAATGCCCACGTCCGCGGTATGCAGCGATGGCGCGTCGTTGATCCCGTCGCCAAGATAACCGACGACGTGACCGCGATGCCTTAGCCCCAGAATGATGCGGTTCTTTTGAACGGGGGTGACCCGGCAGAACAGGTTCGTCTCCTCCAACCTCGCAGCGAGTGCTTCGTCGCTGAGCGCTTCGATCTCGGTGCCGGTCAACTGCCCGGTGATCGGAATGCCAAGTTGGGTGCAGACATGCTGCGTCACGTGCTCATTGTCGCCGCTGAGGATCTTGACGCCGACACCCTTGGCCCCTAGCGCGGCGATGGCCGCCCCCGCGCTTGCCTTTGGCGGGTCGGAGAAGACGACGAAGCCGGCGAACACCAATTCCTGCTCGTCTGCAACCGCCACGCCTTTGCGGTCAGGCTCGAGTTCGCGCCAGGCAACGCCGAGTGCGCGAAATCCCTCCGTGCTGAGACCCTCGAACACTTTTGCGGCGCGAGCTCGCGCCGCGTCGTCGAGCGGCAACAGGTCGGGCTTGCCGGGCTCTTCGTACCGGACGGCATGCTTGATGACGTCTTCAGGTGCGCCTTTGGTGATCAGGAGGCGGTGCCCCTCGTGCTCGACGAGGACCGAGACGCGCCGGCGTTGAAAATCAAACGGCACCTCATCGATCTTGGTCCAACCGTCACCGCGCGGCGAGCAGGCTTCGGCGATCGCGGCATCAAGCGGGTTCCTCAATCCAGCCTGGAAGTGGCTGTTGAGCCAGGCCAGGTCGAGCACGTGCGGGCTGTCGGCGCCTGAAAGCGCAACCTGCTTCGCGAGACTGATCTTCGCCTCGGTGAGCGTCCCGGTCTTGTCCGTGCATAGAACGTCCATGCTGCCCAGATCATGGATGGCGCCGAGCCGCTTCACGATCACTTGTACCTTCGCCATGCGGATCGCTCCGCGCGCGAGTGTCACCGAGACGATCATCGGTAACAGCTCGGGCGTGAGACCGACGGCGAGCGCCACGGCGAACAAAAAGCTCTCGAGCCAGGGGCGGTGGAACAGCAAATTGATCAGCAACACGAATAGCACGAGGACCGTGGTGAAGCGCACGATCAGCATGCCGAACTGGTGGGTGCCACGATCCATTGCAGAAGGCGGTGGCGCCCGCCGCAAGCTGCTGCTGATCTGACCGAGCTGGGTTGTGAGGCCGGTGGCACAGACCAAAAGTTTGGCCGAACCATTCATTACCGAGCTGCCCATGAAGCCGGCGTTTGTTGCGCTGGCAACTTCCGGGGTTTCCACCCCTTCATCGCGCGCGTGCTTCTCTGCCGGGTAGGACTCGCCCGTAAGCAATGCCTCGTTGACGAAAAAATCCCTGGCCTCGAGGAGACGCCCATCGGCCGGAACTAGATCCCCGGCGGCGAGCAGCACGACATCGCCGGGGACGAGGTCCTGACCCAGCACCGTGACCTGCTGTCCGCCCCGCAGGACCTGCTCCTTGAGCGCGACCGAGACCTTGAGGGATTCGGCGGCCTCCTTGGCCCGGTACTCCTGCACGGTATCGAGCAGCGCGCTTGTGACGACGATGGTGCAAATGATGATGAAGCTGGTGAGATCGCCGGTTAGCGCGGAAATCCCCGCCGCCACTAAGAGGATCAGCACGAGCGGATTGCGGAACCGGCCGAGGAATTCGAGCGGCAGAGACAGGCGCCGCCGTTCCTCTAGAGAGTTCAGGCCATAACGCACCCGCCGTAAAGCGACCTCGGCTGAGGTGAGGCCGTCCTTACCGGTAGCGAGCTGCTTTTCGAGGTCGGCAATCGCGAGTTGCCAGAATTTCCGCTCGGGCACGCTATCCGACGTCATCGGCAGTTCCTTCGGTCGCTCAAGGGAGAGGACACAAGCCCGGTGCTATTCTCCAGGGGCGCTTCTCAATCGCGTCGCATCGCCGGCGCCGCGCGCTTTCAGCGCCAGAACCCGACCGTCTCCCCCGCCACTTAATTGCGGAAAAGCGGCCTCCGCCCCGGAGCACTACTCTGGCCTGATGCCTGTTTGTGGTGGGTTTGCGGAACGGAAGGACCCGCAAGGTCGTTCTGAGCTTCCGTACGCGCCAACTCCGGCTTTTCGGGTTCCGGATGACGGATTGTACTCGTCGGCGTTGTCTCGGTCATGATGCCTCCTACCAGAAACAAGCGAAGTTTCGGCCAGTTTGCAGGAGGCAGGCTGCCCACTGACAGGCTCGGAAAATACCCATGTCGCTCGGAGACGCTACGACGGGCGGTGGACAGACGGAGATGACGTTATCTTAGACATGTCTCCATGAACGAACTCGCCGCGATCACCCGGCCGCGATCCGTCGGATCTCTTTCCGGGAACGTCGTCGCGCCGGCGGAGATCGCTGGCCCCGGTGAGCATGCGACGCGGCGCTTCCTCGAGTTCAGCGCCGCGACCATCCGCAACCGCATGTTTTCGGTTTGATGTCCGAGCAACCGACCCATCCAGAGAAAAGACCGCTGCACTCACTTCCGAGCGGCCCGCAGGGCGGTGAGTTGACAACAGCTAATTCCTTGCCGGTCGACTTTCCAGAGCCTCGTCCGTCATCGGGGTGGCGGGGGCTCTTGCCCTGGGTCTTTGGGCTCCTGACGCTTGTCGCGCTCGTCCTGGTTGTTCTTCATTTTGGCACAATCGAGCAGTTTACCAGGCTGGCTTTGGCGGCCAGCCCTGAGTGGTTCTTCCTGGCATGCGTCGCCCAAGCGGCAACTTACGCGTCTGCATCTTTGGTGTGGCGGCAGGTTCTGCGGCGCGCCGGGTATCCACGATCGCTTTGGACACTCATTCCCCTCGGCGTCGCCAAGCTGTTCACGGATCAAGTGGTCCCGACCGGGGGCGTCAGCGGGGCGATCTTGGTCGTCAAAGGCCTGACCCGCCGAGGGGTCCCGACGAACGCCGCGATGGGGGTGCTTCTGGTGGGATTGGTCGCCTATTTTGCGGCGTATCTGGCTTCCGTCCTGGCCAGCCTCGCGATCCTGTGGCTACACGGCCGTGCAAACGCCGCGCTCTTTGTTGTGGTCGCAATCTTCGTTGTCATTGTCGTCGCAATCCCTTCAGGCGTTCTTTGGATGAGGCACTGGACGAACCGGCTGCCGACAGCCTGGTTTAAGCGGTTGCCCGGCATTGCCTTCCTGCTAAGGGCAATCGCAAAGGCGCCCACTGATCTTTTGCGTGATCCGGTCTTGCTTGCCGAAACCGTTACTCTTGAGCTCGCGGTTTTCGTGTTCGATGCGTTGACACTCTGGCTGATGTTTCGCGCCTTGGGCGGCACGCCGGCGATTTGGATCGCATTCGTCAGCTTCATCATGGCGTCGATGGCGGCGACCCTTGGACCAATCCCGCTCGGTCTGGGCACGTTCGAGGCGGCTTGCGTCGGCATGCTCAGCCTGCTCGGCGTGGCAATCGAGGCAGCTCTGGCGGCGACGCTTTTGCTGCGTGGGCTCACTTTTTGGTTGCCCATGGTGCCAGGACTCTGGCTTGCCAGGCGCGAGATCGCGCCGGGATGATCGGCTCCGAATCCTGGTCTCTCTAACTATGAAGATTGGTGAAGATCGGTATCGCGCGGTGTCCCGGTGAGGAATCATCCGAAGACACCAATATAGCCGACACCGTTGCAACCGACCGGCCTGCCTGCGCCGACGCTTACACCGCGAGAGGCAATCGAAGGGCTTACGCGTAGACCGCCGAGTGCCGAGATGCCGAGGTCGAGTTTTCCGCCGTAAAGTTCGGCCAGCTCGCGGGTAATCGGCAGACCGAAGCCGGAGGCGCTTTCATCGAGGCGTTCGCCGCGCCTCAGAGCCCGCGGAACTTGATCCGGTCGCAGGCCAGGCCCGTCACGCAATTGCGGCCTCTCTACGATGCGCAGTTCGAGGACCTCGGCCCCGGCGATCTCGTCCAGGTCGAGTGCGCGTGCGGGCACGCCATGCGGTTGACGGCGCAGATGCTCACGATGACTGGTTTGCCGGGCTACGAAAACATCCTCGGTCTCCAGCGCCGGATGCGCTGCCGCGAATGCGACGCGAAAGGCAAAGTGATCGTCTCGATCAAGTGGGGCGGCGAGACGCGCTAGTCGCGCTGCACAATTTGTTCGACTGTCGCGAGTTTTATCTTCCCCGTCCCCGGTCATCGTCATCGCTCTGCGACCTGCCGCTGCGGTCATAGGCTTGCGCCATGTAGTCGGCGTGCTCGATATCGCGCCGGAGCATCAGCGCGTCCCGCTTGGCGGGATCGCCCTCGGCGGCGATGCTGATCGGCGTGATCACGGCTTTGCCGTTGAACATGGGGTTAGAGATCGAGCCCCGGAAAGAGCCGTTTTCCTGCTTGGTGAAGGTTCCGATGATAGCCATGGTACTGTTCCTTTCTTTAAGTTGTGAGAGCCCGCACCACGCGGCCTCTACGGCGCGCCAAAGCCACCGCCGGCCGGACCGGGTCAACAACCCTTCAACAGCAAACTTCAACCAAGACTCAGGGCTTGGAATTTTGAAGCGACGCGCAGCGGAGCGCCGCGAGGATGCCGCGCAGCGGCAGGGGAAAATTCTTGTGGACGCGATCCGTCGCATCGCGACAAGGGCCAAGGTGGCAGGCTGCGCCAAAGGAGAGGATGCAATGGTGATGAGCGGGATCACACGACTTGCCTGGAGAAAGGAACGCCATCGCTGGCATTGGGCAAGCGGGAAAAATTATCGGCTCCACCGGGAAACAGGATCGAGCCACGTGCTTCAATAAATTTCGCCGGTCGCTCCCTAAACGGCGGGAAGCCCCGGCTGCCGGTAGAGATGATCGGCGCCGGGGCGGTCTAGGGAGACCACGGCACGGACGGTCCTCGCGGTCAGGCCACCCTGCATCTTGCCCGCCTCCTGCCTGGCCGAGATACGCCCTGCCACATCGTTTGGCGCCCCCGGCCCTGGTCGTCAGGCCGGGCCGTTTTTGAACGCCGCCGCGCTGATTTGGTTGTTTCCCGCCATCGCGGCAATGTGATTCCCAAACGTAAAAGCGGCCCCGGTTCACGCCGGGGCCGCTGTTGGCGGTTAGGTCAGCGGGTCCAGACGAGGGCGTGACCGTTTTCGGTCTCGACCAGCCGGGCGAGGACCGGTGCTGCGAAGGAGGGATCGTCCAACTTGATCGAGAGATAAGCGCGGCCTGACGCGCCGCTCGGACCCTCCCTTGACCAAGCTCGCCCCGCTCTCGCCGAGAGGCAAGGGTGCGGTTCATCCGCATCCTTGCTTCAGGAAGGAACGACCGCGACCGGTGGACCTTGCGCGCGCCAACCGTACAAATGATAGTTTTGCGCTTGATGGCTCAGCTTGACAGCGCGCCCGACGCACTCGCGATCGAAGCGGCGTCCGCCGAGTATTTGTCTGCCCGCGTTGCGGCGCTGCTGTCTTTGGAGGGTAATCCCCATCGCGCCGCTATGCGCAGCCACGGCTCATTGCAAGGCTTGCTCGTGCAGGCTACGGCAAGCCCGATGGTCAACCGGATTGTCGGCGATCCGAGAGAAGCGCCCGACGCGTTGACGGAACTGCTTGAATGGTTCGCAGCGCATCAAAGTCAGCCTGCAATTTCCTTGATCGTCCACAATCGACGACCATCCCCGAGAGAGGTCGTCGGGCGGCACGAACTTCGGCGATTGAATAGGTGGACACACTTGCAATTCACTTCCTCAATCGACGGCCCGCCAATTACCCCGCCTGCTGTCGAGGTGGAGGAGGTGACGGTAGACTCGATTGATGTCTTTGCCGCGATCCATGCAGAGGCATTCAACACGCCGCCGGCCGGTCAGCCGGTTAATCGCGCGTCCTTTCGTGGTCTCCTATCGGGAAACAGCGCAAAAGGGTTCATCGCGCGTGTTGACGGCAAGCCAGTCGCTGGAGCGATCGTCTATTTCGCAAACAACGGCGTCGCCTATCTTGCCACCGCTGCAACGCGGCGCGAGGCACGCGGTCGCGGCTGCCATAGCGCTTTGATAGGCTCCCGGATTGCCGCGGCACGCGAACACGGAAGCCTATTCGTGTCCGCAACCGCCACGCCGAACTCACAAAGTCGACGCAATCTTGAGCGCTTAGGGCTGAGGGCATCTCATATGCAGACGCTTTATCGCCCAGCCCCATAAGGTCGATAGCGGAAGCTCATCCACAACGCTTGACGGCGGCACTCCGATTACAAGAGCGATTTACCGCTAGGCCAAGCCACCCCCCCTTTCGCTCCGGGGGCGGCTTGGCGCGCGCAGCGCGTAGAGCGCGGTCCGGCGAAGCCGGACGCGCCCCTACTCCTTTGCCCACTGTTAACTACCAAGTACGAGCCCCACCCGCCGCAGGTCGCCCACCGCAGGTGCGGCCCCGGTTCACGCCGGGGCCGCTGTTGGCGGTTAGGTTAGCGGGTCCAGACGAGCGCGCGACCGTTTTCGGTCTCGACCAGCCGGGCGAGGACCGGTGCTGCGAAGGAGGGATCGTCCAACTTGATCGAGAGATAGGCCCGGCCTTCCTTGCTGGTCGCTGACCACCCCGCTCCGATCTCGGCGTTCTTGTCCGCGTAGACCCGGAAGTCCGGGGCCGTCGCGCCGCTCTTCTCGACCGGAGAGATCGTGACCTTGGTCTTGAGCGTGAGGGTCGCAAGCGTTCCTGAGAAACTGTCGTTGGTCTTGGTGAAAGAGCCGATGATAGCCATGAGAGAGTTCCTTTCCGTTTTGGTGAAGCCGCTCCATGCGGCCTCGACAGCGAACCGATCGGCCCCGCCGGCCGGCGCGGATCAACAACCCGTCAGGGCGTCGGAATCTTGGAGCAGAGCGATCGCGAGGAATGCCGCGACACGCGGCAGGGGAAGATTCTTGTTGAGCTTTGCCCTGTGCGGGCAAATACCATAGTTCACAGGAAAATCTCGACGCCCGATGGAGAATAGCACCTGAGTGGGGGGAAAAGGCAGCGAGGGTGGAGTCCCATTTCGATCGTGATCGAAGTGGTTAGCCAAACGCTGAAGGTGCGGGATGCTATATAGAGTAAATGATCACTGGACCCTTGATAGCCGAGATTGCTGGGCTGGTCGGAGAACCGGCAAGGGCGACCATGCTCTCGGCGCTTCTGGATGGCCGAGCGCTAACGGCTACTGAGCTTGCTTATGCTGCGCGCGTCACGTCCCAAACCGCGAGCACGCACTTAGCGAAACTCACCGAGGCAGGACTGCTCGCGCCGGTACGCGATGGGCGATACCGCTATTTCCGTCTCGCGTCGCCGAAGGTCGCCCAGATGATCGACGGCATCATGGCCGTCGCCCTCGAACACCGTCCGCGATACCGCCCTTTATCGCGTCAAGCCCAGGAGCTTCAGGACGCGCGAGTTTGTTACGACCACCTTGCCGGTCGGCTCAGCGTCGATCTGGCCGACTTCTTCACCTCGCACGGCTACCTCGTGCTCGATGACGAGGCGGCGGAGATCACGGCAGACGGCATGCGTTTTCTCGCGGAGTTCGGGATTGACCTATCTGCGGGCACAAAGCGTCGCCATCTCTGCCGCTCGTGCCTCGACTGGACGGAACGCCGGCCGCACTTAGGGGGTGCTGCGGGAGCCGCGCTTGCCAGTCGGTGCTTCGATCTCGGCTGGACCCAGAGGATGAAGAACAGCCGCGCCGTGATTATCACGGCTCCAGGGAAGCGAGGGTTCTCGGAAACCTTTGGGATCATGGTGCCCGAGGAGCACGGCGTTCACCCTGGGTAGCGCGTAGCTACCTCACCTCAAAACCATCGAACTGTCTGACCGGCTCTATTGGGCCGGAAGAGGGAGGATTTTGCCATGACCAAAACCGAAGCGGGGCTACCTCGCGGTTTCCCGCTCATTACGGTGGCGGTGACGAGCCTTGGGTTTGCCCTGGTTCAACTTGATGGCTCGATCCTCAACATTGCGCTCTCGCAGATCGGCACATCGCTCGGAACCGGCATCAATGATCTGCAATGGACTGTGGACGCATACTTCGTCGCCTTCGCGGTATTGCTCCTGTCCGCTGGTGCATTGAGTGATCGATGGGGTGCACGCCGGGCTTTTGTATCCGGGTTCATCGTTTTCTCGGCGGCATCGCTCGCCTGCGGTCTTGCCCCCAATGCGGCGGCTCTAATCGCGGCTCGGGCCGTGCAAGGGGTTGGTGCGGCCCTGCTGGTTCCATGCTCATTGGCGCTGCTCAATGGTGCTTGTGGGAGCGACACCGGCATACGAGCACGAGCGGTCGGCCTCTGGACGGCAGCAGGCGGAGTGGGGATCGCAGCAGGCCCAATTCTCGGCGGACTCCTGATAGAGCTCCTCGGCTGGAGAAGCATCTTCTTCGTCAACGTGCCGATTGGGGTTGCTGGTATCTGGTTGACTCTACGCTTCCTCGATCAACTCGCGCCTGCCCAGAAGAAGCGCGGTTTGGACCTGACTGGCCAGACCTTGGTCGCGCTCGCCATCCTGGGGCTTGTTGGGGCCATTATTGAGGCGGGACCTTCGGGTTGGCACTCTCCAATTGTCCTATCCGGGATCATCCTGGCGATCACGACCGGCATCGGCTTCATTCTTGTCGAAAGAAGAATCCCAGACCCGGCAGTTCCGGTCGATTTGTTTCGGCACATGAACGTCAGCACGACCATGCTGGTGGGCTTTGCCGTGAACTCGGTGATGTTCGGGGTCACCTTTGCCTTTGCTCTGTATTTCCAGCGAGTGTTGTCGTTTTCGACCATCGAGACAGGCATGGCGTTCCTGCCATTCGCGCTAATGATAATCACCGCAAATGTTGTTGGGGGTAGGTGCATCGCCCGGTTCGGCCTGCGGGGACCGATGTGTGCCGGCCTCCTGATCGCGGCGGCAGGTTGCGCCCTTCTGCTCGGCATCAATGGTGATACGAGCTACCTGGCAATTCTTCCGGGTCAGCTACTCATCAGGCTCGGGATTGGACTCGTGGTCCCCGCGATAACCACGGGCACCTTGGGCGCAGTCCCGTCTACACAGTCAGGTATCGCTTCTGGCGCTCTCAACGCGGTCCGACAAACCGGGGGTGCCCTCGGCGTGGCCACGTTCGGCGCGTTGATGGCTACTGATATGGTTCAAGGCGTCCGAGCCGCGCTGCTGATTTCGGGTTTGCTCCTCCTCGTGATGGCCATTCTGAGCTTGGTCGGTATGCGGGGGTTGCAGGCGGAGGCACACCAGGAGGGTTGATCCCTGTCGAATTCGGTTCGTCCGCGACTCGCGCAATGACAGCATTACCTCGAGGACTTCTCCCACGACGGTCGGGGGCGGCCCCCCCCCGTCGCAGTCAAAGAATTCCTAGATCGGCGTTCCGCAGAGATTCACATCATAAGGTTCGATCTCGACGTAGGACGTGAGTGTGTCCAGCGTCCTGCTCAGGCATAAACCCCAACGACTCCCAAAACGGGATACTGTCGAGGGCAGCATTGAGGTTCACGACAGACGTGGTCTTGAAGGCCTTGTTCAGAAGCGTCGTCGCAATAGATCGAGCGATGCCCGAACGCCGGAATGATCCTCGAACATAAAAGCGCCGCATCCGGAGCGCTCCGGGCACTACAGGATCGATGGTCAGCCCACCCACCCCAGCGAGCGTGTCACCGGAATAGGCCGCTAAAAAAGCCTCGCCGGGTTCGGTGAATTGCATTGCGCCCGACCTCCAATCGTTGGCCAGCCGGTCAAGGAAATGGTGATCCTCGGCGCGCGCCTCCGCCCTAAGGATATCGAACTCTGCGGGTAATTTCTCCACTACGGGCTCGATACGCATTTCGCGACCGTCCTGAACCTCTGTGATCATGACCAGATCCTCTGTGTGTCGTCGTGATCAGCTCCTCGTACTTGGATGTGGTGATACGGATCGGTTTCTGAAGCCGAAAACTTTAAGACGCAGCGATACATGATCGTATCAGGCGAGGACTGGCCCGACACCTAGGTAGAGGGCGAAGGCGCGTGGCTTCGGCTGCTCCTTGGTATGCGCTTGGCCATGCTCGGCTCCAGAAAATCCGCGATCACTCCCAAATCAGAACGGGGGGTATTTGAAGCACTCTGAAGGCGGGTTGGGGTTCGATTTCACGACGATGGGTTCGAGCGCGCCAGCCATGACCCCGAGAAGCCGACAGACGACCCCCCGGAGTCCGATAGTGAAGACAGGTGCGATCCTTGCGTTTGTCTTCGTCGCCCCTGGCAAAAAGGCGCTCATTGGCCCGCCCCGAGCGCCAATGCGGCAGCGTATGTGTACCCGGCGATTACCGCTCCGGTGATGGCGAAGCCCAGGTAGAGGGCGAAGGCGCGCGGCTTCACCAAAGCCCAGACCGCCACCATCGCGGGGAATCCGGTTGCGCTCGTCGCCAGCATGAAGGCCATCCCTGTCGCTGGGCTCATTCCGAGGCCGATCAGTCCCGAGACGAACGGAATAGCGGCAAAGCTGTTGAGGTAGATCGGAATGCCGATCGCGACGGCAAGCGGGACCGCGAGCAGGCCAGATCCAGCGCCGAGCCATGTTCCGACCGCGCCGACTGGCAACCACGCGATCATCAGGCTTTCGAGCGCATAGGCGACAGCAAGCCAGCGCACGAGGAACCAACCCGTCGTCGTCGCCGTCGTCAAAAATCGCTGAGACCGCGTGGCGTCTGTCCAGAACCGCCAGATCACCGCTCGGGTGGCAGTCGCCTTCGATCCACAGCCTGATGACACAGCTCTCGCGGCGGACGATCCGCAGCAAGATTTCGGAGCCTCTGCAATCGGTGCAGCGGTAGTCGATCCGCAGCAAGACTTCGGAGCTTCCGTCGTCAGGGCGGCAACTTTCGACTTGCACCCGCCGATGGCCGCATTTGGGGTGATCCGCAGCGCGGCAGGAGCATCGAGCCAGCCAACACGGATCAGCAGCATCGTCCCGAACCCGGCGAGCATTCCCATCCCGATCGCAGAGATCATCTTCGCGACCGCGAAGTCCGTTCCCAGAGCCCCCGCGGCGATCAGGAATTGCGCCGGGTCCATCAATGGCGACGAAATCCAGAACGCCATCACGGGGGCCAAAGGAACCCCGGCTCCGAGCAGACCGGCGACGAGCGGGATGACGCCGCAGGAGCAGAACGGCAGCAGCGCGCCGATCAATGACGCGGTGACGACCATACCGCTTTGGCGTCCGCGAAAGGCCCTCGCTGCGAGCAAGTCGGCCCCGGTGGCCTTCGCAAACGCTGCTATCATCACCGAACCGGCAAGCCAGGGGGCGATTTCGGCGAGCTCGCCGGCAACGTAGCGGACGGTGCGGAAGGCTTGGTCGGGGCTGTATAGGTATAGGCCACCGAACAAGACCGCGAGAGCAAAGAGCACAAAGTCGATATGGCTCAGGCGGCTGACGATTTGCCTCGAATAGACCGCCAATGGCCCGACGCGTAGTGGTGAGGTTGCAGTCATTTCAGTCATGGCACTTCTCCTCGATATCTATAGAACCAGATATATAGTTTCTTTAGCGCGAGCAGGAGACGCATTCGTGCACAACCCGATTTATCGGTTAGCCGACAGCGCGCGAGCAGGCGGGCGGCGGATCAGCCGCAAACCCGGCGCAGCAGTTCTCTTTGACGAAGTCCAGGGCTTGGTTGATTGCCGCCTGGTTGGGAGTGCATCGCACGACCCGCCCTTCCTTCCGCTGATCGACGAGCCCCGCCGTCACCAGCCCGCGAAGATGAAACGCAAAAGTTGAAGCGGGCACGCCCATGCGCGATTGCACCTCGCCAATCGCCAACCCCTCCCGCCCCGCCTGTACCAGGAGCCGCACGATCTGGAGCCGGACGGGGTTACCAAGTTCAGCGAGACGACGAGCAGCAGTTTCGATGTCCATGCCCCTGATATAGCGCCCCGCAGAAATTTTGCAACCAGAAAACTGGTTTTATAGTCCACCTGTCTTAATCGATTAGGCAGAAAAACCCCATCGGGTCTGGTGAACTCGTTGGTCCCGTCTTCAAGCGGCGGACCACGGAGGCGACGGTCATTAATTTCCGGTCGGAGGGAAAAATGGCGGCGTTCGCGATAGGGGAGGGGTGGCAGATTCACGACGCCGCGGGCCGGCGCAAGTACCTCAGCACCGACGAGCGCACCCGCTTCCTCCGGGCGGCGGATTCCCTCTCTCCGCGTAGGCGCGCGCTATGTCACTTGCTGGCCTATGCCGGCTGCCGCATCTCAGAGGCTCTGGCGCTCACCGTGCACCACATCGACGCCGAGCGATTCACGGTGACCATCAGGACGCTAAAGCGTCGCAAGCTGGTTTACCGCGCCGTGCCCGTCCCGCAAGCGATGATAGAGCTCCTCAGAAGGCTACCGGTCGGCGCCGACAATCGATTCTGGTCGATGCATCGCGTCACGGCCTGGCGTGTCATCAAGGCGACGATGCGCCTCGCCGGCATCGCCCGTCCTACGGCCTGCCCCAAAGGTTTGCGCCACGGCTTCGGTATTCGCGCCGCCGACCGCAGCGTCCCCACGAACCTGATTCAGCGCTGGATGGGCCATGCCTCGCCGGCCACGACCGCTATCTACCTCGACGCCATCGGGCTCGAGGAACGGCGGTTTGCCAGGCGCATGTGGTGATCGATTCCGGATGTGGTCAATCGTTCTCGAAGTCCAATGCTTTGTCCCTAACAAATAACGCGGCCCTGGACCGGCTCGCGCGGCGCGGTCGTTTGGGTTGTAGAGGGCGCAGCGATCAACCGTCGGGGCGTCGCCCTGCACGACCTCGGTGCCGCGGCCAGACCATGTATTACCTGATATCTGCTGTCGCTTCTGGGCGACGCCGGGTCCTGCGGGGGTAGCGTACGATGACACTCGTCGCCGAGCGGTCAACCCCGAATGGTCTGCGCGTCGGGGATCATCAGAAACGCGGTCACGGCAGAGATGACCGAAACGATGGCCGCGACTATCAGCGCACCGCTCGACGAATAGGTCACCACCCATCCGCCTATAACAGACCCGATCGGGATGCCGGATGTATTGAGCCCCATCGAGACCGTCAGCACCCGACCTAACCATTCCGGCTCAGTACGGCGCTGTCGGAGGGTGAGGAGCGCGACATCGACGGGGCCGGAAAGGAATCCGACTACAACGATCCCGACGATGAATCCGTATAAGCCAAGGACGGTCGAGAACGGGTAGATGGCGACAGCAGTCGCGGCTATGCCGATGCCGATTATTTGTCGTTCCCGCCCGCGCAACCGACCCATGAGCACCGCGCCGAGGGCCCCGAATAGACCGCCTGCCGCCCAGGGGAACCCGACGAGCAGATCAGCTGTCTCCGTCGATCCCACTGCGTGCGAGACGAGGACCGGCACGAGGAGAATCCCCCACGTCATCATGTAGAGGGAGTAGGACAGTGCTAGCGCCCGCAGAGTCGGATGGCGGGCGACATAGGCGACGCCGGCCACGACATCCGTCATGAACGTGGCCGAGGACAACCGCGCGGTACGAGCGCTCGTGCCTCGAAGAATTGGGAGCATGCTGACTGCTGCGGACGCATACAGTCCCGCGATGATGAGCAAGGTCGCGTCCGGGCCGGCGAACCCCACCAACGCGCCAGCCAGCGCAGGAGCGATGACCTCGATCAGTGCATAGCAGCTTGTGTCGAGCGCATTCGCCCGTTCCAACGACTCATCTGGCACGATGGATAGATAGTTGCCCCTTCGTGTGCAACAGACCACGTCGATGATCGACGAAAAATAGAGGCTATGATGGACGCCGATCGAGATCCGTCGCCCTGGCACTGGGGCGAGCGCGAAGTGCATCGTCGTCTTGGTATCTCGGAAGAGATCGAGGCGATCGGCGGCCACAATATCCGGCCGTTCATGCCCGACCAACATCGGTTGTTCTTCGCCCAATTGCCGTTCATGCTCGTGGGGTCGGTGGATCGGACGGGGCGGCCGTGGGCGTCGCTGTTGAGTGGCTGGCCGGGCTTCGTGCAAAGCCCCGACCCGCGCGTCCTCCATGTCGCTGCCCTTCCTGCGCCGGGCGATCCGCTCGTCGAGGCGCTCGTTCCGGGCGGGCGGGTCGGAATGCTCGGCATCGAGTTGCCGACACGCCGGCGTAACCGAGTCAACGGGCGCATCGTGGCGGTCGACGATAAGGGCTTCATCCTCGCCGTTGAGCAGAGCTTCGGAAACTGCCCGCAATATATCCGCACGCGGCATTACGCTGGACTCAGGCCCGGGTGCGAGCGGATCGAGCCGTTCGAGGGATTGCCGGCCGCCGCGCGCGATCTGATCGGGAAGGCCGAGACGGCCTTCGTCGCATCGTCGACACCGTTACAGGACGGGCTCGCGGGGTCGGCGGATGTGTCGCATCGTGGCGGCAAGCCGGGGTTTATCGGCATCACCGATGACGGCGAGCTCGTCATCCCCGATTACCGCGGTAACCGTTATTTCAACACGCTTGGAAATTTACTGATCAATCCGCGTGCCGGGCTGTTGTTCATCGATTTCGCTGCCGGCGATCTTCTGCAGATAACTGGCCTCGCCAAGATCATCTGGGACGGTCCCGAGGTTGCGGCCTTTGTCGGCGCCCAGCGGTTGTGGTGGCTCACGCCGACGGCAGGGCAGTGGCTGCGCGACGCGTTTCCTTTGCGGGTGGAAGGCGGCGAGGCTTCGCCGGTTATCGCGGGCACCAGCACCTGGGCAGAGGTGCAGATCTCAATGCGCGACCCAGCCGTCAAACACCTCCCCATAGATGTGCTTTAGCGCGCCATGCCGTCGGATCACATAGAGGTGCGATGATGCCGGGACCACTCGCGGGAATCAGGGTGCTTGATCTGACCAGCGTCGTTTCGGGGCCGATGGCGACGATGTTCCTTGCCGACCAAGGCGCCGAGGTGATCAAGGTCGAACCGATCGCCGGCGACATCGCCCGCCGCAGCCGGCAGGCAATCAGCGCTTCGGGCGAATTCTCTGCGATGTTCGTGTCGACCAACCGGGGCAAGCGCTCGCTCGCGCTCGACTTGAAGCGGCCGGAAGCCGTCGAGATCATGCACCGCTTGATCGCCCGGACGGACGTGCTCGTGCAGAATTTTCGGCCGGGCACGATGGAGCGGCTCGGATTCGGCGAGGAAGCGCTGCGCGCGAAAAATCCGCGCCTGATCTATGTCTCGATCAGCGGTGTCGGCGAAACCGGACCCTATGCGAAAAAGCGGGTCTACGACCCGATCATCCAGGGGCTCTCGGGCTTTGCCGACATCCAATCGGACCCGAAGACCCGCCGGCCGCAGATGATCCGTACGATCGTCGCCGACAAGACGACGGCGATTTTCGCCGCGCAGGCGGTGTGTGCCGCGCTCTATGCGCGGGAGCGCAGTGGCGAGGGCCAGCATATTCGCCTGGCGATGCTCGACACGATGATCAGCTTTCTCTGGCCGGAGGCAATGACGCAGTACACCGTGGTCGGCCGCGAGGCGAGCACCGCCGACCCGATCTCCCGCCCCGACCTGATTTTTAAGACTGCCGACGACTACATCACCGTCGGCACCATCTCCGATTCCGAGTGGCGAGGGTTTTGCGCTGCTTCCGAACGGCCTGACCTCGTCGAGGATCCGCGCTTCAACACCACGGGCGCGCGCGCCGGCAACGCGACCGAGCGGATCCTGTTGATGGGCGATATCATCAAACAGCGCCCGGCCGTGGAATGGCTTGCCCGGCTCGACCGGCACGACGTGCCGTCGGCGCCAGTGCTCCGCCGGGACGAGATGATCGATAACGAGCAGGTCCGCGCTCGGGAATTGATCGCCGAATTCGATCACCCCGACATCGGCCGGGTGCGCCAGCCGGTGCCGGCCGCCCGCTTCGATCGGACACCAGCGGCGGCTCCACGTCCGGCGCCCCCGTATCGGCGAACACACCGTAGCTATCCTGACGGAACTCGGGCTCGATGCGACACAGGTCGAACGTCTACGGACCACCCAGACTGTCCGGCTTGTTTCCGCCGATTAGTTGGATGCGGCGTGTTCTTGCGCCGTTAGGCGCGCTCAAAACACCGCCCCGGTCGGGTACCTTATCGGCCGCTTCCGGCGCAACCCGGACGCCCGATTGCTTTCATCCAAAGGTCCGGTATCGGAGCACTTAGCAGCCAATCGACCGTCGTCGCTGGGGGGTCGCCTTCGCGCCGCAAGCAGCTGTTGGTCGGACAAGGGAAAGCGATGCTCTTTCATCCGCTGCACCGCTGCACAGAAATCCGCTTCTTGCACTGAGCCTCAACGGATCTGCTTAAACGCCGGCAGTCGCGCACGAAAGAATGCGATGAGGGTTTCGTTAAATGTACGATGAAATTCTGCCCGATCGAAGCCTGGCGCGTCGACGCATACCTCCGGTGCCGCGGCGGCGAGCGCATCGCTGCACGGCGGCAAGAACGCGAAATGTCCCGCGAGCGCCACTACATGCTCGTCTGGAGGGGTCGGCAATTCCCGGCGGATGATCGCGGTACTCCACTGATCGACGGCGATGCGATCCTCGGCTGCACGCCACAGTTGAACCGGCACTCTGACCGCCGAGAGTCCACCGCCTTCGAAGGTCATACCCAATCCTGTTGCAGCGATCACGGCTGCGCCGATCCGCGGATCGTGCATGAAAACCGGAGCGCCCGTCTGCGCCGTGTCCTTGGTCTCGCCGCGTTCCGTGGGTTGACAGACCTGATCTTCTGGGCGCTCGCGGCAACGTTGCGCGATACGATCGAGATTTGGTGTGCCGCCGACAGTGACCAATGCGGTAAAGGCACCCGCGGAGTGGCCGAAGATACCGATCCGTGTCGGGTCGAGGCTTTCGTGCGCTGGCCAGATCGTCAGCATATAATCGATCGTCCGAACAACGTGCCGGGGCCGGCTGATCAAGCTGCGCGCTTGGAATGAATCGTGCCGATCTTTGAAGTTGTCGCCGGTGTGGGTGATCGCGACGACAACGAAACCGGCCTCAGCAAGGGCCAAAGCGGTATCGAAATGGCTGCCGGCCCAACCACCGGTCCCGTGCGAGATCACAACCAACGGGATCTGCGATCCTGAAATTGCCCCCTCCGCCGCTACTGTTTGGCGGTATGGGCCAAGCGCTTGCGGTGCGACAGGGGAAGCACTGGGATACCAGACCGCGACTTCGAGCGGCTGGTCTTCGGGGTCAGCTACTGTGATCCACTGGAAGCCAACTGCGCGGGCGTCGGTTACACCGATCGCGAACAACAGGGCGAGGGATGCGAGGGCAAGTTTGAGTAATCGTCGACTCACCGAAGAGCCTCTCTTTCCAGACGTCCCTGACACCAACTCTTCGCGGGACGCGACGGTGACGGGACCGGCGAGGGCGACCAGGTTAAACCAGACGAAACGGACACGCGGGACCGAGCGGCTCTCATAGCAAAGTGGCGAGCTGAGAGATTCCCGCATCGATCTCTTCAATGGTGGGTAGCGAATACGAGAGCCTGATTCTATTCGAGCCGCTCCCGTCGTGATGGAACGCTTTTCCTGGAACGAAGGCGACCTTTGCCTCGTCGACAGCTCGCTCAAGAAGCTTCGCGCCGTCCACGCGTTCCGGCAATTTGAGCCAGGTGAAGAAGCCACCTTCGGGTCGGGTCCACGTGATATTGCGTGGCATGTGGGCAGACAGCGCTCGAAGCATCGCATCGCGCTTCTTGCGGTAATGCAGACGTGCGGCTGCGATCATTGAATCGATGTGATTGGACGCCAATTGATGAATTACCATCTGGTTGATAACCGAGACATTGAGATCACTGGCCTGCTTGATCAAAACGAGACGCTGGACGATGGCGCGTGAGGCGCAGATCCAACCAATGCGCAGCCCAGGAGCAATGGTCTTTGAGAACGTTCCGAGATAGATAACCCGAGAAGCGTCCAAACTGCCTGCTTGTTCAACATCAAGAGCTTGTATCGAAGGTTCATCTGATCCATCGAACCGCAGAGCGCTATACGCCGAATCCTCGATTATTGGGATATCGAGTTCGTGCGACAGGGCGAGCGCACGGCGCCGTGCGTCGAGCGACAGTGTGTCCCCCGTCGGGTTTGCAAAATCGGGCACAAGATAACAGAATTTGACTTTGGCACCTGGCGCTGAAGCAGACGCAGCCTCGCGATATGACTGGGGCGTGCGGTTGCCTCGCTCCGGATTAATCGTGTCGTATCGTGGCTCGTAGGCTGAAAACGCCTGCAGCGCTCCGAGATAAGTCGGAAGGGTCGCCAAAGCGGTGTCTCCGGGCGTCAAAAGCAATTTTCCAAGGAAATCCAACGCCTGCTGCGAGCCTGAGGTGATCACGATGTTCTCGGGCGTGGCCGAGACACCGTGCGCCGTCATGCGGCGCGCGACCCACTCTGTGAGTGGCCCATAGCCCTCGCTCACGGAATATTGGAGCGCAACGCCGGTGGATTTAGGCGTCGCAAGGGCATCAACGTACGCCTTCGCAGCGGCTGGACCGGGAAAGAGCTTGGGATCAGGGATGCCTCCGGCGAACGATATGATCCCAGGTTTCTCAAGGATCTTGAGGAGTTCGCGGATCTCGGAGGCCTTCATGCACTCGGATCGGCGCGCGTATGCCGGTTCCCACGCGGGATCGTCGTGATGCGCCATAAGCTGGCTCTCCGTTCAACCGCCGAGACGATATGACACCATTGTTGACCTATTTGCAATCACTGCTGAACCCTCCGTCGCAATCGGTGCCTGCAATGGATTTTCGCCGGCGGTGTGGGGTCATTCGCGAGCGGGGCGAGCCATCACGTGACGAGCGCGAGGCCCCGCTCACGTAGCAGCATCTCCGCCTCACGGGTCGTCCGCGCGAGAATTTCGGCCGCGGGCAATACGTCCCGCATGAGCCCAATCGCCTCGCCCACGAACACGCCGCTTTCCTCCGTACGTCCCTCACTCACCGCCGCTATATAGGACGGACGAGCGGCCTCCGCTGCCTGCCGATGCTCCGCCTCGCGGCCCTGCCAGCGCGCGACGAACGCCGTGCGCAGCACCCGGCCGTTGAACTCTTCCGGCCAGTCATAACCGCGGGCAGTGTCGGCAGCAGTCTGGCGGATCGTGCCGTCGCCATCCGAGGCCAATGCCGCGCGCTGGTGGTTGGGGTGTATCAGGCATTCCGGGCTAGCCCATAGCCGCGTGCCCATCATCACGCCGTCCGCGCCCAGCATCAGGCTCGCGGCGAGCCCGCGCCCGTCGGCGATCCCGCCGGCCGCCACCAGCAACGTGTCGGGAGATACTCGTGCCAGCAGATCGGCCACCTCGGGCACAAGGGTCAGAGTCGCACGCGCGGCGCCGTGCCCGCCTGCCTCGCTGCCCTGTGCGACGATGATCTCGGCTCCACAATCGAGCGCCGCCCGTGTATGCGCAATCGTCTGAACTTGGCAGATCAGTCGGCTGCCCGCTGCCCGGATCGCCGGTGCAAATGGCGCGGGATCGCCGAACGACAGCATCAGCGCCGGCGGTGCATGCTCAAGCACCCGGGCCAGCAATTCCGGCTGTTTGGCTAATGACCAGGTAATGAACCCGCAGCCGACACGCACATTCCGCGCCGCGGCGAACTCTTGATCCAGCCAATCAGCGTCCCCGTAACCACCGCCGATTATTCCCAGCCCGCCTGCCGCTGTAACAGCGGCGGCGAGTTTCCCGCCTGCTACAAACCCCATTGGCGCGGACAGGATTGGAGTCGTGATACCCAGCGCCTCGGTCAGCCGCGTACGAATTCCCATCGTTCTCCTCCAGTCCGCGCGGATGCATCGCCGCGGTAGCACCCCTTGGCGCAACGCCGTGCTGAGGGGTGTGTTGGGTCATGGGTCACGATATAGGCTGGATATGATCATTCTCGAAAACGATTATACTTGATTTAAGTTATCGTATTCGGAGATAGGTATCTCGAATGGATACAAGCGATCTCAAGATCTTTGAGGCAGTGGCGCGGCTCGGCGGGATGAACCGGGCCGCCGCCGAGCTCAACACTGTTCAGTCGAATGTCACCGCGCGTATTAAGGCGCTGGAGGCGGATATCGGCTGCGCCTTGTTCGCGCGGCATAGCCGCGGCGTGTCTCTCACACCGGCCGGGCAACGGCTGCTGCCCTATGCTGACCGTGCCGGCCGGCTGCTCGCCGATGCTCGGCGCGCCGCGCGCGACGACGGCGTTCCCCACGGGCTTTTGACGATCGGTTCTCTCGAAACCACCGCGGCGCTGCGGCTGACGCCGCTTTTGGCGCGCTACGCGTCGGACAATCCCGCGGTCGATCTCGCGCTGCGCACCGGCACGACGCGGGAACTTATCGCAGATACGCTGGAGCAGCGGGTCGACGGCGCCTTTGTCTGCGGCCCGGCGGCGCATCCCGAACTCCGTGAGGAGGTGATGTTCCGCGAGGAGTTGATCATGCTCGCGGCACCCGCTGTTTCGTCGCTCGACGAAGCATTGGCGGGCGGCGCGGTGCGGATCGTCGTGCTGCGCGCCGGCTGCTCCTACCGCCAGATGCTCGAAGCGCTGCTGGCGCGGCGCGGCATCGCCGTGCAGCGTCAGCTCGAATTCGGAACGCTCGAAGCGATTTTCGGCTGCGTTTCCGCTGGGCTAGGCATCACCATGATGCCGCGCGCGCTGCTCGGCGGCGTCTGCGCAGCCGCCCGGGTCAGCGCCCATGCGCTGCCGCCGGCCGACGCGATGGTCGAAACAGTCTTCATCCGCCGCCGCGACGGCTTCGCCTCAAGCGCGCTCGACGCTTTTCTCGCCTGTGCCGTCGGAGAGTTCGCGACGGAAGCGGCCTAGACCAAACGCCCCGAGCCGATCGTGGCCAGAAGGCGGAACCGCGTTGACCCTAAAAAGACTGGGACTATCCACCTGAGGAAATGGGCGAGACGGGCGATTCCGAGCGTTCGCCTGACGGCGAGCTGCCCTTTCTTATCCAGTTCGGCTGTCGAAGCGAGCGAGCCGCTGGCCGGGCAGCAGTTCATATGACGACCGCCACTCGGACAGGGCCGCGATGCGGCCCAACCACGCATGAACGTTAGGGTGACTGACCGCGAAATCGTAGCCCGTCTCGTCGCTCGGGAAAGATACGTAAGCACACATCGACAGGTCAGCGATTGTCGCTTGATCGCCGATTACGAAGGGGCGGGTACCGACGCGGCGATCGAGGATGCCGAGGAAATCGTCGAGCCGGCCACGGCAAGCACTCCAACACGGCAGCGTCCGGGTTGGGCATAAACGTGCGCCGGAAGCGGTAGGTCGCCATATAACCCGTGAGCTTGTGATTGTCCCAAAAGAGCCAGCGCAACATCTCGAACCGTTCCGCTTTGTCGCAGCCGCCGAAGCGGCCAAGCTGGTCGGCAAGGCGCAGGAGGATAGGAGCGGTCTGCGTCAAACTGCGGCCATTTTCCTCCAACACGGGAATCTCGCCCATTGGGTTAATGCGTCGACGCCATTCCTCGGTTCGAGTGATATCGCTCCCGAAATCGGTCCAGACCGGCTCGAAGGTTTGACCACATAGGGTGAGCATCAACGCGAGCTTGTAGCTGTTCCCGGACTCCGGGAAGTAGTGCAACCGATACCGCACCAACGAGCAATCCTTCCGCCGGGGCCGAGAACGATGGGCAACCTAACCGGATGCATGACGCATGAGAAGTCCGCAATGGGGCAATAATCGGAAGGCCACGACAGCAACAAGAATGTCCGTTTAGCGTGTGGAGATCGGTCATTCGCCGCGACGCGTGCCGACGGCGAGGGTTGCGCCGATAGCAGCCAATTTCTGAGCCGGATGCACCCAAGCGGCCATGCCGCAAACGTCGCTTCGCTCAAGGCCGAAACAACGGAACAACGAAAGCGGCTATAACACCGGGAGACAAAAAGCTCGGTAGGTGCCCATGCCCGATAAATGGCAGACGTTCAGAGTTGGACCCGACGAGGGGGAGTGGGAGCCGGCAAACTACAACATCCGTGGTGAAGACGGCTCCGAATATGGCCGGTGGCGGCGAGTGCTGCGTCGGCACCGCCACGGCCTGACGGTGATTTCCCGCTACAAGGCGCCGCCGCATAAGGCATGGAAGATCGTTGGCAAAGCCTCCACCCTCGGCGAGGAGGTTTACATTATGGAGGGTGCTTATTATGACGCGAACGGTCGCGTTATGGCTGGGCCTGGAACATTTATGTTCAACGCGCCTGGAGCCGTTCACGGCGGTATCTCGCGCGATCTGACGCTTTACATTCATTGCTGTAGCGGCGAGCCGGACGAGATCGTTTCAATCGAATTGATCGATTTCGAACCCGAGAACGAAACCTAGCCGCGCTGTCGGGCGGCAAGCTTTCCTTGACGCAAGAGCCGGATAGGGCGGCGGCGGATATTCTCGGTCGCGACATTCTCGACCGTTTGGTCCTCGTTACCGGCTGATCGCCGCGTGCGGCGAATCTCGGTCGGCGGCCTGCCGTAGCTTTCGGCAAAGGCAGAGTTGAACCGTCGCAGGCTCCCGAATCCTGCCCGCATCGCGATCTCGGTCATCGGCAGGCTGGTCTCGTCGAGGAGGCGTTTGGCTCGCTGCACGCGTGCGGTCCTTGCCACTTTTGAAGGACTAGCCTGGAGATGACGCGCGAATAAGCGCGTCAGCTGCCTTGACCCCATGCCGAGGCGCTGGGCCAAGCGCTCCAGAGTGGCTCCCTCTTGATCGAGTGCTCCCTCCTCGGCGATGAGCCGCAGCGCCCGCTCGACGGTTGCCCGGCTGCCGATCCAGGCGCTGGAAAAGGGAGCGGTTTCCGGCCGGCAGCGCAGGCATGGGCGGAAGCCGGCCGCCTCCGCCGCGGCCGCCGAGGGGAAGAACGAAACGTTTGCCGATCGGGCAGGACGTACTGGACAGACCGGACGACAGTAGATGCCCGTCGTGTGGACGCCACTATAGAACCGACCATCATAGGCCGCGTCTCGCGCCAAGCGCGCCTGATCGCATTGCGTAAAGTCGAGCGACATAAGAGCGATAATACTTGCTGCCGCTCCTCTGCCAGACACTCTTTCGGGGATGGAGTCCGGTTTTGGCCAGTAACAGCGGCTCGGCTCCACCACATCTGATCGCGAGCGCTCAGGACGGTGATCCGCCCGCTACGAGACGCTTCAGGCACCTAACGCAGCGCGACGCTCGGTCGCGAACAAGCATGTAAAGGAGAATTTCAGATGCGAATACTCATCGTTGGTGCGGGCGCTATCGGCGGTTATTTTGGTGGCCGATTGTTGCAGGCAGGACGTGACGTAACCTTCTTGGTACGTCCCCGACGCGCCGAACAAATTAGAAAGAATGGTTTCGCCGTTCGCGTCGCGGCTGGGGGCGCCGAGGAACTTAACGCTCGCGCCATCGTCAGCGAACAGATCGAGGGCCCTTATGATTTGGTGCTGGTTTGCTGCAAAGCCTATGATCTCGAGAGCGCCATGGACGGATTTGCTCCAGCGGTTGGGCCGGAGACGACGATCCTTCCGCTTCTCAATGGCTTACGTCATCTCGACCTCTTGTCCGAGCGGTTTGGTGCTTCGCGGCTGGTGGGTGGGCAGTGCGTTATTACTGCGACGCTGGATGAGCGCGGTCACGCGGTGCTTCTCGGGCCCACAGCAACGCTTACGTTCGGCGAGCTGAACGGTACCCTTTCGAGACGCACAGACGCCATCGCGACGACGATGCAGGACGCGGGCTTTGCCGTGCAGGTGAGCAACGCGGTTCTTCTTGAGATGTGGGAAAAATGGGTCCTGCTGGCGACCTTCGCCGGCATGACTTGCCTGATGCGCGGTGCCATAGGTGACTTAGTAGCGGCGGGAGCAGCAGGGTTGACGGAAGCCTTGTTGGAGGAATGTCGCTATATCGCCGCATCGGAGGATCAGATCATCAGACCCGATGTCTTGCAGCGCATCCGTGGGCTGCTAACACAGGCCGGTTCGACGTTTATGGCCTCAATGCTGCGCGATCTTGAGCGTGGCGCCAGGACCGAGGCTGATCATGTCCTCGGCGACCTACTGCATCGCCAGTCTGAGTTGGCTGTCAACTCTCCGTCGCTATTGCGGATCGCGTACCTACATTTGAAGACTTACGAAGCCCGGCGAACCAGAGAGGGAACTCCTTCGGCAGGAACCTCGTAAACACATCGCCATGTCGCGGGGAATTCTGAGTCAGCGGATGCAAATGGCCCGTGACCTGGTCTATGGAAGCGAGATGGGCAAGTCCTAATACGGGCCGTGATCAAGGCATCGCAATTGCCCAACCGTTTCCGTGGATTAAAAGCAATAGCCGGGTAGAGCGAGATCGTCGACCGGCACAAAATCCAAATCTGGGGTCTCTCCGAGGCTCGCCGACGCAACGTCCTGTAGATTGGAATTAGAGATGAACCCGATGCCGAGCCGCGGCGCTAGCAAGACATATGGGACCGTAAGCGCCGACGAGCAAAAGGAGATGAGCGGCCTGGAGTTTGTCCAGGGACTCGCGGACGGAACGCTACCGCTCAATACGATTGCCCGGACTTTGGGCTATGACATCACAGAGGCGGAGAGCGGGCGCGTCGTCGCTACCGCAGAGCCGAAGGACATTCATCTAAATCCGGCTGGTACCGTGCATGGCGGTCTGGCTGCCACAATGCTCGACAGCTGCATGGGGCTCGCGATCCAATCGACTTTGGAGAAGGGCGTCGGCTCCACGACCCTTGAGTTCAAGATATCATTTTTGCGGCCGATCACGCCGCAGACAGGCCCAATCAAGGCTGAGGGCACGGTGATCAGCCGGGGCCGCCGGGTCGGCACCGCGGAAGGACGTATCACCGACAGCAAGGGGCGTTTGCTCGTCCACGGAACGACCACCTGCTTAATTTTTGAAAGCTGATCATGGCGCAACGCCCGACCACTTCCGAATATGCGCGGGGCGCGCTTTACGGCCTCGCTGCCGTGAGCATCTGGGCGGGGTTCATCGTCGTAGCCCGGCTCGGCATCCGAACAAGCCTGACGCCCTGGGATATCACCGCAATCCGGTTCACCGTGTCAGGTTCGCTCCTGCTGCCCTATGCGATCCATAAGGGTCTCGCGCTCGAACGCCTCGGGTGGGCCGGATTGGCGGCCGTCGTGGCTGGCTGCGGAGCACCGATGGTCCTGCTCGCGAATGCTGGCTTGCTGTTCGCTCCCGCGGCCCATGCAGGCGCTCTGTTTCCTGGTGTTACCCCACTGATGGTAGCGATTCTAGCGGCGCTGATTTTGCGAGAGGCATTCACATCCTCAAAGAGTATCGGGTGCACTCTGATCCTTATTGGCGTCATCGGTATCGTCTGGGGCACAGGTGGCAACATCGGCACTACCCAGAACATCGGGCACGTACTTTTTCTCTGCGCCGGATTGGCCTGGGCCTGCTACACCGTCGCCATGCGGCGGGCGCGACTCGATGGCCTCCACGCCGCCGCCCTCGCGGCTACGATCTCGTTGGCGCTTTATCTGCCGATCTACGTGTATTTTGCTGGAACCAGCGTCTTCAAGGCACCCCTGTCCGATATCGCCCTTCAAGCGATCGTGCAGGGATTTCTGACGGGAATCGTCGCGCTGCTCCTTTACGGGCGCATGGTCAGCATACTCGGTGCTACAAGCGGCGCGGCATTCCTCGCGTTAACCCCCGCGATGACGGCGCTCATGGGCATTCCGATCCTCGGCGAGTTGCCCTCGGCGATCGACTGGATGGCGATTGCGCTAATCTCGGTCGGCGTGTACGTAGTTAGCGGCGGTCCAATTCTGCTACGCAGGACGCCATTAACAGTGAACCGTTAAAAGTCTGGTTTCGATCCAAACGATGGCCTTGGCTGTGCTGCCGTCAAGTCGGTTCAGGGGCAAACCACGCCGAATGCGGGAGCCCTGAAGGACGACCGCTTATGGTCAATGTTTTGCCCGTGGCGAAGGTCAGCTCAGACGCGAAGCGCTTACACTTATAGCTCTCGCGGGAGCGGAAACAGGGCGAGGCCCAGCGGGTCGTTCGCTCGTTGAATGTCAAACAGCGATGATTCCTGAGGGCGCCGCTTAAGCGGCGCCCTCGACGAAACGCCAGACCGGGGTGCCGAGCTTCTTAGCCTTGTCGGCGAATTTGGTGGAGATGCCGGAGCCCGGGAAGGCCAGTAGGCCAGCAGGCAGCGTTTCGAGCAGCTGATCGTTGCGCTCGAAGGGCGCGGCCTTGGCGTGTTTCGCCCAATCGGGCTTGAAGACGATCTGCGGCACCTTGTGATGATCGGCCCAGCAGGCGGCGATGCGTTCGGCGCCCTTGGGGCTGCCGCCATGGAGCAGCACCATGTCGGGGTGCTTGGCCCGCGCTTTGTCGAGGGCGGCCCAGATGCGGTCGACATCGTTGAACTCGAGACCGCCGGTGAAAGCGATCCGCGTTCCGGCAGGAGGAGCTCGGCGTCCGTGCGCTTGCGCGCCGCGATAAAATCCCGGCTGTCGATCACGGTGGCGGTTAGCGCCCGATGGCTGATGACGGACCCGGCGCGCGGGCGCCGGCAGGTTCCAGTCGCGGCTTCATAAAGCCCGCCTGCATAGTCGCGGAAGGATTCGAAGCTGTTGCACCGGTCGATCAAACGCTGACCCTGATCGAGCAGTCGTTCGAGTTCGACGGATTTGATCTCCGAGCCGTCCTGCACGGCTTGGCTCTGCCGTTGCGCCTGTTCGTTGCCGTCGAGGTCGCGTTCGATCCGGTCGATCTTGCGGTGGAAGAGGTTCACGACGGACCAGAGCAGATCGGCAAGATCCTCGTCGAGCTGCGTGTCCGTCGGCATTGTGCCGAAAGCGTCGAAGATGGCGGTGAGTTGCGCTTCGGCCATTCCCGGTTCCGGCAGGGGCCGTGGATCAGCCTCGTCCTGGCCGGGGCGGTATCCGGTCAGCGCCAGCTCGTCCAGAGACGGGCGGTCGGGGAGGCGGCGTGACTCTTGGCGCCGTCATCGGCGTCGGGAACGGGGGTGTCGTAGTTGATAAATGGGTGCTTTCTCTTTCTGGCCGCGCCCATCGGGACCTTCACGGGCGATCCCCTCCAGGGGGGAGCCGCCCGCAACTCGCAGCCGCCCACTTACAGGCGGCCAGGGCCGCAGCAGAGCAGAGGATGGCAACGGCATTTCAGGGTGGCTCAAGGCACCGCCAGCCGCGCCTGGCAGCGCTGGCAGCCCGCGCTGGCACGGCCGGATCGCCACGAGGGCATGCCGCGAGGATCACGCTGCATTGCTCCCGCATCGCCAAGAAAATTAAGAGCAGCGAGGCGGATAGATGCGCATCGTCAGCGAAAACGCGCCGACAAGGCCGGCGATCCTCGCGAAGATCAGGTAGGGTGCCGATGCCCTTATGGTTCGTCGACCAAAAGTAGGAAGTCTAACAACTCGAAAGACTTCAGATGTTAGACCCAGGTTAGACCCGGGCCAACCCCGCCACTTACTCGCAACCTCTAAACCTCTGGAAAATCTGGCTGGGGGACTAGGATTCGAACCTAGACTGGCGGAGTCAGAGTCCGCTGTCCTACCGTTAGACGATCCCCCACCAGCAATGGGGTCGCACCGGCTTTGCGGCCGGCGCGCGGCGGTTCTGATATCACAGCCGGCCCGCATTTAACAGCCGGCTCCGGCACCGGTTCACCCGTTCGGCGGCGATGCGGACCGGCGCGGACTTCCGGCCCGCGCGGCTAAAGGGTACATTACACCATGATGAACAGGGCGCCAGGCGATGGCCGGCGATAACGGCGCGCGGCTGCATCCGGCCGATGGGACGATGGTTCCGCCTCCGGCCGATGCGGGCGGCGACGCGCGCGTCGTGCCGGCGCATTCGAACGCGCCGAATTTTGCCGCGCTCGACCTCGGCACCAACAACTGCCGCCTGCTGGTGGCGCGGCCGGCGCCGATGGGGCATGGCGGCGGGTTCCGCGTGGTCGATGCGTTCTCGCGCATCGTCCGCCTCGGCGAGGGGCTGGAGGCGACGGGCGCGCTGAGCGAGGCGGCGATGGCGCGGACGCTCGACGCGCTCAAGGTCTGCGCCGGCAAGATCGAACTGCGACGCGTCTGCGCCGGCCGCTCGGTGGCGACCGAGGCGTGCCGCCGCGCGGCCAATTGCGGCGAGTTTCTCGCGCGGGTGCGCGGTGAGGTCGGCATCGAGCTCGAGATCATCTCGACCGCCGAAGAGGCGCGGCTGGTGGTGTCGGGCTGTGCGCCGCTGCTCAACCCACGGCTGCCGTTCGCGGTCGTATTCGACATTGGCGGCGGCTCGACCGAGATCGTCTGGCTGCGCCGCCGACGCGGTCATGGCGGGGGCCCGGCGCGGCCCGAGATCCTCGGCTCGACCTCGCTGCCGTTTGGCGTCGTGACCTTTACCGAGCGCTTTGGCGGGGTCGAGGTGACGCCCGCGATCTACAATGCGATGGTCGACGAGGCGGAAGCGGCGCTGGCGCCGTTCGAGCGCGAGCATCACATCCGCCGCCACATCTCCGGACGGCGTGTGCAGATGGTCGGCAGTTCGGGCACGGTGACAACCCTGGCCGGGATTCACCTCGCGCTGCCGCGCTATATCCGCGCGCTGGTCGACGGCAGCACGCTGACCTTCACGCAGATCGACAAGGTGTCGCAGCATCTGGCCGGGCTCGACCTCGCGGGGCGCGCGGCGAGCCCCTGCGTCGGCCGCGAACGCGCCGACCTGGTGCTGTCGGGCTGCGCGATCCTCGATGCGATCTGCGCGACCTGGCCGGTCGGCTTGCTGCGCGTCGCCGATCGCGGCGTACGCGAAGGCATCCTGTTCGATCTGATGAACGGCGGCCGGCACTAGCACGCCGCCGGCCCGCCGCGGCCGGAACGCCGCGCCGACGAGACGCAAAAAGATCAGGGTCAGGCCGCTGATATTTCGCGCTTTCGTCCCCGGCAACAGGAGGACAAAGAGACGGAACGACAGTAGGGCGAAACGGAGCCTGACGACGATCTGCGGCATTGTAGTAAGAGATGTATGTTCATGATATGTTCCAATCAAGAGCCGGCGGCAAAAAAATTCGGCGCGCACACCCTCACCCGGCTCGCCGCTTTGCGTCTCGCCACCCTCTCCCGCAAGCGGGAGAGGGGTTATGTTAGTAGCGATGGCGCGAACCACTAAAACCGGCAGCGGGCGGCAGTTGACGGTGCGCGTCAAGCGCGCGCGGCGGCGCAAGCCGTCTTCGACCGAATGGCTGATCCGGCAATTGAACGACCCCTATGTCGCCGAGGCCAAGCGGCAGGGCTATCGCTCGCGCGCCGCGTTCAAGCTGCAGCAGCTCGACGAGCGGTTTCACCTGCTGGCGCGCGGCCGCCGGGTCGTTGATCTCGGCTGCGCGCCGGGCGGCTGGAGCCAGGTCGCGGCGGAGCATGTCGGGTCGATAAATTCAACTGGGGGAACCGTGGTCGGGGTCGACCTGTCGGAGACCGATTCGCTGCCCGGTGTCATTTTGCTGCGCGGCGATTTCCGTGACGAGGCGATCCAGGCGCAAATCCGCGACGCGCTCGGCGGGCCGGCCGACCTCGTGCTGAGCGACATGGCGGCGCCGGCGACCGGGCATGCCGCGACCGACCATCTGCGCGTCGTGGCGCTCGCCGAGGATGCGTTCGCGCTCGCCCAAACGCTGCTCAAGCCCGGCGGCACCTTTGTCGCCAAGGTTTTCCAGGGCGGTGCGACCGGGAACTGCTGACAGCATT
>Ga0210398_10000808_pt1 | contig 34440 bp, 25 predicted proteins | sample IncBWC4OmetaG_FD_161047 | JGI IMG/M metagenome (GOLD analysis project Ga0210398, IMG submission 161047) | Forest soil microbial communities from Barre Woods Harvard Forest LTER site, Petersham, Massachusetts, United States - Inc-BW-C-4-O | ecosystem: Environmental > Terrestrial > Soil >... | reverse complement strand
CCGGAGGCTCGTAGTATGCATAGTTGAGACCTACCAAGGTGTCGCGCAGAAAGGGAGCCAGCTGGCCGCGCGCCTCCGCCAGCTGCGCGGGAGATGCGGGCGACCTGATAACATTGGCCAAATCCGTGCGCATCTGCAATTCCGTGTGATGGTTATTGTAAATCCCTACCGCCCACTGATCTCTTTCACCGGCATGGAAAATCGGTTGCGGCATCTCAAATTCCCGGAGCTCTCTAGCCAGAGGAAGCAAAGTATTTGCCGCGTCCTTTACGTGACCGACATCATGCAGTGCGTCACCGAGGGCCAATAGCGTGTCGAGAGAAACCAAGCGTTGGTCATCCAAGACCGAACGAATCTTGTCGGCCAACAGCTGATGCATGCGCTGGCCTTCGGGAGTCATTTGCGGAGGGCCCGTGAGCAAACCGACTATTTCGTCCTGCGAGACGTTAGGCTTGCCGGTCGCAACCAGCAGCAGTTCTCTCAGCGAGCTGCGGCCGGCGTCGAACAACTGCGTGGTCGAAGCAACGGCGCCGAAAGGCTTAATGAGGTGCTGCCAGGAATCGTTCAGCTCGGCCCTGGGGATCTGCCCCTGACGGGCCAAAACTTGCCAAAGTCCCACGGTGGCCTGGAAGGTTCCCAGGGCGTTGCCTCGCAGACTGTTGTTGGAAATTTTCCCGAGACTTACGGCTGTGGAGAGAAAGCCGGTGATCGAGGCGTCGCTCAAGTCTGGAAATTCGGAAAAGATCAAATACTGATCGCTGAAGTCGGCGAACTTGCCGGCCAGCAAGGTGACTGTTTCCGGACTGAGACGGTGTCCCTGAGTTCGTTGCGCGTCCATCTCGCTCAAAAGCAGATACGCTTGCAAAGGTCCGGAGTCTGTTTGCACGCGAGAAATCCCGAACATAGTTTCCAGCAGTTGGCCGGGGGTGTCCAGGTGCGCGGAACGTTTGCCCCAGTCGCGGAACATCTTGGAATCGTACTTCTGGCGGAGAATCTTCCTCCAAGCATCGAGATTCCCAGGAACGTGGGGATCGCCGTTGGGTTCCCAACGGACACGACTCACCAGGAGCAGCAGGCCGGAGTCCGGGCGAAACACGCCGGCTGCGGCGCTCGGCGTGGTGTCTTTTCCGCGAACGGCTTCGTAGTAGCGGCGCAACTGGTGGGCTTCGGTGAAATACATTTGTTGCAGCTGGTTGACGCGGGACAAGGAGTCAAAGTAAGCGGCCAGCCAGCCATTATCCTTAGCGAGCAGGCGGGGGACGAACTCCCCGGGAACATCCGCGGCCGTGCCTACCAGATCTTTCCAGCCCTCCTCCGCGGCCGGTCCTCCAGGCACAAGCACGCGCCCGGATCGAATGCGGATGTGAGTCCCGTAAAAATCCAGGGTCGCAGCCAGCGGAATCATCTTCTTTAAGGCTTGGGTTTGCCTCAAGGCAGTTTGAGTTTCCGAATCCATTCGCGCGAGGGCGAAGTAAAAGCGGGCCAACCCAGGGTCGTGCAGGAGCGCGTCGAGCAGATCCCAATCCTTGGCGTTTCCTTTTCTCGACCAATCGCTATCCGCCAGCAATGCGGGCACGCGGGTGCTGCCGAAGGGGTATGTGAAGGTTTGTGCGTCACGCAGGCTCTGCTCAAGCTGGGAAAGCGGGAAGCCGGAGTCGACGGTTAGAAACGCTCTTTGCGGGTTGTCCGTCTGCAGAAAAATGTCGTGTTGTCCACAATCGGCGCGAGTGCGGTAACCCAAGACCTTCAGCAGGGGCCTGGCTTCTTCGCAATTAGAAACACGAAGGACGCCGTCAGGCCCTGCGAGAGCCGACAATTCTCTGGCTTGTTGCACGTAGCGGATCAGCAAGAGGAGGAATTCAGTAGGATTACGCTTGGGTTGCCGACCATCGTAGCCCAGCTGAAAGACATTGCGAGCCAGCAAGGGGGCGACTTCTTCCGGCGAAATCTTCTGGCTGATGGCCGCCATCCGGAGAAAAGAGCGCAGCGGTCCAGGAATCGAGAGACTCCCCGACTCCGGAGACTCCGCGGACACGCTTTGAGACGAGCCGGACAAATCGGCACCCAGAGCCGGAGCGAAACAAGACCAAGTGCACAAAACCACGGCTGAAAGGGTGGAAACGAAAAAAGGAGGCTTCATGGCAGGAGCCCTCACCGAACCTTAGAAAAGTTCGACGAATCATCTTGGCGACGTCAGGAACAAAATGTGCGTAGCCGAAGCCAACAGCGCAACCGATCAAAGCTCGCGATACATCTAAGGTCTGCAGAGAAGATAGATCATCCCTCGTCTTAATCCAAGACTTTTTATGGCGTGCCGGAATGGCCGTACGTCAGGCCCGAGGTACGGAGCGTGACGACTCCGAGGGCAGGAACTACGGCCGAGTTTTCGGCGACCGATCACTCGGGCGTCCGGAGAGTCCGCAGGTGAACTACAGATTACCCGCCGTTGGTAATACCAACTGGTCCCTATAAGCTTCACAAAAAGAAGCTCTTAGAAATTTGTCGAGTGAGCCCGCGGTCATGGCTAGACCGAAAGACTATTGAGGCCGCACCTGCGACAGAAACACCAGCTCCAAATGCGGAGACGCCGGATTGACGCACTGCAACTCCTTAGCCGGGGCAGAGCGCCTTTTGCCTCGAACGTAGGCACTAGTTCCGAGTGGCTAACACGCGACAATCAGCCGCAATTTCTCGAGGTGTCCATTGCCTCCAGTAAAGAGCGCGCTGAGGATGGATACTGGCGGCATTATTTCCTGCGTGTAAAATTCGCGCGTGGGCACGAGAACAGCCCCCGCAAAGCACCAGGTGCAAGATTTAGTATTGGGACGCCAGACGAACAACATGTCTGCGAACACCGAGTCAGCGTTGCTGCACCCCTGTGGAGAGAAGCCTGTGAATGGTTGCCGTGGCTCGGTCAGTGCAGGCCTGCCGCCATGGTTTTTACTATGCTGCCGTTGGCGTCATCATCTTTGAGCGCCCATACGAAGGCGCCACCCAGGCCGCCCGGCACACGTCCACGCACATAACCTGTCTTCAACCAGACAGTGACGGGATCGTCATAGGACCAAAGGGTTTCCGTGTTGGGGTCGTAAAGCCAAACCGCAATTCTTTGGTAATCAAAATGACGAGTGAACCCGGTGAGGCCGTTGAGAGTGAGGTAGGTAATCACCCCGGGAGTCTGCAGGTAGTCTGCCGGGGGAAAGGCAGCTGGGCCGGTGGAGGTCTGGTAAAGGCCGTTATGGGTGCTGGGAACGCCAGTCCAGCCGCGAGCATAGGTGGGAATACCGAGTACGAGTTGCTGGGGAGGCACGCCAGCGCGGAGGTAGGAGCTAATGGTGTAGTCGATGAAGAAATTTTCGTCGCGGACAGGATCCTGCGCGTCGTCGAACAGAGGAGAAGCGTGGTTGGTCGAGCTCTCCCACGTTCCGTGAAAATCGTATCCCTGGACGTTGTAGTAGTCGAGTTGCTTGGCAACTTCGGCCAACTCGATGTTGGAAAAGTTCTGCTGGCCCGCCGGACCGAACATGGTGAGGAGGTAGTGTTTTTTGTTTGTTTTGCCCAATACGTCGAGCTGCCTACGGAATTCCTGCAAGAGGAGAGTGGTGTTCTGTGTGTCGGAGGCGGTAGGGAATTCCCAATCGATGTCGATGCCGTCGAAAACGCCCGCGGCGGAAATGCCCGCGGCAAGATTGCCGTTGATGAAGAGATCGATGCAGTTCGCGACCATGGTTTGGCGGCCTGCGGCAGTGCTTGCGGCAGCGGAGAAACCGGCAGCGCCGGCAAGAGAAATCAGAACCTTCAGATTAGGATGAAGCTGCTTCAGCTGCTGGAGCGCGGCAAAGTTGCCGTAGAGCGGACCCGTGTACGCGGCGCCACTGACGCTCGGAAGGTAGGGGGATTGATAATCGGCCCAGGAGTCAGCAATGGCACACCCGGTCGGGGTGGCATCACCGAAGGCGTAGGTAAGGTGAGTGAGTTGCTCGGCAACGCCGTTCACTTGGAGATTGGCAATGTTGTAGCCAGCAAAGTAAATGCTCCATTCCTCAAAGTATGCACCAACAATTTTGGTGTGGTGATGCTCATCCTGATTGCGTTCGTCTGCGCTGAGTGGAAGGGTGAGAAGGAGCGTGGGCAGCAGGCTCGTAAGCAAGATGGAAAGCGCTAGTCTGATTACACGGGGAGAAAGGCGTATCGTCATCTGAACCACCTCGAGACGGGAAATGCGAAACGCGCACGACTATAGACCTATATAGCGGCCTTGGCAACAGCATAATTCTGGCGGGAATTTGAAGATAATGTAGTTGGAACCCCTATATAGCGGTTGGGAGGAGTGCTCCGGGACCGATGCGGCTTATATCCCCGGCTTCGACGCCGAGGCTTTACGGCCCGAAGGGTAAGGCATCCCAACGCCAGACGCGATGAACTGCATTTGGCGTTGCGGCTTCCTCGAGAAACTCGACAGCCGGGAAGACTATCCGGACGTCTTTACTCTTGCGCCCAGGAAGCCCGCACGAGTGTGCAAAACAATGCAGAAGGCCTGATTGTACAAAAGAGGACAGCGCACGCTCCTAGAAATTGCCAATAATGTGGTGCTGCACACTAATCAAAAGGAGTGTTGTTTCGAAGACTTGGCGGTCTGATCGGTGAACAATGCGAATCGCCGGGTTGCCAAGAATCTCCAACCGTAAGACGGTTGCTGCGGGGTAGGTTTAAGTCTTTCGGTAGGGTGGAACTGCGCGGGGAAGCTCGGGACCGCGGGCGTAACACAAAGGAGCAGGGAATTGTCAAAATCTTCAGGGCGCGCAAGCACGGTGAAGGTGTTTATCGCCGACGGAAGTCAACTGAGCTGCCAATTGATTGCGGCGGCGGTGCGTCGAGGCCGTTATAGAACCAGGGTGGTGGGGTACGCGACCGACGCGGTTGGAATTCGCAACGGCCTCGTAGAGAACGATGCGGACGTAGCAGTCATCGGCGCTCGGCTAGAAAACGAAGACCTGGCAGGTTTCCAAGTGACGCGAGAGATACTGGCCTCGCGCTCCAAGCCCAGCGTCATCATGATACTTGATTCGAACAAACCTGCGATGGTGGTCGAAGCATTCCGAGCTGGAGCGTGCGGAGTATTTTCCCGGGATCAATCGTCTGAGTTGTTGTGCAAGTGCATCCACGCGGTACACAAAGGACAAGTGTGGGCGAGCAGCAAGGAATTGCACTTCGTGATCGAAGCGCTGGGCCAGGCTCCGTTAACCAGGTCTATTTCTGTGCGAGGGACGGCACTGCTTACAAAAAGGGAAGAAGGAGTCGTCACCCTGGTAGCGGAAGGTATGACCAATCGTGATATTTCTCAAGAACTGAAGCTCAGTGAGCACACCGTCCGGAACTACTTGTTCAGAATCTTCAACAAAGTAGGAACGTCGAATCGGCTTGAGCTGGCTCTGTATGCGATCGACCGAAGAGAAGGCCAGGAGCAGCAGGATTTGCTGGCTGGCATGGATGAGCTGCACACAGTTGCGAATCAACCTGTTTCCTCCAGGCGAGTCTGATCAGCACGCCCTGCTGGGCGAACTTCATTTATCTCCCTCCGATTCTGAACGATTGCCAACACGGAATTTCGCTAAAGACTGAAGGCGGTGTGGGACGTCGTGAAACATTATGACGCTTACGATTCTGCCGAACCTCCAATTCCATCGATTGAAAATGTATCGAGTTCGGCGACTTGGCTTTTCTCGAACGTCCCTCCATTCCTTCTTTCGAGTGGTCGGCAGAATCCCTTTTTGCCGGCCATCCGATCATGAAACGTCCGGATACAAGAAACGTATAAAAGCGCACAGAGACATGTGTACCTAGATTCGAGAGTCGGCGTCTCAAGACGTTTCGGGAAAGATTTTGATGACTTTCCTTCTCTTGTCCGTTCCCCCTGGCCTAGCTAATGTGAAACTCGAGAGAGTGGTGGGGGTGCTTGTTGAATCTTACACGCCCAGCGAGAACGACGCTGCGGTTTCTGCTGCAGACAGCCGTCACATTTTGGTGGACGACGAAAAACGGGGAGCCGCGACAAGGGGAAGGCCGCAGCCGTGACGTGAGTGAGCACGGCGCGTTTGTTTTTGCATCTTCATCTTGTTGTCCGCCGGTTGGCGCGAGTCTGACACTCAAAATTGATCTAGATGGAATCCCCGATGAAATCGGACGCCTTCCGGTTGAGGTGGCGGGTGAAGTTCTTCGGGTCGAGCAGTGCATCGCTGAGCGGGGCATGGTGACAGGTGGTTTTGCAGTTCAATACTGAAGAGATCGTCGTGAATGAAAGCGAGCACCGACCTCAGAACGAATTTGGCAGCGTGAGTCTGCCGCGAGAATTGCGGATGGCGCTAAGCTAGGCAGTGTTCTAATAGCTGCAGTCGACCGTAAGTGTAATGTAATTAAAGGCTTACAGGACCTTAGGCTGTAAGTCACAGGGCGGAGCTCTATGCTTGCTCATGCACCAGCTACGACAGAGAGTCAGGTTTGTGACGTTCCCTGGTATGCCCTCTACACGCGCCATCAACATGAGAAGATGGTGGATCAGATTCTCACCCATAAGGGATTTAGCACCTTCCTTCCGCTTTACGCCGCCACCCACAATTGGAAGGACCGCAGCAAAGCACTCTCGTTGCCCCTGTTTCCCTGTTACGTGTTTTTGAAGGGAGGCATCGAGCGCCGGCTTCAGATCCTTACAACCCCGGGAATATATGGACTGGTGTCCAGTGCGGGTCAGCCGTCCGCGATTCCGGACATCGAAATCGAAGCGATTCGGCGAGTTGTTGAGAGCGGTACGCGTGTGGAAGCTCATCCGTTCCTCAAATGCGGAACCTGGGTGAGGGTTAAGTGCGGACCTTTGACGGGAATCGAAGGGATTCTGGTACGGAAGAAGAACATTTCTCGGTTGGTGCTCTCCGTGGAGATATTGGGGACAGCGGCGTCCATCGAAGTGGCAGCATTTCAGGTTGAGGCAGTAAAGGCCCCACGTAGTAGAAATTCCAGCAGCGCACCTGGAGTGGGTCGTCGGCACAGCCGGGAAGCTGAAGCCATTGCATTAGGTTAAAGGAAGAGACCCCCGGAAATGCTAAAGAAACTCAGGAAGATTGGGACGCAAGGCTCCGAGTCAGAGCGAGACTTGCCAGCGAGGGTGCCATGAAAAAGTGGTTGTATGTAACGGCAGCAATACTGCTTGTGTCGTTTTCGATTTCCGTGCGGGCACAGGGACAGGCGCGAAAGGATATCAAGAGCGAGAGCGCCAAGGCCCTGACTGCGGGTGAAGTCATTTCGCAGCCCACAAAGGCAGCCACTGACGACCCGAACTACTCTATCGCCCCGGAGGACGTCCTTACCATCGACGTATGGAAGGAGCCTGAGATCTCCCGGACAGTGCCGGTGCGCAGAGATGGCAGGATTTCGCTGCCATTGCTAAACGACTTGCAGGCCGCTGGTCTAACTCCCACGCAGCTTGGTTCGGAAATCGTGGAGAAGTTGCGCGCCACAATCGTACATCCGCAGGTGACGGTAATCGTGGCGCAGATGAGTAGCCAGCGAATTTACGTTCTGGGTCAAGTAAACCGCGGAGGAGCTTATCCGCTGGTGCCCGACATGACCGTGATGCAGGCCCTCTCGATCGCCGGCGGATTTACGCCGTACGCCAACGTGAAAAAGATTCACGTGATGCGCAAAGGAAATGGCGCGGACCATATATTTGTCGTCAATTATAAGGAAGTGACCAGCGGGCGCAGGACCGAACAAAATATTCAACTGAAACCCGGCGATACGATTGTCGTGCCGTAGGGCGAGATATGGCAAAACCGATGCGTATTCAGGGTTGCGTACTCTTTACGATGTTTCTGGCTGCGCCGGTAGCTTGGGCACAAGAGACCGGTCCAGCTAAGAACGATCCGCGCGAACAACCGGCCGCACCTTATCCGGCACCCCTGCCGGCGGGGAGCACCAGCGTCTTAGCTCTGAACTCCCCTCTAGGAGCGACTGGTGACGTCCAGACGGCGGGGGACGACCGGCCACTGAGTGGAGTGCAGGAACCGACGCTGGGTCCGGCTGTGGGTGCGCGCAATTTCCTGGCGCCGAGTTTCAGCGCAATCTCGCAGTTGGGCACGAGTTCTACCGGGGCAGGCTTTGGTCAGCCGGCAGATTTCAACTATCTGCTAGGTACGCTGGATTTGAACCATGTATCAAATCGCTCCGAACTGCTTCTGCACTATTCGGGCGGCGGAATGTTCTCGACGTACGTAAACTCGGCTATCCAAGACCTGGAGTTCTCCTACAACTACAAATGGCAGCGCTGGACTCTCCTGCTGGGCGACGAAGTGAGTTTTCTCTCGGAATCACCTTTTGGATTTGGAGGCGTCGGAGGTCTCGAATTCCTCAGCGGCGATTCTCCGTTCGCTCCCGGGAGCTCTCTGAGTTCGATTCTGGGTCCCAACCAGACGATTCCAACGATTATGGTGCCGCGATTGAGTAATATGCTGGTCTCGCAGATAGAATACAAGGTCAGCCCGCGTGCTTCGTGGACTGCTTCCGGGTCATACGGAACGCTGAATTTTTTTGGCGTGGGCTTTATCAACAGCACCGACGCGTTATTTCAAACAGGTTACAACTACTCCGTTAGCCCGCAGAGCACAATCGCGGTGATCTACGCCTTCGATGATTTCCGGTATCCCGAATTTCCCCAGACGATCGAGTACCACGCATTGAAGTTTGGGTATGCGCGATATGTGACTGGAAAACTGAGTTTCCGACTTGCCGCCGGCCCCAGCCTGGTCATGCTGCGTGGCTTGTTTACAGGTTACGCGAACAACATCTCCTGGGTGCTCGATAGCGCGTTGAATTATAAGTGGGACCGTACGACGCTTTCACTTAGTTATGATCGTCTCGTGACGGGAGGGAGCGGAGTGCTGGTCGGGGCGCAGACGGAGCAGGTAGAGGCGACGGTTGAGCGCACCTTGGGTCCGAGATGGCGACTCTCCGCTTCGCTGGGTTACGCAAGCAATGGGAGCCTGATCCCAAATACCGCTAGCTCTGATTTTCAACACTACAACTCCTGGTATGCCGCGGTTCGCGTCAATCATCAGATGTGGCGACCCGGGACCGACTTATTTGTGTCCTATGGTGCAGGGCTGCAGGCCGCCAACGCCGCCGGTTGCACTTCGCCGAACTGTTCAACCAACTTCATTAGCCACGAGTTTTCCGTAGGTTTCAATTTTGGCCTGCGACCGATCTTATTCCGATAGCCGGAGAGCGAAGCACGACCAGCACACGCAAACGATTTAACCGGAAATGATGAGCGACGTTTTGGCTTGCCGCGATAAGCGGTTAACCGAAATGAAGGAAGCTATAGAAACTTTTGTCTCCTAGATCAATTACAAGATTTTCACCGAGAGAGGCTGGCGATGTCTAACAAAGTAGAGGAGGGAGTTCCGCGCGGCTGGGAAGAGTATCTGGCCATTGTCGTGCGACGGCGCTGGTGGATATTGCTCCCCCTGTTTCTGTGCTGGCTGGGGGTATGGGGAGTGAGCTGGACTTTGCCGACCAGCTACACGTCCGATGCGCTAATCTCCGCGGAACAGGAAAAAGTGTCCGACCTGTACGTGATGGAAAACGTTAATGTGAATCTCCAAAATCGTTTGCAAAGCACTACGCAAAAGGTTTTGAGTTATGCCAGCCTGCGGGCGATCATAGAGCGCTTTAAGCTCTATGCCGCGCCTCCGCGGATGAGCGGTTTCTTCAAACCCAAAGATCCCGTCGATCAAATGCGGGCCGACCTTAAGATTGAACTCGTGGGGGCGCCAGGATATCGCGGAGAGTTCTTCACCTTTAAGATTCATTACTCGGCTGATACGCCTGAGCTGGCACAACAGGTAAACAGTGAGCTAACGTCCTTGTTCATAAACGAGAATGTGAGGTCACAGCGACAACTTTCCGAAGCTACGACGGCCTTTCTAGACAGTGAACTGGCGGATGCGCGTGCCAAAATGGAAGAACAGGAAGCGCAAGTCTCAGGATTCAAGGCTAAACATGCTGGAAACCTGCCGGGGCAGTTGCAAAGCAACGTCCAAATCCTAGCCGGGGTGCAAGCACAGTTGGCTAGCACGCAACATGCCTTGGACACTTCCAAGCAGCAGAAGATCTATCTGGAATCCTTGCTGCAGCAATATCAATCCGCGCAAGCGAGTCTGGGTGGAGATTCCAACGTAATTTCAACGCAAGCATTAGATAAGGTGCTCCAGAATCTGCGGCTTCAAATCCAGAACTTGCGTACGCGCTATACGGACGACCATCCAGACATCGTGGCGCTCAAAGATGAGATCGCCAAAACCGAGGCCTTGCGGAAGCAGAACGAAACGGACATCGCTTCCAATCAGCAGGCCGGCAAGCCGGCAAACGCAATCGATCTCTCCGCAGCAGAAGGAGTGCAGCGCGGCTCTCCCACCGCGATCATGCAGCTCCAGAGCCAGCTTAAGGCCAATCAAATGGAGATCCTGAACGAGCAGCAGCACGCGAAGGATCTTGAGGGGCAAACTACCTTGTACCAGAGTCGCCTGAATCTGACTCCGGAAACAGAGCAAGAGCTGACCGTGGTCTCGCGTGGGTATGACGAGGCTAAATTCAATTACAACTCGCTTCTCCAGAAGCAAACACAATCGCAGCTCGCCACGAGCCTCGGACAGCAGCAGCAGGGTCAACAGTTTCATATCGTCGATCCCCCAAAGTTGCCGGACAAGCCTTCGGCGCCGAATCGTTTCCTAATCAGCCTCGTCGGTTTGGCTTTGGGAGCGGTGCTCGGCTTGGGCCTTGCCACTGTTCTTGAATTGACTGACATTCGCTTCCGGCAAGAGAAAGATCTGGAAGGAATTCTTCCGGCCCGCATGCTGGTTGGAATACCTCGCTTGAGCACGCCCCAAGAGGACCATGCTCGGCTTATCGTCAGGTATATGGAATGCGGGGCAGCGGCCGTAGTGGTTTTGTTGATTTTCACGGGCAACCTCTACACGTATTACAACGGATGAGTGGTGGCAGCGGTCATCCGTCACGCCCTTAGAGCGAAACCCTTTTCCGGTGGACGTCCGAGCGACCTGCTCACCCTCATGAACTGGGGTGTTTTATGCCGGAAAGGCAACTCAGAACCAGGAATGGAAACCAATGAGCCAATTGTTTGAAGGATTTAGCAGAGCAAGAATTCGCCAAAGCCAGCCGAGCACGGTCCCGCTGGTTGAGTCCTCGGAAGCCGCGGAAGGACGGAACAGTGCCATGCCGGAAGCGATAGGACTGAAAGGGATGGCCGAGCCCAAGAAACTGAGCGAGAGCGAGAAAGCTCGGTCGGTGATGGTGCAACCGCCGCCGGCATCACGATTGGTCGCGTGGACGGAGCCCAATAGTCTAGGCGCGGAGAAATTCCGAGCGCTTGCCGTCCGGCTCGACGACATGCGAAGGCAACACGAGCTGAAATCTTTACAAGTAACCAGTAGCGTGATCAACGAAGGGAAGTCCTTCGTGGCTGCAAATCTGGCGGCGACGCTGGCCAAGTATTCAGGTTCGAAGACCCTGCTGATTGAAGGAGACTTGCACCGACCGACGCTGGCATCGATGTTCGGACTGAATGATTTGCAAGGGCTGAGCGATTGGTGGACGGTTCGAAACCAGGAGCTGGCGCGCTACCTGCTCCGGTTTACTGGCTCGGGGCTATGGTTTCTGCCGGCAGGGAGGGCCTGCGACCGGCCCTCGGAAATCCTGCGATCGGCGCAACTTGCGGAAGCCTTCCGAGAGCTAGCGAGCCAATTTGATTGGATGGTCGTAGATTCCACACCGATGCTGCCGGTGATCGATGCCAACCTGTGGTCGAAATTGGTAGATGGCACGCTATTAGTGGTGCGTGAGGGCGTGGCGCCACTCAAGGCCTTGAAGAAAGGGCTGCAATCGCTCGATCATCCGAAGTTGATCGGTGTGGTTGTGAATGAGGCGTCTGATTTTGATCAAATAGATTACGACGGGCAATACTATGGCACTCGAAAGCATGGAGACAATAGTTCGACGAAACAACGATAGCAAGAGGGGATCGTGAGATGGCCGGGTGCTCGGCGCATTTAGCTTTCCCGTTATGAGCAGGCCCTTGATTCCCACACAGCCCCATGAGGCGCGGGATTTAGTTGCGATTTGCTTTCCGTCGTCTGTTGGGACCGAGTTCAATCATGTACTCAATTTTCCCGCTTGCTAATTATCTCGTGTGGTTAGGTGGGAGGGGCCGCGTGCATCCCGTCTCCGAAGAGACTGAGGCGCTCGTCCAAGGCATGGAGAATAGCTCGCCGAACTTCCGCAATTTAACTTGGGAGAAAAACGGATCCGCGGAAAGACCGCAGATGGGTCCATGGTTCGGCGCGCTGACGCTGCTCGTGTTACTGGTGATCATGTATGCGTCCGTACTCAGCGCCCTAGCGCGACAGTGGTGGGACGATCCGAATTACGGGCACGGCTTTTTCGTTCCGGTGTTTGCGGTTTATGTCTTATGGAGCGAGCGTGATCGATGGAGCGCACCTTCCCGCGCCAACAATATCGGGTTTCCTATCATGCTATTCGCGATCGGACTGCGGGTTCTTGGGATGCTCGGTGCGGAGCTGTTCATCGCGCGGTTGTCCTTGGTGATCTTGATTTGCGGGATCGTCCTATTTCTGGCCGGTGGTCAGGCGCTGCGCTCGATTTCGTTTCCAATCGCCTATCTGCTCTTTATGATTCCGTTGCCGGCCATAGTTTATTACCAATTGACGTTCCCGCTTCAATTGTGGGCTTCCCGATTGGGGGCGAGCGGTCTGGTCGCGCTCGGGATTCACACTGTGCGTGAGGGAAATCTGCTGGTTCTCCCGAACTGTACGCTCAATGTGGTCGAAGCGTGCAGCGGAATCCGCTCTCTGCTTTCTCTGCTCGCCGCAGTCGTTGCTTACGGGTATTTGGCCGAGCCGAGTACGTGGAAAAGGAGCGTGTTGGCTTTCGCGAGCGTGCCCGTCGCGATTGCCACAAACGGTCTGCGTCTCGTGGCCACGGGTGTGCTGAGTTACTTCTTCGGGCCGAGCGTGGATTCCGGAATGGTTCACTTGCTGTCTGGGCTTGGTTTCTTCGCGCTGGCTTTTCTTTCGATCCTGTTCATCCATAGAACTCTTGGCTGGCACTTGGGACAGGAGAATCCCGTAGGGGTCTATTGAATGACCTATCTACGAGCTTCCATCGCCGCGCTAGTGCTGGTGGGAGGAATCTTCGCGACGCATGGGTTTAAACCGAAGGACGCCGCTGGGCTGCAAAAGCCGCTGCGCGAATTCCCCTCCGCTATCGGGCTTTCACACGGGGAGGATCGTCCGTTCGAGAAGGAAGTCGTGAAGGCCATCGGTGCCGATGATTATATCAATCGGGTGTATCTCGGAACCACGCCTCCGATTGAACTCTATATTGGATATTACAAAGATCAACGTGCCGGCGACAGAATACATTCTCCGAAGAATTGTCTGCCCGGCTCGGGGTGGGAGCCGGTTCATTCTGCTCGTGTCCAGATCGGTTCCGAGGGCGGGGTTCCTGTTCTTGCGAACGAATACCTTGTGGCCCAGGGAACGAAGCGGGATATGGTTCTCTATTGGTACCAGTCCCACGGACGGATCGTTGCGAGCGAATACTTGGCTAAGTTCCTGCTCATTTCCGACGGATTGAAGAACAGGCCCACCGACGGAGCGATCATCCGCATCTGGACTACTGCAGTTGATGGAGAAGTGACCGCTGAAGCGCGCGCCGTGGAGTTCGCGCACCGCATCTATCCGCAGGTCGACGGATTCCTTCCCAACTGACGGCCTGCTTTGCTGGATCTAGCTGTCAGCAGAAAGTTCATTTCGCTTATTCGTCAGGAAAGTTTTCTCGAGGTGGGGCGACGCTCGACCATGTCCCGAGGTCGAGCGAAAAGCACGACGCGGCCTCGATCTTAAGTCATTGCAGAAAGATAGAAGGATGGTATGCCCATGAGAAATATAAACCGGTTTTTTATTTCACTCCTCCCTTGGACCGCATCAGGGCGGGGAATGCGTCCGCGGCAATGGATTCTTGGACTGTCTCTTGCTGCGGCGCTACTAAGTTGGGGGTGTCCGAAACAGGATCCACTCCAAGCTTTTAGTCCTCCTGCGACTCCCATCGATCAGGGACCAGCCCCAGTACCGGAGCCGGCCACGGCTCTGTTGTTCGGGGCCGCTCTTTTGATCGGGGGAGCTATTGTCCGGCGGCGACGCAATGGAGGTCACAAATGAAATAGCATTGTTAGCCCGCCACAGAAGCCTCGTCTCCCGTTTGTCCCCCATCACATGGAGTATTCCTTGATCCGTCTCTTGAGTGCGTACATCCCGAAACGAACGCTTCTGCTGGGAATTTCAGAAGCCTGCCTGATCACTCTGGCGCTGGTGGCGTCCGCTCTGGCGCGTCTTGGCCCCGGCGAAGCCAGGCTGATGCTTACGTATCAGTATGGCTCTGTGAAAATTCTACTCGTGGCGGTGGCCTTTCTGACGTGCATGTACTATTTCGATCTTTATGATTCCGCGATTGTGAGCAATCGGCGCGAGGCGCTGGTTCGTCTCATCCAGGTGCTGGGCGTCGCATACATCGCTTTGGGTCTCCTTTATTACCTGTACCCGCCGGTGAAATTGGGTCGGGGAATCTTTCACCTGGGCTTCCTGTTTGTTGGACTGCTACTGCTTCTCTGGCGGAGGCTATTCGCGGTCGTCAATAGCACGCAGAGGCTTGCTGAGCGGGTGGTCATTTTGGGTGAGGGCACGCTGGCGGATTCTTTACTGCGTGAAATCGAAATGCGGCCAGAGTTGGGAATTCGTGTTGCCGCCCGGGCGCAACTGCGCGCAATCGGGAACCCTTCTGGCAATCACGAGGTGGGTGAACTTCCGGTCACTCTCTCAGAGACCAGCATCTGCGAGGATCTTGCCATCGGCCGTCCTATGCGCGGGATCGACCGGATCGTCGTGGCAATGGAGGAACGCCGCGGAAGGCTGCCGGTGGATTTGCTGCTGTCGCTGAAAAATCGAGGCGTGCAAGTGCAGGATGGCAACGATGTCTACGAATCAATCACCGGAAAAGTTCCCATCGAATCCATCCGATTGAGCTGGCTGCTGTTCTCACCTGGCTTTCAGGCGTCACGGCTCTTTCTAATTTACAAGCGGTCGGCTTCCGTGCTGATTTCGATCGTCGGATTGCTGCTCAGCGCGCCGTTCCTTCCATTGGTCATTCTAGCCATCAAGCTGAGCTCGCCAGGACGAGTTTTGTACTGGCAGAATCGTGTAGGGCGCGATGATCGGGTTTTTCGTTGCTACAAATTCCGGACCATGCGCTCCGACGCCGAGGCGATTAGCGGACCAACCTGGGCGGAGGACGATGATCCTAGAGTCACGCCGGTGGGCAGACTCCTTCGCAAGACGCGCATCGATGAGATTCCGCAGCTATTAAACGTGCTGAAGGGTGACATGAGCCTTGTGGGTCCACGTCCCGAGCGGCCTGAGTTTGTCGCAGCGTTGAATAAGAAGATTCCTTACTACCACTTGAGACACTCCGTTCGTCCGGGGATCACCGGGTGGGCTCAAATTCTTTATAAGTATGGAAGTTCGGTCGAGGACGCCAAGGAAAAACTCCGCTACGACCTCTATTACATCAAGAACACGTCCGTGGGGTTAGATCTACTGATCTTCTTGAATACCATCAAGATTGTGCTTGTCGGACGTGGCGCCAAGTGACGCCGGCTCTCGCTTTTCTGGAAGAGCCATTCTCGCTTTCCTGCGGACAAATTGTTGTAAGCCGAGCAAGTTTAGCGAGACGGAACGTGCCGATGGAAGTAGCCAGCTGATCATGGGGTTCGCACTCACCATCCTCTACATCGTGGTTACGATCATCTCCCCGGACCAATTCGGAAAGGAGTGGGCGAAGTATCACGCCGTGACGTACCTGGCCGGGATTACCGCTCTGGCTTCCTTGCCTAGCATGGCGAAGTACAGCTATTGGAAAACGTCAGTACAAACCTATTTGCTCGTCGGCTTCACTATAGCTATCGCTTTCTCGCAGGTGGCTCACGGATGGCTTGGCGGGGTGATCGAAGGTTGGCGCATGTTTCTGCCGAGCGCCGCGGTCTTTTTTTTCATCGTCGTAAACGTGACCACGATACGAAGGCTAAAGATTGTGACCCTGGCAGCAGTGGCCGCGTGCCTGATTGTCACCGTGGAGGCCCTCTGCGGGTATTACGCGGGCTATCAAGGCGAGACGTTCGTTCTGCTGACCAATATCTTCTCGCCGCAGGACGAGGTGATCGGGCAATTGGCCCGCATACGCGGCGCCGGCTTCTTAAGCGATCCGAACGATCTGGCTCAAATTCTTTTAATCGCTGTTCCGCTTGCCTTTGTCGCCTGGCGGCGGGGACGCCAGGTTGTGAACTTCTTTGTCGTGCTTGTACCGGTTGCTTTGCTGCTCTGGACCACCTATCTGACACACTCCCGCGGTGGATTGATCGCTCTGGCGGCTGTCGCGCTCATGGCCGCACGGAAAAAACTGGGAACCACCGCGTCAACGGCGCTGGCAGCCGTGTTCATCCTTGGCATGATAGCTCTCGATTTCACCGGCGGCCGCGGGATTTCGGCGGCTGACGGTACCGACCGGTTGGAAGCTTGGGCCAGTGGCCTGGAAATGTTCAAGAGCGCGCCGATATTCGGAATCGGATGCAACCTCTTCACGGAAGTGCATGATATCACGGCGCACAATTCCTTCGTCCTGTGTCTCGCCGAACTTGGATTGTTGGGAAGTGCATTGTGGATGGCACTACTCGTCACAACAACCACGGGCCTAAATCGTCTCCTTCGTGTGCGAAAAAAAAGGCAGCCAAGCAGATTTCTCGGATTACTGAGCCTCTTTGAAATGAGTTCTATCACCAGCACCCCTCAACTGGCTCTAGATTCCGCACCTTCGGATGGGCTCCTCGCTCTGCAATACGAGTATGCGTCCTCGGCGCTGCCTGCCGCGGTTAGCGCTAATGCTCCGGAGTTCGAAACGCACATTGAAGCGCTTCCTTCGCCGCGGGTGCCTCAGCAGTGGATAGTGGCGATGCGACTGGCATTGGTTTCGTTTATGACCACCGCGTGGTTTTTATCGCGCAGCTACACCATAACCATGTACCTCGTTCTAGGACTGGCCACCGCTACGATTGCGCTACAACATGGCGACCGCGACTCGCCTCCTCGGGGTCACTGGATACTCTCCACCATAACTGCCGAAGTTTTGCTCATCATCTTGATATACGGCCTTGTTCGTTTCCGCCACTGAAAATCGCAAATCGATATGACGCGCTCACGGCCAACAGCGCAATGCCCATGCCACCGCGGTTTATTTTATTCAGTCCACTGACAAGCAAGCTCAAGCAGCCTCCGCCGGGCTCGAGCGCTGTTCTGCCGCAGTAGGGCGCTCTCAATACCAGGAGGATGAGATGAGCGTTATCCACCTTTATAGCTACGCATTCTGGTTTGCCGCATGCCTCATGCTTTACATCTACGCCGGATATCCGTTGTGGATGTACTTACGCAGCCGCCTCGAACCGCGTCCGCACCGGCAAGGATCGATACTTCCCACAGTGAGCATCATCCTGGCTGTGCACAACGGCGCTGCGCTGCTGCGGCAGAAAATCGCTCACCTGCTGTCGTTGGATTATCCGCAAGATCGCATGGAAATCGAGATCGTCTCGGACGGATCGACCGATGGCACGGACGAAATCCTCAAGGAGTTCAAAGACCCGCGCGTCAAGCGCTTCCGATGCCCCGAGCATTCGGGCAAGGCCGCAGCACTGAACATGGGAATCGAGAGCGCCACGGGGGAGATCCTGCTGTTCCTCGATGTTCGTCCCTGGATGGAAAGCAACGCTCTACAACTATTGATAAGCAACTTTGACGATCCCCGGGTTGGATGTGTTGCCGGAGAGCTGGTGCTGCGCGATGACGGCCACGAAGCCAGCGCCAAGGCCGTCGGAGGCCTCTACTGGCGATACGAACAGTGGATTCGTAGTTGCGAGGCCAAGGTCGATTCGCCGCTAGGGGTGTACGGCGGGTTCTATGCAATCCGACGCAAACTGGCGAGCGCGCTGCCGGAAGGAACTATTCTGGACGATATGCTGCAACCTCTCGGTGTGATTCGCCAAGGCTATCGGTCAGTATTGGACCCGCGCGCGCGAGTGTATGACGTCTGGCCCAATAGTTTGCGCGGAGAATTTCACCGTAAGGTCCGAACGCTAGCGGGCAACTTCCAGCTGATACAGCTCGCGCCGTGGTTGCTGTCGCGGCAGAACCGGCTGCGGTTCGAATTGATCTCGCACAAGCTGATGCGTCTGCTCGTGCCACTCTTGCTGGTGACACTGCTGGCGAGCAGCGCATTGTTGGCAGGTCATTCTCGTCTATACGCGGGGGTACTCGCGTCGCAGATTGTCTTTTATGTCCTGGCCGCTCTGGGAAGCGCGCCTAATATTCCGATCCTTACGCGCATAGCCGCTCCGGCGGCTGCCTTCTGCATGTTGAACGCTGCCGTAGTAGTGGGCTTCTACAAGTTCCTTTTCACCCGGGGACCACTCTGGAAAATTTGGACTTCTGGGGCGCCCGCGTCGTTTGCAGCGGACGGGCAAGCAAGCGCGGATTGGAACGCACGAGTGCTGAATGTGCGCTTACAGGATCAACTACGGACTCGAGGTGTACCACGATGAGATCGAAAGTCACCGTAGTCACCTCGGATTTCCCTATCCCGGACGAACCGTACCGCGGACACTCCGAATATCAGATACTGCTGGCACTCTCAAAACTGGCCGACGTAAACGTGCTATGTCCTTTCCCGCGCTACCCCAGCTGGTTCCAACCGGGTTACGATTATCGCGCACCTGATTTGTCCTTTTCTCCCCACGGTGTGGCCACACGATACTTCGAGTATCCAGCTCTACCTGGCGTGACGAGGTGCGTCAACGGTTTGGTTTGTGCCAGATACCTTGAGCCATATTTCCGTGAGTCCATGCCGGACGTGGCTTGCAACTTCTGGCTATATCCTGAAGGCTACGCCACCGTCCGAGTGGCGCGGCGGCTGGGCATCCCAGCCATCGTCGGTTCCATTGGTTCAGACTTGAATCGCATTCCCGACCCGGCCTCCAGATGGTTGACGCGGCTAGCGATGAAGCGGGCAGCATTCGTAGTAACCAAAAGTGAGCACTTGCGCCAGAAAGCGATCCGCATGGGCGTAGACGCCCGCAAGGTCCGGACGGTGCGAAATGGCTGCGACCCGAGCGTGTTCCACTTGGCGGACCGCAGCGCAGCCCGCGCGCAGCTAGCCGTAGACAAAGAGGTCGAGCTTGTATTGTTCGTGGGACGTTTGGATACCAAGAAGGGCATCGGAGAATTGCTCGAGGCCTTCGCTTCGCTTGCAAGTCGGCGTCCTAATTTGCACCTGGCATATGTCGGGGATGGGCCTGGCAGCGAGCAATTGCGAGGAAAAGCCAAGCATCTTGCGTTGGAAGACCGAATCATTTTAATTGGTGCCTGTTCTTCGCAGAAAGTTGCCCAGTGGCTCGCGGCTGCCAACGTGCTCGCGCTGCCCAGCTATAACGAAGGATACCCCAACGTTGTCATCGAAGCCCTCAGCTGCGGACGTCCCGTGATTGCGACGAAGGTCGGCGGAATCCCCGAACTAGTCACAGAAAAGTCCGGGATTTTAATTGCTCCAAGAGATTCGCGAGCACTTGCCAGCGCGATTCAAGAGGCGATGGACCGGCATTGGGATGAACATTCCATCTCGGAGCAATTTCGCAGGGGTTGGGATGAAGCTGCCGAAGAGTTGCTTGGCATCTGTGAGCTGGCTTTGCAGCAAAGCCGAGAGAGACGGCAGCTGCCGGCTAACGCTGCGACCGTGTTGAGCCGGTGATTCAAGCCACACCAAATTAAACGTGCGGCCATGCGATTAATCCACAATTCGCAAATCTGGGGTCCCTCTTACATTAGGCAGCGGCTGCGGCAGATTACGCAGCGGGGCGCGCCTCCGCTTGAGCGCATTTGGGTGGCCATTGCGGATCATTTCGAGCCTAAGTGGCGGCGCGCTGATTTAAGCACCGCGCAGGGGCGTGTCGCTCGATGGCGGACTCGATGGCCGGAGATTGCGAGCCGATCGAAGCCGGATTCCGTTGGCAACGCGCCTCGCTATACCTTCTTTTTTCCAGAAGAAGAATATCATCCGACACTACTGGAACCACTTGCGGAAATGGTTCGCGATGGGATAGCGGATGTGGAGGTCCATCTTCACCATGATGGTGAGGGTCGCCAGAATTTTATCGACCGCATGAGCAGTTTTTGCAGCGTATTGCATGACGAGCACGGTCTGCTGCGCAAGCGCAACGGGAAACTGACGTTCGGATTCATCCACGGCAACTGGGCCCTGGACAATTCGCTGCCGGATGGCCGCTGGTGTGGCCTGAGCGATGAAATCCGCCTGTTGCGAGACCTTGGTTGCTATTCCGATTTCACTATGCCGTCCGGCGATTCTCCAACCCAAGCTCGCTTGGTAAATACGATTTACTATTGCAACGGAGACCCTGATCGTCCGAAATCATATGACCGGGGCGTTGCTGTTACCCCCGGCGGTGCTGTCGAAGGCGACCTGCTCATCATTCCAGGGCCACTGGGGATGCGCTGGAGAGACCGTTGGCTGCCCCGGCTTGAAACCGGCGAACTTCGCTATGGAAACGTAGCGACATCTTATCGCGTCGGGCGGTGGGTGGAGTTAGCGCCGCGCATTGGGGTCGATACCTTCATCAAGTTATATACGCATGGTGCCCAAGAAAGGAACTCCTCGGCTTTATTGCGCGACGTGCTGGCAACGGCATTCAACTTGTTGGTGGAAGAAGCCAACCGGCGCGCGTGCTCAATTCATTTCGTCTCCGCCTGGCAGATGTACTTGGCAATAGACGCAATCCGGCAACGTCGCGATCCCGTGGCCGCGGCGCACACTGGCCAAGTCGAAGGGCCGATTGCCGGCAATCCTCACGCCATTTATGTCGGCAAATCTCGGGGCAGCATATCGGTGTGACAACTTCGCGCTTATCTCTATCGGGCGGAGACAGGTGCTGCCGGCGAGCGAAGATCTCGAACAGGCGCTTGTTGGGCTCCGCAGCGGCTCGGACGCGCTTACCGTGAGAAAACCAGTTCTGTCATTTTCGACGATAAATCCAGCAATGATCCCAATCAGGGAGTCACAGCGTAGTTCAGAGGATTTTGTTCTGGGTGTCGCGCTGGGCCCAGACTCCCATGGCAGCTTCGAACCCTTGCACGCCACATATTCGAATCTCCGAAAGACCGGTCGACGGACAAAACTAGTTATTTTTGGCGTCCAGGATGGGCGACTACTCGCGAGCAACTTGGCAAGAGAGGGGCTAGGTCCGGACCCCCAGTGGGTATCTGATGAATCAAGCACACGTGACCTGCTCGAGGCATGCGATGTACTGGTCTCGCTCCAGGATGGGGTTCCGCTCCTGGTGCTGCGGGCCATCTCTTCGCATATTCCTGTAATCACCACGGCTGTCCGCGTTCCAGAGGCCATTCGGAATCGGCGAACGGTAAAATTCATTCGTCGTGGTGATCAGAACGGGCTCGAAGAAGCATTGCTTGGCCTGTCTGAGCAGCCCAAACGAACGCCGATTCCTGGTTTTGTCTCCGAGGGGAGCATCGCGAAATACTATAGCGATACCTATCTGTGGCGCGAGAATGGTTCGCCCAGCGCGAGCGGCGACGTGCCCAAGGGTCGCGCACTGATTAAGAGAGTGTTGCTCGGCGCCCTTCCCAGCGGACGATTGCTTCGCCATGGGAGTCGAGACCGGACGCAGATTGCCTTAACAGTCGATGACGGGCCGGATCCAGTCTTTACCCCGCGGATACTGGACATTTTCCGGGATCACGCGGTGAAGGCCACGTTTTTTGTAGTGGGGGGAGCCGCAGAGCAGTATCCAGAAATCGTGCTGCGGATGAAAAGAGAGGGGCACGACGTCGGTAGCCACTCTTATAGCCATCCCTACTTCCATAGGCTCTCCTGGTCCGGCGCCATTCGAGAGATAGGGATGACCCGATGGGTGCTGAAACGCATCTTGGGAGAGGAATGCAAGCTCTTTCGTCCTCCCCACGGCAAACTGTCATTGCGCAGTCTCGTCCCGGCTTGGGCGGCTGGCCAACAGGTGGTGATCTGGAACGTCGATCTAAAGGACTACCGTGCCGGTTCGGGAGAAGTGGAAGCACAGTTGGATCGAACCGTTTTCGCCTCTGGAGACATCATTCTCTACCACGGCACCAGCGAGCCGGCGTTAAAGGCTCTGCCGCGCGTAATCGAAGCGGCGTTAAATAAGGGTCGAGAGGCCGTCACTATTTCTCATCTCGTTCCGAAGTAGGCTTCTGGTGCGTCTAAATTTCTAAAATCTTTCGATGGTGCTTTCTGGCAATGCCATTTCATGACCAGCGCACGTCTTATCAGGTTCACTCGAGGATCATGACTTATAACACTGCGCCAGTCATGCCGAGCGTTATCAAGATATCTTTCTAGGAGCGCGTATGCATTGGCGATTGAAAGGACTAGCGCAAAAGGGCCTGAGCATTATCCCCGGCGGGGGATATCTCAACGACGGTTTGCAGATCAAATGTGGAGGCCTCCGTCACTTTGAACAGAATATTGCAGACAAACTCGAAGACTGGCGGCTTTCGATGCGCTACCTCCAGCAGGTCGGCTTCGCATGGGATGGCGCGAACCTCATCGAAATCGGGACGGGCTGGTGCCCCACGCTGCCCATTTGTTTCAGTCTCGTGGGCGCCAGACGCGTACTGACGTATGACATTTCGCGGCATATGAATACCGGGTTGACCTTCCGTATGATTGCGGCTTTGGAACCGCATCTGGATTCGATAGCCGAAGCTGGCGGTGTGTGTCCGGAAGACATTCGAGCCAGACACCACGAATTACTGCAAGCGAAGGACCTGAATGCACTACTGGAAAGGGCTCGAGTGGAATACTGCGCTCCGGCGGACACCCGAGCAACGGGATCGCCACCTGGCAGTGCGGACCTGGTTTACTCAAACAGTGTTCTAGAACATGTGCCAAAACAGATCATTCGATCTCTTATGGACGAGATCATGAGGATGCTTCGACCCGGCGGCCTGACCCTCCATAATGTGGGCTGCAATGATCACTATGCTTTTGTCGATCGTAGAATCTCTTTTGTAAACTATTTACGGTATAGCGAGGCACGATGGAGCAGGTGGAACAATCGTTTGCAGTATCAGAATCGGTTGCGCGCTCCTGAGTTTTTGGAACTGGCCGCTGAGGCAGGATTAGAAGTGATCTACAAGCAAGTCGCGGTCAGACCAGGAACACGCGAGGCATTAACGACATTCGAAGTAGCCCAGGAATTCCAACGATTCTCCGCGGAGCAGATGGCTATTACTACGGTAGACTTCGTCGCAAAGAAGCCAGATGGACCCTTCAGATCTGTCGAAGCAACTATCAACGCAGCGAGTCGGCAATAAAATGAAACGCGAGATATTGGCTGGAACCTCGCGCATGTACAACCGATGAAATCGGCTCCTTATGGCCCACAGACCATCCGTTCGAGTGGTGTGGTGTCCCTACAGATGCCGCTGCGAACCACAAATGCGTCTCGGGTCCCAAGGCTTGTTGCAGGATCTCCGCTTCTCTTTAGATTGGCCAAGACCATGACCCGCTGGCGGATCCGCGGCGGCAACCGGTTGGTGGGAATCTTCGGGCAATTGGGAATGCTCAATGTGGTCGCGCAATACCAGTTGGGCCGCGGCGTGAGCTTCAATGTGCCGCTGTTCCGTGCTGACACCTGCTGGGACAAGCGAGACATTGAAGGGTATGAGAGGCCACTGATTCATTCGTTTTGCCATTTGCTTGAACCGCTGTTTGATGTCGTCTTGTTCGACTGTGGAGCAGACATTGGGACGTTCTCAGCGCTCGTCTGTTCGAAAACCTCCCGCATCACGCAAGTGATTGCCTTCGAGCCCAACCCCGACGTTGCAGGCTTCCTGAAACGAAATTTGTCCCAACTACTGATCCCATCGAAAGCCATCATTAAGGCAGTCAGTTGTTTCAAAGGCGCGGGCCGGCTGGAGGCTCCAACTTATGACAACTCAGATCACGCTCGTTTTCTCGTTCCTGGCGATGGCCCGCTGGAAGTTGTCACCATCGATAGTCTTGGTTCGCGAGGGGGCGACGTAGCCATAAAGCTCGACGTAGAGGGCGGTGAACTAGAGGTGCTCAAAGGTGCTCGAGAGACTATCGCGTCGGCTCGAAAATGCGTGATAACCGTAGAAGCTAGCCCTCAAGTTGCCAACCGCACCAAGCGCGACCCGGTGGAATGTTTAAGATTCCTTCAGTCCTTGCGGCCATTTAACTTTGTCATTGCCGAGACCAAAGAATCTCCATTGACGTCCTCCCCGATCATCAAGGATGGACAGGAGGGCACGCGAAATGTTGTCTGCTGGACCCAGTAAGCCAGTTGCTCGATGCTCAGAAGAGTGCTGAAACCGAACAGTCGTTTTAGATCTGATCTGGCCTCCGAGTACGGTTGGTTGTCCTAGGTTCGCGCCACTCCGAACCGATCATGCTCGCGTCTTAAAAGTTCGCAGGTAATTTGATACCTCTATCCAATCCGGAAGTTAGTCCGACGACGTCAGCCTTTCCAGCCCCAACGCTGGCCCCCGGCAATGCCAAGCTCATCGGGCGCAATTTTATCTTCATGGGCCTGGAAGTGGTGATTACGTTCGTTTGCGCATTGCTGACGACAGTCGTCATTGCGCGAGTCATCGGACCGACGCGGCTCGGGTACTTCAATTTGATATTTTGGCTGACTTCCATCACGTGCTCGGTCGGCTCGCTGGGCATACCGCTCACGACTTTCAAGTACATGGGCGAGTTCCTCGGCGGCGGCCAAAAACAACTTGCGCGCGCCGTATTCTTCCACAACTTTTGGGCCCAAACGGTGATTGCCTGCGCGCTAACGGTCATCGGCATGATCACCGTTTTCACTCTCGTTGACCCCGCGTATCGCGTCTGTTCCATTTTGCTGGTGCTGAGCATGGTGCCCAACATGATGACGTTCGTGCCTTCGCAGGCGAACTCCGCTGCCGAGGATGCTGCCCTCAATACGCGTGGCGCTTTCGTTGGAGCGATCGTCTATGTGGTCGCCGTGGCGGTAAGTCTCCTCCTCGGATGGAACCTGGTTGGCATCGCCGCAGGCGTTTTGCTCTATCGCACAGCGGAGTTGGCTGTAAAGATCGTTCCGGTGCTTGCGTCCATGAAATCCGTACCTCGGGTTCCAGTGCCGAGAGAAATTCGCAGGCGAATGTTTTCCTTCTCCGGTCTGAGCACCGGACTGATGATTTTGCAGATCGTGATTTGGGACCGGTCCGACATCATTTTCCTGAAATTACTGCAGCCCGATATTCGTCAACTGGCTTTTTTCTCGGTTTGCTTTAGTGTCGCGGATCGGCTTATGCGAATCCCCCAGACATTTGCCAACGCGCTTTCGGCCACGCAGATGGCCGAGTACGGACGCGACAAAGCTCGCCTCTTCAGAATGACCTCGACGGCATCCACTTATGTGCTTTTGGGTGCGCTTCCGATTTTGATTGGCGTCGCCTGCATCGGCGGTCCCTTTGTGCGAGTCATGTACGGGACGCAATATCTCCCGGCGATACCGGTTTTCATTGTCGTGGCACTCCTCGGTATTCCAAAGGCGATACTGACTCCCGCCCAGACTCTCCTGTATTCCGCTGAAGACCTGGGGTTCATCCTGAAGTGGGGCTGTGTCGCAGCGGCCGTAAACATTTTGCTTGATCTCGCGCTGATTCCAAGTCATGGCGCACTCGGCGCAGCGTGGGCCAATGGCGTCGCCCAATCGTTCGCCGCACTAACTATCTGGGGTCGCGTGCTGGCTCGCTATCCCGTTCAAATTGATAAGCCTGTCCTGCTAAGACTTGCTGCCGCAACTCTTGCAATGGCCATCGTCGTCCTTGGCATTGTGGCGATGCCGCTAACCGCTCTCTTGAAGTTGGGTATCGCCGTACCGGCAGGTGCGATCGTCTTCCTGGTAACAAGCCGGATGTTTGCGGTGCTGCATAAGGATGATCGCCGGCGCTTGCTGCAGCTTTCTGCTTTGCTGCCAGCACCAGTCGGTTCTTCATTCAACCGCTTGGTTGATTTTCTGGTTCCACAGCCGGTGGTTGTGGAAGTCGCAAGATGAACTCAATGGGGATTCATTCCAATGAGTAGCATAAGGAAAGTAGCAAGCTCCACGCCCATCGCTGGCGCCGAAGCTGTGCCAGCCGCTCCCTTGAAGATCGCCCATGTGGCTGACAGCATGGAAATGGGCGGGGCAGAAAAGCTAACCGCCACCCTGTGTCGGTTGCAACGCGACCGGGGACATACCGCGTCAGTCCATTGTCTTTATGGGGTCGGTGTGCTTGGCGAAGAGCTGCGGGCCGAGGGGTTTGAGGTAATTCTCCATCATCCTTCCGCGTTTTTCCCCTTGATCCGTGGTTTGTACAGATCGTTTAGGCGCTCCCGCCCCGACGTCGTACACTGCCATAATGCTACAGCCGCAATCATCGCCGCTTTTCCAGCCCGCCTCGCGGGAGTGCGGACCGTCATAGTAACCCGGCATGGCTTGGTTAAGCCCCCTTACCAGATTCGTCGTGAGTTGAAATTTGCGCTCGCTTCGCGCTGGTGTGATTGGATCGTCGGAGTCTGCGAGGGTACGCGGACCAATTTGCTGGCGGCTCCATTCGCCGCCCGTGCCAGAATCATTCACATCTATAACGGCGCCTCGCCCGCCGATATGGGGGCTGTCCCGCGGCCAAAAAAGGGCTTTACTCTACTGTACGTTGGCCGTTTGGCGCCGCTCAAAGACCATGCCACCCTGTTGCAAGCTTTGGCACTCACACGCTGCCATCATCCTGACGTGCAACTGTGGATAGTTGGCGATGGGCCGCTTCAGCTCCATCTCCGAAAGCTCACCGATGAACTTGGACTGAACCACTCCGTGACTTTTTTCGGTGAACAAGGTGATGTCTCGCCATTCTTGCTGGCGGCTGATTTATTTGTCAGCTCCTCGGTAACCGAGGGACTGCCCGTATCCCTGTTGGAAGCCATGTCGGTTGGGTTGCCTGCGCTGGTCACCGACGTCGGAGGCATGGGCGAAATCGCTCGCTTGTCGGGCGGAGTTACAATCGTGCCATCGTCCGATCCTCAGGGCATGGCGGCCGCGCTGTCCGACGCGATTGTCCGGAGGCAAGAACTCCCCAAGATGGGGCAGCTGGCCAGCTGCTGTTACGACCAATATTTTCGACCAGAACGTATGCTCGACGATTACATGAACCTTTACAATCGTTGCGTCTCTCCCAACCCAGCGCTGCACTCTCCATAGAATTCCGTACCCGCTCGACCGGTCGTAAGAGAATCTGTCGCATAGCTGGCACCCGGCTGATCATGGAGCGTTTCGCTTGAGCACGCCGCAGTCGCCGCTGGCATTTCGGTTTTATTCCAGGGGTTCCTACTTTGCAATTCATCTACCACCATCGCACCATGGGCCGCAGCTCGCAAGCCATGCACATTCGTAGCTTGGTGGAAGCATTGCAGGCCGCAGGTCACGGAGTGACGATGGTATCCCCACCAGGCGTAGATCCATTCAAGTCCGCCGGAATGATGCCATTCTTGCGCAAAGCGGATCGTGCGCGAGGCCTCGAACGAGTTTGGAAATACATAAGCTGCAACTGTCCGCAGTTCCTGTTTGAAATATTCGAGCTTCTCTACAACTTGTTTCTCCCGTTTCGGTTATTGCCAGTATTGTGGCGGCAACCGGACGCCGTCCTGTATGAGAGACACGCCTACTTCCTGTTCATGGGTGTTCTTTTGGGGAAATGGTTAAAGAGGCCAGTCTTGCTCGAAGTAAATGAACTCGCGGGATTCACGCGGGCCCGCGGCTTGATCATGGAGCGTCTCGCGCGAAGGATTGACGCATGGATGTTCGCACGTGCCAACCACATTCTGTGCGTGTCCCGTGTTCTCGCAGACGAAGTTCGGCAGCGCGGCGCCAGCAGTGAGCGGGTACACGTCTTGCCCAATGCAATTGATCCACATCGATTCCGGACCCCGAAACCCGGACGGTCGCATCGCCGACGCCTGGGTCTTGATGGTTCCATGGTCATCGGTCATGTGGGATTGTTTTATTTCTGGGATCGTCTGGACGTATTGATCGAGGTCGCGAAAAGCATCCGAGAACTGCATCCAGGAATAAAAGTATTGCTCGTGGGCGATGGCCCTGAGATGCAGAACTTGAAATACACCGCATTTCGACTAGGGATGGAAAGCGCAGTCATTTTCTCCGGACCAGTTCCTCGCGATGACGTGCCTGCTTACATCGACGCGATGGACATTTGCGTGCTCCCGGATTCCAACGCGTTTGGCTCTCCGATTGCCCTGTTCGAGTTCATGGCCATGGGCAAGCCCTGCGTAGTCCCTGACCTCGGCCCCATGCGCGATGTGATCGATGACAATTTGACGGGCATCATGTTTCCTCACGCGGATTACACCGCGCTTAAAAAAGCGCTGCTGCGTTTCGTGGAAAATTCAGCCTTGCGGATCGAAGTCGGCACTCGGGCAAGAGACACTGTGTTCGAGCGCCATACCTGGGCCGCCAATGCACGATTCTTGGTTCAGTTGGCCTCCGGTGAAAATTCAGTCAAGAGATTCGCTCGCATGGAACAACTCGATTGCGACACACACTAAAATTGGAAAGGGAACCTGCGTGCCTCCAGATACATATCTCCGAGTCGGGTTGGTTGGAGCCGGGTACATCAGTGAATTTCACGCTCGCGCGATTCGGCGAGTACCGAACGCGCGAATCGTTGGAATCGCCGACGTTGTAAACTCCCGCGCCATGGCTCTGGCAGCTCGGTTCAGCATCGCGAAAGTCTTCCCCACCTTGGAAGCTCTGATCGCCGAGGGAGTCGATGTGATCCACATACTGACGCCCCCCGCCACCCACGCCAAATTGGCGATGGCAGCACTCAAGAACGGCTGCCACGTGCTGGTGGAAAAACCGCTCGCAACCAATGCGGAAGAAGTCGACCGCATTTCCGCCGCCGCCGCAGCTGCGCAAAAATCCGTTTGCGTCAACCATTCCATGCTGTTCGACCGTTTCGTGTCGAAAGCGTTGAAGGTGGTCCGTTCGGGCGCCATCGGAGTCCCGCTTAGTTTTGATTACTTCCGCAGCAGCGAATATCCTCCTTACCGCGGAGGCCCGCTGCCGATCCATTATCAGGATGGCGGTTATCCTTTCCTCGATCAGGGCGTGCACGCGCTATATCTCGCCGAATCTTTCTTGGGCGCCATTCGAGACGCAAAAGCTTTCTATGGCACACACGGAGGCGACGCGAACCTCCTGTACGACGAATGGCGTGTGGCGGCGCAATGCCAACGAGGCACCGCGAACATCCAGATTTCATGGAATGTACGCCCTCTGCAGAACTGGTTTGTCGTCCAAGGCACGAAAGGCGTGCTCCGGGCGAACCTGTTCGCGATGTGGGTGATTCACACGCCGCAACTTCCGCTCCCAAAAGCGCCAGCCCGTGCGTTCGAGGCGTTGCGCGAGGGCCTCGGCATCTGTCGGCAAGTTCCAGTGAACATCGCTCAATTCGCCGCCGGGAGAATTGTCCAGTACGACGGCCTGCATTCCTTGGTGGCGGCGTTCTATCGCGCGTTGCAATCGGGCGCGCCGATGCCGGTACCGGTCGAGGAGGCACGCTCTACTGTCTATTGGACGAAATGGGTGGCTCAGCAGGCGGATGAAGAGAAAATCAAATTTCAATCCCAATTTCGAACCGTGGGAACCGCTAAGATTTTAGTCACCGGCGCAAATGGCCTAATCGGGCGAGCTCTGGTGCGACGGCTGCTGCGAGAAGGAAACCGTGTTCGCATCTTCGTCCGAAGGCCGCCAGAGCCCGAGTTTATGAAAGATTCGAACGTCGAGGTTTTCCTCGGTGATCTAGGAGATCCCACCGCCGTGGACCTGGCCGTCGCGGGTACGGAAATTGTCTACCACCTGGGAGCGGCCATGAAGGGTAGCGCGCACGACCATGAACGAGCCACGGTCTGCGGAACACAGAATATTGTGGATAGTGTGCTTCGGCGCGATGGCCAGCGCCTTGTGTATATCAGTTCCCTTAGTTGTCTCGACGCAGCGTCTTCGCGGCGCGGAACTGTGGTCAGGGAGGATTGGCCAGTTGAACCATCTCCAACAAAGCGGGGGGCCTATACCCAAGCGAAGACGGCAGCGGAAAAAATAGTGCGCGATGCGGTTCGAGATCGGCATCTCCGGGCTGTGCTGCTTCGCCCCGGAAGGGTATTCGGTCCAGGGATGAGTTTGCTAACGCCTGAAGTCGCCCGTCGTGTGGGAAGCGTTTTTGTAGTCCTGGGCGATGGCACGCGCGAACTTTCTTTGGTTTATGTCGAAGATGTGATCGACGCTATCATCCTGGCCGCCGAAACAAGCAAATTCGATGGTCGCGTCTTCCACATTGTAGATCGCACCCAGATCACACAGAATCAGGTTGTCCGTAACTACATTGCGAAGAATGCAAAAACGGCGAAGGTCATCCACGTGCCGGTGGCCATCGTATATAGTCTGGCGCTCGGTTTCGAGGTTTTGTCCAGGGTTCTAAACCGCCCGGCTCCGCTTTCCATTTACCGCGTCAAATCGGCGCTCGCTCGCATGCAGTTTGATTCGACCCGGGCAGAGAATGAGCTTGGCTGGCAACCGCGCATAGGGGTCGCCTGCGGCCTCGAGGAAACCATGGCGGCCGAGCGCGCCAGCTCCAGCAGCAATGTTCTTGGACATGTACCGGAAAGCTGCACAGCAAAGTGAGATCCAAATCAGGAATACCGACTTAGGAGGCGATGAATGTCATTCACTGTCGGGCTACCCTATCCAATCTGTCTGTTCGCCACCAGAATTGCGCGCAAACTTGGTCGAAAGAATTCACCCGCATCCCATTTTGACCAACAAACATATTTCGAGGAACAGTTCCGGTCTACGGAACGTCTAATTAACAGATTTGCTGGGTCCATCGAGATAAAGAATAAGGTCATTCTCGACGTTGGGTCCGGCTTGGGGGGGCGCGCCCCTTGGTTTATCGAGCGTGGCGCCAAAGCCGTCTATTGTATTGACATAAACCGGCAAGAACTGGAAGTTGGCCAGCAGATTGTGAACAGGCTTTTCCCCCCAGCTCTGGCCGCGCGGGTATTGTTCACTCATCCCAAAGACCTTAAAGAAGAGTCCTTCGGAGATGTTGCATTTCTAATCGACTGCTTTGAACATCTCACAGAACCTTTGGCGGTCTTACACGATCTGCATCGATGGCTGCGGCCCGGTGGACTGTTATGGGTCGGATCCATCGGTTGGTACAACTATATGGCCTCACATTGTGCTGCCTACATTCCGATACCGTGGGCGCAAGTGCTGTTTTCTGAGGACGCCATCCTGAAAACCATTCGCACCGTCGTTCGGGACCCTGGCTACAAGCCTTGTGTTTGGGATCAATTGGATGGGATCGATCGCTGGGATAACGTACACACATTGCGAAACCGGCCCGGTGAGCCCTTGAATATGCTTAGTTTGCGTCGCGTAAAGAAGGTTTTCGAAGGGTCAGAATTTGGGTTCGTGAAGTTCGAAACCCATGGGTTTGGCGGCACGCGCAGCAAATTGCTGCATCGGCTCAGGTTTCTGTCAAAACTACCAGGACTGGATGAGCTTATGCACAGCTACTATACAGCTCAAGGTGTCAACATATCCGCGGCGTCTGCTCTTGAATCCCGCAGGTCGGGATAACCGGAGCGATCGCGTCGTTGTTTCCGTCTTCTAGCTGATCTCGCTCTCCCGTGGGTTCCGAATGACCTCCCGGTGCTCTATCAAGTCCAATTGGGATGCAATCTGTCTCGCATTCGACGTACTTGGGCAACAAATACGCCGAGCACATGAAGATGGGGATTAACGGCAATAGGTCACACGCTCTTGCCGAGCGGAAAGCGGGATGGCCGGCTACCCTGGATATTTACTGCCACGCCGGCCCACCGTCGGTGATGGTCATCAGTTGGGCATTGGCGCGCAGGTTTGTCGTCACGCCATTGATGGTGACGGAGCCACCCGCCGAACTCATTCCCTTGTTGAGCGTCGCCGTGTGATTGCCGTCTATCGAGATGGTCCAGGAGGTGCCGTTATCTTGCACCGTAGGCGTCTTCGCGGTGCCGCCTGCGTTGAGGCCCTGGATCGCTACCAGGAAGTAGCTTTGCGCACCGATGGCGGCGTTGTCATTGACTTCCAGCCGATATTGACACTCATTCGAAGCGCACGTCGCGCCGTTGGAAGCTTCATTCACAACCACTAGCGTGGGTGTTGCTGGCAAAAGAACAGAGTAGCTAGCCTGCTGAGTTCCATCCGTGCACTTATAGTGCGAAGCGTCAGACGAAGTAGGGCTGTTCTCGCAGTGGCTTACAAATGTCTTGCTGCGGCTTGCCGTGTCGGCCTGCAAACGGTCCAGGATGAGTAGAACCTCGATGTCTCTGAAGAAGACAAACTCACGTTCCACATGCTGCGCGTACGTATTCTCGCGTTCCGGATGGCTGCCGGAGCAGACATTGTTGGAATACGTTCCGCTGATATCGGTATCGATGTAGGCATAGCTGGTTTGGCTTTCCATGCGCCGCACGACTGCATTGCTGTCCGTGCAGCCGGCATTTACTCCGGCTACTCCACCGATGAACGGAACATTGTGCGCATAGCCCCAGGCTCCGTCCACCGCGGCGGATGAGTTGTAACCAGCCACCGTCGTAATGTAGCTCGGAGTTTCACGGATCAGGTATGAGCCACCGCGGAACCACTGGAAGTTTCCTGTATCAAAGTGCGTGTGGCCAACGCCTTGCGTCTGGCCCATTTGCAGAAATAGTGAGCTGGCGTTGGTGTTCCAATTGTTGCGCCAATAGGCAAACTGCGGACCGGAAGCATAATAGTCGAGCGGCAGAGTCGCGAGCGCCTGCGCACTGCCACCCGGATCGGTCGCCATCCACATCGGGGCGATTGTAGGATTCACTGTGTTGATCCACTGCCGGGCCAACTTGCCAATCGCCGTGTTTGGGAATTCCTGCGCGGCGGCCATCATGAAGTCGCCATAATAACGCGACTGCATCCCGCCGCCGCCGTATAGGCCGGCGCCGGCAACCCAGTCTTCGTCGTCGCTCCAGGTCCAGCCATCATAGAGGCCGCGCGACACCGTGGGTGTGGGTAAAGTATTGTAAATCGTCTGCAACACGCCCGACTTGAAGGCCGTAGTTTCCTGCCATAGGTCGCGCCCCAGCAGCGCGGAACTTGCTAGCGGCACTGCATGATAGGACAGCAAATAGCGGCCGTATTGTGAGCCTTCCTGGGACGGCATTCCATAGCCTCTCCCGCCAAGTGGCGGTGCGCCGCTCGGGGAAGCGAAATTTGTCGTCGCTGCCCAGCGGTTGTTCAAGGCATAGTTAGCAAAATTTGTGGCTTGGGGGTTATCTCCGTATGTTGCCACTCCCACACTGAAGTCTGTGCGAAAGGCTCCGGCAAAGTAGTTGCTGGCGGGCATTCCCGTGTTACCCCAAGAATTTGTTGTATCGAGAGTATTCTGCCAGAGGTTCCAGTTCGTGATGATGGTAGTGCGCTGCGCGGGCGTCATCTGGGCATACAGCCAGTCGTAGGTGAGCATCACAGCTTCACCATACACGCGCTGGGCATCGCAAGCGACACCCTGATAGCAGGCCGATGCACTCAAGTTTAGAGCCCAATTTATCTGAGCATTGCACGCCGCTTGGTTGTTGGTCATCTCGCATGCAAACAACGTGTCGTAGGGGTCAAAAGGATTTACGTTGGTAGCAGCCGGTGTGTAGCTATTTGCTGCCCACCACTGCTGCGCCTTCGCCAGCTTCGCTGCGTTCCAGAACAACCTTGGGTGGCCAGTGGGAATAGTGAGTCCGTCAACTGTGTTTGTAGAACTCGAGCTCAGAATAGACAAGGATGCTGAACCCGTCTTGGACGGATCTGCTGAACTGGTTGCTGTGACGGTAACCGTGGATGGTGAGGGAACCGCAGAAGGTGCTGTGTACAGTCCTGTTAGGTCGACTGTTCCGCAAGCCGGAGCGTTACATCCGGCTCCTTGCACACCCCAGGTCACAGCTGTATTCGAGTTTCCCACTACAGACGCATTTAATTGCTCGGTCGCCCCGGTCACAATCGAGGTGCTG
>Ga0210398_10000807_pt1 | contig 34454 bp, 30 predicted proteins | sample IncBWC4OmetaG_FD_161047 | JGI IMG/M metagenome (GOLD analysis project Ga0210398, IMG submission 161047) | Forest soil microbial communities from Barre Woods Harvard Forest LTER site, Petersham, Massachusetts, United States - Inc-BW-C-4-O | ecosystem: Environmental > Terrestrial > Soil >... | reverse complement strand
CTTCCCGATATCGTCTTTCTTCTTTCGCAGTAACCACTCTTCGAAGTTGCGGTCTACCTCAACCGTGCTGCCCAGCGCAACTCATCGCGCGGGATCTTCTTGAAGTCAGAAGTACGTTCGCAATGCCGCACCAGTTGAGTTGGCCCAAGGGCTGATTGCTCGGAATGTGTTTCGATGAGACGCACCAGTCTGAGACTCAACCTATGCTCTGCTCCTTTGACCTCCACTTGCAGGCGGGCGCAACCAAAGTTGTCTACGTTCCTTTTCACAATGGCGTCGAACGAGGAGCGCAGAGATAAATCTGCGACCGGTTCGTAACCCGAAAAGCTTTCCTTCCGGCAAACCGCATGACACTTCGGATTGGCTCATCGCGAGACCATAATTTCGCGAAAACCTCGAGCACTCAATTCATCCCGTCTTCTGTTTGATATGTATATCGTTACACGATATAATGTCATGGGACATTCGAAATATTCCTGCAATCGACGAGCACAATATGCTCGGCAAAAGCAGTGTTGTACGACCTAAACACCATGGAACAAATACTCACATCGGATGATTATCAGGTACTTGCTGAACTGCGCCATCAGATTCGTCTCTTCGTGCACTTCAGCGAGCAGGCAGCCCGCTCCGCGGGTCTCCATCCACGTCGGCGCATGTTGGCGCTGAGAGGGCTGCCGTCACATATTCACCCAAGCATCACGGAACTGACGAAGCGGCTTCAAGTCCGGCATCACAGCCCCGTGGAACTGGTGAATCGCCTTGTCCAAGCTGGATATGTGCGCCGCAGGCGAGGAGGCCAGGACCGGCGCGAAGTGCTGCTCTTACTCCCTCCAAAAGGGCGGGTATTGCGGGCGCTTTCGTTGCATCATCGCACAGCACTTCGCAACGCAGGTCCCGTTCTGATTGACGGGCTGCGGTGGTGATACGGGGAACAGGGAGTTCGGATCCAGTCGACGATGAGACTTGGAGGAACAAGAACCGGAGAACAGAATAAGCATGCGAGACGATAAAGGCGGGAAGGAAGTCACCACAGACTTGAGCGACAGCCACGACCCCAAGGATGCGATGTCCGGAGAACGGCTCGCAGTCACTCCGACGGGCGAGTTGGTCATTACTCCTCCCGCGCAGTTTCGGATGCTGCTGGTTTCGTTTCTAGCTGCCGGCATTGGGCTCGTCGCCGGCTGCATTGCCTTTCTCCTCTATAACCTTATAGGGCTCTTCACGAACATCTTCTTTTTTCACCGTTTCTCCACCAATTTCATCAGCCCACGCCTCAACCACCTGGGACCCTGGGTAATCGTCACGCCGGTAATCGGCGGCATCATTGTTGGGTTCATGGCAAAGTACGGCTCAGCAAAGATCAAAGGACATGGGATTCCGGAAGCCATGGAGGCGGTGCTCGCCAACCGCAGCCGTATCGAGCCCAAGGTTGCCATTCTGAAGCCGATCTCTGCGGCGATCGCAATTGGTACGGGCGGTCCGTTTGGCGCCGAAGGCCCGATTATACAAACCGGCGGTGCAGTGGGATCGCTCGTGGGGCAGGTTCTTCACACTACGGCGTCAGAGCGTAAGGTGCTGCTGGCTTGCGGCGCGGCGGCGGGAATGTCCGCTACGTTCAATACGCCCATTGCGGGAGTCATTCTCGCGATCGAACTTCTTCTCTTTGAATTCAAATCGCGTTCGTTTATTCCCCTGGTGGTTGCCAGCACCTTAGCGACCGCCGTCCATGTTCGACTGCTGGGCAGTGGGCCAATGTTTTCTGTTGTACCCGTCGACTTCGGAATTCCAAGGGCGCTGCCGTTCTACTTACTGCTGGGAGTCATCTGCGGACTGGCCGCGGTCGGGTTCAGTAAACTGCTGTACTGGGTGGAGGATCAGTTCGACAAGCTGCCCATCGACGAACTCTGGTGGCCGGCGATAGGGGCTCTGGGACTGGGCGTTATTGGATATTTTGTGCCTCGCGTCCTGGGTGTGGGGTACGACACGATCGGTGACATTCTAAACGCAAATCTCGCGCTGAAGTTGCTGCTGGTCATCATGGTAGCGAAGGCCGTGGCTCTAGTTGTCTCGCTGGGATCGGGGACGTCGGGAGGCTTACTGGCGCCGATGTTCATGTCGAGCGCAGCACTGGGTGGCGCTTACGCAATGGTGATCGATCGCGTGTATCCAGGCGCGCAGCTCGCTGCAGGCGCTTTTGCACTGGTGGCTATGGGGGCTGTGTTTGGGGCGGCATCCCGGGCCACGTTTACGTTCATCATTTTTGCATTCGAAATTACGCGCGATTACAACTCGGTGCTGCCGCTGATGCTGGTTAGCGTAATTGCGGATGGGATGGCGATGTGGCTCATGCCGAAGTCGTCGATTATGACAGAGAAGTTGGCGCGGCGCGGTATGCACATCCACATGGAGTACGAAACCGATGTGCTCCAGCAGGTATCGGTGGCAGAGATGATGGACCGTGAACTACCTGCGATTTCCAGCGACATGTCGGTGGGGGAACTAGCGGAGAGAATCGCGCGCCGCGACCCTGCGGTGAGCAAACACGAGGGACTGTTAATCCTCGACGCGAACCGGGACCTCCAAGGGGTCATTACGCGAAGCGACATCCTGCGAGCATTTGAAAAGGACAGCGAAGGCAAGATGAGTGTACTGGATGCGGGGTCGTGCGATCTTGTGGTGACCTACCCCGATGAATTGCTGCATGATGCTGCAGCAAAGATGCTTAGGCGCAATGTGGGTCGCTTGCCGGTCGTCGAACGCACGCGCTCGCAGCGAGTAGTGGGTTACCTGGGGCGCCAGGAAATTATGGCGGCTCGTCTGCGGCGACTGGATGACGAGCACGTGCGAGAGCCGGGTTGGGCGAGTCGTTTTTCCAGACGGCGTTCAGTGCCGTGATCGCAGGTTTAGTTCCCTCCGTCTTTCCAGAACTCAGAACTCCGTGCAGCTCTGCACCAAGGGGGTTAGGCTCTGGGGCAAGAAGCGGATTAGATGGACTCTGCCCCGTGGACATTCGTCACATGCGTCGGCGCACAACTCTGTCAGGCTTGTCTTCATAGGAATGTGCCATCAGCAGGCGCAAGAAAAGTTGAATGCAGAGCCCCGAGTCAAGCGCGGATGATTCTTCCCTGGTCGTAGGGCAAGCCATCGAATATTTGAAGTCTCTGATGGTGCTTTTTTAGCCGGAGCCGATAATCCCTGTACAAATTGGAGCCCAGGCGCACCACCTTTCCGATCCCACCGGTCTGTTGTCGGACTGTCACCGGCGCATCGAAATGTTTTTCGGAACTCTTGCGGGAGTTGCGTCGCTCATCGATCGCCCGTTGACCGAAGGGACCCGCGTCGCACTTGAATCCGCGCTGCGCTACTTCCGAGAGGCTGCGCCCAAGCACACAGCCGATGAAGAACAGTCTCTGTTTCCGCGCCTGCGTCAGATGCATCTTCCCGACGTAGAAGCCGCGATTGAGAGGCTTGAGCTTCTCGAACAGGACCATCGGTTGGCCGGATCTTTGCATGCAGAAGTGGAGAATTTAGGACAGTGGTAGCTCGAAGCAGGAAGGTTTGGAATCCAGTGGGGTCGAACCGTTCCGAAAAGCAACTGCCAGTCTCATTTCCATATACAAGCAGCACATCAGCATCGACGACGACTTGGTATTTCCTCTGGCCACGCGATTGTTGTCCTCCGCTGATAAGGCAGCCATCGCAGACGAAATGGCCCCCCGGACGAACCGACCAGCGGCAAATCCTGTTCGCCGAGAGGGACAATTAGAAATGGAAATGGGACCACCCGTCTTTCCTGTGGATCAATTCTTGTGGGGCAGAAACTCGGCGCTTCGCGTAGCGGTCTCCTTCACCAGAAAGCCCATCTTCGGGTGCGATGGCTCCAGATCGGGACTGATGCCGTACTCGCGCAGGGTCTCCGACGTGACCGGCCCGATCGACCCGACCAGCGTGCGGCGCAGTGCGCTTGCGGCTGCCTGATGCTGCCCCAGTTCATCCGCGAACCGGAACAGGTGATGCACTTGGACCGAAGACGTAAACAACACAACATCGAACTTTCCGAGAGCGAGATCGCGAATTGCCTCGCGCAGCGGTTCCGTATCCTCGGGCGGAGCCCACTTGTAGACGGGCACGGGAAACGTCTGCGCTCCCCGCTCCGCGAGTCCCGCATACAGTTCGCGGCTCGGTACTCCATGTTCCTGCACAGCCACGTGGGTGCCCTTCAGAGGGATGGTTTGCGCATTCTGGTCAAGAGCGCGCAGAATCTCGCGCCAAGTGTTAGGTTCTGGAACCGACAACGTGACCTTCACGCCGAACTCTCGCAAGACCGCTACCGGCTTGGGTCCTCGCGCTACCACTGCCAGCTTATTGAGAGCCGCGACCAGACGCTCCCGCGGACACGACGGCTCGATTGCCTGCGCCAGAGCGCGCGTGCCCACTCCCGTCATAAAAATCACGACTTGGAATTCGCCTTGGACCAAGCCCTTGGCGAACGCAGATTCCTCAGCATTCGGTCCCGACGGAACTTCGCGCGTCGAAGCCACCACGGTGGCCTGCCCGCCATGGTTCGCGATCAGCAAACCCATTTCACGCGACCGCCGGCTCTCAAGCGAGAGCACGCGCAGATTCCCGAACCCTTCACCGGTCATGGATGATTTCCCCTGCTACGACGGCGTGCGGCTAGTGTAGAACACGAGGGTACGAAGCGGGAAGTGAGGATTCGGGCCGATGCTCCCGCTGATGCCTGGCCGTGACGAACTTTATGATCTCTGAAGGCGCTGCCTGGGGCGAGCTGTGTGCGGCTTCGAGCATCTCAGCGACTCACTGCTTCGGAACAACCTAATCCGTCAGAGTCTCCTCGATTACTGCATCTCCGGCCGCGATGAATCCGCGAGCGGCGGGGTTAGACGACAGTGGCTGATCCGTCGCAGTGGCCTGTGGAAGCAACGCTGGCTTGTTGTGTTGCCCGGCAACTTCGGGATCGAGGCACTGAATCAGTTTGGCCACCACTTCAGGTAGGTTGTCATCAAGCGGAACGAATTCCATGACCTGTTTGCCCCTGGCGGCATTAGGACCGGTGCCGCCGCCCGTGTAAATGGCAACCGCATCTACTGTCTTGTCATCGACCCTCGCCTTGAATCCACGGAAGCCGATGTCCGCCGCCTGATGATTTCCACATCCCGCCGGGCAACCCGACCAGTGCAGGCTGACGGCACGCCCCACAGCCCCAAGCTTCTCGTCTAACCGGCGCGACAACTCCGCAGCCTGCCCCTTGGTATCGATCTGCGCTAAGTTGCAGTAATCCGTCCCCGTGCAGGCCACCGTCTTTCGGCGGAAACGACTGGGGTTCGGAGAAAGCTCCTCCAGTAAACTTTCTGCCAGCAGGGAATCCAGGCGGTCATCGTGAACATTCGCGAGAATGGCGTTCTGTCCAGTCGTTAGCCGGATCGCCCCGTTTCCATATTCCTCTGCGAGACGCGCCATCTCGTCCATCTGGTCCGGGTACAACCGTCCGATCGGCACGCACATACCCACCGACCGGTAACCGGGCTGTTTCTGTGGCGTGATTCCCAGATGATCGGAGTGATATTGACTGCGTACGTCCCGGCCTGCGGGTTCTAAGTAGTGATCCACTCGTCCTGCCAGCTCTTCTCGAACCCGAGGCAGGCCCCACTCTTCAATCAGGAATGCAAAGCGGCACTTCGAGCGTGCATCGCGCGGCCCATGATCGCGGAATATGCCGACCAGCCCAGCGACGAGTTCCGCCGCTTTCTGAATCCACACGAACACATTCAGCGGAGACGCAATCGTGAACCCGCCCGATCCCATCTTGCCGCCGACTAGCACATTGAACCCCACGCGATCCCGGCGCATCGCAGGCACCAGTGCGACGTCCTGCGACTCATCGTGCGTGCAATTCTCCGCGCAACTCGTAATGGCAATGTTGAATTTTCTGGGCAGGTTGGTGAACGCTGGGTTACCCCCCTTACCCACCAGGATTGCATCCAACTCCGCCACCACCAGCGACGCGTCAAACAACTCGTTCAGCGTGAGACCCGACAGCGCGCATCCATTGATGTTGCGCACATTGTCCATGCCCGTCTGCAGGGAATCGAGGTCAACGCCGCGAAGCTTCTCCCAGATTTCGGTCACGCTCCCTAACTCGAACCCCCGCAGTTGAATCTGTTGCCGGGTCGTGATGTCCAGCACGCAATTCCCCAGACGGCGCGAAAGGTCCGCGATCGCGCGCAGTTGACCGCCGCTGGTGAATCCGTTCGGCATCCGGACTCGCATCATGAACTTCCCGGGCGTGGGCTTGCGGAAGAAAACACCCACCCACTTCAGCAGGTCTTTTTCTGAAGTAGTCAGCGATTCGTAGCCCTGCCCGATCAGTCGAGGCAACTGCTCACGGACTCGAAGGCCGTCCCCTCCCACCGACGCTTTAGTCGCCTCCACCGCATTGCTGCCAGTCCGCATCGCCGTTCCCCGCTCCCGGCTATCCTGCTCGGCGTACAGAGCGATCCCGCCGCACCCTCGATTCCGAGGCTTTACACATAGCGAAGTCGCGCGCTTAACGGAAACGCAAAAAATCGATGGAGCAGATAGGCAAGAAGCGCGCTGCCTTGAAATGCCGGCAAACGGCCTGTTTCGCAGGTTGTGCGCGTGCCCCAGAGGGTTCTGCTGATGCGTCGGATCACTTCTTTGTATCGGCGTCGGCACAGCGGGCGCCACCGTTAACATGGTCCCGCGATGCGCTTCCGCCTTCGCAACTCCGGACCAGTGCTCCGCCCCCACAAGTCCCGAGTCGCTGCTGACAAGAGACTCGCCTGTGGGTAACTCTTCGTAATATACTAGTATCGTATTACGATATATTGTAAATGCGCTCAGCTTCGTCTCGAGGAAAGGACATCCTTCCCCCGAGTGTTCTCGCATCCTTTTAGACGGAGGTTAAGGAGAATACCAAATGGTGGGCCTGAAACTGGTGCGCCTGATTGAGAGGAACTCCGAAACGTTGGCCCGAGGGCTGACCGAACACATTCGCAAGTCGGAATGTACCTCTGACTTCCGCAAGATCCCCCTCAGGACTTGCGACTGGCGGCGATAGAGGTTTATCGCAACCTGGGGGAATGGTTGCTGCAAAAGACCGAGCAAGATATCGAGGGCCGGTTCAGGGAAATCGGCACACGCCGAGCAGTCGAGGGCGTCGGCCTGCATCAATTCGTGTGGGCCTTGATGCTCACGCGTGATCATTTGTGGCATTTCCTCCAGCAGGAGGCTTTTGCCGACAATATCGTGGCGCTCCACGGTGAGTTGGAATTGCATCGAATGCTGATCCAGTTCTTCGATCGCGCCGTGTACTACGGGATAGTGGGGTACGAGGAGGTGCGGCAGCACAACAGCCCGAACAGCGATTTGGCAAAAGCTGAAGAACTGGCGGTTTCAATTGACCCGATGTCCGGGCGAAAGACGAAATTTAGGATGTGGGGGCCCGATCAGCTTCCTTCATGCCCGGTGGAGGGATTGGGCTCCCCCAGCATTTTCCCTCAAGCCAGCAACCCGGGCCGGTGGTCCGGCAATGTAACAGACAGGTCCCTGCAGGTGGGTCGGATGCCTGGATCTAGACAACATCTCTCGCGCCTGATTAGCCCTGTCGATCCCTTCCATTCCGGTCCTTTAGGCCCAGGTGTGGTCGTCTTCTTTGTGGAACTTACGTAATTCTTGGGGCGACTGCACGGGAACCCCGACAGTGCGGCCGAGCAATGCGTCGAGAGTTTCAACCCAGAGCATCTGGCTCGAAAACACCTTGCCGAAGTTGCGCGAGACCGATTCGGCGACCAAATTCAGGTCCAGAGGATGCCCGAGTTCGTGCTGCATCGAAGTGACCGGCTTCGAGCTGATTCCGCAAGGAATAATCAAGTCGAAATCGTTCAGGTCCGTGTTCACGTTGAGCGCGAACCCGTGCGAAGTGACGGAGCGTGAGATGTGGACGCCGATGGCGGCAATCTTGGCTTCTGAGGTTTCCTGATTCGTCCAAACACCCGTCAGGCCCGGACTCCGCTTCGTCGGGATCGCGAAGTCGGCACAGGTTCGGCACAACACCTCCTCCAGACAGCGCACAAACTCCACCGCACCCAGAGTCTTCCGTTTTTCATCCGCCGCAGCAAATCTCCGGAGATCAAAAATAGGATAGCCGACAATCTGACCCGGTCCATGAAAAGTGACATCACCGCCGCGGTCGCATGCGAAGAGCTCGACGCCGCGCTGCGCAAGGAGTTCGGGAGAGGCAATCACGTTAGAGGCTTTCGCATTGCGCCCCAGCGTGATGACCCGGGAGTGTTCTAGCAGAAGCAGCAGGTCGCCGATCTTCTCTTCTTTGCGCAGCGCGACGAGCTGTTCCTGCAGCCGCAGGCCGCTGGCGTAGTCAACCGTTCCGAGTTGCACGACGGAGATCATGACTTAGAGACCGGTGATCGGGTGATTTAACACCTGAAAATTTGCAGCCTTGAACCTTAATCACTCCATCAGTCGACCGTTCGGTCGCCTGATTTTCATGCGTTGATCGCAATTCCGTACACACTGTTGGATGCGTCCAGCATAGCCTCCGCCAAGGTGGGATGCGCATGGATGGTCCACATCAGGTCTTCGACGGTGGCTTCGAGTTCCATGGCGGCCACGGCTTCGGCGATTAGCTCCGTCGCCTGCGGGCCAATGATATGAACGCCCAAAATTTCTCCATAATCGGCGTCGGAGACGATTTTGATGAAACCCTCGTGCTGACCTACGATCGAAGCGCGCGAGTTTGCCGTGAAGGGGAACTTGCCAATCTTCAGGTTGTATCCCGCTTCCCGCGCCCTGGTTTCGGTCAGACCCACGCTGCCAATCTCAGGATGGCAGTAGGTTGCCCCGGGAATGTGTTCCGGATTAATCGGCTTGCACGGTTTCTCAGCGATCTTCGCGACCGCCACCAACGCCTCCATCGCCCCCACGTGCGCCAGTTGCGGCGAGCCCAGCACGATGTCTCCCACCGCATAGACGCCGGGTTCGGCGGTATGCATCCAGGAGTCGGTTTGAATGAAGCCGCGCTCGGGTTTGATTTTAGTTTTCTCCAGGCCGATATTGTCCGTGCGCGGTCTGCGGCCCACGGCAATGAGAATTTTCTCCGCGTCGATCTGCTGTTGCTTGCCTTCGACCGTGATCGTCACCGCAATTCCAGCCTTCGTCTTCTCCACCCTCTCGACCTTCGCGCTGGTGTGGAACTGGATGCCCCGTTTGCGATACACCCGAGCCAACTCCTTAGAGACTTCTTCGTCCTCGACAGGCACGAGCCGGGGGAGCATTTCTACGATGGTGACTTCGCATCCGAAGGAGCGATAGATCGAGGCGAACTCCACGCCCACTGCCCCGGCGCCCACGATGACCAGCGACTTCGGCATTTCTTTCAGGCTGAGAATCTCGATGTTGGTGAGCACCCGGTCGTCCGCCGGAAGACCCGGTAACAGGCGAGCTTCGGAACCCGTGGCGAGCAATACGTTTTTCGCCTTAAGGCGGCTTGTCTTCCCCTCGTTCTCGACTTCGAGCGTGAGGAATCCATTCTGCGCGGGCCCAGTCAGCTTGCCGTAGCCCCTCACGGTATCGACCTTGTTTTTCTTCATCAGGAATTCGAGGCCCTTCGCGTGTTTTGCGACGATCTTCGCCTTTCTGTCCTGGATGGCGGCCCAGTTCAGCTTGCGGGCGTCTACGCCCTCAATGCCAAATTCTTTGGCGTCTTTCAAGTGGTCCCAGAGCTCGGCGTTAAAAAGCAGGGCCTTGGTGGGAATGCAACCCACATGCAGGCAGGTCCCGCCGAGGAACCCATCTTTTTCGATGAGCGCGGTTTTCAGTCCGTACTGGCCAGCACGGATGGCAGCGGTGTAGCCGGCAGGTCCACTGCCCAGGATGGCGACGTCGTAATTCGTTTCAGGCAAAGCGATGCTCCTCTGTAAGAAGAGATGATGATGGACAAACCAACGATTCTAGAACAGCAGTTTCGCAACGGGAAGGGGGAGTTGGAAACGAGGGAAAAGAGGGAACGAAAACAGGCCGCCTCCAGGCGGCCCATAATTCTATGCGAAGCGAACTTAGTTGCCTTCGCTGCTGGCGCGCTTCCACGAAATCAGCTCGCCAATGGTCGAACTTGTGCTCGAAACAGGCTGCTTGTAAGCCTCCACTTCCGACCGCGAGGCCTCTTCGCCAACCGCGCGGATGCTGAGTCCCACCTTTTTATCTTCCGGACTCATTTTGATGATTTTGAAATCATGCTCCACGCCCGGCTCCAGATGCAGAGGCTGGCCATTTCCATCGACCGCTTCTGACTTGTGGCAGAGACCCTCTACGCCCTCCGCAATCTCTACGAAGGCGCCGAACGCCGCGACCCGCAGCACTTTGCCATGAACCACATCGCCGACGTGATGCGTCTCGAAGAAAGTCTCCCAGACATCCGGCTGGAGCTGTTTGACGCCCAGCGACAACCGGCGCTTGTCAGGTTCGATCGCCAGAACGATCGCCTTTACGCGGTCACCTTTCTTCAGCACTTCAGAAGGATGCTTCACCCGCTTAGTCCAGCTCAGGTTGCTTACATGGACCAGCCCATCGATTCCATCTTCTATTTCGATGAAAGCTCCGAAATCGGTGAGGTTACGAACGCGGCCTTCCACCGTCATGCCCACCGGATACTTGTCGTGCAGCGCATCCCAGGGATTCGCCGCCAGTTGCCGCATGCCGAGAGAGATTCGCCGCTCCGTGGGATTCACGTTGAGTACGACGCAGTCCACCTGGTCGCCGACGTTTACCAGCTTCGACGGATGCTTCATGCGCTTCGACCATGTCATTTCGCTTACGTGAACCAGCCCTTCGATTCCTTGTTCGAGCTCCACAAAAGCGCCGTAGTCGGTCACGCTGATGACGCGTCCCGAAACGTGCGCGCCCACGGGATAGCGGTGCTCAGCATCCAGCCATGGATCGGGCGTCAGCTGCTTGAATCCCAGAGAAACGCGTTGTTTTTCTTTGTCGTATTTCAGGACCTTCACTTGAATCTGATCGCCTACGTTCACCAGATCGCGCGGGTGGGTGAGACGTCCCCAGGACATATCGGTGATATGCAGCAGACCATCGAGCCCGCCTAGGTCCACGAAAGCGCCGTACTCAGTCAGGTTCTTCACCACTCCGGTGAGCACCGAACCTTCTTCGAGATGTTCCAGGGTCTTGTTGCGCTTCTCGCTCTGCTCGCCTTCCAACAGTTCCTTGCGCGATACGACGATGTTGCCGCGCTTCTTGTTCAGCTTGATGACCGTCACTTCAAGCGTCTGGCCCTTCATGCCCTCCAGGTTCCGGATCGGCCGTAGATCCACTTGCGAGCCGGGCAGAAACGCTCGGGCTCCCAGGATGTCGACCGTGAGACCTCCCTTGGTCCGCTCAATCACGGTAGCCTGAATCGGCCGCTTCTGGTTGTGAGCTTTTTCCACTTCTTCCCAGGCGTGTATGCGCGCTGCCTTTTGGTGCGAGAGGTTGATGTAACCTTCCTCGGTATGCCCCTTCTCCCGCATCACATCGATCTCATCACCCGGCTTCACCTTGGGCTTGCCCTCGTGATCGAGCACTTCCGAAAGCGGCAACATGCCTTCTGACTTCGCTCCCACGTCGACTACCACGTGGGTCGAGGTCAGCTTCAACACCGTGCCTTTGATCACGCGGTCTTCTCCCACGGCCTCTTCGGTCTCCGTGGTGAAGCTCTCCAGCGCCGAGGCAAAATCCTCGCTCGCAGGCTTATCGTCGGAAGCCGCCGCAGCGTGTGGAGCTTCCTCTGTGGATGCCGCGGCTGGGGGCTGATTCGGCTCGGGTTGATGGGTCAAGGTTGGCTCGGATGCCGTCGGGTCTGCTTCGGTTGCGACGGCGCTGCTGGAACCGGAATTGTGGTCGGTGGTGTCGTCGAACAAGGTCATGCCTCTCTGCTGAAGCCTCGCACAAGGTGCGGGGAGGATGCGGGGCCTGCTTGGCGGACTGCTGGCGTGAGTCGTTTGGTTGTGGTGGGCTCACCCTGGCGAGTGAGCTTGGACAATCCCAGCTGCCGGACGTTTTACAGAAACCCGCGTCCAAAGGGAACTCTTCGACTATAGCAACGCCTCGCAAACAGTGTCAAACGCAAATCTTCGCGATATTACGGGAGTGTTTCACGCCGCTTTGTGGGGATAACGCCTCCGCTGTCCGGCTGCGCCGGGCAAGGCGAAATGCCGCGCCAGCGTTTGCCTCCAATTTCTCTGGTCGCATGCAGTTTCGCCACCCACCTGCCATCTGCTACTCTCCCCCTTGTCATGGATTATCTCTGGACCCCCTGGCGCTACGCCTATGTAAGCACAGCCGAGAAAACCGTCGGATGCGTCTTCTGCGACGCCGTTACAGCAGGCGACGATGAAAAGACTCTCATCGTGCATCGCGCCAAGCATTGCTTCGTCATCCTGAATGCCTATCCCTACACCCCCGGCCATGTGATGATCGTTCCCTACGCGCATCTGGACGAACTGCAAAAACTCCCGACCGAAGCGGCCAGCGAAATGATGGCTCTTTCGCAGCGCATGGAATCCGTTCTACGCGAGCTCTACCATCCCGACGGCGTCAACCTCGGCATGAACATCGGCAAAGCCGCTGGCGCCGGCATCGCCGGACACATCCACATGCACGTATTGCCCCGCTGGGTCGCGGATGCAAATTTCGTGTCGGTGGTATGCGAGACGCGGATTCTGCCGGAGACGCTACAGGAATCGTGGAAGAGGATGACGACGGCGCTGCTGAGGCCGACTTAGCTGCGCCGCCGGCTTCGTAGAGACAACCAGGCACCCGATTCGTCATCCCGCGAGCGTCAGAGAAGGCGCAACCGGAGGGTGGCGATTCGGGAGTTCTTCCGGTAAGCCTCGGGAATCCGGCAGTGTCCAAGCTCGGAGTGGGATGGGCTGTCTTGTGGGGGCTATTCAGTTTCGGAGCCTCGCCTGGAGGCTCGCAGTTTCCGATTCTCCGCCCCGCAGTGGGAGACGGCTCTGCTGCTTATGAAAGAGTGTTGCCCGGAAGCGCTTTCTAAGCTAAAAGTCCTGCCCCCCCGCGCTGTGCCAACCTTAACTTGATCTCTCACCCCGAGTTCAGTCCAAGATTTTCCAATTCCTTTTCGTCAATCACCCTTACCCCCAGCTCCTTCGCTTTATCCAGCTTCGACCCCGCGTCCGCTCCCGCCACTACGTAGTCCGTCTTCTTGCTGACCGAGCCGGTAACTTTACCTCCCGCATCCTCGATGATCCTCTTGGCTTCGTCGCGGGTGAAATGCGCCAGTGTACCGGTCAGCACAAATGTCTTTCCTCGAAGCTTGGTCCCACGCTGCTTCTTCTGGCCGGTTAGCTCAAGTCCTGCCTGGCGCAAACGCTCTACCAGTTCCCGATTCGCCGCGATACTGAAAAACTCCACAATGCTTTCCGCGATGCGCGGACCAACTTCATTCACGTCCTCGAGCTCTTCCACATCAGCGCCTTCCAGCGCTTCCATCGATCCGAAATGCTCCCCCAGAAACTGCGCCGTACGCTCGCCAACCATTCGAATGCCCAGCCCATAAATTACTCGTTCCAGGGGCAGCTTCTTTGAGTTCTCGATCTCGTCGAGGACGTTCTGGGCCGACTTAGCGCCCATGCGCTCCAGGCTGAGCAAGTCGGCCTTCGTGAGCTGGTAAATGTCCGCGACATTTTTGACCAGCCCGCGCTCCGTAAGCTGGCCCACCAGGGCATCGCCCATCCCGTCGATATTCATCACCCCGCGCGATGCAAAATGCAGAATGGTCTCCCGGAGCTTCGCCGGACAATTCGCATTGACGCAACGATAATCTACCTCGCCTTCGGTCCGCACCACCTGGGTGCCGCACACTGGACACTTCTGCGGCATTTCAAACGCTCGCGTGCCGCGGGGATGATCTTTATCCACAATGACCTTGGCCACTTTCGGAATCACATCTCCGCCGCGCTCCACCTGCACCCAGTCGCCGATTTTCACGCCCAGGCGCTCAATCTCGTCCAGGTTGTGCAGCGTGGCATTTCTCACCGTGGTCCCGCCGATCAATACCGGAGCCAGCATCGCGACCGGAGTGAGCTTGCCGGTGCGCCCAACCTGCACCCGTATATCCTCCAGCCGCGTAATCCCCGCCCGTGCCGCATACTTATAAGCAATAGCCCATCGCGGGGCCTTGCCCGTGAACCCGAGCTCGTCCTGCAAAGCGGTTCGATCCACCTTCACCACGATGCCATCAATTTCATAGGCCAGCGATTCGCGCTTCCCCGTCCACTCCTCGATGAAGGTCCAAACCTGTTCCATGCTGTGGACCAGTTTGCGATTCTGATTCACCTTGAATCCCGCCGCGTCGAGCGCGTCCAGAGTTTTCCAGTGGCGATCAAAGTAGGTTCGCCCATCCCGCAGCAACATGTACGAAAAATAATCCAGACGCCGTTCCGCAGTAACTCGGGACTCCAGCTGCCGCACGGTTCCTGCCGTCGCATTCCGCGGGTTCGCGAACATGGACAGACCTTTGCTCTCCCGCTCCTGGTTCATTCTTTTGAACGCAGCTAGCGGCATGAGCAGCTCGCCGCGAACCTCGAAATCCGGCGGAATTCCCGCCTTCTTCAGTTTCTCTTTGGCAATGGAAAGCGGCACCGATCGCACCGTACGCACGTTCAGCGTCACGTCTTCACCAATGCTCCCATCCCCGCGCGTGATCCCACGCACCAGCTTGCCGTCCTCATAAATCAGCGCCAGCGACATGCCATCCAGCTTCAGCTCGCAAACATAGTCCACATCGCTTTGGCCGCTGAGTTGGTGCACGCGGCGCTCCCAGTCGCGCAATTCTTCCTCGCTGTAGGTATTGTCGAGAGACAACATGGGCGAAGAGTGCGGTACTTTCACGAATCCTTCGCGCGGTTTGCCGCCCACCCGCTGGGTAGGAGAATCGGCCGCGATCAGTTCAGGACGTTCCGCCTCCAGATCCTTCAACTCGCGCATCAGCTTGTCGAAGTCAGCATCGCTGATCTCCGGCTGGTCGAGAACGTAGTACAAATATTCATGGCGCCGGATCTTCTCGCGAAGCGCCTCAATCTTTTTTTCGACGTCTTTGCTCGGGGAAGCCATCGCGCAGATTATAGTCGGATACAGGATTACGAAAAGCCTTATGGACGCGAGGCAAATTGTCGAAACCCCACGCCTAATCCTGCGCGAGTTCTTGATCGACGATGTGGACGCTCTGGCTCGCGTTCTCTCCGATCCCGAAACCATGCGCTTCTATCCCGCGCCATTGGATTCAGCCGCCGTAGAACAGTGGATCGCGCGCAACCTCCGCCGCTGTGCCGCCAACGGCCACGGCCTCTGGGCAATGGTCTTGAAGGCGAATGGCGAACTCGTTGGAGATTGTGGCCTGACCATTCAAGATGTGGACGGAGCAAACGAACTCGAGATTGGCTACCACGTGCGCCGCGATCTCTGGGGACAAGGATTGGCGACCGAAGCAGCCCGCATCTGTCGCGACTACGGTTTCGCCCGCCTTTCGGTCGACCGCCTCATCTCGCTCATTCGACCCGAGAACCTGGCGTCACGCCGCGTGGCGGAAAAGAACGGCATGGTTGTGTGGAAGGAAGTGGTGAGAGTCGGCGTCCCGCACCTGGTCTACGCGGTGCGAAAAGATCCTAGCGGCAAGCCATAAAGTACAATCCATGTTCGACCCTCCATGCGTAAGGCAGCGCTCGTCTACAATCCTGATTCCGGCGGCAGCCGCAACCGGCGCCAGTCGGAACTGGAGTCCGTGGTCGCACTGTTGCGCGAAGCCGGCATCGAGGCCAACCTGATCCTGGCTCACTCCCGCGCCCACGCAGAAGAGAACGCGCGCCAGGCGGTGCTTGCCGGATGCGACACGGTTTTCGCCTGCGGCGGTGACGGCACCATCCATAACATGGTTCAGATCTTGGCCAATACCCCTGTCGCCCTCGCAGTTCTGCCCATGGGTACGGCAAACGCACTGGCGCACGACCTGGCCCTGCCCATGGACATCGCCGCCGCCGCGAAGGTTGCTCTCCGCGGCAAGCCGCGCCGCGTCGCCCTCGGGCGCATCCAATACCTTGATGTCGAGGGCAACCCCGGTACTCGTCTCTTCATCATCGCGGCGGGAATTGGCGTCGATGCGCACCTCTTCTACAAGCTTCAATCCGGAACCAAGCAACGACTGGGCATGACCGCTTATTACGCCAAGGCCTGGCGGCTCTGGTTCACCTATGCCATGACGCGCTTTCAGGTCGAGTACACCGAAACCGGTTCGAACCTTCCTCAGCGCGCCGAACTCACCGAACTTCTGGGTGTTCGCATCCGTCATTTCGGCGGCGTGCTCAACGAGTTCGCTCCTGGCGCGTCGCTCGATCGCAGTGATGTCCGACTGATCCTCTGCCGCACCGCCAGCCGCCTCGCTTATCTTTCTTACGTGACCCGTGCACTCCTCCGCCGCCATTGGACGGTCCCGGGGATCGAGCTTGTCCACACCAGCAAAGCAGTGTGCCAGTATCTGCCGCCGAAAATGGTTGGATCTCCGCAGCCCATTGTCTACGTCGAGGCCGACGGCGAACTCCTGGGCACCCTGCCCGCCGAAATCACCATGTCCGCAGACGCCCTAACAATATTGTCGCTTTAGTAAAGTTCTCTTGGGGAGCTGCCGGGGCTCAGCCGCTGCCCCTCCTTCACCTGAGTCCAAAGCGCAGGGTCTGCATCTAGGTTGGCATGGCAAGCTTGACAAAATTCAATCTGGCCGAGGCCGTCGCGGTTCTGGCTCGCACTCCCGCAAGCCTGGATGCGCTGTTGCGCGGGCTGCCCAACATCTGGGCGCGCAACAACGAAGGAAAAGATAGCTGGAGCGCGTTCGATATCGTCGGGCACCTGGTCGTTGGGGAGCGCACTGACTGGATGCCCCGGGTGCGAATCATTTTGGAGAACGGCGAAGCCCGGTCCTTTGATCCCTTTGACCGCTTCGCCCAGGTGAAAGAGAGTCAGGGCAAATCGCTCGAACAACTCTTGGACGATTTCGCTCGCCTGCGCCAGGAGAATCTGGCTGCCCTGCGGGCATTGAATTTGCAGCCGGAGGATTTGACCCGGCGGGGAAGGCATCCGGCGCTGGGCGTGGTGACGCTATCAGAACTTCTGGCGACGTGGGCCGTCCACGATCTCACTCACCTGCACCAGCTATCGCGCGTGATGGCCCACCAGTATCGCGACGCAGTCGGTCCCTGGAGCGCTTACGTGGGCGTGTTGAAGTGTGCTGGCCATAGCGACCCGTAGGCGACCGATCAGGGAAGCGCTTTCATGGCGGCGTTGGCATTTCTCCCTACGTCCCCATAGAATCTGTTCTGACCGCTTGGAACCCGTCACTCACTTCCTGACCGGCGCCTGCATGGGACGTGCCGGACTCAACCGCGAGACCGCGCTGGCCACGCTCACGCTTACCCTCGCCGCTGAAGCCCCTGACCTTGACATTCTCAGCCGCCTCCGCGGCCCCGCCTTCGGATTCGCCCATCATCGCGGCTTCACCCACTCGTTCCTTGGAGTCCCGCTCGACGCCGCTGTGGTGGTGAGCTTCGTTTACCTGCTCTGGCGGTGGCGCGGGCGCAAGCTGAAAAATCCAAATCTTCCTCCCCGCTGGGGACTGCTCTTCCTCTACGCCTGCCTCGCTGGTCTCAGCCACATTCTGCTCGATTTCACCAACAATTACGGAGTCCGCCCGTTCTGGCCATTCTCCGAAAAGTGGTACTCCTGGGACATCGTCTTCATCTTCGAGCCCATAATGTTCACCTGCCTATTGCTCGGCTTGATTGCGCCGTCACTTTTCTCCCTGATCGACCAGGAAATCGGCGCCCGCCAACCTGGTCCCCGTGGCCGTGTCGCCGCCGCGATCGCCCTGATCTCCGTTGTGCTTCTGTGGAGCCTGCGCGATTTCGAGCACCGCCGCGCCGTCAACGCCCTCGAAGCCCGCACCTACAGCGGTTTCGATGCCGCCAGAGCATCAGCCTATCCCGACCTGGCCAATCCATTCCGCTGGTACGGAGTGGTCGAAACCCCAAACTTCTTCGTGCTTGCCCCGGTGGATTCTCTGGGTCCTGAAGTCGATCCGGACGATTCTGACAACGGCAAACTGGAGATTCGCTACAAGCCGGAAGAAACGCCCGCGAGCCTCGCCGCCAAGCACTCTTATCTTGGACGCGTCTACCTCGACTGGGCACAATATCCCATCACCCAGACGGAAGTTCTCGAATCTCCCGAGCCAGGCTACATCGTGAACTTTCAGGACCTTCGCTACGCGCAACTTCCCAGCCTTTTCAGTCGCCTGCGGGGCGGTCACGAGAAAGCGTCGAAGCCCCTTGGCGCAGGGGTTCGACTCGATCGCAACCTCAACGTTGTCGGCGATGTCTACGGCTCGGGAGGGGATCGCGTCACTTTCCCGGAACCAAGCTCAAGCGTTACCGCACCGCCCGCACCGCCCGAGACCCTTGACGCCACCGCGCTCCAACGCCCACAATAAGTGCTGCGTCACCTGAGGTGCTCATGCTGGCTTATCTATTCGTTATTTTCGCCGTTGCCGTCAGATTCCTGCCGCACCCCTTCGCCTTCACCCCGGTGGGAGCTTCTCTGTTGTTCTTCGGCGCCCGCGGCCCTCGCCGTCAGATGGGGGTGGCTCTGGCTCTGCTCGCTGCCTCCGACCTTCTCCTGACAACGCTGGTCTACCGCTATCCGCTTAGTTGGGATCTCTTCGTGACCTGGGGCTGGTACGCTGCCATGCTGGGGCTCGGCAGCACTCTTCGCCGGAACGGCGGCGCCCTCAGGATCATGGGCTCGGCGCTGGCCGGCTCAGTTGTTTTTTTCCTGGTGAGTAACTTCGCCGTTTGGGCGGCATGGAAGGACCTGTACCCGATGACCTTCGCCGGACTGATGACTTGCTATTACGCCGGCCTGCCTTTCTTCCGCCGCGCCGTTGAAGGAGATCTTTTCTTCACCGCCGCCATGTTCTCCGCGCCAGTGATCCTGCACTCGTTTGCCGGGTGGTGGCAAAAATCGAACGATCACATCGCTGCCGCGTAACCCCCCGCTTTAGGTTGAGACAGCCGCCTCGCCTGCCCCCCGGGAGCACAGCGAGGTGCTGCCGTTCATTATCTCGGTCTCGACTGCTTTTTCTGCTGTCGCCACACCAGCCACAGCGCAACTCCCAACACCACCGCCCCCAACACCCAATAAATATGCCGGCGGAACAACGCTCCCGTCAGTTCCACGATCTGCGGCCCGAACCACAACGTCAGTAAAGCCAGCAACAGAAACCGCACAAACCTTCCCGCAAAAATGGCTGCCAGAAAGTCGCGAAACTTCATTTCAAACACCGCCGCTCCTAGGACAAAGAGCTTGAACGGCATGGGCGGTGGCAGCATTCCGGGGAACATCAGAGCCCAAAACTCATGCTGCTCGAACGAACGGTGAATCCGCAGAAATCGCTCCTCTGAAATCCGCTTGCGCAAAACTTTTTCACCGCCTTGATAGCCGATGATATACAAGGGGATACTGCCCAGCGCCGATCCCAGCGAAGCCATCAGCACATAGAAAATTAGCCGCCGGTGATCCTGATAAACGTAGTAGGCCACGATCGCATCCACCGGCATGCCCAGCAGCGCGGAATCCGCGAAGGCGATCGCGAACACTCCCCAGATCCCAAGCGGTCCCAGCACGTGCAAAATCCACGCCGTATACCGCGCCAGAATGTGTCCGATTTTTTTCAAGGGAAGTTCAGTGTCCCGTGAAGCGATGCGCAGGAAAGGGGAAGACGAATGACTTCGAGTGGCGCGAAGGGGAGGCGCTACGAGTGTTCTGCCGTTCCCTCCAGCAGGTGCAGCGCGTGGGGCACCAACTCCGCCACCGCCTCGAGCGATTCCACTGCGCCGCTAGGACTGCCGGGCAAATTTAGAATCAGCGTCTTGCCCCGCGCGCCGCACACTCCCCGGCTCAAGGGCGCAAATTTGGTCTGCCTGAAACCCTCGCTACGCATCCGCTCCGCCACGCCGTCGATCACGCGCTCGCAGATTGCTTCGGTTGCCTCCGGAGTGACGTCTCGCTCAGCAATTCCGGTTCCTCCCGTGGTCACGATGAATCGCACTTCCAGTGCCAGATGGATGAGGGCGTTCTGAATCTGCATTGAATCGTCCTGCACAATTTGCGTGGCGACCACGTGAAAGCCGAGCTTGCGCAGCGTCTCGGCAACCGCTGGTCCCGAAACATCCACCCGCTCGCCGCGCGCGCAGGAATCACTGACCGTAACCACGGCGGCGGAAAAGCCTCCCGGCCCATTCCCTTCAGCTGTCGAGGAGCACATCTTCTTCCTCTTCCGTTCGGCCGCCGGCAGCGCCGCCCGTACTGGCGCTCGTATTCGCTCCGGCAGCAGTACTGCCGCCGTCGTTGACGGTGGCGGCGACGGCCTCGGTGCCACCATCCCGTTGCGATTCGTCCAGCAACCGCAAGCCTTCCATCAGCAGGCCTTGCGTGTTGAGTTGCGCGGTTTCTTGATCGGTCTTGCCCTCAAAGTTGAGTTCGAAGTTGCCGCCCGTCCAGCGCAGAACTTTGAAGACCGCCGGATCGCCGAGCAAAGTTCCGTAGGTGGCGTGCTTCACCTGCCCCTCAACAAAAAACACCTCGCACTTTTCGCCTTCGTTATTCAGTTTCAGCTGGCAGCTCTTGCGCCCCATTTCGAGCGACTGCATCAGATCGATCACATTCATCTGCGAAAGATTGCCGCGAACCACGCCGTCAGAGGGCGCTGTTTTTGCCATCTTTTCAAGGGCGATGCGGTCGACCGTGCGCTTGATGCGCTTGGTCGCTTCCTTCAGAAAAAACGGTTTGGGCAGATAGTCGTCCGCCGCATCCTGCGGAGACAGACGCTCGTCGATATCCGCCCGGCTGGCCATCAAAATGGCTGAAAAATTCGCCGTCGCAGGACGGCTCTTCAGCTTCTCCACCAATTGCCGTCCATCCATCCCCGGCATGCGGTAGTCGCACACCACAAGATCCGGGGGATCGTCCACCGCCTTTAACAGCGCGTCGGCCGAATCGGTCGCCGCCACGATGTGCGCAAACGGTGTGAGCGCCTGCTGCAGCATTCCCAATACCATGGGATTGTCATCCACCAAGAGCAATTTGACGTCGTTCGCCATGATTTACGAATGCGCGATCTACTTTTTTACCCGCCGGTATTCTCCACTCTTCCCGCCGCTCTTTCGCTGCAACACGATCTCTCGAACCTCAATTCCCTTATCCAGCCCTTTTGCCATGTCGTAAATAGTCAGGGCGCAGATGCTGGCGGCTACCAGGGCCTCCATCTCGACGCCGGTCTCAGCCGTCGTGACAACCTTGGTGGCAATCGCGACGCCATTCTCGCATACGCGCATCGCGACATCAACGTGGGAGAGCGGCAGGGCGTGGCACATGGGGATCAGTTCGGAGGTGCGTTTGGCGGCCATAATTCCGGCGATGCGGGCCACTTCCAGCGGATCGCCCTTAGGATTTTGCGGCAGCGCTTTTAAAACCTCCGGCCGGATGAGGACAAAGGCACTGGCCTCGGCCTCTCGTCGGTTCGCTGATTTGCCGGAGACATCGACCATGCGGGCGTGGCCGGAATCGTCGTAGTGGGAGAGCTTGGTCGCCATGCGAAAACTCTATCTTACATGGCTCGGCTCACCGCAGCATCACGGCGACCCACCCACCCGCCGCAATGTGTTCACCATCGGGAGGAATCACGACCAGGCAATTCGACCGAAATCTCGCTGCGATGTCTCCGGATCCTTGCCAGGGAACGAGTTCCACCTGCGCGTTTTCAAACTGGCCGTAAAGAATGGCAGGGAGGAATCGGGTCAATCCCGGTTTAACACGGATTTCGGATTTTAAACGAGCGTGGAGGAAGGCGAGGGGACGGGGTGACATCCCGGCCAGAGCTTCGATCATGGGGCGGGCAAAAAGTTCGAAGGTGACCATGGTCGAAACCGGATTGCCTGGCAGGCCGAAGAAATATCTGTGCGCGAGCCCGACCCCGGCGCCACCCGAGCGATACGGAACGCGACCCGCCACGATCGGACGGCCAGGTTGAATGGTCGCTCCCGTGAAGAAGAACTCGGCGTGCAGTTCGGCGAGGACTTGTTCGACCAGATCATAGCGTCCCATGGAAACGCCGCCTGTCATCAGCAACAGATCCGATTCGAAGCCTTCCTCCATCAATTGACGCAGGCGGCGTGGTTCGTCGGGAGCGATGGGCAGCAACACGGGTTCGGCTCCGGCATGCTGAATCTGTACCGCGAGTGAATATTTGTTCGAGTTGCGAATCTGCGTGGGACCGACCTCTCGAGCGACCTCGACGATCTCGTCGCCGGTAGTGAGAACGGCGATGCGGGGGCGAACAAAGACCTGCAGTTCGGCTTTCCCTACCGAGGCGGCGAGAGCGATTCCGGCCTCGTTGAGGTGCGTGCCGGGGTTGAGTAAAAGGCTGCCGCGTTTGGCCTCAGCTCCTTGGGCGACGATGTTTTCGCCCGGCCGAACGCTCTTCGTGACGGTGGCGCAGTTACCCTCGAGCGATGTGTACTCAATCATCACCACGGCGTCCGCACCTGACGGTACGGGCGCTCCCGTCATGATTGAGAAGGCTTCGCCGCGGCTTAGTGGGGAGGGAACTTTTCCCGCCGGCGGCGGGCCAGCTTTGATCTCTCCGATCACGGTCAGCGTTACCGGAAGCTGGGCCAGATCGGCGGCACGGACGGCATAGCCATCCCGGGTGGATCGCGGAAAAGGAGGAATGTCGCGATCGGCGGCGACCGGCTCGGCGAGAATTCGGCCGGCGGCGTTCAGTAGCGCTACGGTTTCATTGGCGCCTGGAGATAAGAGGGACGCATGCTGCTCGACGAGGCGGCGGGCATCCGGAAAACTCAGTACGAGGGAGGGGGATGGCGGTCGAGCCATGAGTAGATCATAGAGGAAGGATCCTCAGTTCTCGCAAGCAGCGGGAACTGGGCCCTCGCCATCGGCCGTGTGACCGGAGATGGGTGCTGATCAGCGAACCAGTTCCTGGCCCAACAGCGTTGGATTGCTGGCGAAGGAGAGGCCGACCTCGAGATCGACCACGCGATTGCGGACGAGTTGGGCGATTTCTCCGTCGAAGTGTTGCATGCCTTCGCTGGCACCGGCCTTGATGGCGTCCAGCAAGGTTTTGCCGTCGCGGTCGCCCTTTTCGATGCACTCGCGAGTACGCGGATTCGCTTTCAGGATTTCAGCGACGGGAACCCGCCCGCTGCGATCGGTCTTGGGCAACAGCCGTTGACATACGATGTAGCGGAAGGACTTGGCAAAGCGCTCGCGAACCTTGGCCTGCTCATCCGGCGAGAAGGAGCTGACGATGCGCTCCACGGTTTTGGGCGCGTCCATGGTATTGAGACTCGAAAGCACCAGATGGCCGGTTTCCGCCGCCTCAAGAACCATCTCGATGGTTTCGCGGTCGCGCATCTCTCCCACCAGAATTACCTTCGGCGCCTGCCGCAACGCCGAGCGCAGAGCATAGGCGAAACTGGGTGTGTCGCTGTGCAACTCTCGCTGATGGATGGTCGAGCGCTTGTGGCTATGGAGAAATTCGATGGGATCCTCGATGGTGATGATGTGGTAATACTTCTCGCGATTGATGCAGTCGACCAGTACCGCGAGAGTGGACGACTTTCCTGAACCGGCGGGTCCGGTGACCAGAACGATGCCGTCGCGCAGCTTGGCTACGTCGGCCAGATGGGCAGGCAGTCCCAGAGAAGCCAGATCAGGGATCAGAGTAGAAATCACCCGCATCACCACGGCACAACTGCCGCGCTGAATGAAGATATTGACGCGGAAGCGGGCCACGCCGGCTAAACCATAGGAAATATCGCACGATCCTTGTTCACGAAGAGTCGCGATCGCCTGTTTGTTGTCTCCGATCAAGTCGGCGGCAATGTGGCGGGTGTCATCGGCGGTCAGGCTGGCGAGTCCTTCCACGTGTACGGGGATGAGTTGACCGTAGACCTGGACCTGTGGCGGACGTCCGGGAGAAAAAATCAGGTCGCTGATTTTTTCCGCGGCGCGCAGCATCGCGGCCAGCAGAGCGGGTGTGGCCACTTTGCCGCTGCCGGAATAATCTTCCAGAGAAACCGAAATTGGCGAGATGCCTGGTGCTGCCATTCCACCCTCGAAAACGAACTTGCGTTAGGGAATTCGACGCACCACAGAACGGAGACCGGCCAACCGGGGCTGGCCTGATGCCTATACTCTACCCCGCCGCGAGATGCAGCGTAAGGACAGTAAAGTACATAGCCCTTCGTAATGTCGGAGCGGGCACGAAAGGGAAAGGGCGGCTGCTGGCGGTGGTGTGGAAGCAATGGAAGCGCGGACGGACGCGGTTTCGCGAACTTCGCAAACGGGCGCGGGCAAAGACCCGGCGGCGCAAACCGCCGGGAGTCCTCACGGCCCGTGGCGGATTGCGAACTCGCCCGCTCTCACCATCGCTTTGCCGAATGCCTGCTTTTCCAAGCTCGGGCTTCTACCCATGGTGGTGCGGTCCTAGCTTAATCCGCCGAACCGCCGTATGCGGACCCGCATGTGCGGTGGTGTGGCAGGGGAGGCAGGGCGCGACCCGTCCTCCCAAGCCGATTGCCAGTTGCTGACATCGCAGATCTAGTTTGATTTCTTGGGCGGGGCTTTCTTCTTCGTGCCGTAGCTGGTTTCTATCGGTGCCCCGATGCTGGTCAGCATGGCTTTGGCTTCTTCGGAGTGGCCACCCGTAGGCACTAATTCAAGATACTTCTGGAAGGCTTCCGCCGTTCCCGGAGCGGCGACCATTTTGTCGCCCTGGAGAGTGGCCTTGCCCAGCAGGTTCACACCCTTCTGGTAGAAAGCCTCCGCTTTGGTGGGATCTGCCGCGATGCACTTATCGAAGGCATCGATGGCCTGATCGGCTTTACCAGCATTGGTCAGCACTGCTCCCATGTTGAAGTAGTACTGCGCCGCCCCGGTGGGATCGGCAAGGGCCGCCTGTTGGTATGTCTTTACCGAGTCATCAATCTTGCCGGCTTTGCTGTAGGCCTCGGCGAGATTGTTGTAATAGGCGGCGAGAGTCTTGGTGGCGTTGGGATCTTTGTCATTGGTGGCGGCTTGCTTGAGTTGTAGAGCTTTCTGATAGGCCTCCACGGCCGAATCGAGACGCTTCTGTTTTTCAGCGGCATCGGTCTGCTTGGTCGCCGACATGCGATAGGCGTCCCCGAGCTTGAACCAGATAAGATCACGCGTGGCGTCGATTTGATTGGCCGCAGTCAGGTCGGCAACCGCCGTCTCGTAGTCGCCGGCATCGGAGGCAACTTTGGACGCGGCCAGCTTTTCGTTCAGCGATTTAACCGTGTTGACTTCTTTCTTCTGCTTTTCCTGCGCTTCCTGTTGAGCTTTGATCTGCTCGGGCGTCAGGCCCTGGCCCTTGGCAGCCTCCGCGGCTTGCTTTTTCATGTCGAAGTCGAGGGTGTTCTCATCCAGGGTCACCGGAACTTTACCGAAGTGGAAAAGTTCCTTGTTGGCCTTGGCGTCATCAGCATTCTTGTAGAGGGTGACGGTGTAGGTGCCAGCACCGATGCCTAGGGAAAAAAACTCGCCCTTCTTGTTGGTCTTGAGGGTATATTTCTGGCCGTTGTCCTGGTTGGCATAGACCACGATCCCATCGGCGATCGGGTTGCCATCGGCGTCTTTGCAAACGCCCTTTACTGTTCCCGAAGCACCCTGCGCGAAAACCGGGGAAGTCCGTAGTCCGAATCCTAGGAGAACCAGGGCGAACACTGCGAGGTGTTTCTTCATTTTTGCCTCCCGGCAGAACAATTATTAAATATAGATTTCCGAAAAATTACCCAAACCAGTGCCCTTAAGTTCCCGGTCTATCTCCAAGCCATCCAAGCCGGCTGAGCGCTAGACTCTCTCCATCGTGGCATAGGGAATAGGATCTCTCACTCCCGCCGCCTTAAACGCCTGCAACCGCAGAACGCAGCTATCACAAACGCCGCAGGCTCGATCCGCATGACGATAGCATGACCAAGTTAAATCGAATGGCGCGTTCAGTTCAAGGCCAAGCCGCACAATTTCGGCTTTCCGCATGGCGATAAGGGGCGTGACAATCTCGATGTTGCCCTCTTTCGTTCCCGCCCGAATCACGCGGTTGAATGCTTCATAATACGCCGGACGGCAATCAGGATAACCGGAGCTGTCGGGTTCGACCGCGCCAATGTAGATTTTGGTGGCACCAAGAACCTCGGCCCAGCTCACCGCGACCGACAAAAAATGCGCGTTCCGAAACGGGACATAAGTGACCGGAATCTCATGGTTGACGGATGGCACCGTAGGTACGGCAATGTTTTCATCGGTCAGGGCGGAGCCTCCGATGAGGCGAAGAGCCTCATTGCGTACCACCAGTTGGTCTCGAATTTGCAGGCGATCGCAAATTTCGAGAAACGATTGCCGCTCGCGCTGCTCGGTGCGCTGCCCGTAACTGACGTGCAGGGCCGCAGGGTCAAAGTCGCGGGTGGCCAAGGCCGCGCATACGCAGGAATCCATCCCTCCGCTGAGCAGAACGACCGCACGCTCGATGGGGGGCGTCATGATGTCGAATCCGTTCTCGTTGGTGGCTCGGCGACGATAGTGCGCTAAACTCCCTTTACCGCGGGATCCCAAATAAACTTGTGCAACTGCAAGCCCAGCCGCGCCGGAACTTCATCCGCCAGCATCCACTCGGCTAATTCCTGGGGATCGACCAGGCAGTGCGAACTGTCCCGCGATCCCGTAGCATCTTTGCGAAACGCGGGCGAGAACAGCACCGCGTTCACGCGCTCTGCCAGCCTGTGCTGGCGGGTGAAGTCGCGGGCGAACACATAGTCGGGATGGCTGGCGAGCACGAATTTTACCTCGTCATGCGCCGTAAGCGTTGCCAGGTTTTCGAAAAGAAAGGTGTCGCCCTCTCCCGAATCCGGACACTTCACGTCTATGATTTTGATCACTTCCGCGGGAACTCGCTCGAGCGGTCGTTCTCCGCTGGTCTCCAGCAACACACGATACCTGTCTGCCAGCAGCTCCTTCATAAGAGGAAGCAGTTCCCGCTCCTGCAGCATAGGCTCGCCCCCAGTGATCTCTACCAACCCGCCGTTTAGACTGAGCCGCTTTACTTCGGCCAGGACCTCCTCCGAGGTCATTTTTCGCCCCCCCTGGAAGGTGTACTCGCTGTCGCACCAGGAGCAGCGCAAGTTACATCCGGTGAGGCGCACAAACACGCATGGCAGCCCGGCATGTGTCGACTCACCCTGCAGCGATTTGTAGATTTCGGTGATCTGCATGGAATCCAGTGACGGCAGCCGGGCAAGGGCTATTCGCTGTACTTCGCGGTAGTGGTATCGGTCTCGAACACGGTCACGTCTTTCACCCGGACGCGGCCGTTGGTCACGCTTTTCAGCCGGGTGTTCGACTCATCAAAGAAATACTTCGCCAGATTCTCCGCCGACGGGTTGATCACGGTAAAGGGCTCGATATCGTTGATCATCTGATGATCGAGCCGTTCGATGACGTGCTTCATTACTTCGCGGAGATCCTTGAAATCGAGCAGCAATCCGGCCTTGTCGAGCTCCGCGCCGGCGAGCGTGACCCGGATCTTGTAATTATGTCCGTGCGGATTTTCGCACTTGCCCTTGTAGTTGCGCAGGTAATGACCCGCGGCGAAAGTATCGTCAACCGTAACTTCGAACATGCATCCCTCTGCGGTTCCACGGGGCTGCAGGATGGACCGCGTTGAATCGCTAAACATCTTAATTGTACCGCTCACCTCATCCATTTGGCTCGACTCGGAGGCGAACTCGACGCCGATATTGCCGCATCAGGAGCGGATGTGCGGGCGCCCGCTGAAACCTCCCATCCTCAATCACCGGCGGCGAAAAACTGCTCGACGGTTCGCAGTTCGGTAGTTGTTTTGTACTTGGGCAGGCTCTCGATAAATACGCGGCCGTATTGCTTCTTGAGAATGCGATTATCGAGCAGGACGAGCAGGCCGCGGTCATGCAAGGAGCGAATCAGCCTTCCGAATCCTTGCTTCAGCGTGATCACGGCTGCCGGCACCTGATATTGAAAAAATGCATTGCCACCGTCAGCGTCAATCGCCTTGACCCGTGCGGCGACGACCGGATCGCTGGGCACTGCGAAGGGCAGGCGATCGATGATTACGCAGCTGAGTTGCTCGCCTTGCACGTCCACGCCTTGCCAGAATGACGAAGTGGCAAACAGCACCGCATTCGGAGTGAGACGAAACTCCTCAAGCAACGCGCTCTTGGGTGCATCGCCCTGTCGCAGCATGGGAAACTCCAGTTCACCGAGCAAGCGCTGGTAAATCTCATTCATCTGCGCATAGCTGGTGAACAGGACGAAGGCGCGGCCACGCGTGATCTCCAGCAGTTTGCGGATGCGCTCTGCGGCCTTCGCGGCGAATTGTGGTGTGCGCGGGTCGGGAAGATCGGGCGGTACATAAAACAAAGCCTGCGTTTCGTAGTCGAAGTGCGAGGGCAAAACTGACTCTCGCGTGTGCTCCAGCCCCAATCTCTGTCGTATGTATCCGAATCCGCCGCCCACTGCGAGCGTGGCGGAGGTTAAGACAGCGCACTCGAGCTTCGACCAGAGGCACTGGCGCAGGATCGGACCGACATCGATGGGTGTAGCCTGCAGAAAGACGTTCTGCCCACCGGTTTTCTCCGGGTCTCTCTGTCCCGGTGGTGAATTCGTTCGTCCACCACGCCGTTCGATCCAGAACACCGTGTTGCGATCTTCCGACTCCATGGCGAATCCGAGTTGCACCTGCAACTCTTGGGCGCGACGTACGAAACTGAAAATCTCCTCTGGCTTCTGTGCCAGACCTTCCAGCTCGCCCGCCAGTCGCGTGAGCGATTGGTTGAGTGCCAGAAACTCGTCGCCGTTTTCTTCGAGAAACTCCCGCCGCGTCTCGAAGGCAAATCGTCCCCCACCCGGGGGCAAGAGCGAGAAGAAGAATTGCGACCGTTCTCGCAAACTCCCAAGCGCTCCCGAAAGCGACGCCGAAAGCATCCGGTTATGCTGCAGCCAGGCATCCACGTCGCGCGCCAGATCCTCCACCCGCAGGTTGCTGACAGAAATCCCGAAATAGTTCCCCGCGACATTCTCCAACTCGTGCGCCTCGTCGAAGATCACCGCTGCCGCTTCCGGCAAGATGCCTGCGTCGGCCGCGCCCTCGGCCTGCAACTTGATGGCGAGATCGGCAAAAAAGAGATGATGATTGACGATAATGATGTCGCTCTCCATCCCCCGCCGGCGCATTTCGGTGACAAAGCAGCGCTCCCACTGGCTGCACTTTTGTCCGATGCAGGCCTCGGTGCGGGCATCCAGCTTGTGCCAAAGCGCGCTGGCTTCGGGAAGCTCCGCCAGTTCCGCCCGGTCACCGGTCGCAGTTGTCTTCTCCCACGCGGCGATGGCGCGATATTGCTCAATTTCTTCCAGCCCGCTCAACACCGGCTGGTCAGTGAGATCATAGAGCTTCTTGCGGCACAGGTAATTGTTGCGACCTTTCATGTAGCAAACCGAGAGCCGCGAGCCGGCGCCCCGTTCTCCCGACAACGCCCGCTCCAGAAACGGAACGTCTTTGTAGAAAAGCTGTTCCTGCAGATTCTTCGTGCCAGTGGAGATGATCACCCGCTTGCCGGACCGAATCACCGGCATCAGATAGGCAAGAGTCTTGCCGGTGCCGGTACCGGCTTCCACGATGAGGTGACGCTTCTCTGCCAACGCCTGCTCGACCGCTTGCGCCATCTGCAACTGTCCGCGCCGAAATTCATAGAAGGGATGGGTGCATGCGAGGACTCCTCCCGGGGCAAAGAATTGGTGAAGCGAAGCGTTCTTTCCGCCCCGCGCGGGGAGCGGAGACGACGCAGACGACGAGGACTGGGAACTTAAAGGCACGGGAGTCTCTATAATAAACAGTTGTCGTCATCGGTTGTTGATTTCACTTCATTTTGACCCAACCCACTTACAATTCGACCAGCACGGTTGCTACCGCCGCAGCCGGCGTACCCACGATTGCGATTGTGGGCCGGCCCAACGTCGGCAAGTCCACCCTGTTTAACCGCATCGTTGGTTCGCGGCGTGCCATCGTGGGAGACGAGCCCGGCATCACGCGCGATCGTCTCTACGGCGACGCCGAGTGGCGCGGCCGCCTCATCCGGGTTATCGATACCGGCGGCATTCTTCCTGAAGAGAAAGATTTCATCCCATCCGAAATTTTTCGCCAGGCGCGGGTTGCGTTTGATGAAGCCGCAGCAATCGTTATGGTGGTTGATGGTCGAGCCGAACTCGCTGGACCGGATCTCGAACTGGTTCGCTTGCTGCGCAAGACTGGACGTCCGCTGTTTCTTGCCGTCAACAAGGCCGATTCGGAAAAGCAGGGGAACATCGTGGACGAGTTCCATCGGCTGGGAATCAAGCAGATGTTCCCCATCTCGGCGGAACATGGGCGCGGAATCGACGATCTGCTGGATGCCATCCTGGAAATTGTGCCATCTGAAGAAACCTCCAGCGGAGAGCCCGCCGAGGTCGCCGAGGAAAACATGGCAAGCGGGGCAGCTGAGGCGGAAGCGGCGCGCGGAGAGGATGTCGAACCCGTCTACGAAACCAAGGTGGCCATCATCGGACATCCCAATGTGGGCAAGTCCACGCTGCTGAATTGCCTGTCGGCCTCCGATCGCGCGATCGTCTCGCCCATTCCCGGCACCACGCGCGATGCGGTCGATGAAATCGTGGAACACAATGGCCGCCGCTTCCGCTTCATCGATACCGCGGGCATCCGCCGCAAAGGGAAGACGCACTTGATGGCCGAGAAGCTTTCGGTGGTCATGGCGCGCAAGCATCTGGAAGGCGCCGACATTGCCCTGCTAATCATCGATGCCACCGAAGGGGTGAGCCAGCTCGACGCGGCGATCGCCGGCTACGCTCACGAGAGCGGGCGCTCCATGATTATCGTCATCAATAAGTGGGATCTCGTCATCAGCGGTGCGCTGAAGGCTGGCAGGCCGTCGAAGGCGATGCGCATGCGGGAAAGCAGGCGCCCCGGCGACCGGGATGCTTACGAAGAGCGCTTGCGCCACGATCTTAAATTTCTGAACTACGCACCCATCGTCTTCATTTCGGCGAAAAGCGGCAAGGGTACCGAGAAAATCTTTCCGCTCCTGGAACAGGTCGCAACCGAGCGCCGCAAGCGCATTCCTACGTCGGCGATGAACCGTTTCATCGAAACTGTGGATTTCGAGCGCGCGTCCGTGCCCATGCGCTCGCGCGTGAAAATCCTCTACATGACGCAGGCGTCGGTGGCGCCGCCCACGTTTGTGCTCTTCACCAACCGCGCGGTGAAGCTGCACTTTTCCTATCAGCGATTTTTGGAGAACCAGATTCGCGAGGCGTTTGGGTTCCTGGGTACGCCGATTTGGATCAAGAACAGGGCCAGGAATTAGCGCTGTCCCTCCGCCAGCGGCCTCGATCATCGGCAGGTCTCCTCACTCTCCCGCCAGCTCCCGGTCCATGGTGAGCAGTCCCACTCGCTCGACGCCAGCGTGGTGCGCCACGTCGATCACTTCGGCCACGTATTGGAAATCAACATCGGCGTCGCCGCGCACAAAAACTACCTTCTCGGCGCGCGTTAAATAAATCTTTGCCAGGCGACCTTCTAGATCTTCCCAGCGTACGTCTTCCTGATTGATCTTTACCGCCGGGGGCTGCCCTTCTTTGCTCCATACCACCTGAACGACGACGGTCCGCGACTGCTGCTGCGCTGCGGTCTGCTTCTGATCGGGCTGCGGAATCTGAGCGGTTTCTCCTTGTTCTTTATCCATCGACACGACCACCATGAAAACAATAATCAGTGTCAGCAGCACGTCGATCAGCGGCGTGACGTTAATCTGCGGACCGGACGGACCCCCGCCTGCCATTGAGAACGCCATAGAAAGCTCCTTCGCTCGCTCTTGGGCACGCGCGTGTCTGCAACATCAGACACCCGGAGCCTAGGCAGAGTTCCAGGGGATTGTCTCGGGTTCAGCCGATGGCTTCCGGGGGAGGCGACCAAGGCAGTGGCTGGGGAGTGGACGGTGCTGGCACGGGCGGATAGAGCACCGCGCTCAATGCCGGGTAGCGCGCCGCAAAGAAGTAAATCGAATAGGCGGGAAAGAAAACGATGACGGGCACGGAAATCAGCGCGATCAAATACAAGAAAAGGGCTAAAAGAATGCTGCCGACTACAATCGCCAAGGTGATGGTATACGCGTTCCAGGTAAGACCAGCGCTTTTGCCCGTCAGAACAGCAACAATACTGAGGCCAACCGTCGGGATCGCAATCACCAATCCCAGAATCAGCGTGGCGATGCCGACCACGATTCCGGCGCCGATGGCCATCACGATCTTCATTCCGATGTAGCCCGCATATCCACCCATCTCGGCCTTGATCATCGGCCAGAGGCGGCGCCATCCTTCGATCGCGTCAATATTTTCCAGCGCCATTTGCGGTACAACAAAATCTTTGGTCAACACGAAGACGACAGATACTGCAACCGCGAAAATGAGGAACAGGAAGAACAGAACGACTCCGCCGAGCACCAGGGGGAGCAAGTGCTCCTTCGGCGCTCCAAGCCACCCTAGGGCAAAGGCAAAAGCCGCGGGAATTCCAATCAGCAAGGCTAGACCGGCGAGGGCCACGAACAAATAAAGCAGCTTCCAGAGGAAATAGCGCCATCCCGGTCCTTGTCTCAGGCTCCATCCCCGGCCGATGCGACATTCTCTCGCGAGGATGCTATCGAACAGGACAAAGCGCATCACGCTGCTGACATACATAAGAACAATTCCCACCGTGAAGACAGCGATGACGATGATTGCGATGAGGAGGACCAGGAGCGCGGGATCGATTCCCGAAAAGCTTCCGCCGAGAGAGTGCGGCGAGTTCGCGGTGTGTCGAGGAAGGTGGAAGTTGGAACCGTTGAATCCGCCGCCCGAGCCGAGTTCACCGGCTAGTAGTCCGACCACTGCAAGTTTGGTCCACTGACCAACGCGGAATGGTCGGAACAGTTGCTGCTTGGTGTGTTCCACGGCAAGGGTGATTGTATCTACGGCGGAGATTGGCAAAACTCACCTCGGGCTGCGAATGACTCAGCAGCAAGGTACTCGGAAACCCGCCGCGGATCAAATCAATTCTGACTGCGGTTCACTCGTACCGCAGGGCCTCAACCGGATCGAGTTTGGAGGCTCGCAATGCCGGCACCAGTCCGCTGATCACGCCGACAACCAACAGGACCGCGCTCGAAAGCAACACGGTCATGATTGAAATCCGCAGGTGAATGTCGCCCTGCCCGGAGTCGTCTTCAAAGAGCGGACCCATCATCGGCAAGGTTCCGACGGCCCAAGCGATGAGATAGGAAAGCCCCACGCCAATCGCGCCGCCCAGGACCATGATTAACAGAGTCTCCGCCAGAAATTGCAGTTTGATGTGGCTCTTCTTCGCTCCCAGGGCGCGTCGCAGACCGATCTCACGGATGCGTTCGTCCACCGAGACCAGCATGATATTCATTACACCAACCCCGCCGATGCCCAGGGTTAGGGTGCCGACGAAGGCGAGCAGCACTTGCAAGCCAATGGTTAAAGCATCGATCACCGGACGAAATTCATCGCGTCCGAACATCTGGAAGGCTTTCGGGTCGGTGAGCGAAAAGTTTTGCCGGGTAGCCACCGCAGCCAGCACTTGCGCCATCGCCTTTTTTTCAAATTGCGGCGCGATCGGCTCAAACACCAGGACCGCGGCGTAACGCGTATTCCACAAATCGCCGGCCGTCGAGTAGGGAATCCAGGCCGAATCATCGTCGCTGCTGAAATAATTGCTGAGCTGAATCTTGCGCGCCATCACGCCGATGACGGTAAAGCGCACTCCGCCAACCTCCACCGTCTCTCCCACCGCTGGACGGCCGCTGAAAAGTTGTTCCCGGATGCGCCCCCCCAGAAAGATCACACGCCTCCGCTCCAGTTCGTCAGCCGCATCGATCCAGCGCCCTTCCGTGGGCACTTCGTTCCGCATCTCACCGTAGTCCGGACAAACCCCTCGCACCGCAGCCGTTCCCACCATCCGGTCGCCGTAAGAAATTCCCGGACGATTCACCGTTTCCCGGCATATATGTTTCACCAGCGGCGCGGTGGCCTTGATCATGTCCACGTCTGCCTGCTCGAGAACAACTTTTTTCCCGGCGCGCTGCCCGCCCGGCTGTTCACTC
>Ga0210398_10000805_pt1 | contig 34471 bp, 42 predicted proteins | sample IncBWC4OmetaG_FD_161047 | JGI IMG/M metagenome (GOLD analysis project Ga0210398, IMG submission 161047) | Forest soil microbial communities from Barre Woods Harvard Forest LTER site, Petersham, Massachusetts, United States - Inc-BW-C-4-O | ecosystem: Environmental > Terrestrial > Soil >... | reverse complement strand
GAAATGGCGAAAGAGAAATTTGATCGTAATAAGCCGCACTGCAACGTAGGGACGATTGGTCACATTGACCATGGCAAGACGACGTTGACGGCGGCGATCACGAAGGTGCTGCAGAAGCATAATCCGAAGATCGTGTTCCGGTCGTTTGACTCGATTGATAACGCACCGGAAGAGAAGGCGCGGGGGATCACGATTGCGACGGCGCACGTGGAGTATGAGACGGCGAACCGGCACTACGCGCACGTGGATTGCCCGGGGCACGCCGACTACATCAAGAACATGATCACGGGCGCGGCGCAGATGGATGGGGCGATTCTGGTGGTGGCGGCGACGGATGGTCCGATGCCGCAGACGCGGGAGCACGTGCTGCTGGCGCGGCAGGTGGGTGTGCCCTACATCGTGGTGGCGCTGAATAAGTGTGACGCGGTGGATGACCCGGAGCTGCTGGACCTGGTGGAACTGGAAGTGCGCGAGCTGCTGAAGAGCTACAAGTTTCCGGGCGACGATGTGCCGGTGATCCGGCTGTCGGCCCTGGGGGCGCTGAATGGGGAAGAGAAGTGGGAGAAGCAGATAGACGCGCTGATGGAGGCGGTGGACAAGAGCGTGCCGCAGCCGGCGCGGGAACTGGACAAGCCGTTCCTGATGCCGATTGAAGACATCTTTTCGATTCAGGGACGGGGGACGGTGGTTACGGGCCGAATCGAGCGGGGCAAGGTGAAGGTGGGGGAGGAAGTAGAAATCGTGGGCTTCCGGGAGACGCGCAAGACGGTGGTGACGGGCGTGGAAATGTTCAAGAAGCAGTTGGACGAAGGCCTGGCGGGGGACAACGCCGGCTTGCTGCTGCGCGGCATTGCGAAAGAAGATGTGGAGCGGGGGATGGTGCTGGCCAAGGGGGGATCGATCACGCCGCACACCAAGTTCAAGGCGGAGGTCTACATTCTGACCAAAGAAGAAGGGGGAAGACATACGCCGTTCTTCAAGGGGTACCGTCCGCAGTTTTATTTGCGAACCACGGATGTGACGGGAGTGGCGGAGTTGCCGGCGGGCACGGAGATGGTGATGCCGGGAGACAACGTGAGTCTGGTGATCGAGTTGATCACGCCGGTGGCGATGGAGAAGGGTTTGCGCTTCGCCATTCGCGAAGGCGGACACACGGTCGGCGCCGGAACCATTGCCGAGATTGTGCAGTAAGGAAAATAAAGCGGCTTGCATCTTGCCGCCAGTTCTTTCCTTCCGGAGAGGCCGGGAGGGGTAAAGAGAGTGAAACGTGATTGGAAAAGAAAGAATTCGCATCCGGTTGAAGGCTTACGACTATCGCATCCTGGATCAGTCGACAGGCGAGATTGTGGAGACGGCGCGACGCACCGGAGCCCAGATCGCCGGACCGATTCCGCTGCCCACGATGAAGAACAAATACTGTGTGCTGCGTTCGCCGCACGTGGACAAGAAGTCGCGGGAGCAGTTCGAGATCCGCACCCACAAGCGTTTGCTTGACATTCTCGAGCCGACACAGCAGACGGTGGACGCGCTGATGAAGCTCGATCTGCCCGCGGGCGTGGATGTGGAGATCAAGGCATTCGGGAAAGAACATAAATAGCTTCTAGCTCCTGGCTGCCAGCTTGTGCCGGCAGCCCGAGCTCTCAGCCAATAGCCGTGGTTACGACCAGCCAAGCTGAGGGGAGACAGAGATGGCGATAAAAGTTACCGGCATTCTGGGCAAGAAGGTCGGCATGACGCAGCTGTTTGACTCGAAAGGCGACGTTCGTCCGGTCACCGTGCTGCAGGCTGGTCCTTGCGTGGTGACGCAGCACAAGCTGGCGGTGAAAGACGGCTACGAGGCAGCTCAGATCGGCCTGGTTGAATTCGTCAAGGAATCGCGTCTGACCAAGCCGGCGCGCGGACATCTGGCGAAAAATAATCTTCCGCCGGTGAAGTTCATGCGGGAAGTGCCGCTCGAGAGCGATGGCGACGGCGACCGGGCGGTGAAGGTTGGCGACCGGGTGCTGGTGGAAATTTTTGAAGGCGAAAAGTTTGTCGACATCGTCGGAGTGAGCAAGGGGCGCGGCTTTCAGGGCGTGGTGAAGCGGCATCATTTCGCTGGTGGCCCCAAGTCGCACGGTTCTATGTTCCAGATTACGGGCTCGATTGGCTCTTCCGCGTTTCCCTCGCGCGTATTCAAGGGAATGCGCATGTCAGGACACATGGGGCATGAGCGCGTAACCCAGCGCAATCTGAGAGTTTTGGGTGTGGACAAAGACGAGAATCTGCTGGTGGTCGAAGGCAGTGTGCCGGGGCCGCAAGGCGGCTATATTGTGATCACCAAGGCGAAGAAGCCACCCAGAGAGCGGCGCGGATTTGCGGGTTCGGCAACGGTCGATCCCCTGAAGGCGGCGAAGAGAGCGGCGAAGAAGGCATAACCCAGTGGTCAGCGGTTAGTGGCCAGTGGTCCGGGCGAAAGCAATATGGCATCCATTGATATCTACAACTTGAGCGGCGCCAAGGTCGGGACCTTCGATCTCGCCGATGAGATTTTTGGCGCGGTCAACGAGGACCTGCTCTGGGAAGCGGTGAAACATTACCGCGCCGGGCAGCACCGCGGCACCCATGCCACCAAGGCCCGCTGGCAGGTTTCCGGTTCGGGCAAGAAACTGTGGAAGCAGAAGGGCACGGGGCGGGCGCGTATCGGCTCGATCCGGTCGCCCCTGTGGCGCCACGGGGGCACGGTACACGGTCCGGTTCCGCGCTCCTACGACTATGCCTTTCCCCGCAAGAAGCTTCTGGGCGCGTTGCGCTCGGCGCTGGCGGCGAAGTTTGCCGACGGCAAGCTGACCGTGGTGAACGCATTCGAGCTGAAGGAACCGAAGACTAAGGAGTTCCGGGCGGCGCTGGACGCGTTGAAGGTGGAATCGACGGTGCTGATTGTGGAAGCCCCGAAGGCGGCGAATCGCAACCTGGAACTGAGCGCGCGCAATATCGCAGGGCTCGAACTGATACCCGGGAACGAGGTTCATCCTTATCATCTGCTGCGCTATGATCGCGTGATTTTTTCCCATGCCGCGATCGAGAAGTTGCAGCTTACCTTGCAAGATACTTTGCCCAAGCGGCAGCGCAAGGCGGCTAAGGACGAAGACGAAGCCGCAAAGAAGGCCTCGGCTTCTCCGCGGAAACGCGCGCGCCACGAAAAAGCGGCGGAGGTGGCCTGATGAAATCCGCATACCAGATTATTCGCCGTCCGGTGATCACGGAAAAAGGCTTGGCCATCAAGGAAAACCAGAACACGCTGGTCTTCCAGGTGGCTCCGGGGGCGACCAAGACGGAAGTGAAGCAGGCGGTGCAGACGATTTTCAAGGTCAAAGTTCTGTCCGTCCGCACCGCCATGTATCCCGGAAAAGAGCGGCGGCGGGGGAAGTTCGCCGGCTATCGGCCCGACTGGAAAAAGGCGTATGTGCGGCTGCGGGCGGGCGAGAAGATGCCGGAGTACGCCCAGAATTTGTAAGCAGCAGGAACAGGATTCTTCCTCGGCCAAAGGACGCGGGTTTGAACTTTACAGGGTTTTAACGAGCTGATTATGCCCATCAAGACATATCGACCGACGACGCAAACCTTGCGCTACCGCACCACGATCGTCAACGACGACATCACGACCCGGCATCCCCACAAGCCGCTGATCGAGCCTAAGCCGCGGACGGGGGGACGCCGTAACTCCGGCGACACCACCATGCGGTTCATCGGGGGCGGGCATAAGCGCAAGTTGCGCATCATTGATTTCAAGCGCGACAAGACTGGGATTCCAGCCACCGTGGTCAGCATTGAATATGATCCCAATCGTTCGCCCCGCATTGCCCTGCTGGCCTATGCCGACGGGGAGAAGCGTTACATCCTGCAGCCGGAAGGGCTGAAAGTCGGACAGAAGGTAGTGAGTGGGCCGGAGGCGGACATTCTTGTCGGCAACGCGCTGCCGCTGCGCAATATTCCCCCCGGCACGCAGATCCACAACCTGGAACTAAAGCCCGGCAAGGGCGGCCAGATGGTGCGCTCGGCGGGCGGAGCGGCGCAGCTCATCGCCAAGGAAGAAGAGTACGCCCTGGTCAAGTTGCCTTCGGGTGAGACGCGCAAGATCTCGCAGAACTGCATGGCCACGATTGGACAGGTGGGGAATCTCGATCACGAAAACATCACCATCGGCAAGGCGGGGCGCTCCCGCTGGCTGGGAAAGCGTCCTCACAACCGCGGCGTTTCGATGAATCCGGTGGATCATCCCCATGGCGGGGGTGAGGGGAAGACTTCAGGGGGACGGCATCCGGTGACGCCTTGGGGGCAGCCGACGCGGGGCTACAAGACGCGCAACAACAAGCGGACGGATAAATTTATTGTGAACCGGCGCAGCAAGTAGAGGCTAAGAATTTATGGCACGTTCAACGAAAAAGGGCGCGTTCGTGGATGCCTTCCTAATGTCGCGGGTCGAAGGCATGAATTCGCGCAACGAAAAGAAAGTTTTGCGGACATGGTCGCGGCGTTCCACCGTGGTTCCGGAGATGGTGGGCCACACCATCGCGGTGCACAACGGCAAGAAATTTATTCCGGTGTACGTCACCGAGAACATGGTGGGGCACAAGCTCGGCGAGTTCAGCTTTACGCGCAACTTCAAGGGCCATTCCATGCGGGCGGCAACCGAAGTGGCGGCGAAGCCGGCCGGTATCCCGGGCGGTCCGGGAGCGATTACGCCGGCGGCGCCGGCGGCGCCCAAGGCATAAGGGGAGACGGGAATGGAATTTCGAGCGGAAATGCGTTACTTGCGAGTCTCGCCGCAGAAGGCGCGCCTGGTGCTGGAACTGATCAAAGGGCGCAAGGTGGAAGAGGCCCGCAACACGCTGCTGTTCACCAAGAAGCGGGTGGCGGCGCATGTCGGCAAGCTGTTGCAGTCGGCGCTGGATAATGCCAACTTTCTCAGTGCGGAGAAGAATCTGGATATCGAGCTCGACAATTTGTATGTGAAAAGCGCCATTGCCAACGACGGGCCGCGCATGAAGCGTATCCGTCCCGCTCCCCAGGGACGAGCTTTCCGTTATCAGCGGCGCATTTCGCATATCACCCTGGTTCTGGCGGAGCGCGGAAATGGCGGGGCGCAGGTTTCCGGAGAGAGGCGATCGGCTGCGGCTCCGGCGAAGCGGCGGGCTCCGGCGGCGAAGAAAGCTGGGAGTAAGACGGGCAAGAAGAAAGCGGCGGCGAAGTAAACCGACAGCAGGTTCCTCCGACTCGCTCGGCGAGTCGCGGGGATGACAAACTTTGAGATGGTGGTTCAGGAGAAGCAATGGGACAAAAAGTCCATCCTTATGGTTTTCGCCTCGGCTACACCAAGCCGTGGAAGTCGCGCTGGTTTGTGGAGCGGGACTACGACAAGCTGTTGCTCGAAGACGTCAAGCTGAAGAACGAGCTGAAGGAAAAGCTGAAGTCGGCGGGTGTGAGTTCGATTGAGATCGAGCGTCCGGGCAACAAGCTGCGCATCATTATCAAGACGGCGCGTCCCGGAATCATCATCGGACGCAAGGGCGCGGAAATTGACAAGCTGAAGGCAGATCTGCAGAAGCGCACCTCGCGCGAAATGTTTGTCGATATTCAGGAAGTGCACAAGCCGGAACTCGACGCCCAGCTGGTGTCGGAGGCGATTGCGCTGCAGCTGGAAAAGCGCGTCGGATTCCGGCGGGCGATGCGCAAGGCGGTGGATTCGGCGCTGCGCTTTGGCTGCAAGGGGATTAAGGTTCGGGTGAGTGGACGGTTGAACGGCAACGAAATCGCGCGCTCGGAATGGTATCTGCAGGGACGTTTGCCGCTGCACACGCTGCGGGCTGACATCGAGTACGGATTTTCCGAAGCCCGGACCACGTATGGCGTGATCGGCGTGAAGTGCTGGGTGTACAAGGGCGAAATTTTGCCGGCCAAGAAGAAGGACCAGCCGCAGGGCGTGGGCGCATTCTAGGCAATGCCGACCTCTGAAGCAACCATGCCGAAGCGGAAGTGGGGAGCTGGCGGTAAGGCAGGAAATTGGCTACCCGCCAAGAGCTAAGAGCTGACCTATGTTGATGCCAAAGAAAGTAAAGTACCGCAAGCAGCAGCGCGGGCGCATGACCGGTAAGGCATGGCGCGGAAGTACGCTGGCGTTTGGCGACTTCGGGCTGAAAGTGCTCGAGCCCGGCTGGATCACCGACCGGCAGATTGAAGCCAGCCGTGTGGCCATGACCCGCTTCGTGAAGCGCGGCGGAAAAATCTGGATCCGCGTGTTTCCCGACAAGCCGGTCACCAAGAAGCCGGCCGAAACCCGTATGGGCAAGGGCAAGGGCGCGCCCGATCACTGGGTTGCGGTGGTTCGCCCGGGGAAGATTCTATTTGAGATGGAAGGGGTTACGATCGCGGACGCGACCGAGGCGATGCGGCTGGCCTCGCACAAACTGCCGCTGCGCACGACCTTGGTCAAGCGCGAAACCGCCCACTAGAAACGGGATGCTGATTATGAAATCCGACAAGATTCGCAATTTAACTGACGATGAACTGCAGCATCAGGAGCGGGACCTTGCAGACCAGCTGTTCAAGCTGAAGTTCCAGCTGAATATGGGGCAGAGCGAGAGCCTGAAGAAAATTCGCGGGCTGCGCAAGGATATTGCGCGCGTCAAGACGATCCAAGGCGAGCGCACGCGCACGGCTGCGACGGAGAAACGATAATGGCGGAAACCGCAAAGGCGACACCGCCGGCCGAGCACGTCCAGGGCCGGCGCAAGGAAGTGGTGGGGGAAGTGGTGGCCAACCGGATGCAGAAGACGATCGTGGTCAAGGTGACGCGCAAAAAAGCGCACCCCTTCTACGGCCGGGTGGTGGCGCGCAACAAGAAGTTTTATGCGCACGATGAGAAAAACGAAGCGCATGTGGGTGACGTGGTGCGCATCGAAGAGACCCGCCCGCTCTCCAAACTGAAGCGCTGGAAGCTGAAAGACATTGTGCGGAAGGCAGCGCTGGTTCCGGAAATCGCGGTTGAGCTTGAGAGCAAGTAGGCGCATTGGGCAGCGAGGGAGAGGCAAGACATGGCTGTGATGATGAGAAGCATGCTGGAGGTCGCCGATAATTCCGGCGCCCGCAAGCTGCAGATGATTCTTCCGCTGGGCGGTTCGACCGGGCTGAATGCCGGTCTGGGCGACATAATCACGGCCGCCGTGAAGGAAGCGGCTCCCGACGGCCAGGTGCAGAAAGGCAAAGTGGTGAAGGCGGTGATTGTACGGACGCGCAAGGAGCACCGGCGGCGCGACGGCACCTATATCCGCTTCGACCAGAATGCCGCGGTGCTGATCAATGATGCCGGCGAGCCGGTGGGAACCCGCGTCTTTGGTCCGGTAGCGCGCGAGTTGCGCGAGAAGAAATTTTTGAAGATTGTTTCGCTGGCGCCGGAAGTGATCTAGGAGCGGGTTAGCGGGTACCGAGAAGGAATTCAGGAAGCGAGCATGAGAACCGTAAGCACAGTACAAAAGCAAGTGGATATTCGCCGCAATGACAACGTGAAGGTCATTACCGGGCGGGATAAGGGCAAGGAAGGGCGCGTGCTGCGCGTGTTTCCTAACGATAACAAACTTTTGGTCGAGCACGTGATGATGGTGAAAAAGCACGTGCGGCCGAACCCGCAGCGCAATATCAAGGGCGGGATCGCGGAGCAGGAGAGCCGGATTGCGCTTTCGAACGTGCAGCTGGTCTGCGCCACCTGCGGTCCGGTGCGAATCGGTCATGAAGTGCGGGGCGATCGAAAAGTTCGGGTCTGCAAGAAGTGCGGAACCACGCTCGATAAGTAGACGAGTACTCGATAGGTAGACAAGTACAAGTAAAGGTACAGGGCGTCGTTAGTGCTTACGAACCGGTAACCACCCCGAAACCGTGAGAGGAAGTTGAAAAGCGAAAATGGCGAAAGAAAAAGAGAAGAAGGGATCAAGAGATTCGGCGCAGGAGCAGAAAGCTCCGGCCCAGGCGCATCACAGCGCCAAGGAGCGTCCGCGACTGCGGGCAAGGTTCGAGAAGGAAGTGGCGCCGGCCTTGTTGAAAGAGTTGGAACTCGAGAACGCCATGGCGGTCCCCCGCCTTAACAAGATCGTCGTCAACATGGGCATGGGTGAGGCCACGCAGAACTCGAAGATTCTCGACCCGGCGGTAAATGAACTGGGCCAGATTACGGGACAGAAGCCGATTATCACCAAGGCCAAGAAGTCGATTGCGGCTTTCAAGGTGCGTGAAGGACAGGCCATCGGGACCATGGTGACTCTGCGCGGCGATCGCATGTACGAATTTCTTGACCGGCTGCTGAACATTGTTCTGCCCCGGGTGCGGGACTTCAAGGGAGTATCGACGAAGTCGTTTGATGGCCGCGGTAACTACACCATCGGTTTGCATGACCAGTTGATCTTCCCCGAGATTTCCTACGAGAAGGTCGACAAGATGAAGGGTATGAACGTCACCATCGTGACCACGGCGGCGAATGACAATCAGGCGCGCACCCTGCTGAAGCATCTGGGCATGCCGTTTCGAACGCAATAAATGGGCTTTTGAGATTTTCGGTTGGCCACACAGGTTCTTCTAAGGAATGCATGACTACAGCAAAACGAGTTAAAGACGCGAAGATCGAAAAGAAGTTTGAACTGGCGCGCGACAAGAAGGAGAAGCGACCAAAATTCTCCACCCGCCGGCACAACCGCTGCCAGCTGTGTGGGCGGCCGCGCGCTTACCTGCGCAAATTCGGCGTATGCCGTCTCTGCTTCCGCGGGCTGGCGTTGCGCGGGGAAATCCCCGGAGTTTCGAAGTCTTCGTGGTAGGAGCATCGCTGGCGGGGGAAATCCTTGGCCAGACAAAAAGACGCCTCGCTGCGGATGACAGTGGTAACCAGGTGAGAGGGTAAGCGAGCTGCCGCAGGTTCTCCGCAGAAGGCGGAGCGAACGGGTGGCAAGAGGAGAAGCAAACGATGAGGTTGACCGATCCGGTCGCAGATATGCTGACGAGGGTGCGCAACGCGCTGCAGGCGCGGCACCAGAAGGTGGATATTCCGGCCTCCCGGCTGAAGCTCGAGATTGCCCGCATTTTGAAAGAAGAGGGCTACGTCTCGAATTTCAAAGCCACCGAGGAAGAAGGTCACAAAGTCATCCGGATTTATTTGAAATACGGCGCGCACAACGAAGCCGCGATTTCGAAGGCGGAGCGGGTTTCGCGCCCGGGCTGCCGCGTCTACGTGCGGCGCAGCGAAATCCCGCGAGTGCTCGGCGGCATGGGGATCAACATCCTTACGACACCCCGCGGAGTGATGACCGGACGGCAGGCTCGCAAGGAAGGCGTGGGCGGCGAATTGTTGTGCGAGATTTGGTAAAGCAGCTTGCTAGCTACTAGCCTCTGGCTAGGAGCTAAAGGGGCTGATTTGATTGAATCGAACAAGCTAGAAGCCAGGAGCTGGGAGCTTAAGAGCTGATCTTATGTCACGAATTGGAAAAAAGCCGATCGCGATCCCCCCCGGGGTGACGGTCAAGATTGATGGCAACACCGTGCTGGTCCAAGGGCCGAAAGGCAAGTTGGACACGGCTCTGCCGGCCGGCATCAAGTTTGAGCAGAAGGACGGGCAGATGGTTGCCGTGCGGGAGAACGATTCGCAGGCGGCGGTGCACGGACTGGCCCGCGCCTTGGTCAACAATGCGGTGGAAGGCGTGACCAGGGGCTGGACACGGGAACTGGAAATTGTCGGCATTGGCTATCGCGCCGAGATGAAGGGGAAAGGGATGATCGTATTCAATCTGGGCTACTCGCATCCCATCGAATATCCCTTGCCGACTGGAGTTGACGCAACCGTCGATCCCAAGCAGACGAAAATTGCGCTTACCGGAATCGACCGGCAGCAGGTAGGGCAGGTTGCGGCTGAGATGAGGTCGCTGCGTCCGCCCGATCCTTATAAGAACAAGGGTGTGCGGTATGCCGGTGAGAGGTTGAAGAAGAAGGTCGGTAAGACCGGAGCGAAGTAGGAACAGGTCTTGGGTTTCAGGTCTCGGGCCCCAGGACCAACCCCTGGGGGACCTGGCGCCCGAGGCCGGGTTTCAGAAGACCAAGGACAGATTTTATGCTTACGAGAATCTCAAAGAATCAGAAACGCGGACACGTTCACGAGCGCATTCGCAAGAAGATGCAGGGTACGGCGGAACGCCCGCGGTTGAATGTATACCGTTCGCTGAATCACATTTATGTGCAGGTGATCGACGACCTGCACGGGGCAACGCTGGTTTCGGCGAGTTCGGCCGAAGGCAAGAAGAAGGAAGACCGGCGCACCGGCGGCAACGTAGCGGCCGCGAAGAGCGTCGGCAAGGTCATTGCCGAGCGCGCCAAGGCCAAAGGGGTGACCAAGGTGGTGTTTGACCGCGGCGGCTATATCTATCACGGACGCGTGAAGGCGCTGGCGGACGCGGCGCGCGAAGCGGGATTGCAATTTTAAAGAACAGCTTCTACGACTAGCTGCGAGCCTCCCCCTTTTCGATTGGGGTGGCGGGAAGCTGGAAGCCAGGAGCTAGAAGCCAGGAAAAGAATGCCAACTGTAATTAAGAAGCTCGATCCGAATTCGTTTCAGCTGAAAGACCAGGTCGTAGCCATCAACCGCGTTACGAAAGTGGTAAAAGGCGGCAAGAACCTTTCGTTCGCCGCGCTGGTGGTGGTGGGGGATCCCTCGGCGGCGGTGGTGGGTCACGGTTCGGGCAAGGCCAAGGAAGTGCCGCAGGCGATTCGCAAGGCGATTGAGTCCGCGAAAAAGAATTTGATCAAGGTGAATCTGACGCAGACCAGCATTCCGCATCTGGTGTTGGGACGCTACGGTGCGGGAAAGGTTCTGCTCAAGCCGGCTCCGGAAGGCACGGGGGTGATTGCCGGTGGCGCGGTGCGCGCGGTGATGACTTCGGTAGGAGTGCAGAACGTGCTGACCAAGTCCATTGGTACGACGAATCCGCACAACGTGATCAAGGCAACCTTCGCCGCGCTGCGAGCCTTGAAGAGCCGCGAGAGCGTGGCGGCCATGCGCGGCAAGTCGCTGCAAGAGATTTAGGAGCAGGACGCAAGAGATTCAGGTGCAGAAGGATCAGCCATGACGGCAAAGCAGGCGGCAAGGGCAGAGAAAGCGACAACGGGCAGCGGAAAGATTCACATAAAGTGGGTGCGCTCCGCGATTTGCACTCCCGTGAAGCACAAGCGGGTGGTGAAGGGACTGGGATTCACCCGCTTGAACCAGGTAATCGAGCGTCCCGACAATGCGGCGATCCGCGGCATGGTGGCCAAGATTCCGCATCTGGTTGAGATCGTGCAGGAATAGGCGGCGAATCATGAATTTATCGAACCTTCGAGCACCGAAAAAGGCAACCGAGAAGCGCAAGCGCGTGGGGCGCGGGATGGGCTCCGGCATGGGCAAAACCTCAACCCGCGGACACAAAGGGCAGCGCTCCCGCACCGGTATGCGTCTGATCCGCGGTTTTGAAGGCGGCCAGATGCCGCTGCACCGCCGCATGCCGAAGCGCGGCTTCACCAATATCTTCCGCAAGGAATTCAATATCGTCAGCCTGGAGCGGCTGCTCGCGCTGGGTGCGGATTTACACGCTTCGCCGATTACCCCCGAGGTGTTGCGCAAAGCTGGCGTGATTAAAACCAAGCATCCGGTAAAAGTTCTCGGAGACGGCGAGCTCACGGTTGCCATCACCGTACACGCGCACAAGTTCTCCAAGTCAGCGCAAGAAAAAATCACCAAGGCAGGCGGCAAGATTGAGGTCTTGCAGTAATGTTTGAGAAGTTGGCGAACATCTTCCGTATTCCCGACCTGCGTAAGCGGGTTCTGTTTACGCTGGCCATGCTCGCGGTCTACCGGCTGGGCGGGCATCTTCCCACGCCCGGCGTGAACTTCCTCAAGCTGGAAGATGCCTTCAGCCACAATGCGGGATCGCTGCTGGGTTTTGTGGATCTGTTTTCGGGCGGCAACCTGCGCCGCATGACCATTTTTGCTCTGGGCATCATGCCCTACATCACGGCCTCGATCATCCTGCAGCTTCTGACCGTGGTCTATGAGCCGCTGGCCAAGCTGCAAAAAGAAGGCGAACTGGGACGCAAGAAGATTACCCAGTGGACCCGCTACATCACCGTGATTCTCAGCGCGGTGCAGTCGTTCGGCATCGCCATTGGCCTCGAGAAGGCTGGCGACTTCGTGCTCCACCCAGGTCCCGGGTTCATCCTGATGACGATGCTGACCCTCACCACGGGCAGCGCATTCATCATGTGGCTGGGGGAGCAGATCACGGACCGCGGAATCGGAAACGGCATGTCGCTGCTGATCTTTGCCGGCATTGTGGTGGGGCTTCCGCGCGGCGTGCAGGACCTTCTGGAAAAAGCCAAGAACGGAACCTGGGGAGCGATTACGCCGGTGCTGATGGCCGGGCTGGTAGTGTTCATGATCGCGGTGGTGGCGTTCATTGTGTACGTCGAGCGCTGCGAACGGCGCATCCCGGTGCAGTATGCCAAGCGGGTGGTCGGACGGAAAGTCATGGGCGGGCAGTCGACTCACCTTCCCCTGCGCGTCAACGCGGGCGGCGTGATGCCCGTCATCTTTGCCTCTTCGATTCTTACTTTGCCGCAAACTGTCGGTTACGGTCTGCGCAATAGCCGCTACATTGGCGATCTGATGCGCATGCTGGGATGGGGCGAGCCGCTCTACACGGTGCTCTATGCCTTGGGCATTATCTTCTTCGCCTATTTTTACGTGTCGATCGTCTTCAATCCCAGCGAAGTGGCCGACAATATGCGGAAGTATGGGGGTTTCATTCCGGGTATCCGTCCGGGCAAGCGCACGGCGGATTACATCAATGAAGTTCTCACCCGCATCACCTTGGTGGGCGCGCTGTATCTGATCATCATCTCCTTCATCCCGGAGTGGATGATTACCGGGATTCACTTGAACCATTTGCCGTTCTGGCTGGGCGGCTCCGTGTTCGAGCGGCTTCCGGTTTGGGTGACGAATGGTTTGGGAGTCAATTTTTATTTTGGTGGAACCTCGCTGCTGATCGTGGTGGGGGTGGCCATGGATACGGTTACACAGGTTGAGGCGCAGCTCATCATGCGCCACTACGATGGATTTACGCCGCGCAGCGGACGTATTCGCGGCCGCCGCAACTGGTCGTAGGTGCGAGAGCGAGAGCTTTTGCCAGTAAGAGAGTGGGGGTTGCTGCACCGGGACCGCCTCGTGGAGGGTCCGGGAACACTGTTCGGGAGGCTTTGGCCAACTCGATGGCGCAGGAAACCTCACGTGACGTAGGTCCGGTGGTATTGCTTGGCCCGCCGGGCGCCGGAAAGGGCACTCAGGCCAAGCGCATCATGGAACGGTACCTGGTACCGCAGGTCTCTACGGGAGACATTCTGCGGTATAACGTGGCGCAGGGTACCCCCCTTGGGCAAGCGGCCAAGGCGGTGATGGCTCGAGGGGAACTGGTCTCCGACGATCTGGTTTGTGAGATGGTCCGGCAGAGGTTGATCGAGCCGGATTGCAAACCCGGTTATATTCTGGACGGTTTTCCGCGGACCGCGGCGCAGGCCGGATGGCTTGATGCCTTGCTGGATGACACGCTCATTGACAACTCGTGGCCTACCCGGGCTTGGCCAATTGTGATCCGCCTGGACGTGGATTATAATCAATTGTTGCTCCGGATTACTGGACGCCGTTCTTGTCCCACCTGTGGGCGGATCTATAACGTCCACTTCCAGCCGCCCCGAGTCGATGAACTTTGCGACTATGACGGGTCGAAGCTGGTAACCCGCAATGACGATCGGTTGGAAGTGATTCAGCCCCGTTTGGCGGCTTATCAGGAGCAGACTCGTCCTGTGGCCGACTACTATGAACGGACTGGAAGGTTGATCTCGGTGAATGGGGATCAGCCGATCGACGAAGTCACGAAGCGGATTTTCGGGATCCTCGAGGAGCGGCAGGCATAGCGTTTTTCTTGATGAAGCATGGCGATTGTTTGCAAATCGGCGTCAGAGATTCAGCGGATGCGGCAAAGCGGCCACATCGTACGTCAGGTTCTCGATCATTTGCGTTCCCTGGTCGCGCCCGGCATGACCACCATGGATTTGGAGCGAGCGGCGGAGAAAAAGATCGCGGAACTCGGAGCCAAGCCGGCCTTTAAGGGATACTATGACTATCCCTGTGTGTTGTGCACTTCGGTGAATGAAGAGATTGTGCACGGCATTCCGTCGGAAAAACGGATGCTGAAGGAAGGCGATATTGTTTCGATCGATTGCGGAGTCGTATTGGACGGTTACTATGGCGACGCCGCGATCACGGTTCCGGTCAGCGACACGGTGAAGCCGGAGCTGCGCAAGCTGCTGACGGTGACGGAAGAGTCGCTGTACCGCGGCATTGATCAGGCGGTGATTGGCCATACCGTGGGCGATGTGGGAGCTGCGGTGCAGGAACATGTCGAGGCCGCGGGCTTTAGCGTGGTCCGGGAATTTGTTGGGCACGGGATTGGGACGCACCTGCACGAAGAACCGCAAGTGCCCAATTATGGAGCGCGGGGTCACGGCGCGAAGCTGCGCGAAGGAATGGTAATCGCCATCGAGCCCATGGTGAATTTCGGGAAGCCCGAAACGCGGGTGCTGGGCGACAAATGGACGGCGGTTACGGCCGACGGCAGTTGCAGCGCACACTTCGAACACTGTGTCGCGGTGACAAAAGACGGACCGATGATTTTGACCAGGTAAAGGCTTCCCGCCAGGCAAGCGGGTTGGCCAGGAGCCAGGGGCTAAAAGCTAGGAGCGAATGAGTAAAGAAGACGCGATTGAAGTGATGGCCGTGGTCCTGGAGCCGCTGCCCAACGCCATGTTCAAGGTGGAACTGGAGAACAAGCACCAAGTGCTGGCGCATGTGTCGGGCAAGATGAGAAAGAATTTCATTCGCATCCTGCCGGGTGACAAAGTTGCGGTCGAGCTTTCACCTTACGATCTGAACCGCGGCCGAATTGTTTATCGCTATAAATGAGGCAGAGTTCGACCGTTCAACTGAGAACTGAGAACCGGGAAGTTGAGAACTGTTATGAAAGTACGAGCATCGGTAAAAAAGATCTGTGACAAGTGCAAGGTCATTCACCGCAAGGGTGTGGTGCGGGTGATCTGCGTCAACTCGAAACATAAACAGCGCCAGGGCTAGAAAGCCCGGCATCGGAATTTCGGAATTAAGGACCAACTATGGCACGTATTGCAGGCGTTGACTTACCGCGCCAGAAGCACATCAACATCGCGCTGACTTACATTTACGGCATCGGACATCCACGAGCCGGAGCCATTCTTGATGAGGCCAAAGTCGACCCCATGAAGAAGGTCCAGGACCTCAGCGAAGAAGAAGTGAACCGCATCCGCACCGTGATTGAGCAACAGGGAATGGTGGAAGGCGATCTGCGCAAGGAAGTTTCGATGAACATCAAGCGGCTCATCGAAATTGGTTCCTATCGCGGCTTCCGTCACCGCCGCAACTTGCCGGTTCGCGGACAGCGTACGCATACCAACGCGCGCACCCGTAAAGGTCCGCGTAAGGGAACGGTTTCGACCAAGAAGAAGGCGACGTCGAAAACCTAAAAAAGACGTCAGGTACTGGGTTTCAGAGATTGGGACTACGCTCCTGATTCTGGATCGCAAGGCCTGAGATTTAACACCTGAGACCGAATTTATGGCTAAACCAGTGGCAGCGGGCGGCACAGCCGCACCGGACAAAAAAGGCAAGAAGAAGACGTTCAAGAAGAAAGAGCGCAAGCACGTTCCCCATGGATTGTGCTACGTGCAGGCGTCCTTCAACAACACCATCGTGACCATCACTGACATGAACGGCAACGTTCTGTCGTGGAAGAGTTCCGGATCTCTGGGCTTCCGCGGATCGCGCAAAGGCACGCCGTTCGCCGCGCAGCAGGCGGCTTCGAACGCGGCCAACATGGCGCGCGACCACGGCGTGCGCAGCGTGGATGTTCGCGTGAGCGGCCCCGGTTCCGGCCGCGAGTCGGCAGTGCGCGCATTGGCGTCGTCGGGTATTGAAGTGCGTTCCATCCGCGACGTGACGCCCATCCCGCACAACGGATGCCGTCCGCCGAAGCGGAGGAGAGTGTAATTAAACCAGCCTCCTCGCTGCGGGCGAAACCGGATCTGGTTTTGTTCGAAGCGAGGGGCGGGAAGCTGATTTTCGTCCGGGACGAAGGGTGAAGCCAAACCTGTAAACCGGTCATCTAAGAGGAGAATAACTTGGCCCGTTATACCGATGCAGTCTGCCGTCTATGCCGCCGCGAGGGCATGAAGCTGTTCCTCAAAGGCGCAAAGTGTTTTAGCGATAAGTGCCCCATCGAGAAGCGCAACTTCGCTCCCGGACAACATGGCAAGGACCGTAAGGCCAAGATTGTTGGCTACGGCCTGCAGTTGCGCGAGAAGCAGAAAGCCAAGCGCATCTATTTCACGCTGGAAGGCCAGTTCCGCAACTATTTCGAGAAGGCAGCGCGCACCCGGGGCGTAACCGGGGAGTTGCTCCTGCAGCAGCTCGAGCGGCGTCTGGACAATGTGGTCTTTCGTCTGGGCTTCGCGCAGTCGCGGCGCCAAGCGCGGCAACTGGTGCGCCATGGACACGTCGCCGTCAACCAGCGCAAGGTCAACATTCCTTCTTATGAAGTGAGCGCGGGGGAAGAGATCTCGATCCGGGAGAAGAGCAAGAAGCTTACCGTGTTGGAACTGGCCAAGGAATTCGCCAGCCACGGCACACTGCCGAACTGGCTGGAAGTCAATCGCGACAATTACACGGCGCGTGTACTGTCGTTGCCGAAGCGCGAAGATATTCAGTTGCCAGTGAATGAGCAGTTAATCGTTGAACTTTATAGTAAGTAAGGGATCGGTGTGATCTGTCCATCGGGTCATCGGGCGAATTTTACAATCATCCGGTCAGCCCATCACAAATCACCTGATACCAGCGGTCCAAATTTCGAGCCAGATCAGCCTGTGCTGGCGCTTGACCTGAGTCCGGACCGATTCAGGGAGCCAGCACTGAGCCAAACGGCCGAAGGAGAAAGCAATGCTTTGGAAAGGTTTTCAAAAACCGAAACGTCTCGCCGTCGATACTTCCACCCTCACCGATAAATACGGAATTTTCTGGGCGCAGCCTTTTGAGCGCGGTTTCGGCACCACCGTGGGCAATGCTTTGCGGCGGGTGCTGCTGAGCTCGATCGAAGGCGCTGCGGTCACCGCGGTGAAGATGGAAGGCGTGCTGCACGAATTCCAGTCCATCCCTGGCGTAGTGGAAGATGCGACCGACATCATCCTCAACCTGAAACAGATTCCTTTCAAGCTGAGCGGCGACGCTCCCAAGGCGATCTATCTGCGCGCCGATCAGCCGGGCGTGGTCACCAGCGGAATGATCGAAGCCGACGGCGACGTGGAAGTGCTCGACAAGGATGTCTACATCGCCACGGTCAGCGAAGGTGGCAAGCTCGACATGGAAATGCGGCTGAAACGCGGTCGCGGTTACACCTCGGCCGACAAGAATTTCGACGAGGATCTCGGCATCGGATTCATTCCGATCGATTCCGTGCACTCCCCGGTGCGCAAGTGCAACTACACCGTGGAAGCCGCGCGACTCGGCCAGATTACCGATTACGACAAGCTTACCCTCGAAGTGTGGACCAACGGCTCGATCACTCCCGCCGATGCCATCGGTTTGTCGGCCAAACTGATGAAGGATCACATGAATATCTTCATCAACTTCGAGGAAGAAATCGAAACCGGCACGTCGTCCTCGGACGATCGCAAGCCTGAGATCCACAACGAAAATCTGAACCGGTCTGTCGAAGAGCTCGAACTTTCTGTGCGCAGCTATAACTGCCTGAAGAACGCCAACATTCAGACCATCGGCGAACTGGTGCAGAAGACGGAATCGGAGATGCTCAAGACCAAGAACTTCGGCCGCAAGTCGCTGAACGAAATCAAGGAGATTCTCTCCACCATGGGTCTCAGCCTGGGCATGAAGATCGATGAGCACGGCAACGCCGTGCCCGGTCCAACCTCAAACCTGGTTCTGCCGGCATCGGCTTACGGTCCGGACGACCAGCTGTAGGAACGGCTGCCGGCGCCCGGCTTCCGGCTTCCGGAAGCCGGGCGGCCAGCAAGATGGATTTTGACTTTTGAGCTAGAAGCTAAGACCTAGAAGCTGAGGGTTCCACCATGCGTCACAAAGTGGCAGGCTACAAACTCGGACGGAACACATCGCACCGGCGCTCGCTGCTGCGCAACCTGGTCACGTCGGTGATCATCGAGGAACGCGTCGAGACGACGGTTCCCAAGGCCAAGGCCGCCAAGCCGCTGGTGGAGAAGATGATCACGCTCGGCAAGCGCGGCGATCTGGCGGCGCGCCGCTTGGCCGCGGCCTACCTCATGACCGATGCCGCGGTGGTGAAGCTGTTCGATACCGTCGGTCCGCGCTTTGGCGACCGCAACGGTGGGTATCTTCGCATCGTCCGCACGGGCTGGAATAAAGGTGACGGCGCAGACAAGGCCTTCCTCGAGCTGCTGGGCAGCGAGAAGGTGTTGGACGAAAAGCGCGAGAAGCGCGCCGAAGCCCGCGCCAAGAAAGTCGCCGAAACCAGGAAGGCCATGGAAGACGCGGAGGCGCAAGCGGCGCATGATGGTGGCGTCGAGCCGGTAAAAGAAAAGGAAGAAGACAAAAAGGAATAGCCGGTAAAAGGAATAGCCGTGACGAAATGCCTGACTGGGCGGGTTGCCGATCTCCCGATCAGGTTCCTTCGAGACCTTACTCCCGCTGTGCGGGTCGCCCGGCATTCAGAGGCTCAAGCGACCTGGGTATTCGCGGGAAGTGATTTTGCGAGCAGCTCCCTCGGTCGATGGATCGATTTTTTTGCATTTTCCATGTGATTTCAGAATCTGCGGCAGGACCAATCCCACACTCTGCGCCATACTTTTTTACCAGCCCACGACACTGACTTCGAACCATCCCTTCCGTTGATGCCGCGCCGTGATCTTCCGGGCGCTCTTGCACCTTCGCGTCATCGGCGCGTTGACAGGATGTAGAAGGACTGCAGCGCCAGGCGGAACCCAAGCGCATCTTTCACCGGCCTCATCTGGCCGAACTTCGTCACGGAATGACCAAAAAATCACTTAACCCGTTCAGAATCAGTTTAGGCAACCGCCGGGTCTACACTACATTTGCGATTGAGCTGAAAACGCTCAGGTAGGTCCAGGCCGAGTTGGTGCAGCAGGGATTTCTGTTCAGTCGTCGGTTCGGTGATCCGGCGCAGGCGGATCTCGCGTCCATCCGTCGTGGGCAGCACGATGTCGGCGCTCTGCAACGTGGACAACAATGCCAGGGTCTTCATCGGCCAGAAGGGCTGAGCGTTGACCCACTCACGCGCGAAGATCCAATTCTATGGCATCGATCAGCGGCATCAACCACGCCAGCAGCGCTTGATGAGCTGGATGTTGTACGTAAGCCTCCAGTGATGTCTTGTCCTTGAATTGCATTATGCCGCCAAATGTATAACCTTTTCCGCGCGGCGAAATATTTGGGCCCACATGAGTCTGAAGGAGTCCGGGAATTAACCCCTGGAAAGCGGCAATCTCTTTCCTGGCCCTGTCCTTTTGAGCAACAGATGTTCCTTCTTTCCACTGAAATGCAAATACGTGAAAAACGTTCGCTGACTCGCCGCCCGCTTTCGCCACTTCCGGCAAATTGAGAGTGATGAGGGCGGCAGCTCCGACGGCAATACCTCCACCTGTCAGCAGGGCTCGGCGTGTTGAGTTTGCCATTTTGATGTTCCTTTCCAACGATGGAGGTCGCGATCAAGTTTCAACGGTGTGTAGTTCATCAGGTAGTCATCCAAGGTTCATTTTTCTCTTTTTAGGTGGATAGGACATTCGGCTAACTTCTTGCGCTTCATCGAGGTTTGGCCTACTTCGACTGATCTGTCTGTTTCTTGGTGGCATTCGGTTCTTTGTCGCGGCGGAGGAATGCAAGACCCCGCTTCAGCTCTGCCGCGAGACCTGTATCCTCGGTGGCAACGTTGTGAGAGGCGATGTTACAACAGTAAATCGGACCAAGGCCGGAGACAGGCATATAATCCGGCGTTCGACCGAAAAAGTCTATGAATTATGTCAAAGGCATCCTGAGCGGCTTATCCGCGATATTGCTCGCGGAGTTGGTCCCAGGTCCTTGGTCAATGTTTAGGGGGGTTAGTGAACCGAGGGAAAGCGGCTTGGGCGCCGTCGCGGGTGGAATCATGGGGAGCGCCCTTTCGCCTCTCTTCTGGACTCTCGCGCTTTTATTCTGTGCACTGCTTTTTGCGGCCATCCGACTCGGAAATGAAATCCTGCGAGTGGCCTTATTCTGGATTCCGACGCTGACGGTTTCTATGCTCAGAACGGCGCTTGTGGCACTCTCCACATAGGTGCTTATACATTTCAGAGATCGCTAAGCAGCATAATTCTCAGTAATCGTGATTCCCGCGCGTCAGTTTGGTTGAACGGGCGTTAGTCCCCGGGCGACTGACATCAGTCTGCCCGTAGCGCCTTCATCGGGTCGATGGAAGCGGCACGTCGGGCTGGCAGCAACGAAGCCACCAAGGCCAGCATGAGCACGAAGGCTGCAGCCAGCGACAGAACCAGCGGGTCGAAGGGGCTCATCTCGAACACCAGCGACCGCAGGAGATGGGAGGCTGCCGCCGCGCCCAGCAGCCCCAGGGCGCAACCTGCGAGGGCGAGCTTGACGGCGGAGGTAAACACCAGGCTCAGAATCCCCGACCGCTGCGAGCCGAGGGCCATGCGAATTGCCATTTCCTGCTCGCGGAGCGCGGCCGAGAAGGCGATCACGCTGTAGATGCCGAGCGCTGCGAGCAACCCCGCTGCGATAGCGAAAGTGGAGATCAGAACAGTGTTGAATCGGCGCGGAGCTTCGCTCTCGGAGACGGTGCGCTCCATACTCTGGACCTGGGTCAGGGGTAGATTGGAATCGATCGAGCGGACGGCGCCGCGGAGAAGATTTTCCATCTGGTCTGGCTCGAGCGCGGTGCGCAGGGCGACGTAGCCTCCATCGCCGTTCAGATCCGCAGGAGAGCCCACCGGGCCCAGGGATTTTTCAAACTGGTCGACGGGTTCATAGTACTGTTCTTTGGCGGGTGTGTCGGGCGAGTACTCCTTAACATCGGCCACCACCCCCACGATCGTTATCCAGGGTGTCGGCGTCTCCTCGAGACCGACGCGCAGGCGCTTGCCGATTGCGTTTCCACCCGGCCAGTAATGCGCTGCGAGCGTGTGGTTGACCAAGGCGACCAGTTGGCTGTTCTCGTTGTCCGCCGGCGTGAACAGGCGGCCGGACAGCAATGGAATTCCCATAGCCTGCAGATAATCGCCCTCCACCAGCATCGGGGTCGCCAGGTTCAAGCCCGCGCCCTGCGGAGGAACGTAGCCTTCGGCGATGAACGCGTTATTGCTGCGGCTGCCGCCTGTGGGCAGAAACGATGTGAGGCCCACGGACTTCACGCCGGGAAGCTGCCGCACGTGCCGAATCAATTCGTCATTGAACTGATCGACGGCTGCTTGGGTTGCATATTGTTGGTGGGGCAGCGAGTAATTGGCCACAAGCACATGGTCCGGGCGGAAGCCGAGATCAACGGCACGCATCTTCTCAAAGCTTCTGAGCAGCAAACCGGAAGCCGACAGCAGCACCAGCGCGATGGCAATTTCACCGACCACCAAGGCGGAGCGGAGCCGGGCGTGGCCGCCTCCGGCAGTGCCGGTGCGTCCGCCTTCTTTGAGCGTGTCATTTACGCTCGTCCGAAGGGCGGCGAAAGCCGGAGCCAGCCCGCAAATCAGGCCCGTCAACCCAGCCAGCGCAATGGCGAACCCCACCACCTGCCAATCAAGCCTGATCTCATCGAGGCGGGGCAGGGTCTCGGGCAACTGGCTCACCCCCACTCGCAACCCGAGCGCGGCCAAGCCGAGGCCAAGCAGGCCTCCACTCACGTTCAGCACCAAGCTCTCCAGAATCGCCTGCCGCAGCAGCGCCCCAGAGCGCGCTCCCAGCGCCAGACGCACTGCGATTTCGCGGCGACGCTGGATGGCCCGGACCAGCAGCAGCCCAGCCAGATTGGCACACGCAATCAGCAGCACCACAAAAATCGCCAAGAACAGCGTACGCATCAGTTGACGCGCCTGGGAAACGGTTTCCTCATGCAGCGAGCGGACCGACGCTCGTATGTGCAGACTCGCCATGAATGCCGGGTACTGGCGCATGGTCTCTTTGGCCACGCGCTCTGCGTCGCTTTCTGCCTGTGCTGCGGTCATTCCCGGCTTGAGTCGACCCACCATGCTGAAGTTCCACGAGGCCGCTCCCGTCGTCAGTTCCTGCTGGGTGAAGCTCATGGGAACCCATAGCTCGCTGTTGTTCAGATGCCCCGGGACCAGCGGGAACTCAAAGTTGCGAGGCATCACGCCGACCACTACATAAGGCTTACGGTCTAACAGAATCTTGCTGCCCAGCACGCCCGAAGTGCCGTGCAGGCGATTTTGCCAGAGCGAGTAGCTGACGACTGTGACTTGCTCTTTTTGGTCATCTTCCTGCTGCGTGAAGAATCGCCCCATCAGGGGCGCGATACCCAGCGCCGGAAAGACACTGCCCGAGAGCCGGGATCCATTCACTTGCGCCGGCTCGCCCACTCCGGAGAGTTCATAACTGTTTTGCGTATACCCACCGAGACTCTCGAAGCTGTGCGTGTCGCGGGTATAAGCCTGAATGTCGGGAGCTGTGACCGCAGTTGCACCAGTGCCTCCAAAAAGATCAGCACCTTGCACGATGTCACCGAGCGCCACCAGTTTCTCGGGATGTGGAAAAGGCAGCGGGCGCAGCAGCACGCATTCGACGACGGAGAAGATGGCGGTGGTTGCGCCGATTCCGAGGGCGAGCATCAGTACGGCTGTGGTGGTGAAGCCAGGCGACTTTGACAAATGGCGAATTGCGATGCGTAGGTCATGGAAAGGCATCGGCACTGGCTCCTTGCGGGATCGGGCGAGTCCGTAGGTAGCACGGCCGTGCCCCAACCCAGATTGGGATAAGTCCTTGTTGCCGTAAGAGGTACCGGCACAGATTGTGAAACAGTTGGATGGAGGTGTCCGGATTTCGAAACGCACTGTCCGAGAGTGGACACACATCCTCGGTCCCAAGCCGGGCAGGCGGCTTTCTTCACCGCCCATTATTGGACACCCGGGTTCAGCACCGGACAATCGGGTAGGGCAAGGATGGGGTGAGCCGTTTGCTAACTTACTCGTGTTTCGAGCACTCTAATGCGGTGGACTGGTTGGTGGCTGAGTTGCTCAGAGTGAGAGAGATGGACATTGCCCGCCCGGAATGCAAGCGCCAGAAACGCCGCCGCCAAGCGGTTCTGATCGTCATCGTCCTGGTTGTCGTGGTGGCGGTGGGGGTTGGAATGGCCCGTCTGCGACCGGCCGCTCCTTCGGTGGAGCGCGGAACAGTGTGGACCGGCACTGTTAAACCAGGATCCTGGTTGCGGCAGGTCCACGGATTGGGATTGCGCATTCCCAGCCAGCAGTCCGTTCGGCAGATTCCGGCTGCGATCGAAGCTACGTTGGTGCGCATCCGGATGCTGCTCGCAGGCGAAGGCCGACAGCATCCCGCTCGAAATGAGCAACCCGCAGTAGACGAGGGCGCTCTTGATGCGCAGCCGCAATTGAAAGCAGCCGAGGCCGAATACCAGAGGCAGCGAGTGAAGCTTGAAAGCGATCTGATGAGCCAGCAGGCAGGAGCCCCGACGGTGAGCGCGAACTACGGCCAGACGAAACGGCAGGCCGATACGGACAAGGCGTTATATCAAGGCGGGACGGGAATCGGTGAACTCGATTCAAGTTATTGAAGGCGTGCGCGAGGGCGACACGGTATCCTTTCCGACATGTCGCGTTGGACAAGACGGACCGCGTCCGGCTTGAGTAAGCAGGCAATCCTAAGAACTTTCGAGGCAAACACTATGACCGAAGCAGGACAACCGTTGATCCAGATTCAGGCGATGAAAAAAATCTTTTACACCGACGAGATCGAAACCCACGCTCTGTCCGGCGTGCACCTTTCTATCAGCCGGGGCGAGTATGTCGCGATGTCGGGGCCTTCAGGATGCGGGAAGTCCACATTGCTCTCGATCATCGGGCTGCTGGATACGCCGACCGAGGGCAGCTACTCGCTGAATGGGAAGCCGGTGGAGAATCTCGATTTTGCCGAGCGCTCGCGCATCCGCAACCAGGAAATCGGATTCATCTTCCAGAGTTTTAACCTGATCGGCGACCTGACGGTGTATGAGAACGTCGAACTGCCCCTTACCTATCGTCAAAGAATGCCCGCCGCTGAACGGAAGCAACGCGTCATGGAGGCGCTCGAACGTGTGGGCATGGCGCACCGCATCCGGCACTATCCTTCGCAGCTTTCCGGCGGCCAGCAGCAGCGCGTAGCCGTGGCCCGCGCACTGGGCGGGAAACCTTCCATCCTGCTGGCGGACGAGCCGACCGGCAATCTCGATTCGCGGAACGGGGAAGCCGTGATGGAGCTGCTAGAGAACCTGCACCGTGAGGGAGCGACCATCTGTATGGTGACGCACGATCCGCGCTTTGCCAAGCACGCCCAGCGCGAAGTGCATCTGTTCGACGGCAAGGTGGTGGCGGAAGAAGAATTGAAAAAGCTGATGGCGGACGTGCATGCATGAATGGGCTGCTCCAAGATCTTCGCTACGCGGTCCGCCAGCTCCGCAAGAGCCCAGGCTTCACCGCGGTTGCCGTGCTCACCCTGGCGCTGGGCATCGGCGCAAATACCGCGATTTTCACTGTGGTGAATGCGCTTCTGCTCAAGATGCTGCCCGTCAGGGCGCCCCAGCAGCTGGTGGTGGTTGGCGATCCTACAAACCCCAACACGCGTTCTAACGGAACCCCACGCACTGACGTCTTCTCCTACCCCCTTTACAAGGAACTCCGCGATGGGAGCTCTGTTTTCACCGGATTATGCGCGGCTGCGACCGATCATAGTATTGAAGTGGACGCCGGCGATGGCGAAGTTTCTGACGCGAAAGTCACGGGACGCATGGTGAGCGGGAACTATTTCAGCGTGCTTGGCCTCGAACCCGCCGCGGGGCGTTTGTTCTCCGATTCTGACGACACCGCCGAAGGTGCCAATCCCGCAGTAGTGCTGGGCTATGCATACTGGCAGCGCAAGTTCGCGCTTTCCCCATCCATCATCGGTAAGGACGTTCGCCTGAATGGCTATCCATTTACGGTTGTGGGCGTGGCGCCTGAGACGTTCGACGGTGATGTGGTGGGTGAACAGATGGCACTGTTCGTTCCTTTGAGCATGCAACCGCAGATCGTCCGCGGACGCCACTGGCGCAATTCCGGCAACACTTCCTGGCTCTCCTTGATCGGGCGCCTGAAATCTGGCACTACTCCAGCCCAGGCCGAAGCCAACCTGAATATCGTCTTTCAGCGAGCGGCAAAAGGAGGCTATGGAGCGGCACTTTCGCCGGACGACCGGAACGCGATTCGCGAAACCCATATGAACATCCGGGTCTCTCCAGGCGAGGGCGGCCTCTCGGATCTGCGCGCCGATTACCGGATTCCATTACTTCTGCTGATGGGCATTGTCGGCCTGGTGCTGCTGATTGCCTGCGTGAATGTCGCAAACCTGCTGCTCGCCCGGGCGTCGATTCGCAATAAGGAGATGGCTATCCGGTTGGCGATTGGCGCGAATCGGCACCGCCTGTTGCAACAACTCCTCACCGAGAGCATTGTTCTGGCGCTCCTCGGCGGAATCGCCGGTTCGCTGCTGGCAATTTGGGGGGTGCGCCTGCTGGTCAGAATCTTTCATGCGGATACGGCTCTTCCGCTGTTTCCGGATGCGCGCGTACTTACATTCACGATCGCCGTATCTCTGCTTACGGGAATCCTTTTTGGTCTGGTTCCGGCACTGCGGACGCTAAGAGTACGGGTCTCTCCCGCACTGAAAGACGCGGAGCGATCAACCCCTGATCGAGGCTCGCGATTTGGATGGGGCAAGGCACTGATGATTAGCCAAGTCGCTCTCTCGCTGCTGGTACTGTTTGCCGCAGGCCTGCTCGTACGCAGTCTGCAAAAGCTGATGACGCAGGATTTCGGCTACCCGCGTGATCACCTGGTGATCGCCCGGCTTGACCCCGCCGCCGCTGGCTACAACAACGAAAAGATGAAGCTGCTGGCCGAGCAACTCCGGGCTCGCCTAGCGGGCGCTCCAGGCGTGCGCGCCGTCACCTATTCAACCAATGGACTATTCGCCGGCACCGAATCTGACGATGCCATTATTGTGCCCGGCTTCAACGCCGGCAAGACTCGCGATCGGGTCGCGATGGAAGATTACGTCGGTCCGGGATATTTCGAGGCAGTGGGCATCCCACTCCTCGCGGGCCGGGGAATTGAGGCGCGGGATGCGGGAACGTCAGAGCGCATTGCCGTAGTCAATGAAGCCATGGTCAAGCACTTCTTTCATGGGCAGGACCCGATCGGGCGCCAGTTCACGATCGAAGACCCGGATTGGCTGGCTAAGCCACTCACGATCGTCGGCGTATCTCATGACGCCAAGGACCACGGCAGTGGTTTACGCGAAGAAGTCAACCCGCGGTTCTACATGGCCTTTCAGCAGGTGCCCGATCCCACCCAAATCGTAATCGAGGCTCAGGTCAGCGGCGTTCCCTCTGCCGGGGTTGCGAACATGCTAGGTGAAATCAAAGCCGCCGATCCCCATTTGGCAATCTCGTTTGTTAGAACGCTCGACAACCTGGTCACGAGCAGCGCCGCCAACCAGATTGCTCTTGCCCGGCTCTCGGCATTCTTCGCGGGGTTGGCGTTATTGCTCGCATGCGTGGGACTCTACGGAGTCATGTCGTACACAGTCGCCGGCCGCACCCGTGAAATCGGCGTGCGTATGGCGCTCGGCGCCCAGCAGGGCGATGTTGTGCAACTGGTGTTGCGGGAGGGCATGCTGCTGGTCGGAGTCGGTCTTGCCATCGGGGTCCCTCTCGCGCTGGCCAGCAGCCCTGTGCTGCACAACTTTCTATTTGGATTGAGGAGTACGGACCCACTTTCCTTAGCAGTCGTGGTCCTGCTGCTTGCAGTAGTTTCGGTGCTCGCGGCATTCATTCCCGCTCGCCGCGCGGCCAAGATCGATCCCATGGTGGCACTGCGCTACGAGTAGGAGGGCGGGAACTGATGAACGGATTGATCCAAGACCTCCGCTACGGCATCCGCCAGCTGCGCAAGAGTCCGGGTTTTACGGCCGTTGCCCTGCTGACATTGGCATTGGGCATCGGAGCGAATACGGCCATCTTCAGCGTGGTCAACGCGATTCTGCTCAGACCTCTGCCCTACCCAGACCCTGCTCGCCTGGTCATGGTGTGGGAACAGAACCCACATCGCGGCTGGTTTGAGAACATCGTTTCCTCCGCCAACTTCCTCGACTGGAGACAGCAAAACCACGTGTTCGCTGGCATGGCAGCGTTTGAATCTGTTCCCTTCAATCTGACAGGATACAACCGGCCTGAGGAGGTCGCCGGGGAGCGAGTGAGCACCAACCTGTTTTCTGTTCTGGGGGTTCAGCCGCTGCGCGGCCGACTGTTTGTTCCGGAAGAAGAAAAACGAGGCCGCGCCGCGGCCGTTGTGAGCTACGGGCTCTGGCAGCAAAGCTATGGCGGCGACCCCGCACTTGTCGGCAAAAACATTTCTCTCAATGGAGAGAGCTATCCGGTCGTGGGCATCCTGCCTGCCAGCTTTGCCGACGACTATTCGGCGTCCTTCGCCCCACATTCTCAACTATGGATCTCCGGATTAGACCTGCAACCGGAGTTTCGCGAGTTTCATGATTACCACGCGATCGCTCGACTCAAACCGGGCGTGACCCTGGCACAAGCACAGGTGGAAATGGACACGATTGCTGGCCGCATCGAACAGCAATATCCGGAGTCGAAAGGCTGGGGCGTAGCGCTGGTTGGATTGCACGACCAGGTGGTTGAGTACACTCGTCCCGCTCTTCTTGTTTTGCTGGGAGCGGTAGCCCTGGTCCTGCTCATCGCATGCGCCAATGTCGCCAATCTGTTACTGGTTCGTGCTACAGGACGCATGAAAGAAACCGCAATCCGGGCTGCTCTGGGGGCAAGCCGCATCCGGATCATTCGCCAATTCTTGATCGAAAGCACTCTGCTCTCGATGATCGGCGCGACCTTGGGTCTTGCACTTGCCGTCTGGGGGTCGGAAGTCCTGGTGCGGCTGTCTCCTCCAGAGACTCCTGGCGTCGAGGGCGCCGGCATCAGCGCCTTTGTACTGCTCTTCACCATCGTGGTCGCGCTCGGCACGGGAATCACTTTCGGCTTGGCTCCTGCACTCTCCGCTGCCAAATCCAATGTGCATGAGTCGCTGAAGGAGAGTGGCCGAACTTCCACAAACAGTGTCAAGGGCCGCAGACTTCGGAATGCACTGGTAGTCTGCGAATTCGGGTTCGCTCTGGCGCTTTTGGTTGGAGCCGGGCTCATGATCAAGGCTCTGGCGCATCTTCGCGGCGTCGATATCGGTTTCAACCCCAACAATCTCCTGAGCATGGAAGTCCCTCTCGTGGGTCCTCAATATGACCAGCCTCTCCACCGGGTCGAGTTCTTCCGGCAGCTCTTGGGACGCATCGAAACCCTGCCCGGCGTCGAGGCGGCGACTATTTCTCGCGGCGTCCCGATCAGCGGTTGGGCGGGCTGGAATTTCGTGACTGCGGACCATCCCAATCCTCCGGCCGGAGAGGTGCCCGACGCCAACTACGTGGTGGTGGCGCCCGATTACTTCCGCACCATGCAGATTCCCTTGCGCGACGGCCGGGCGTTTACCGATGCCGATTCGCCCAGCACAGAACAGGTGGTTATCGTCAGCGAATCGCTGGCACGCAAGTACTGGCCTGGCCAAGATCCCATGGGAAAGCGCCTGAAAGTCAGTTCGGATGTAAACGACAAGAACCTGCCTTGGCTTTCTGTCATTGGAGTTGCGGGAAACGTTCGGAGCGAAGGACAATACGCGCCGTTCATTCCTGAAATTTACGTCCCCTACACGCAATATCCGTGGGTTCTTTCGCCCCGCCACATCCTTGTCCGTACCACTGCGGACCCAAGGGCGATCGTCCCTGCTATCCGGCGCGAAGTCACGGCTCTGGACAAGGACTTGCCGGTCTCTGACATCAGCACTATGAAGGAGATTGTCGCTGGTCCCACGCAGCAAGGCCAGACCCTTATGTGGGTGCTCGGTGGCTTCGCCGCTCTCGCACTACTGCTGGCCGCAGTGGGGATCTACAGCGTGATTTCCTACGCGGTCACCCAGAGAACTCACGAAATAGGCATCCGCATGGCCTTGGGCGCAAGTCACCGGGAAGTTGCCAGCCTGGTGGTCAGACAAGGCATCATTCTGATCCTGGTTGGAGTTGCGAGCGGATTGCTTGTCGCGCTTGCGCTAACTCGGCTTCTCTCCGGCTTGCCGTTTCAGGTGCGTTGGCTGCTGCTGTTCGATGTTCGCCCAACCGATCCGCTGATATTTGCCGTCGTTTCCGCAATTCTAGTGGTAGTCGCATTGCTGGCAAGTTTCTTGCCGGCGCGGCGGGCTGCGAAGGTCGACCCCATGGTGGCACTGCACTGCGAGTAGGAGATAGATAAACTGATGAACGGACTATTCCAAGATCTGCATTACGCTCTGCGGCAGCTCCGCAAGTCGCCAGCGCATGAAAAGCAACCGCCTCCGGGGCGAGGGAAGAGCGCTCTTACCAGTTTTTGAGTTTCGTCGCGGATAGGACGATGTTTGCCGCGGCAGTACATGTCCTCCTGCGTATCCCGCCGGTAATCTTGCGGTAAGTTGCCATCCAGATAAACTTTCTCTCAGGATGGGGTTCACACGCACACAGATCGGTATCGCCGTGGGCGTTGGCGCGCTGATGGTGTTCGGATTTCTCGGCTACATCTGGTGGCTCAGCAATCAGGGACCGGTGCTGGCGCGCTCCGAGGACCACGATCCGCTCACTGGCCTGCCCGTGAGCATCCGGATGAATCCGCTGCGCGATCGCACCATCGAACACAGCGCCAACAAGTTTCTACATGAACTTCGCGAGGGTCACTGCGACCAGTTGCTCTCCGGATGGGAGCACGACTACCGCAAGAAGTATGCGCACTTCATCTGCGATTCCGAGACGCAGCATCCGCTGCTTTCCTGGGAACTGGCAGAATGGGAGAGCGCCCCACCCCTGACCATCCTCCACTACCGCGGCAAGCGCCTGAACCATGCAGGCCAGCCCGGCACCTATCAGGAACTGTTCACGGTCACAACCGAGAACAAGGATGGGGAGTGGGTCGTAACCAAATACGACGCGATGTACTGAGTGTGGTTGCTCGTTCGCCTAGGTCGGCGGCACTTCAATCCCATGACTCATCTCAAAATCATCGGCAAATTTACAGAGCACGATCCTCTCCCCGTTCTGGGATTTCTGCTGCTTGGGTTGTCGGGTCGGCAGTCGTTGGTTTCGTTGTAATTCGAAGACTGGGAACGGGTGGCTCGGGACCTTGCCTCATGCATATCGTCCTGTAAAAGACAGATCTCAGCGCCGATGGTCTCTCGGCCTGTTTACCTCGTTTGGGCTTCCGCAATCGCAGGAATAGTTGCGCTGCTGATCGGATTATTTCGCGTGTCGAATTGAGCTTTCCGTTCTTAACCGCTTGCCCATCCCTGCCGCAGTGTCTCCGTGATAAAAGTAAATAATGCCCTCGCCGGCCGAGCGTGAGACTTCCGCTGCGCGAAACATCTACGCCTTCGGCATCACCTCCTTTCTGAACGACAGTGCCACGGAAATGGCGTACTGGGTGCTTCCCGCGTTTCTGGCGACGCTCGGTGCGGGCCCGGCGCAGTTGGGATTGATCGAAGGCATGGCCGAAAGCGTGGCCTCGTTTGCCAAGCTTTTCTCCGGGTATCTTACCGACCACATCCATCGCCGCAAGCCGGTTGTGGTTGCTGGATACTTTGTCGCCAACGCAGTCAAGCCACTGCTGGCGATCGTCAACGCCTGGCCGCAGATCCTGCTGATTCGATTTACCGATCGTCTGGCAAAGGGCGTGCGCGGAGCGCCGCGCGACGTGATGGTCGCCGAATCGGTGCCCAGGAATCGGCTGGGCTCGGCCTATGGTCTGATCCAGTCGATGGACTCTGCCGGGGCCATCGCCGGGCCTCTGGCTGCGCTGCTCCTGCTTTCGCGCTTCGGAGTTCGCAGCGTGTTCCGGGCAGCTGCCATCCCGGGAGCATTGTGCGTGCTGGTCGCGCTTCTCGGAATCCGCGAGAGTACACGCGGGCACGGGAAAAAGCCGATCGCCGGCGACGAGCCTGAGGCAAACCGGAACAGGATATCCGCTCTACCCGCCACAAACCCCGAGTCTGAAGGCGAGTTCATAAAGCTTCCCGCCAGTTTCTATTTTGTTCTGGTGGCGGTCACGCTTTTCTCCCTGGGTAATTCGAGCGATATGTTTCTGGTTCTGCGTGCGCAGAATGTCGGGATCCGCGTGGCGCTCGCACCCTTGCTGGGCTTGGTTTTCAACATTACCTACACCTTGGCATCGTGGCCGGCGGGGTGGTTCAGCGATCGTGTATCTCGCCGTCTGCTGGGCTCAGCCGGCTACCTGATTTTTGCTGCCGTCTATTTTGTTTTCGGGCGAGCGCCGTCAACTCTGGCGATCTGGATTGCGATGGCGGTGTATGGCTTTTACTACGCGCTCACGCAGCCGGTGCTGAAGGCTCTTGTAGTAGAGACGGTCGGCGAGCAGGTGCGGGGCCGCGCTCTGGGCATTTATTTTTTTGTGACCAGTGTTGCGACTTTGGCGGCGAGTCTGATTACGGGTGAACTGTGGAAGCGTTACGGTGCCGGGCCTGCATTCTATTTCTCGGCGGCGATGGCGGTGCTGGCAGCGTTGCTGTTGCCAGGAGCCAGGGCGGCGGGGGCTAAAGCCCCAGTCAAGTAGAGAGTCTCGCGCGGGCCTAAGCCGCCGCTCTCCTACGCTGCTGAAACGCGGGCTTTGGCCGCTCAGGTTGCCGGGCTCAAGAACTGGGAACTGCCCTCTTCGGGAAACTCTTCAACCAGAAGAAGAGGAGTAACTGAGCCGCGATGCCGGCGCACGAATCGAGAACCACATCCTGCCAGCGGCCGGTGCGCGAGGGGATGAAGCTTTGGTGCCATTCGTCGAGGCTGGCGACGAAAACCGTCATTAACACGGCGATGCTGGCCCATCTTATGCGCCACAAAACGTTGGCCGCCGCGGGGAAGGTTTCGCGCCAGGCGCGAAATGCCAAGATGCTCAAGATGGCATAGCCGACAACGTGTCCGCCTTTACGGATCAGAAAGTGCCAGACCTCAAAGTGCTCCGCGTCCATGCCGAAGAGGAAGTGCAGCAATGGATAGAGAATCCGGCTGGTGTTGCCGGAAGAGAGCATGGCAGTAGATTCAATGGCAATGACGATGAGCCAGAGGATCGCTGCGATCCACGCCTTAAGAAGATTGTGCCGGTGAGGGTTCAAACCTGCGCGCTACTCGATGGCATAGTTGGGTGCCTCGCGGGTGATCATGACGTCGTGGACATGGCTCTCGCGGAGTCCAGCGCCGCTGATGCGCACGAAACGCGTCTTCTGCAGTAACTCAGCAATGGTCGCGCAGCCGCAATAGCCCATGCCTGATTTCAGTCCGCCCACCATCTGGTGAACGATCATGGCAACCGAGCCGCGATAGGGCACTCGTCCCTCAATGCCTTCGGGAACCAGTTTGCCGAGACGGTTGGAGTCGCCATCATTGGCGGAAACCGCCGCCGATGAATCCCCTTCCGTGCTCTGGAAATAGCGCTCGCTGGAGCCTTGCGCCATGGCGCCAATCGAACCCATGCCGCGATACGATTTGAAGGAACGGCCTTGATAGAGGATCAGTTCGCCGGGGCTTTCATCGGTGCCCGCGAAGAGCGAGCCGATCATGACTGCGCTTGCGCCCGCGGCCAGCGCCTTGGTAACGTCGCCGGAGTACTTAATGCCTCCGTCCGCGATGATCGGAACGCCAGCATCCTTCGTGGCGCGGTACGCTTCGGCGATGGCGGTAATCTGCGGGACCCCGGCGCCGGTCACGACCCGAGTGGTGCAGATGGAACCAGGGCCGATGCCGACCTTGATCCCGTCGGCTCCAGCACGACCCAGTTCGCAGGCGCCGTCGAAAGTGGCGACGTTCCCGGCCAATAGCTCCATCTCCGGCAGCTTCGATTTCACCAGCTTCACGGCCTCGAGCACTCGGGTGGAGTGACCATGGGCGCTATCGATGGCCAGCACGTCCACTTTGGCTTCGGCCAATTCCTGGGCCCGCTCCAGAAAATCGCCGGTTGCACCGATGGCCGCACCAACCCGGAGGCGTCCCTGAGAATCCTTGGCGGCATGAGGATACTTCAGTTTCTTCTGAATGTCTTTTACGGTGATCAGTCCTTTGAGGTTGTATTTGTCATCGACCACCAGAAGTTTCTCGACGCGATGCTCGTGCAGGATCTCCTCGGCGTCTTCGAGGGTTGTGCCCACCGGCACCGTGATGAGATTTTTCTTGGTCATCACGCGATCGATGGGAATGTCGAAGCGGGTTTCGAAGCGCAGATCACGATTGGTGAGAATGCCGACGAGTCGACCATGCTCGGTGATGGGCACGCCGGAAATCTTATACTTGCGCATGATCTCGAGCGCGTGGCTGACTTTATCGGTCGGCGACATGGTGACCGGATCGACGATCATGCCGCTTTCCGAACGCTTCACTTTGTCGACTTCGTTGGCTTGCTGCTCGATGCTCAGGTTGCGATGAATGATGCCGAGTCCGCCCTGTTGGGCGAGCGCGATCGCCATATGCGATTCGGTGACGGTGTCCATGGCGGCGCTGACGATGGGAATATTCAGACGGATCTTGCGGGTAAGCTGGGTTTGGGTATTTGCGGTTGCAGGAATCACATCGGAGTGCGCCGGTAAAAGAAGAACGTCGTCGAAGGTGAGAGCTTCGGGCACGGGAAAATGAATCATAAGGTTCTCGGAAATTCTCCCAAGCGATGGGGATGAATCTTTATTCTAGAGAGGGTAGAAGATTGAGGCAAATTGAGAGGAACAGAAACCAGGCTTGCGGTTATTCAAATGCACAACTTCGGCAGTAAAAAAAATAAGAGTTCCGAGGTGATGCGGGGTCCATTCGTCTCGGCCAGTAGCTCGCTTTTAGACCCTCGCTTGACCTGCGACGCAGGATCCCTTGCGGGACACCGTGTGCGATCTTCGCTCGGGC
>Ga0210398_10000804_pt1 | contig 34568 bp, 29 predicted proteins | sample IncBWC4OmetaG_FD_161047 | JGI IMG/M metagenome (GOLD analysis project Ga0210398, IMG submission 161047) | Forest soil microbial communities from Barre Woods Harvard Forest LTER site, Petersham, Massachusetts, United States - Inc-BW-C-4-O | ecosystem: Environmental > Terrestrial > Soil >... | reverse complement strand
ACGCATACCGCATCTTTCGCACCGCCGGCTCAACCTGCGGCTACCTGACCGAACTGTCCCACGGCGACTCGACTCTCAAATGCGCAATTCTGCGATCGCGGACCCTGCAGTTTGGCCTGGCGCAGTACCGGCGCATCAGGACCCTGGGGTATCGCCCGACACCCTTGCAGTATGGTTCGGACAGCCAGGTGGCTGCGACCGTAATGGCAAGCCGGGTCCAAGCGGCATTCGGGCCGCAATGGCTGCTGCGCGGGAGTATGATGATCACTACGGTGGCGCCATGGAAGGGTCTGTTCAGTGAGCAAGCATTGGCAGAGTATTACCCCCCTTCGATTGTGCGACGACCCGTCGGTTTCAAGGATGAGCTCAACATGACAGACCTGTTCCGCCAAGTGCCGGGATCCAAGGCCGTGCTTTTTATCGAGGGCGACTCTCACCTCTCGCACAGTGGCGCAGCGCTTATCGCACATCGAATAGCGGATGAACTGCATCGGAGGTGCGGATGTTGAATTCGGCTCGCCTAGTGGTGATCAGAAGTATCTTGCCGCCAAAATGGAGGATCTCCCGGCAGGCCGCCGCGGAAGCATTGAACCGGTTTGCTGAGGTAGAGGCCGACAGCGCTTGGCAGTACTACAACGCGATGTACTTCACGTCGGACTCGCGCCTGACCGGGATGTTGTTTCGAAATGTGGTTGAAGAAATGGGCCACGCCGACGCCTTTCAGCGGGTCGCGAACCGCCTATCCAGTCAGCGATTTAGGCCAATGTTTCAATCCCGTAAACCTCTCGTAACCTCCTCGCCGGACATCAATAGTTTCCTGGCCTTCGCACATGAGAGCGAGAGAGCGATCGGAGGGCAATTTGCCACCTATGCGAAGGCCTGCCCGCTCCCGGAAGTAAAAGAGGTCTTCGAGAGGATCGCCACAGAGGAGGTGGACCACCAGCTCGAAGCCTTGGTACGATTGGAATCTCTGCTCGCTTCGCCACACCAGTCGGGCTGGCTGCTGTTTCGTGCCAGGCTGCGCCGAGGCTTAGAGCAGTGGGAGCGCTTAGGAGAGCAGCTCAGTGCTTTTTTCTTCGGTATTCTGCTTGGTGCTTTCTATCTGGTCTCGGGCCTGTTCTTGTCGCAATACTGCCGCAATGCAGGTGCGAAACGTCCCTGAAACGGTTATTATTCCAGTCGAAGGGATTGATTGGCGCCGTAAGGAGTATGCTCATGTCCGAGGAAATGAACAGCGAGAAGTCGCGCCCCGAAGGAACTGAAGAAGCGGAAGCGGCACGCAAGCGCAAACTGAAAAAGCTCGTATATGCTAACTTGGTCGGTGCGGGACTGCTGGGTGCCGTCGGCTTCTCCTCGTCGGCTCACGGCAACGCCTCGAGCCACCCCGGGACCGGGGTCACCTGGAACTTGGACGATTTCAAGGTAAACACGGTCGACAATGGAGCCCATGCAGGGCCGGCTCGCGACATCAAGCAGCCACAACCGGCCGCCATGTCGGCCGATTCGAAGCCGAAGAAATCCGACTGACGTTTAAACTGTCGCGGGCGCGGGTACGCATGCCAATCCGGCCGGCTGGTATGCGAGCATATTCTCGATTGACGCTGATCCTCTGACCCAGGATTTAGAGGAGTGCTTAAACGCTTCGTCATTGTAGGCGGCGGAACAGCGGGGTGGATCGCCGCCACATTTCTGGCGAAGTGGTGTGAGCAACTGCCCGGCGCACAAGTCACGCTCATTGAGTCTTCCGAAATTGGCATCATCGGGACAGGTGAGGGTGCGACGCTGCAGCTCCGACGCTTCTGCGAGTTCGCCGGAATCAGTGACAGCGATCTCCTGCGCGAAGCGGATGCAACGTTCAAGCTCGGTATTCGCTTCAGGAACTGGCGCACCTGCGATCATGAGTACCTGAATCCGTTTTCAAACGTTTTGACCCCCACTTTTTTTGACCGTTTTGGCAGCCGCGTCGACCTCCTCAGCATGCATCGCCTCGCGTCCGGGAAGCAGAACGCGACGCAGGTAAACGTGCAATGCCATCTAATCCGCCTGGGAAAGTCCCCCTGGCTCATCGACCCCGATAGCGATGCCCTCCGCAATATTGAAACCGTCCCTCAGATTCTGACCAATGAACCGAGGTCCGGGGGTTGGGGGTATTCGTTCCATTTCGACGGGCACAAGATCGGCGGCATGCTCCGTCGGCGGCTCGTCGGCAAGGTGCAGGTCCTCGATGGCATCGTTGCCGAGGGCATGCTCGCAAATGGTGACCTCGAGGCTGTGCGTTTGCGCGATGGCCGTGTCGTCTCCGGCGACTTCTTCCTCGACTGCTCCGGGTTCCATCGACTACTCATCGGCAAGATGTATGAAAGTAGGTGGGTCAGCTGGTCGCGGCATCTTGTAAATAATTCCGCTATGCCGTTTCAGATCGAGCATCGCAACGACGCCCCGCTGCAAAGCTGCACGGGCGCCTGTGCGCTGACCGCGGGCTGGATGTGGGAAATCCCTACGCGCGACAAACTTCGGTGCGGCTATGTGTTCAACGATGGCTGCATCACGCCCGATCAGGCGATGCGCGAGGTCGAGGCCCATGTGGGAAGCAGCATCGAGCCTCTGCGTCACATTCACTTTGATACCGGCCGATTCGAGCAGCATTGGATCAGGAATTGCGTCGCTATCGGCCTTGCATCGAACTTCGCCGAACCGCTCGAGGCCACCTCCATTCACTCGACAATCACACAGGCGCATCTGCTCGTGCTGAACTTGCAGCCGGGCAGGCCGGAGTCGTGGGAGCATGTCTCGAAGGCGTACAACAAAGCCATCAACGACGTACTAGACAACATTCGCGACTATCTCGCAATGCATTACCTCAGTGATCGCACCGACTCGGAATACTGGCAGATGCTACGAAGCCGGCATTTCGTGCCAGACTCCCTAAAGGAGAAGCTTGATGTCTGGCAGCACCGTTTCCCGTGTGACCTGGATTTCAGCGGTCCGCACGACCTCATCGCATTCGCATTGCCGTCGCATATGTTCGTCCTGGACGGTCTCGGGCTGCTGCCCCCGCGACTAGCGGACCGGCAGCTTCTCGAAAAACACAAAGCATTACTTGCATCACTGGACATTAACCAGTCGGACTGTGCCCGCCAGATTTCAGCGGCGGCCCTCGATCATCGCGAGATCATCAATCTGACCACTGGTCTCACCTAGCTTGCTGCCTCCCCAGAATATAGTATCGCTGACGGGTCTGATCCGCACTCTTGAGAATGCAGCCGGCGTGAGATCGCAGCGTTCTAGTAGCGGACCTGATGAGCGTCGCGATGACGGGGACACACAGAAGTTGCATCGATTCGGATCCGCGCGGTGGTTCCTCGAGCGCTACTGGTCTGAGCGCCACGAACAACTTGAGCACGATGTCGAAGCCCTCCTGAGGGCTCGGTCGTTGGGAATAAGCAATGGCGCCGTCGCTGATGCGCTGCTGGATTTCCTTTACTGCGACGGCGAATTCGAGCGGGTACCAAACCGCTCAGTAGCTGTGCTCGGCCGCAGTGCATTGAGATTTTTCTCGACGGGCAAGCTTAGTTCACTGCAGGACTGTAGAGAACGCATCGACGACGTGCGTGCTTTGGTCGGTATGAAGTTCGCGCTAGATGTAGGCGCGACTCTCAATCGCTGGAAGCACGATGCAGCCACTTCAGAGTGTCTCGATCGCTACGAACAGCACTTGCAGGCTATCAGCAACTATGGCTCGCCGGTGCGGCACGTCGTCTCGGGCGTCGAAGGTTACTTCCTTCTCGCGCGCAGCTTTGCGGCCCATTTTCTCGAGCTCTCGGAACTATGTGGCGACGCCTCCCAAGGGGCTTCGAGCACGCGACTGTACACATTGATGGCTTCACTTGCGGGCATCCACATGCAGAGCTTTGTTGCGCTCGAAGAGCTACTGTGTAGCGGTGAGGCCGTCGCGCTCGAGGCCGGGATTCTGGAAGGAAAGGAAGGCGTGCTCATTACGCGTACGCAAGCAGAGGCAATGTCCGCTTTTCATTCTCAATCCCGCGATCGCGACAACACACGCGCGCGAGTTCGCGTCGGTTGTCCGGCGTTTGCGGCAGCAATTCCTGTCGCTGCGAAATTCCACGCACGTATCGCTGTGCCGTTGATCACTGGAAACCTGTAGATGCGTGGCACTTCGATGCCGAGATTATCGAGCTGTGTGCGCTGGTGCACCACCTACGGCTGAACCATCGCGATCTCGTGCGACATTGGCCGCGCGCGGTGTCGGCGTCTCAGACGCGGCGATAAACTTTTGCGTGATTCGCTTTGTACCAGGGATTGAGAAGCGCTGGAACCGTTTCGCCCTAATCGTGATTACCCTTGGTGTGTTGATGCATTCGGGGAATGTGGAATTTCTCTACTTTGGACAATGGTAATATACTGGTGTTTGGCGATCTTCCCCTGTGTACTTTCCCTGGTTTATTCGGACATCTGGCTGGCCATTGCCTGGCGGTATATAAACCGAACGCATAATTCACATTGTTGCCACGGTCCGACAAGTCCCGAATGCGTTAGCGCCGCCAAAATGCTCGCTTGATCCGCATTTGGGAAGAACAAATAAAGACTAAACGCCGACGCACGCAACATTCCTATCTTGGTTTCTTGTGGAGATTGATGCTTAGCTTGGTGTCTGCTGAGCATGGTGAGATTAGTTGGTTGGCGAAGTCCGCCGCCAAGCCGCGGCGAAGGAAATAGGCCAGGTGGCTTCGGGCACGTCCCTTCCATCAAAAAAAGCAACCGCGCCTATCAGGCGCGGTCGCATTGCCAATATTATCGGCGCATCAAAACACAGTTGCTCGGCGCCGAGCGGCACCCAGACCCAAGAGCGCCAAGCTGAGCAATTCAAATAGACCGATCGATCCGCCACCACCGCTCTTGCTGGGCACCGCGTTCACCGTAAGGGTGGCCGTGCCGTTAGCCGTGCCGCCCGTGCCCGTACACGCCAAGGCGTAGCTCGCTGTCCCAGCGGTTGCAGGAGAAACACTCGTCGTGCCACTGGTCGCCTGCGCGCCGCTCCACGAGCCACTCGCGGTACAGGACGTGGCGTTAGCGGATGACCAAGTGAGTGTCGCGCTCTGACCCACGGTGATGGAAGTGGGTGTCACAGCGATGGTGACTGTCGGAGTCGCGGCAGTCACCGTGAGGACGGCGGAGGCATTCGCACTGCCTCCCGCACCGGTACAGGTGAGCACATAGGTCAAGGATCCGGCCGCGGTTGGTGTAACGGACTGCGTGCCGCTGACAGCTTCCGATCCAGTCCAAGCATTGGAGGCGGTGCAGGCCGTGGTGTTGGTTGAGGACCAGGTGAGTTTGGCGCTCTGGCCGACCGTGATTGAAGTCGGCGCAACCGCGATGGTGACGGTCGGCAATGGATTGGTAATCGTCAACACGGCCGTGCCATTGGCACTGCCGCCCGCGCCGGTGCAGGTCAGCACATAACTTAGAGTCCCGGCCGCGGTTGGCGTGACCGCTTGTGTGCCGCTCACCGCTTCGGTTCCAGTCCAAGCATTCGAGGCCGTACACGCGGTGGCATTCGTCGAAGACCAGGTCAGCGTCGCGCTCTGGCCAAGCACGATGCTGGCTGGCGCGACGCCAATCGTGACGGTCGGCGCGGGAGCCGCTGTGACTGTCACGCTCGCGGCCGTGGAGGTGGATGCGCCATTGCCGCCATCCCCACCGTAAGCTGCGGTGATCGAGTGCGCCCCCACGCTCAAGGTACTCGTGGTGTAGACCGCAATGCCTGTGCCATTCAAAGTCATGGAGCCAAGCGCAGTAGTTCCGTCCTTGAAGCTCACCGTGCCCGTCGGCACGCTGCTGCCGCCCACTTCCGCCACAGTCGCGGTCAAGTTAATCGCAGTCCCGGCGGCTGCAGACGTGGGCGCGGCGCTCAAGGTGGTCGTGGTCGGCGTGTGCACCGTGATCTTGGCCACGAAGGCATCCGATTGTCCGCCGCCATAGGTCGATTGAAACGCTCCCGGGGTTGCGGCAGAGGTCGGCGGGGAGCCGAGACTGCCCGCGACATAGATATTGGCGCTGGTGTCGAGCGCGAGACCGTCGACGCCGAGCTGGGTTTGGCCGCCGGTGCTGAACAGCGTCGAGAACATCAGCGTCGTCAAGCTCGAATTGAACTCCGCGACGAAGGGTGACTGCGCCCCGCCGGTACCGTCATTGGTGCCCAGCGAATTGACTTGCGGCAGCCCGTTCGCGGCCACACCGTCGATGTACACATTGCCCGCGCCATCGAGCACGATCGGACCCATCGAAGTCACGTTATCGGGAGTACCGTTCGCTCCGGCGTAATAGCCCCCAAAATACGTGCTCGCCAGCAGCGCGGTGCCGCTCGGGTTCAACTTCGCGATGAACGCAGAACCACAGTCAGTGTCGGTGTTGCCATTGACCCCGTATTGATCGCAGGTGGTCTGATAGGCACCAGAGGTGGTGGGAAACGTGGCTTGGTTGGTATAGCCGTCGATATAAGCGTCCCCCGCCCCATCGGCTGCGATGCCCGTCATCAAATCACCGTAGCCGCCGCCCACCGTGTGGCCGAGGTAGGTGCCGTAGATCAGGCTTGGCGTGCCGTTGCCCAGGGGGGAAAACTTGGCCACGAAGGCACAGTTGAGCAACGTGTTGTTGGTCACCGTGCCGCAGCTCGAGGCGCTGGCCTCATAGGCGCCGGCGGTGGTCTCGAGCGAGGCGTCCTCCGAGGTGCCGGCCAGGTAGAAGTTGCCTGCGGCATCCACAGTCACCGCCTGACCTATCGTGAAACTGGCGCCTTCGAAGCCTAAGCCGGCGTTTGAAACTTGCGGTTCGCCGAACAGCGAAGAGTAGAGCAACGTGCTCAAGGTCGGATCGAACACGCTAATGAAGGCATCCTCTTGCGCACTCAAAACGTTCTGATAGCCGGCAACGCCGGTCGAATAGGGCGGTGTGGTCAACACCGCGCCGGGCGTGGTCGGAAAGGGTATTTGCTGGTTTGCGCCGATACCGGCGGGCACGATCGCACCGGGGAACGTCACTCCCGCCACGTACGCCCGCCCGGTCGTGTCCACCGCCACGGCGTAGGCAGTGGTGTTAGTGTTGGAACCGCTCAAGAACGTGGAATAGAGCAGTGCGCCGCTCGGACTGAATTTACTTACGAACGCGGCGATGCCGCCGCCGCCGGGACAGTTCGGTACTTCCACATTGGGGCCGGCCGTGAACTTGGGGTTGCACACGGTCTGGTAGGCACCGGAGGTGACCGGAAAATCATTGGAGCCCGTGGTACCCACCACAATGGCATTGCCGCTCGAATCCACGGCAATACTGGATGCCTGATCCGACCCGATCGTGCCGCCTAGATAGGTCGAGAAGATCACCGACTTGCCGTCGGGGGCAAACTTGGTGACGAAGGCCGATGGTGGTGTGCCGGCCGGAACTTTGGTCGGCGCCGTTTCATAGGCCGCTTTGACGGGGAAATTGGTCGACTCGGTGTATCCCGTGACGTACAGATCGCCGGCACTGTCGATCGCCGCGGACTGCCCCGAGGTATTGAACGGGGCGCCGGTCGGAGTCGCGACACCCGCGATGTCGTAACCGCTGCCGCCCAAATAGCTGAGGTAAGACAGCACCGGATCGATGATCAATTGCTTGGAATGATCGTAGCCGCCCACCTCGAATCGCACCTGGTTGCCATGCACACGGTAGCTTGCCGTCACCGCGGCGCGTTGCCCTTGCTCGTTGACTTGGTAGGCAACCGGTCGCTGGAAGGCAATCTCACGATCTTGAGTTCGGATCCTAAGATCGCCTTGATCATCCACGCGCAGGCCTTGGGCACCTTCGAAGCTGAGGCCAATCGTCTTCGGCGCAGCCCCGGGAGCCACGGCGAAGTCATATTCGAGTTTCCCCTGCGTGCCGTAGTAGATAAGGTCGATTCCAGGGTACACGTTCGCATAGCGGACCTTATTGTAGGTGGCGATATTCGTCCGCCACTGGGAAGGATCATTGCCGATGAAATAATTGACTCGTCCGGGCAGAGGATCCTCGGCAGTCGGAATCGAAGCGTGATTGGCGCCGTGCACGCGCAATCGAATCACCTGCGTCGACGCCGCGTCGCGAGCGCCCCGTCCCAGGGTCAGCGCTGCACCTTGTTCCGTAATGGCAATCGCGTAGGAAGGTCCATGCGCAAGATACTGGACTTGTTGAGGAGCCTGGCCCAGATTGCGCTCGAAGTTGAGCGGAAGCCCGGCGATGCTCGCACGCTGCGCCGCTGAGGGTGTTGGTTCTGCGGCCAGCGCGTGACTACCCGTGCCGTTCGCCAGCGCACTCACCAACAAGGCGAGAAGGGCCTTGCCGCCGTGCGATCGGATCGTGCCTTGCGGCCCCAAGATGCGTTTCATTGATATCTCCCTAGCCTTGAAGTTGCGGAGCCGCAAATGCGGTCCCTACGCAAGAGAGGCGTATTGAGAGGAGATTTCGTATCAGGCGGCGCGAAAGAATCGCGAATGACTAAAGAGCAGTTAGTGCGGAAGCTTGGCGTTCCAGCGGGCGGCCTCATCAGGCTTGCCCATCGCGGAGTACAGATCGCGCAGCGCGCGATAGCCGTCCTGGGTTCGATTGAAATCCGGGCCGCGCGCTGTTTCCAGCCCCGATACGGCCGCCAGCAGCGTGGCTTCGGACTGTGCATACTGGCCCATGTGGAACAGGCAGACACCAATCGCAAGTTGTGAACTGCTGATGACCCAGGTGCCGGGGGGATACAGCCGCTGCCGGGCGGCGGCCACGCGTTTGAGGGCGGCGAGACCCAGGTCCTCTTGGTGGCTACTGCAGGCGGCGCTGCCGTAAAAGTTCCACGCGCTCATGGCATAAAGATTGTCGGCGCCCAGCAGTGCCTCCAGCGAACGCGCTACCGGCAATCCTGAGGCGGCCGCCTCTTCGTCCCGATGTTGATCCTCGAGGTCCGCGACCAGCGCAAGTCTCGTGAGTAACGTGTGCTTGTGATCCGGCCCGAGCACTTTCGTCTGTGCGGCAACGACGTGGCGAAGCAGCGGCTCGGCCTCCGCAGTCCGATGCAGCGTGGTGAGGGAGTTGGCATACGATGTTTCTATGTTGAGCACGGTCGGGTTATCCGCGGGCAAGGTTTCGCGCGCCGCAGCCAAGGCTTGGCGGCCGTACTCCGCGCCCTCCTGATAGCGCCCGAGATTGCCCAGCAAAACAGACAGCCCAAATAACGGATTCATCCGTTGCGCGCGCAGCTGCGCATTGCCGGCCATCTCGATGGCAATTTCTTCGTGATAAATCGCCTCGGCTGCTTTCTCTTGATTGGTGTTTGCAAGCACAGCGCCGAGCGTATCCATTACACTGCATAGATCGGAAGGCGCGTCCAGTGGCTTGAGCAACGCCACGGCCTCTTGTAGCGGCGGCAATGCGTCGGACCACTTGCCGAGTTCCCGCAGCAGCGAGCCTCGGGTCCCGAGCGCGCGGCCCAGTTCCAATGCGCCGGCGCCGTGCGCGCGGAGAATGATGAGTTGATGATCGCTCGCCGCCAGTGCTTCCGGATATCGGGCCATCGCGCCATCGGTGTTGGCAATCATGCCCAGTATCGATGCCTCCACCAGGGGCTCACCGCCGAACTTCTGATCCAATTCCTGCGCCGCCGAGTCGAGCAGTGCCGCCACGGTCACGTTGGGTTTGTCGCTGGTGGGGTCGACCGATGCCAACAGGTTTTCGATAAACTCCGCGCGGCGCGCGGCCACTTCGCGGGCCTGGTCCGTGCGGTGGCGTTGCAGTTCCATGAAGGTCCCAGCCACGATGAGACCCACCACCAATAAACTCACCAGGCTGACCGCGAGCACATTGCGGCGGACGAATTTTCCGCTTCGATAAAAAAACGTGGGGACTCGCGCCTTCACCGGACGGCGCGCCAGGTAACTCTGCAAGTCGTCTTGCATGTCAACGGCGGATTCGTAGCGGCGGTTCGGATCACGTTCCAGCGCCTTGCATAGAATGGCATCCAAGTCGCCGCGCAGTTGTCGCGCCTCGGTCGGGCGGCCCGCTTTCAGCGCGGTTCGGCTCGGCAGCTCCACATCGCGTTGCGAGATGGCCAACATGTAATCGAGAGGTTCGACGGCATCCGGGAAGGTTGAACGCCCGGTCAGCAATCGGTAGGCCAGCGCACCCAACCCGAATACATCGGTCGCCACCGTCACCGGGCCGCCATTGATTTGCTCCGGCGCCGCGAATCCCGGCGAGAACAGTCGACCGACCCCGACGGTCGCGGGTCCGCTTAGGCCCACCGCACCGGCTTCTTGCAAGGCCCTCGAGATGCCAAAGTCGATCAGCTTCGGCACGCCCTCGGCGGTGACCAGCACATTGGCCGGTTTGATATCGTTGTGGACCACCAGCATGCGATGCGCCGCCGCGACCGCTCCGGCCAGCTGCACCAGCAGCCTGACGATGTCGGTCGAGCCTAAGTTCTTGGCGCGGCAGTAGTCATCGATGCGCAGGCCATTGACGAACTCCATGGCGATCCAGGCACGGCCGTTCTCCACACCGGCATCGACCAAGCGCGCCACCGCGGGGTGTTCAATCTGCGCCAACAGCTGCGCCTCCCGCTCGAAGCGGACTTGCCCGGCGTGGCCCACTGTGGTGGAAATGAGTTTAATGGCCACCGACTGCTGCACCCCGTCGGTGCGATCGGCGCGGTACACGACGCCCATACCGCCTTCGCCGATGCGCGTCGTCAGGCGAAAGTGTCCATAGGTCTGCCCGGCCAACTCCTCGGGGCGCCCGGGCGAGCCCAGTAGGCTGCCCGTGACCGCGGTATCGCGGGTCGCGATCAGCAGCAACGCGTCGACTTCGGCTCGAAACTTGAGGTCAGCGCCGCACTCGCGAGTCAGGAATTGCTCGCGCAACTCTCCCTCGTGGTCCAGCGCCTGGGCAAACAGCTGGTAAGCACGTGCCCGATCGCCGCCGCCGGTTACTCCGTCCGCGTCAGTTCTCGAGCCAGCCACGTTTTGCCCGTTACCCAGCGCCGATTGACCGTCGCCACGGATAGTTTCAACACCTCGGCCGCCTCCTCGATCGATAATCCGCCGAATACCCGCAGCGAAACGATGTCGGCTGCGACCGCGTCGAATTGCTGCAGCTCGGAAAGGAGAGTATCGACGTCCAATGCATCGTAGGCAGCTTCGCTCACGCCAAGATTGGTATCGCTCAAAGTCACCGCACGGCCGCCATCGCGTTTCTCGGCGCGCCGGCGGCGCGCCTCGTCCACCAGCGCCTGGCGTGTGACCCTCGCGGCCATTGACAGGAAATGAGCGCGGTCCTGCCATTGCATCTGACGCAGTTCCGAGAGGCGCAAGTACACTTCGTGCACGAGGGCCGTGGGCCTGATGGTGAGATAGTGCTCACGATGCAACTGCCGCACGGCAATGGCGTGAATATCGCCGTATAAATGGGTCAGCAACTGGTCGTAGGCATCCTTCTCGCCCTTTGACCAACGTTCCAGCAAGGCGGTAATTCCCAGCGAATCCGATTCGGTCGAATCTGTCATTGACCGAAAACTTTACCATGCGGACAACCCTTAAATGGCGGATAAGACAAAACCCCTCCCGGAATGGGAACGGCTGCGCATTACGGCGCCCTAGGGTATAAGGCGCGATTGGGCTGAATTTCGTATCAGTCCTGAAATGAGCTTGGTTTTTAAGTGGAGCAAAACATGGAAGTCAAAGGCGCAACCCTTTTGTACACGTTGGCCACCCTGATGATCACATTCGCCGGGTTTTCGGCGCTCTTGTTGACCCTCCGGCCGGCCGCCGGAGCGAGGTTGTCACTTCTTGACAGATACCTTGCAAAAACGGTCATGACACATATTTTCGTATTGACGGCAGGAGCGCTGCTGCCGGCGCTATTTGCGCTCTACGACTTTCAGGAAGAGTGGATTTGGCGAGACTCTGCCGTCCTTTTCGCACTACCGATGCTGTCCCTTCAAGTCACCTATCCGCGCCGACGCCGCAAGTTGGTCGGCAACGGACCACCGGCCCCAATATTCGCGGTCTTCGTGGTACTCGGCGCCGCTGTGACACTGGCGATGCTGGGCTATGTTTTAACAGGTCGTAAATACAGCGCCGCAGCCTACATTACCGCGTTGACGGTCGACTTCTTTACGGTCATTTTCGGCTTCGTGATCGCGCTCGATGTCATTATGCAACAACCCATGGACGCGTCCGGTCGGCCGCCGCCGCATTAAGGTAGCCTTTGTTAACGTGCACTCCTCGGTGGCCACGAATGTCGAAGCAACGATTCTTTATCGACTCGCGCGGGAACATACAAACCGTGGTATTTTTCCTATGCAATAAGCAGAAAGTCCACTGTGTCAAGACGCGGGTGTGCCGGATATTTCAGCATGGACAAGGGGGCTTTTGATTCCAGAATCGGGCAACAACTATGACAAAAGCTTTCATCTTTGCCTTCCTCGTGATTGCCGCAGGTTGTACCGACCTCAAGCCCTTGGAAGCGCGAATTGAGGATTTGCAAAGCCAAGTCAATAAGCTGCAGGCCGACCTCGCGAAGTCGTCGAGCAATGCTGCGGCGGCCAACAAGGCAACCGCGGCGTCAGCGTCGGCGGCTTCGAGCGACGCAAAACAGGCTTTGTCCATCGGCGACGCAAACACCGCAGCCATTGACAAACTGAACTCGAAAATCGACCAGATGTTTAGGAAACGTCCGGCGGAATAACAGGCCGTGTGGGACTAAAGGCGCTCGCCGTGTTCGTGCGTCGTGGAGCGGGGCGGGGGAGTCTCCACTTCAAGTTTGCGTTGAGAGAAGGAACGTCTCGGCAGCCGGCGCGGGTTGTTCTGCCTGCCGTGAGTTCCAGCTGGCGCGCGTATCGATCTTCAGCATCGCCAGAGATTTGCGTAATTGCTCGCGCTCGGTGAAGGTCGCGGTCCAGTAGCGATCGTGGCAGTTGCTGTAGAGCCGCAGACTCTTGCCGGAGAGCAACCCGCCCGCGACCACCGCGATGGGAATTTCTGAGACTGACTCGAGTGCGCAATCAGGGCACGTGACGGAAAATTTGAGAGTGGGTTCCGGCATTCATTTCTCTCTGCATGACACGTTGACGGAGAGACTATAGCCGCACCCTTGGCTTCCTGGCATTACGGAAATGCAACGAAATGAAAAGTTTTATGCGCATCGTTGCCGTTGTGCTCTTGCCGCACTGGAGTGGAGCTTGAGTGAGCGGAGGTCGCACCGCAGTGGGGCGCACCGAGCCCCTACAGATATCTAGACGCGAGGCCCGGGTTCGCGTCAGGGCTTCAGTGTTGCCGCGATGCTGCGTATTTCGTCCGGCGTGTGCTCGCCCGCCAGCGGCGTTCCTGGCATTAAGTATTTGCCCATGTCGAGGCCGCCGACGACGACAGGTTCGAACCCTGCCTCTCGGACGAGCCGCGAAACAATCTCGATGGCCTGCTTGTCACCGGCGATCGGCATGCCGATCTTGCCCGGATCTTCGTGTGCGCTGGCCATGCGTGCCGCGCCTACCGCGTTGAATGCACGAACCACGAGTGCGCCCGCCAGCAGGTGCGCGTCGAATAATCCGGCCCCTTCTGCGCGCGCTTGATTGGCGATTTCACCGTCGCGTTGCGGAAAAGGATTGCTCGCATTGATGACGACTTTTCCTTTCAGTGAATTGCCGAGGTTCTTTGTGAGCTCGGGAAAAGCGCTGTAGGGAACGGCGAACAAGATTACTTGCCCGAAGGCAGCGGCCTCCTGCGGCGTGCCCGCGCGGGCATTTGCTCCGACCTCGGCCGCGAGCTTCTTGTCGTTGTCGAGACTACGCGAGGAGAACATCACCTCATGTCCGGTTTTGGCCCAAACGCCCCCCAGTGCGCTTCCAACATGCCCGGACCCGATGATGCCGATCTTCATTTTCTGGCTGTCGGCGGCATTGATGACGCTTGCTGTGATCGGCAGGACGCTGAAGGCGGCTGCCGCGCCGGTCGCCTTGAGCATGTCCCTGCGACTAAAGCGTAGAGTGTGGTGCATTTTGTCGATCTCCAAATGGGGAGCGGTTGCAATTTGAGGATAAAGATATCCCTTTTTTCCACCCTGTCTATACTTCTGCTAAATGAAGGCATTCTGCGCATCCAAATACGGCTCGATGGATTACTTTGCAGTTCGCGAGATCGCCAAACCCGCTCCTAAAGAGAACCAAGTCCTGGTTAAGGTTTACGCCGCGTCGATCAACGACTGGGATTGGGCAGATCTCGATCGGATCAGCAAAGGCCATTGGTTCGCCCGGCTGCAATTGGGGTGGTCGAGGCCAAGAAAGATTGTTGGGAGCGATATCGCGGGTCGAGTCGAGAGTGTCGGCTACAACGCCACGCGATTCAAACCCGGCGACGCCGTGTTTGGCGACTTGAGCCGCTTCGTCGGCGGCTTTGGCGGATTTGCCGAATATGTGTGCGCTTACGAGAACCAACTGGTGTCGAAACCCGAGCACATGACGTTCGAACAAGCGGCTGCCATCCCGCAGGCAGGCGTTCTCGCCGTTCAAGCGCTCGCTGCAGGCGGACCGCTCAGAGCCGGGCAAAAGATCTTAATCAATGGCGCCGGTGGCGGCTGCGGGACGATGGGCATTCAGCTCGCAAAGCTAACTGACGTTGAAGTCACGGGCGTCGACAGCGCCGAGAAGCTGGAGCTGATGCGATCGCTCGGCTTCGACCACGTGATCGACTACAAGAAGGAGGATTTCACCCGCAGCGGCAAATTGTACGACTTGATCGTGGATACCAAGACGAGCCGCCCGGCATCCGCACTCGACCGTGTTCTGGCTCCCGGTGGAACCTACGCCACCGTGGGCGGAACCGCGCATCTGTTTGGATTCATCGTTTTTAAACGTTGGATTCGCTGGCGCTACAAGAAGAACATGTTTGTCGTTTTGCTGAAACCAAACAGCGGGCTTGCCAGGCTATGCGAACTCTTCGAAGCCGGCAAGTTCAAGCCGCTCATCGATCAACTCTACAAGTTTGCAGACGCAGATATGCTCGCGGCATTTCGCCGTTTCGGCGCCGGCCAGCACCAGGGGAAAATTGTCATAACGGTCGCATCGTCATGAGTGTGCGGACGGATTGGCGCGCCCTGGGGTGTCGGCCATGCAAGTCGCGTGCAAGCATCGACAAATTAAGTCAAACGAGTTAGATCGTCGATGTTGCCGAGCGGAGACATCTCGCGTGCCCGGCCAGGATGCTTGAATATCTTTCGGCCCCCACCTTAAAGAGCGCGCGCCATGTTGCAAATCACCTATCTCATCAAGGTTCTGTTCGGATTTGCCGCTATTTCGTCATTTGCGGGTTTTGTGTTTCATGCCGTCAGCGGAAATTCTGATATGGCGCTCATTTGTTTTGTCGGGATCGGCGGCAGCGCAGCGATGGCGTGGATGTTCAGCGCCTGGCAAAGGACCTGATATTTCGGATTGGTAGTTTTGCCCGTGGAGCTTGGCGTCGACCGGCATCACGCTTAAGATCTTATGTACACTCTCGCTGACCTCGTAGGTCTTGGCGCTGAGCGCACAGCGGATTTTAAGGATCAACATGAAAGCAGTATGGAAAGGTACGGTGATCGCGGAGTCGCCGGACACGGTAGTGGTGGAAGGCAATCACTATTTTCAGCGGGCGTCGGTCAATGAGGCACTGCTGGAACCCAGTACGCATACAAGCGTGTGTCCCTGGAAGGGCACGGCCAACTATTTCACTCTCAATGTCAACGGTGAACGTAACGTCAATGCCGCGTGGTATTACGCCGCACCTAAGGATGCGGCGGCGCAAATCAAAGGTCGCGTTGCATTTTGGAAAGGCGTGAGCGTGATCCCTTAGGCTGATGCCGGGCGAGTGCAGGAGCACGACTCGGCCGACGAAGGAGGCGCGCGGCTTCGGTGGGCGGCACGCGCCGATATCATGCCCACGGCAACTGAAGGAGGTGATCCAAGTGGCACATAAAAACGTTGGTTCGGTCGCGTCTCTGGGCGCGCTGGTTGGTGGCGAGGTTTGTTAGGACCTCGTACCGGCTGCGATACAAAAGAGGGATGCGCGCAGGCTTGCTGCCACGCGCGCGATCGGTCCAACAGATGGACGCTCCGATGCAGTTGCCGTAGCGGACTACCTTGATCCGCAGGCAGTAGTGCTAGAGCAGGAATGGCGGGGTCCGCGGGGGCTCCGCCATTTTCTTAGGAAGCCCCGGCTCGCGCGCGTTTCAGCGGCGCCGGAGTGGGTTTGCCTTGACGGCCAAAATACGGGTCACTTTCTGTCGATCTGGATGTTTTCCTTGGTGCCGCTATGGGAGACAGAGACCATGATGCCGATGCCGATCAGAATCGCGACGCCGATTAATGTCCAGGTGGTGCCGATTCTTTGCAGGATACCCATCTTCCAGAGGGCGGCCATGACCCCGCCGATCAGGACGATAAAACCGACGAGATACATGCCAGCCCATTTCATGAACCAAACTCCCGATGTAACTTAAGTTCCGGAGCCGTCAGGCTCGCCTGCGAGTCTGTCACGGCTCCAGCCTGCTTTGTTGGATGCGATTTGACGATGCGGCTCTATTTGATGCGCGTTTCGGCCGAATACCCATCGGCGCACACGCCGTCTGTCTGTCAGCGAACCGGAGGTCTGACCAGGTCTTGTGCCGACCCACCGACGAAGCACTCATTCCGGCTGTGGGCGTCCTATCCTGCGAACTACATCAAAGACCTTTGCGGCCGTTTGGGATTGACTGGCAATATGACCAAGATGAGTGCCGTCCTGCGGATTAAGGCCGAGTTGGCCCTGGTGGAAGCGTCCAGGAAACTGCTGGGCCAGCCCCCCTCTGTACGCGCATCGCCTGAAACAAGAAAATACGCTGATACCGTGTCAGTTGTGCGCAAGGAACTCGTCAAGCTAGTGGGTATCCTCGCCGACGACACCAGTGAGAGACACTGGAACGTCGCTGCTCGTGTGGCGAAGTGTGCGGACTACCTTGCTCAGATACCGAGCCGCAACGTTCAGGATGCCCTTCATGACATGATTAAGGCGCACAAGGTGTTACAGGACGTGGAGGAAATCACGTTTTGAAGCCCTCCCGCCGATAAAAACGAGTTATTGAAGCGCGGTGCTCGCACTGGTCGCAGAATACCCGCCTTCATGCCGAGCCGGTCATGGCGCGACTATTTTGGTTTCGTGGGTCAAGACAGACTTCCATCCGCCGTGCTCCCAAAGCAATACGTCGGTTTGCCGCTCCGTCACGTCGAAGGGTTTTCCCGAGGTTTGGACCTTCGTCGTGATCGGGGCGATGTTTCCGTTCCGCTCCCCACGCGTTCTCAGCTGTTGGGGCCGCCACCCGCGTGGATTCACGCAAGGAAGTCAGTGAATCGGTGCCGGCGTGCCATCCGACCATTTCCACACCGGAACGATGAAAATATTGAATGGATCGGGAGAGTTCGCGGAAAGCGATAGCGGGTCCAGTAAAACCGGAGAGCCCGGGAAATTCGCGCCCCAATCCGCACCATCTGACTTTGGACCATAAAACATAAGATGCGGACGATAGTGACCCTGGGTGTCGCTCAGATACATATCCTTGGACATCATGTAGCACATCGCACCGGGTTCGAGTGCGGGCATTCCCTGGTGCGCAACGGCCTCTCGGACGCGCGCGATGATCTGAGTTTTTGACAAGCCAGCCAGGACTAGCTCGGTTCTTTTGAGGTTAAACGGCAAGACCGACCGTACGGCGGCGGGATTGAAACAGGTCGGACTTCGATTCTTCGGATTCCAGAACTCGGGGGAATCGAAAGGCGACATCCATGATCGCTCAACGATGCACACAAACCCATTCTTGCCTTTTTCCACGATTTCGTAGCCCTGCTGCTTGAGCACCATAACAGTGGCATCGCCTGAGATGGAGACGGGGGCAGCGCTGCGTGCCAGGGCAATTTCAGCATTTTGATCGGTCATCAAATACTGAGCCAATGGTGCCATTTTGGTATAAGGCGATTTCGCATCCTGCGTGTACGCTATGCAGGACAAACTACACGCGATGGCTAAGAGGAGCGCCTGAGTTGACAAGATATCGAACGTCTTTCGATTCATGGTGTTATTCCTTTGTCTCCGCATGACTGCGGACATCGTGCGCACCCTGCGAGGCGTCCTCAGGGCCTTCGAAGGCTTCGACGAAACGGCGACCCGAAGGCCGCTGTTTCGCCGCTTACGCCCGGGTTGCGCCTCGTTAGAACTTCACGGTTAGCTTGGCATACAGGTAGCGTCCCAACGGGTCGTACACCCCCGGCCAAGTATTACCGTTGCAGGGTCCGACCGGGCAATTGCCCGATAAAGTGATCGGGGGGTCCTTGTCCAGCAAGTTGTTGACGCCGACGCGCAGGCTCACGTTGCTCGCGAGTGTGGCCGCGGCCGAGAGGTCTAAATAGCTGTAGCTTGGAATGCGACTATAACCCGGGTATACCGAGGAAGGTGCCGAGAGCAGCGGGCTCTGGCTCAATGCGTCGACCAGAGTGGGGCCGATGTAGCGCCATCGCAAGTTCATATCCAGACCCGACCAGGGGGTTACCCAGTCGGCAGTAAACACACTGCGCCATCGCGGCAACGGGTTGTCGCAAGTATTCCCATAGTAGCCGGTGCAGTTGTACGACGGCCCGGCGACAAATGCCGAACCGGTTCCAGTGGTATTCGGCACCGTCACGGCCGGTTGCTGAATTCTGTCGATCGTGTCCGTACCTTCCAAGTTGTACACCAACTTCCCAAATGGGCCGATGTCCTCACTGTAGTGCAGCTTCACGTCAACACCCTTGGTCTCTATCAATCCCGTATTCGCCACCAGCGTACTGACGAATTCAGTGTCGTTCAGCCACAGGGAGCCGTTGGGGCCGCGGTGGATGTCGTTGCAGTCAGCCGCATTGCCGTATGCGCATGCCAAGATGACGGAGAGTCCCGACTGAGCCTCGATGGCGCCGGTGATCCGGATATCGTAGTAGTCCATGGTCGCCGAGAAGTTAGGAAAAAATTCCGGCTGAAATACGAATCCATACGACCAGGTATGCGCGATCTCGGGCGATAGAGCCGGATTGCCGCCGTTTGAGGTAAAGAATTGATTGGCCGGATTCGCTGCGATATTACCGTATTGGCCGGGCTTCACTCCGGTCAGTGCGCACTGCGCGGGGCTCAGCGCTGGAGTCGGACCCGCGCAAGGATCGACGGTGCCGCCCGGAGTGACGGTCGCGCTGGTAAAGAGTTCGCTGATGTTCGGTGCGCGTACTGCTTGGGTGAAGCTGCCGCGAAAACGAATGTCTTTCACGGGAGCCCACTCGAGACCGAACTTGTAAGTGTTGGTATTGAAGCCCAATGTGTATGAGGAGTAGCGGTAACCGCCGTTGATGGCCAGCTGCTCGGCGAAGGGCATATCGTCCAAGATCGGCAGGTTGAATTCAGTGAAAACTTCCGCTACGTGGAACCCACCGGCAAGCGGGAGACTGGTTCCGTTGCTGGTGAGATCATCGATCGCCGCGAGATCCGGTTGGAACTGAGAACTCTCTTCACGGTATTCCGTACCGAAGTTGACTTGCAGGCCACTCTTCGCCGTCGGCAGCTGGACTCCATACTTGCCGAGGTCGCCGGTCAGGTTGGCCGACGCGACATACTCCTTGACGCTGCCTTGATTCATCAACGGGGTGTGCAAGTAGTTAAGCGCCGCCTGAGTGACACCGCCCGGCACCCAGACGTTATAGGGAACACAGCCCGGAGCCAACGTGACCCCGCCGGCGTTCGCGGCGCAAATTGGACCGGTCGGGCCTTGCACGACGTTGAGGGCATTGCCCACGGCCGCGTTATCGAAGTAGTTATTGTCGGATATGAACTGATCCGTAATTCCGACTTGGGCATAGACGTCGTACTTGAAGCCCTCAAAGACGTCGCCTTTCACCCCGATGACCGTGCGCCAGTCGTCGTTGGTGTAGTCAAACTGACGGCCACCGCCTTCGACGTTGCGGCGTAGTAGGTAGGCGGTTAAGACACCGCCGGCGGGCTGGCCTTGCTGGGCAAGGAGCGCCGGATTGCAGATCACCGATCTTTCCTGCGCCGTCAGCAGCGGATTACCGGGCAGTCCGACTCCCACGGGTCCGCAGTTGATGGACCACGCGCCGGTGGGGAGCGGACCGTTGTTGCCAAAATCGCCGTCCGGTGCGAGTTGCTCGACCGTGCTGTTACGCATGAACGAGGTTTCAAAGTAGACCTCGGCATGGTCGTTGATGTCGTAATGCAGGAACGCGCCGGCCGTGTATTTGTCGTTCGGCCTCAGTTGGTAATTGAGCGGCCCGTAGTTATAGAGATCGGCGGGGGTTAGGGGCCGCAGGACTCCGGTCTTCGGGTCAACCGTGTCCGTCAGGATGTTGCCGGTAGAATTGTAGGCGAGGAACGCACCGCTCGCGTTGGTTTCCGAACCACCGCAGACCGGTCTCGAGCCGGCACGTCCCGCCGTCAGCGTGCAGGCGCTGTAGTCGAACTTCGACTGCAGAACCGCAGCCTGGGTCTGGTAAGTCGCATAAACTGTCGCATTGCCCTTGCCATCGGCGAAGTTCGAGCCGGCCGTGAAGGCGAGGCTCTTGTTGAATCCTGTGTTCACTTCGCTCGGCGGCGTCGCATCGCCCTGCGCAGACTCGATGCCAGAATAAAGAGACTCGTGGTTGCTGTGCTGGTACATGCCGTAGCCAACATCGAGCTTCACACCCTCGTAGTGGGTGTTCATGATGAAGTTGACGACGCCCGCCACCGCGTCTGCACCATAAGTCGAGGAGGCACCGCCGGTGAGAACTTCGACTCTCTCGACCAATTCAACCGGAATTTGGTCCAAGTCAGCATAATTGCGGCCGTCGGGCGCGCCAGGACCAAGGCGTCGTCCGTCCATCAGCACCAAGGTGCGCTGAACGCCGAGGTCATGCAGGTTGACCGTCGCCGTGCCGTCGGAGCCATTGGACACGGCGGAGTTCTGGGTCGCGTAAACCGACGGCAGTGAGTTGAGGACATCCTCGACACGCATCGCGCCGGTCTGCGCGATGTCAGTAGCCGTGACCGTCGTGACCGGGCTGATCGATACCAAATTCGCCGACTGAATGCGCGATCCGGTGACCACCACTTCCTGGATGTCGGCAGGCTCGGCCGCCACTGCGGTCGGTGCAGTCTGCGCGTTCGCGGCACCGAGGGATGCGAGCAAAGTGCCGCCGCCGAGTACCGCATGGATGGCAAGTCGCAGTTTATGATTCCCCATTGATTGCTCCCATGAAAATTAGCGTTGAAACGCTGGTTGCCTTTCTGTCATGAACGCGTGCACCTCCATGCTCTCGCGTGGCTGGCTGCCGGGGTGACCATTCTTGCAACAGAATATGGCGACCGCTAAGAACCAACCTCCTTGCGATTCAGAATAGAGCAGATCTGAAAGCCATCAAATAGCCACTTCGCGTCTAAATTGCGTTACCACTTGCGCAATGCAAGTGGGAAGAATCTGCGACTGACGCCCAGGCGGCCGGCGAACTGCGTTGGCGTCCATATTCAAGCATGTAACAGGATCTATTCGACCCAACTGACTGCGATGGGTGCTCTGGACACATCACTTTTACGACTTGCATAATACAAGTTGTATGACAGACGGATGCGTACCGCCAATGTTGATAGTGGCGACTGATTCTCCACGGGGCTGTCGCGTGGAATGCTTGCGCGGTCTTGAATTACAAGGGCCGCCCGCAATAAGGGGCGAGCGCTAGTGCGCTTGCTCGATCTCGTCGCGCAGTGTCGCGACCCGTTCGTGATTTTGCCGGATGCGCATGGCGCAAGGCCTGTCAAGGTAAGCGGTCCCCACGACTTCGCGCGCCAAATTGTGGAGTGCCCGCTGCGTTTCGTGATTGCCGATGATCTAACGCGCGCCAGCGCCGAATTGGCATTTGCGGATGGCGACCGACTGGCAATCTGTCTCGATCTGCTCAGAATTCCCGCACCCTTGTTGTGGGTCGAATGGAGCGACGCCATACACCAGCAGGTCATTTGCGAGTGCCGCATCGTGTCACACTTCGATCCGGAGGCATTTGGGCGACGGGTTGGCGTCTTGCTACGAAGCTCTCCGGATGGGCGCTCTGCAACGGTGCGAACATTTTGGAGCGTACGGGTGGCCAATGGGCAATGCGAGGCGCAGATGTCGCCCTTGGAGACCTACATCGACCTTGATGATCGGTTTGTGTCGACAGGGGATCCGGACGCGATGCTGCGGGGACACTATGCGAGCATCACATATGGAGCTGACGCTGGAGTCGCAGAACTACTGCAGCGAGTCAGGTTTCAATTTGACGATAAATGGCTGAACTACTATAGCGCCGCGGGCCTCGACGCCAATGAGCGCCAAAGCGTCGCGCGCGCCTCGCTCGCCGCGGTCGCGCACGACGTCCCCCTGCTTTTTGGCTTCTTTCTGCTGTTAAGTGCGCGCGGGGTAACGCGGCGGATGCCAGTTGCCAGAGGCATCCTTAATCGTAAGCGCATTGAACGACAGCGCGAGCCGTTGCTGGACCACGTTGAAGTACACGCATCTTTGCCGGACTTTTGCGCAGCCCGGCAAGAGAATGGCGCCAGCGACGATTTCCGGCGCTCACCGCGCTTGCATCATGTGCGTGGGCATCTGGTGAGGCGCGAGGACCGGGTGTTCTGGAGAACATCGCATTTGCGGGGCAACGCGACCCTCGGCTTTGTGCGCTCCCGCACCGTGTGTCTATCCTTCGGGCGCTCGAGCCGCGCTCTTAAGGGAGAGCCGCACATAATAGACGTGCGTCCTTCAGCATCCTGAAATGGCGCTTTGACTCCTCCAATGCAAGCGGTCGCAAGGAGAGCGAATCAGGTGACAAGTGTCATGCGAGCGCTGTCGGCGGGCAGGCGTCATGCGGATCCCGGGTGCTGGCAAAGCGGCTCACCTGGCGCTTGGGCGCCTACTCTTCGTCGGCGATCGGGAGGATTTTACGGCATCTGCCATTGCCGCTTCCAACACCACACTCGGTCTACCGTCCTCGCTATACGAACGGAACAGTCCTTGTGCGCCAATATGATCGCGCCGCAGCTCTGCCGTGAGTTTCCGCAGCAGTTTCGCGCCGCCGTTCTCGAGGACCCTGGCGCGAAACGCATACTCTTTACCCACGCGCAGGTGTTTGGTTCCCCACGCGGCGAGAGAGATGAGAATGGGAAGTAATTCGATCGCTTCTTCGGTCAAACTGTAAACAGACCGTTGTTTATGTGTGGGATCGTCAGCCTGAACCAGCAGGTTCGCCCCGGTTAACCGCCGCAGCCGATCGGCCAAAATATTCGATGCGATGCCTTCCTCGGACTGCGACAGCAGCGTCCCGAAGTGGCGCCGATTCCCGAAAATAATGTCGCGAAGGACGATAAGACTCCATTTATCGCCAAAAACTTCCAACGCGAGGTTGATGGGGCATCCAGACCGTTGATCTTCTTTCAGTTGCTTCTGCGGCTGATTCGGACGGCGCGCCATGGTGGGTTGCAATGGTAGCTGAATTCAGGCCAGCGCCGCTACTTGCGGCGGCGCCCGTAGTGGTTCAGCGGTTCAAGCATTGCGCAAATAAGTCGACGGCAGTCTTGAGCTGCTCGCTGGACAAGCCAGCATATCCAATCAACACTCCCGGACGGGCCGGCTTCAGTCGATAATAAGGGTGAATCGGATAGAGGCCCAAGCCAACCGCAGCGGCTTTGGTTAAGAATGCCGGCAGCTCGTCGTAGGTCAGATCGCTAAACCAGACCACAAAGTGCATGCCGGCGTCATGGGGACCAATTTCAATGCGTGATCCCAGTAATCTTTTCAGCGCGTCAACTATTACGCGGCGCCGACCCAATACTTCTCTGCGTGACTCACGTAAGTGTTTCTCATATTGGCGGGTTTGAATATATACCGCCAGTGCCGCCTGTTCGATCGTCGGCGCACCAAAGTCATCCAGCAATTTGGCGGTGAATAAATCGCGACTGAGAGCCGGCGGGCAAACGATGTAGCCAAGACGCTGTGAGGGAATTAACGTCTTCGAAAAAGCCCCCACATAGATTACGCGGTCGGCGACATCCAACGAACGCAGCGCCGGCAAGCGGCGACTGCCGCTGTGAAATTCCGCATCGTAATCATCTTCCAATACCCAACAATCATTTGCAACGGCCCAGCGAAGCAGCGCCATTCTCCGCGCCAAAGACATTGTTGTTCCGGAAGGGAATTGGTGCGCAGGGGTTACGAACGCGAGGCGAGCTCCGCTCCTTGGCAACTCCTCCACCACCAGGCCCTCCTCGTCAGTGCCAACACTAATTACGCGCGCTCCGTGGGCCCTTAATGCGTTCACCGCGAATGGACAGTGCGGGTCTTCGATGATTACGCTATCGCGGTTGTCCAGGAGCACACGTGCGACGAGCGTTATCGCTTGCTGCATTCCGCCAACGATGAGGATATCAGCGGGATCGCAGACGACGCCACGACGACGGCCCAAGTAGTCAGCCAGCGCGCGACGTAACGGAATAAAGCCGCCGTCTGCTGGATATTCAGCTCCGGCACGCAATGCGGCGGCGGCGAGCTTGCGTCTCCAGGAGCTGAACAGATTCGCATTCGGCAGCGACTCCCCATACTGCAGGTTATACCGATGATTCGCGCGCGCTCCCCCGGTAAGCTCGCCCAATTGGCGCATTCGCGCCACATAGCCTGACGTGGGCCTCTTCAGAGAGAAGGCGCGCTTTACCGGCGGCGCGCCGATTTCAGCTGCGCGCGTCCCGGAACCCATCCGCGCGACCGCAATCTGTTCCGTGCAAAGCAAGTCATAGGCCTGGATGATCGGTCTGCGCGACACTTGCAGGGCACGGGCCATCGCACGAGTCGAGGGCAAGCGGCTGCCTGCAAGAATATGCCCCTCCAAGATTGCACGCTTCAGAGCTCGGGCGATCTGCTCGTACAGAGCACCTTCATCATCGAGGCATAATTGCATGCGCCCATCCTTGATTTGTCAGCTTGCAGTATGCAAGGCGTAGTGGCATCTTGTCTAGCATTGTGGGGCCAACGCAACATGTTATGACGCACAAATATTGACCCACACCGGGTTTCACTATCGGGATCCTTGCGGCAGACAGAGGGGTCACATTGCCCGACCATTGGGAACCACTTGCATTCCGCCAGGGCATATCTCTAATGTATGGCGACTTGCATAATGCAATTCGCGACTCGGGCGCACCAAGGGAGAACGGTCGTGGGATCAAGGGTATCGATAGCGGAGCTAATCCGCGGCTATTACGCCGCGTATGAGAGAAAGGACAGGGACGCAATCGAGACATTGCTGACCGCGGATTTCACATTCAGCAGTCCACTCGATAAGCGCATCCGTAGAGTCGCCTATTTTCGAAGATGCTGGCCGAATTGCCAGAAGATACGCGCTTTCCACATTGAAAAGCTCATTGCTGAAGGTGATGACGCCTTTGCTCTTTATGAACTTGAACCGAATGTGGGTCCAAGATTCCGGAACGCGGAATTCTTCCGTATGAAAGGCAACATGATCAGCGAGGTGCAGGTGTACTTCGGGTCCCGCGTCGGCACAGTCGGAGTCGATGAATGAGTCGCAGAATGAGGCTAGTTTGGATGCCGTGCTCTCCGCTGTCTTGCGTGATGTTGCTCGTGTTCTTGCTGACAGGAACGCCAACCTTCGCGCAGAAGGTGAACCGCGAACCGAAGCGATCGGTGGAATCCGTCCAACCATTCAGCGTGCATGTGCCGGAGGGCACTCTCATCGATCTTCGACGCCGTCTGGCGCAAACCAAATGGCCCGACCAACTGCCGGGTACGACGTGGGAATACGGCGCTGATATCAAAAAGGTCCGGGAGCTCGCGGATTATTGGCAGCACATTTTTGACTGGCGCAGCGCAGAAGGGCGCTTTAATCAATTCGACCAGTTCACGACGGAAATTGACGGCCAGCGGATCTATTTTATCCACCAGCACTCGCCACGCCCCGGCGCTATACCGCTAATGCTGATTCACGGATGGCCGGGTTCGACCGTCGAATTTCTCGCGCTGATCGAGCCGCTCACACGCCCGAAGAACAGCAACTCTCCCGCCTTTGACGTCATCATCCCCGCGCTTCCCGGATTTGGATTCTCCGGACCGACTACAACTCGCGGCTGGGACCCACAGCGTATGGCGAGGGCACTCGTCGTTCTCATGGATCGCTTGGGCTATTCCAGATACGGCATCCAGGGCGGCGATTGGGGTTCCGAGATTGCCCGCCTCATGGCTTATCAAGCACCGGCGCACGTAATCGGTCTTCACCTAAACTTCCTTCCAGTGGACCCGCCGAATCCAGAAGCCATTTCGCTCGTGAGCGACGTGGAGCAGAGACGGTTCTCGTACTTCAAGAGAGAAGAAAGCAGCTTTTTCAACCTCCAAGCCGGCGAACCACAAACTCTGGCTTACGCTTTAACCGACTCCCCGGTCGGGTGGTTGGCTTGGATGGTAGGAAAATTTCGATTGCTTACCGATAACAGCGGCGACTTTCTTACCGCTGTGGACCGAGACACGTTTCTGACAAACGTAACCCTCTACTGGGTGACCGATACGGTGGGCTCTGCCTTGCGGATATACCGGGAGAATCGGCTTTCTGGCGGGGAGCAAGCTACCATGCCACGGTTGGCTACGCCCGTAGCGTACGCCGACTTTCCGAAAGAGGTCATTGCCTCGCCGTTTCACTGGATCCAGCAGAGCTACAACGTCGTCCAAATGACTGAGATGCCAAAAGGCGGGCATTTCGCAGCGCTCGAGCAACCTGGCCTTCTCATCGATGACATACGTAAGTTTTTCGCGAAATTGACGAGACGCAATTAGAATCACTCAATCGTCTCAGGCGATATAGGGTCCCTGCAATTTCGGCAACATGTCTACGCATGGTGAGCCGATAGGTCCCATTCTCCCCATCGGCGTACCACTTGGCCTCGCGAAATTTGAATGATTTCAATGCCGGTCATCTCGATTGTCCGATTCGTCGGACCGATCCCGAGAAAGCGTTCAACGTTTGTACCCCGACCAGACCAGCGAACGGCGACAGTTGAGCTCTGTTCATCCACCACAAGTGACTGCAGCATCGTGCGCAGGTCCGGAAAGGCGCGGGCAAGTTGCTCGAGGCCCTGAGCGAAGCCCTGCTTTGTGGTCTGTCTTCCGCCGGACGCACAATCCTCAAACGCATCACTGTGTATGCTGTCGAACAGCACCCAATCAACTGGCGTGTTCCACAAAGACAACCATTTCGTGGCGGTCGCAATGAGTTCGTCGCGCGCGGACATCAGAGGCATCATATCCTGATAGCTACCCATTGGCTGCGCGTGGCCATCGTCACCGCGTATGGAGTCTTGACGTGCTGGATGCTCGCACGCAGCGCATTTTTTGGTTCTTCCATGACCCAAGGTACACAGAGCCAGCCCGCCGGTGGGCAGATCTCGCTCGCGATCGCCGCATCAAATCTGCACAGCCGCTGGCCGAAATCGCTGCCTTATCCAAAATTCGAACCGACCCCCAGAGGAGGGGAAGACACGCGCCTCGACCAACACGACGACCGCCTCAAACGGCTAAGTGCCTTCCCGTTGTTCTTACTCGAGCAAATACTCCAAAGTGGTCGGATGGCCAAACGTGATCGATCTTTTCATTGCACACAACGGAACAGTGTTCGATCGCGCCGGCACCATCGAGGCGTGGCTGCGCGATGAAAATGTAGTCGATGCGCCGATTGGGCCACGGTGCCCATGCGGCAAAGTCATTGCTCTTGGACCACGTTGTTCCTTGACTACCATCGCCCGCATGATCCCAGGCATCACACCAATAGGCGCTCGTTCCTTCCAAGGATTGCAGTCCTTTGAGGTAGCGAATCTCGGCGGATTCCGGATCGGTGTTGAAATCGCCAACAAGAATCGCGGGAAACTCGCCCTGCGCGCGACCACGCGCGAATTCGTTGAGTGCCGGCATTTGTCGCTCGCGCTTGTAACCGTGATGCGTCATGTAAAACGCGGTTGCTGCGCACGTAAAGGCAATGATTCCGTACGGTGAGCTGACCATGCCGCGCAATGCGGGGCCGCCGGTGGACCTGCCATCACCTGGTAACCAGAGTTCTTGCCGATCGTGAATCGGCCAACGGGCGGCGATCGCAATTCCGGAAGTTATGCCCATCCATTCGCTGTGAAAACCGCAGTCGCTCAGTAGCTCTTGCGTGTGACTAGAGTCGACTACCTCTTGAAATCCGACCAAGTCGGGTTGTAAGCGGTGAATCCAGGATCTGATCAGTGGTAAACGCTCTGCCCATGGACCTTCGCGATTCCAGACGTTGAGCGTGAGTACAGCAAGCGATGAGGCTTTGTCAGTCATGGCTGTAAGCGCGAGTTCGAAGGCGGTGTTTCGATTAGCGGCGCTTTGAAACCCTCCCACTCCAGCGGAGTGAAAGTATCCCCCGACAATTGTTCCAAAAGAGTGCTGTACATGTCTTCGCCATTGTCACTATTGGTCATGATCAGCATCCCGTTTCTCGGTCCCGTAAACCCCACCACATAATGCCTCCATCCCAAATCATCGTGCCCTTCTTTGTTTGCCAAGTCCGTGTAATTGGGGTACGCGGGTAAGGGCTTTGGTAGGTATTGAGATTGCACTGCCATCGAGCCTTCTCAGGATAGTTTGCTGCGTACGCGACATCGCATAGCACAACGACACAAGACACAATAGCCAAAGCCGGTAACAGGGATCGAAAAAGCGGTTGGACAGACATCATTTCTGCTTGAATGTCTCTTCAGTCATTGAGTCCGTTAACGTCGGGACATTGAGCCCGACGCACCCGCGGATGGATAGCTGATCGGATCAGCCCACATCATCCTGGGTTCTTTAGCCGGAGCGACTACGCTTTATGTTTTTCCGCTTGTCTAAATACTCGTCTATCGCAAACCGGATAAGGTGCTGCACAGGTGTCTCTGTGTCGTCGGAAAGCCTCTTGAGCGCCGCGATCTGCCGCGCAAGCAAATAGGGTGGGTATCGCTTTGCGATCTGGACAGAACTTTTTCTAGCCGCCATGGCGAGAATTCTACTCTGGTCGGCCTATTTATAGCTAAAGTATGGTTCCGCAGTCTCTGGTAGCATGAAATGGTGACGCATCGAATCCAGGCTTTCGCCATTCGAATCAGTTTTCTTGCTGCCGTCCTCGTCGTAGCAAATGCCTTTCCCAGAACCGCAGTTTCGGCGACTGGCTCGCATGATTGTGCCAGTTGGAGGGGCGATGTCGATCTGGGTCGACTCACATGGAACATAGGTGTGACCGAGACGGCGCCGGGTGAATTTTCGGTCGATGTACCGTCCATGTGGCGCGCTCGCGAAATCGTTCACGGAACTGAACAGGACAAGCGGATCACTCTTGAACTGCCCTACGCCTTAGGAAAGCTTGAGGCGACTGTTGTGCGCTGCGTTTTGGTAGGGAAAATCGTGCGCCAAGATGGGAACAGTGGCTCGATTGCCTGGAAGCCCAGGGCGGTCGTGTCCCGTACCCGCACCGAAATGCAATTCGACGTCAATGGGACACACATAGCCGCCACGCTGGTTCGGCCCGCAACGACCCAATCGGTTCCCTTGGTCGTCGTTCTACACGGGGGAGGAGATTCTAGTCGCTCGGATAGCCCGCCCTATACTTTTTGGGGAGAGGAACTCTCTGCTTTGGGCTACGCCGTTCTCCTTTACGACAAACGCGGCAATGGCGGATCCAGTGGCGACTGGCGAAACGTCAGCTTCGACGAGCGGGCAGCTGATGTGGCCGAGATGATCAAAGTGCTCGTCGGACGCCACGATATCGACGCCCATCGTATCGGTCTCTTGGCGGTTAGCCAAGGAGGTTGGGTGGCAATACGCGTGGCGCAGCTGTCCGAGAGGATCTCGTTCATTGTGTCGATTGGTGCCCCCGCCGTATCACCGCGCGAAGCCGACACCTTCGTTTCATGGCTGGCGTCCCGCACTGCCGGGCTCACCGCGGCAGAGGCGGATGAGCGCTTAGTTCTGTGGAATGCGTACGTGGATTATATCGGAGGCGGCACGACTGACCAAGAATGGTCGCGACTCAAGCAGCTGGTGGATGCTTCAAAAAGTCGGCCATGGTTCGCGCGGCGTCCGTTCGATCCTACTGAGCGGCATGATTGGTTCGTTGACTGGTACGCGCGAGTTCTCAATTTTGATCCCGTGCCCGCATTACGATCAATGAATATTCCCATGTTGTGGTTATACGGCGCGCGCGACACGCAGTCCGATGTCGCCCGAAACGTTTCCTTGTTGAGCCAACTTTGCAACCGCGAAGACAAACCGTATCAGATCGCAGCATTTGCGGGCGCCGATCATGGAGTGCTTCTGACCGAGAAGGGTGCAAAAGGCGACGATGACTATTTCACCGCGGCGCCCGGGTTTCTCGCGACAATTGAGGATTGGCTGGCCAATCGCCAAGGCGGCCGCTAGCAGTAGACACGATCCTTCCGCGACCACTGTTCCATCCGCTGACTCCATTGGCGTGGCGATTTTGGATACCTCGGCAACAATCGGAGTGTAGAAGCGCATCCTCGCCGTTACATTGGCGTTATGGCATCGCATATGGAGTACATCGTGTCAAAGGAACCCACTGCACCGGTTTCAACGCCGTCAGAAATCGTCATGCGTCGCGCTCTGGCCGCGCGCGACGCCGCCTTTGACGGCGCGTTCGTGTACGGAGTGGTTACAACGGGGGTCTACTGTCGGCCGTCCTGCGCTTCTCGTCCGGCCAAGCCCGGCAACGTGCGCTTCTTTTCGGATCCGGATGCCGCGGAGCGGGCCGGTTTGCGTTCTTGCAAACGATGTAAGCCCCGCGCCACGCACGACCAAGCGGTCGAGCGGATGCAGGCGCTCGCACGATACATTGAAGCGCACGCGGATGAGCCACTGTCTCTGAAACAGTTGTCGTCGCGGGTGCACATTTCCGCGACTCATTTGCAGCGGACTTTCAAGAACGTGATAGGCATTTCACCAAAGGCGTTCCATGACGCGGCTCGACTTCGGCTACTCAAAGGCGCGTTGAGAGCCGGTAAGAGCGTGTTGGCCTCCATTACTGAGGCCGGCTTTCAGTCGACGAGTCGTGTCTACGGCAATGCGATGCGAAATCTTGGCATGACGCCGTCGGCGTATCGGGCGGGAGGCGAGGGGGAAACGATAGCCTATGCGTATCGCGACTCGACACTCGGTTCTTTGGTTATGGCGGCGACGATGCGCGGCGTGTGCTTTGCGCAGTTCGGCACAAGCCAAGAGATGCTGGTAGAGCAGTTGCGCGAGGAATTCCCGAAGGCTTCAGTCGTCGAATCATCCATGACCGACTCACCGGAACTAGACGCCTGGATTCAGGCATTTGAGGCGCATATTGCAGGGACGGGACCTCGCCCCGAGCTGCCTCTGGACTTGCGGGGAACTGCATTCCAAGTTCGCGTCTGGAAATTCCTCCTCGGAGTGCCAGAAGGGGCTGTCGTGAGCTACGGGGAAGTCGCGCAGGGAATCGGCGCACCGAGGGCGATGCGTGCCGCAGCGTCGGCCTGTGCCGCGAACCGAATCGCAGTTCTCGTGCCATGTCATCGTGTACTGCGAGGCGATGGTGGCTTGGGCGGGTATCGCTGGGGACTGGATCGCAAACGCGCGCTGATCGATGTCGAGCGCGCGCAGCGTACCTGAACGCAGCCGTGGTCACGGTTCTGGCGGCCATCGCGCAGCTCGAGTCGGACGTTATCCGAGAAGCGATCGATGCGCGCGGGTTTTGGGTGAGTTCGCCATTGCTGGATGCCGCCACCTGCGCGCAGATCGCGCAGCTCTACGATGAGGATACGGTGCCGTTTCGCTCCACGATTGATATGGCCCGTCATGGATTCGGCGAAGGCGAGTACAAGTATTTTGCGCATCCATTGCCGCCTATCGTGACGATGATGCGAAGTGCAATCTACGAGAAGCTGGCGCCCATCGCGAATCACTGGATACATGAGTCGAAACACTCGTCCGAGTGGCCCCTCTGCCATGAGGAACTCGTCAAGCTTTGCGCCGCGGCCGGGCAGAGGAAACCAACACCACTGCTATTGCGCTATGCGGCGGGCGACTACAACTGTCTGCACCAGGATCTATACGGGGAAATTCACTTTCCGCTGCAAGGGATAGTTCTACTCGACCGACCAGACATAGACTTTGAGGGAGGAGAGCTGTTGCTGGTGGAGCAGCGAGCGCGTCGCCAGTCGAAAGGCTCCGTCGTGCCGATCACGCAAGGCGCGTTAGCGGTTATTCCCGTGAAGGAACGTCCCGTTGCGGGCGCTAGAGGCATAGCCAGAAATCAGTTGCGGCACGGGGTTGCCGAGGTGCGGCGCGGGCAGCGCCGGACGCTTGGGCTCATATTTCACGATGCGGTTTGATGGAGATCAGGAAGCGACGGTCAGTCAATGCGCAAGCGACCCGGCCAGACGGAGAATACTGCTTAGAGAGCCGGCGTCGGCAATAAAAAATTCAAGGAGGTGTACTTCTTTGGCACCCGATTCCGATATACACGATGAGCAAGCGACGTCGCCATTAACAATAACGGGTTGCACCGGACTAGGAGGATCTGATATGCACAGTCGTGTAGCACTTGCAGGGTCGTCCAGCCCGGGATTGACCCAGGTGGCCGCAGTCATCCACTGAAACACGTTCCATCAAAACTAACCACGATCGGTAGTATCAGGAGTCGGCAATGAGGCAGATATTCAGGCACCCGGCGCTTGGCGGTCAAGCCACGGCGAAATTAGTTCTTATGAGTCCACATCGGACTCATGGCATGCGGTCGGCAATATTCTCGGCTGTTCTTATCGGCACCGCAGCATTCGGATTCGCAGCACCCTCGCATGCCGGGGTAACGCAGATCAACATCACGTGCGTTCAATCGCCCACTTTCGGCGGCGCGAGCTTCGGTTCGGTCGGCCAGTACGAGCTCGTTCAAGGGACCTTTACCGGCGAGGTAGACCCGTCCAATCCGCAAGATGCGGTGATCGTCGACCTACAAAATGCGCCGAGGAATGTCAAGGGTCTGGTGACTTATTCGGCCGACTTCCAGATCTTTCGGCCGATCAAGCTCTCCCAGGGAAACCACCGGGTCATCTTTGATCTGCCGAACCGCGGTGGCGCAACGGCCTTGAGCACCTATAACAACGGTACCGGCAACGACAGGTCGTGGTGCACCGCAGGACTGCCGGCGAAGTTCACCGTCGGCGATGGCTTTCTCATGAACGAAGGATTCACGGTGGTTGACACGGCGTGGGACATCACGGTGACGCCGAGCGGCAGCAGCACTTCGCCATCCTTCGGCGTGAGCTTTCCGGTGGCGACGCACCGCGATGGCGCCGTGATCACCGGTCCTGCGACCGAGGAATTTGATATCGACTTTACCGCGACGGCGGCCACCGAGGCGCTGCATTACGCAGCGGCCGGCGCGGATCAATCCAAGGCAACCCTCACGGTGCGCGAGAACTACGGCGATACCCCGATCGTGATTCCATCCTCCGGATGGGCTTACACCGATTCGACCTTGACGGCGATCAAGCTCACCAACGGCCTGGTGTTTGGCGGTCCTGGCACCTACAGTCCAACCGCGCTCTACGAATTCACCTACATCGCCAAGAATCCGCTGGTTGCCGGGCTCGGCTTTGCCTCGCTGCGCGATTTTGCAACTTTCCTGCGCGCTGCGAAGACCGATGACAGCGGCGTCGCCAACCCGCTTGCCGGCGACGTGCAAGCCATCTACACCACCTGTGTGTCCCAGCCTTGCCGCACCACCCATGATTTCCTTCTGCTCGGCTTCAATCAGCAGGAGTTCCCGCGCGCGCACGGGAGAGGCAATTGGAATGATCAGCACTCTTCGAGGCGCGAGCACCAGAGGGTATTCGACGGCATGATCAATTGGATCGGCGGCGGCGATGGTATCTACATGAACTATCGTTTCGCCCAGCCGACGCGTACCTCGCGGCAGCACATCGCACGTTGGTATCCCGAGTTCCAGTTCCCGTGGGCGAACCAAGCGTCGTATGACCCTGCTACGGGACAGTACCGTGGGCGTCTGGATGCCTGTTCGAGGACCGACACCTGCCCCAAGATCTTCGAGTTGAACTCGGAGAACGAGTACTACTCGAAGGGCGGCTCGATGCTCACGACGGACACGGAGGGCCATGACCTCGATCTGCGTGAGACTCCCAACGTGCGCTACTACCAGTTGGCGAGTGTGCCGCACGGAGCCGGCACGGCCGCCGGCATCTGCCGCCAGCCGCAAAATCCACTGAATGCCAGTACGACCTTGCGCGCGCTCACCAATGATATGGATGAGTGGGTCACGTCTGGAACACAGCCGCCGAGCAATCGGGTGCCGACACGCGCGAGCGGTACGCTGGTCCCCTCGTTACCGCAGGCGGGCATGG
>Ga0210398_10000803_pt1 | contig 34570 bp, 29 predicted proteins | sample IncBWC4OmetaG_FD_161047 | JGI IMG/M metagenome (GOLD analysis project Ga0210398, IMG submission 161047) | Forest soil microbial communities from Barre Woods Harvard Forest LTER site, Petersham, Massachusetts, United States - Inc-BW-C-4-O | ecosystem: Environmental > Terrestrial > Soil >... | reverse complement strand
TGGTTGCGCGCGCCATTCACGAAAACAGCCTCCGCTCCCAAGCTCCCTTTATCACCATCAATTGCGGTGCCTTTCCAGAGAGTCTGCTCGAATCCGAACTCTTCGGCTATATGAAAGGCGCTTTCACCGGCGCCAACGAGAATCGCCAAGGCCTTTTCCAAGCTGCCCACGGCGGCACGCTGTTCATGGACGAAATTGGCAACATGAGCCTGACCATGCAGGTGAAGCTCTACCGCGTCCTCCAGGAAGGCAAAGTTCGGCCCATCGGCAGCACCGAAGAAATCGACGTAGATGTCCGCATTATCGCCGCCACCAACAAGGAATTTGAAAAAGAGATTGCCGAAGGACGCTTCCGCGAAGACTTGTACTACCGGTTGAGTGTTATTCCCATCCAGCTCCCCTCCCTGCGGGAGCGTCGGGAAGATATACCCCTCCTGGCACGGCATTTCCTCGAACGGTTCCGTAAGTCGATGGAAAAGCCCATTGAGTCGCTGTCGCCGGAAGTGGTGCGCCGCCTGGAAGCCTACGACTGGCCGGGAAACGTTCGCGAGCTCGAAAACACCATGGAGCGCGCCGTTGCGCTCGAGACCGGCGGGGAGATCTCTCTGCGTGTGCTCCCCGACCGTATTGCCGGCTACGCCTCTGCGCCCGCCTCTGGGGCTGGGGCCGCAAGCGAACCCTCCTTTCCACCGGAAGGGCTGGACTTTGAAAAAGAGATTGCAGAATCCGAGCGAAGGTATCTTCAGGGAGCCCTGGAAAGATCGCACGGAGTCCGCACCAAAGCATCCGAACTTCTGAAAATCAGCTACCGTTCGTTCCGCCACTACGCTAAGAAACATAACTTATAGAATGGGAGGTTGCGCGTACATCCACCGGGCACCGCGCTCATTTGCGTTCTCCGCCGCACCGAGTGCCCTTTTTTGTCTGGCGGAAACGACGCAAAGGGTCAGTTTACAGCTTGTGAGGCGTGGAGGATGAACCGCAAAAGTACTAGACCGGCTCGGCATGTCCTTTCATGTATAAGAAAACAAATGACTTGTATGATTTTTCGCAACAGCGCCGTTGTTCCCCGAGAGTGGCACCCGCCTTGCATTCTAGTACGGCGTGCTCTGGCACCTAAGACTCTCACACTCTCAAGGAGAAAGAATGAAGAAGCAGAAGGGTTTCTCACTAATCGAATTGCTGATCGTCGTGGCGATTATTCTCATCATCGCGGCCATCGCAATCCCGAACCTCCTCAGGTCACGTATGGCGGCCAATGAGGCTTCCGCAGTTGGTTCAATCCGTACACTTAACACTTCCGCGGTGACGTTTTCGTCCACCTACCCCGCAAACGGCTATCCACCGTCTTTGGCTGCGATGAGCGGCGCGAATCCTTGCACTGCTACTCCAGCTCAGGCTTGCTTGATTGACGCAGTTCTGGCAGCCGGCACGAAGAGCGGATACACGTTCGGATGGCACGGCGACGGCGCTACGCCTTCGGTCAGCTACACGGTCAACGCCAACCCCGTCACGATCGGCAGCTCCGGTCAGCGCGCTTTCTTCTCTGACCAGTCTGGTGTGATTCGTTATCAGACAACCGGCGCCGCTTCCGTTGTTGGAGATCCTCCGCTGCAGTAAAGTTCGGTCTCGACTGGATAACCGGTCGGGGAAAGAATCGACAGAGCACGGGACCACGGTCCCGTGCTCTGTTTTTTTTGATCAAGAATTAAAGCTGCCGAATTGGTCTCCGAGTTCCATAGATTGCTTTGGTTGGCGAGGCCAATCGCCCAAGTCCTCTTCTCATCTGTCCATAGGCGTCCAGGCTGTCGGAACAGTTCGCCAGTACCCGCGCCGTCGTTTGCAAAAGCTCCTCTCGACAAATGTCTCTGAGAAAGCCGAGATTAGTTTCAAATTAAGTATCTGATTACACACAGAAGAAGCGTCCTGCTCGCCCCAGTGCAGTAGTCCCAGCTAAGATTACCGAATGTCGGGTCTCCGTAAGAACGATCGAGGAGCTCTACCTCCACCAGATACGCAATTCCCGCATTCAAGCAGCGTACCGATCCACCCAGCGGATATAGGCTCTATCAGCGTCCCTGCCGAAGCTGCTGCTACCCCACCGCACCGCTACCTTCATCCCGTTGTTATCGCGACGATGTTCGCGCTGGCAGCCTTGGCCCTCCTGTTGCCAGGCATTGGAACGCCGACCAAAATGTTCTTCGATGAGCCTTACTTCGTTCCCGAAGCAAGGGCGTTCATACAGGGCAAACCGAATCCGGCTCCGGACGCCCCTCCCTTGGCTAAACCTCCCTTAGGAAAGTTGATCATGGCAGTTGGTATGGAACTGGCAGGTGACAATCCGTTCGGGTGGAGAATCACGGGCGCCGTCTGCGGCGCCTTGACTGTCGCGGGCGTCTATCTTTGGGCCTATTTGCTCCTCGAAAATTCAGGCCTTGCCGTCCTTGCGGCTGGACTAGCCCTCTTCAACAATTTTCTGTTTGTGATGTCGCGCATTGCTACTGTGGATGTTTTCCTGATCTTCTTCCTTGTCTGGAGTCTGGTTGCCTACACGGCGGCTCTCTCGATGGATGTTGGCGTGCGCACCCGGCGGACTCTTTTCTGTTCCGCTGGTGTTTTGGTGGGGCTGGGCGGTGCCTGTAAATGGAATGCCATTGATACTCTCGCTGTCTTTTTCCTGGTCACTTTTGCCCTGCTCCTGGTTTCCCGTCGCACGGGCGGTCACCCCATCCCATCACTCACAGTCTCCGCACGGCATGTCGAGCAGATGGGGGTGCCGGTCCTTCTGAGCGGTTTAATCATCGCCCCGATCGCGTCCTACTGCCTCGCCTTTTGGCCAGTATGCCGAATTATCCATCGTCCGTTCAATTTTCACGAATTGGCAGCAATGAATCTCTTTATGTGGCAGTTCAACAGAACGACGCTCGTCAACCCGTTCATAATCTCCCATTGGTATTCCTGGCCTCTTAACTTGAGCCCCATGCGCGCGCTCAGCTATTTGGTTGGCAATCCCGTTATCACTTGGGGTGGCTTGGCGGCGCTCGCGCTCTGTCTCGAGCGCTTCTGGAAAAGCATCACTCTACCGGAAGGGCTGGTGTTCCTCCTTTTCGCCTCGAACTATCTCCAGTGGATCGTGACTCCCCAAAAGGGTCTGTACTATTATTACTACTATCCATGTGTCATCTTTCTCGGAGTGAGCATAGCCGTCGCTCTGCGAAGCTTGCCTGCGAGCCTTTTTGGCCTGCGCCTCAGTCTCGTCGTCTTTCTCGCTTCTGCTCTCTTCTTCGTCCGATGCTATCCGCAGATGGCGCACCTAGAGTCACCCTGGGACTGTTTGTTCGGGTGTTGGCCGTAGCTCATTCTGCGGGCTGAGCCTCCCAAAAGCCGTTTCGAGATCCTTGCTGGCGGCCCACGCGGTCATGGCGCATCGTGTTCTGGGTATCGCCGGTCATCCCCTGGATTGCCTGCATTCTTACGATTGGCTTGGTGGGGTTTCTTTATATCTCAGCAGGAGCAGCCAGGACAACGCCTTCAAGCCATGCTAACAGTGCCATTGATAGCGAATCCCTGCTGATTAGCTGAACAAGGTATGGATTCCTTCGACAGCCGATAGAATTCTCTTGTCATCTTTTCTGCCACCGAGGAGCCGACACGAATTCCCCTGGAAAGGTGTCGAATCCGAAAGGGGACAGGTTTCCGACCAACCGTGTCAGGGGCTTTCGAGTTAAGCATGCTCAGGAAAGCCATTTTTCGTCAGCAGCGAGTTCGAAAATGACGCTTAGTGTCAACTGCGACTTGGGTCCCCGGCTGAAGAACGTATCTAAAACAATAAAGCTTGTATAATCAGTAAGTTAAAAGGCACTTCCTGAGCCTTCGAATGGCCTCCGGCGTGCTCCATACAGCTGTATTCCAGCGTGTGTTGGGCAAGAGACTGGATGGTAGCTTTACTCGGGAACATTTTATGAGAAAAAAACAGGCCGGGTTTTCACTAATCGAGCTGCTGATCGTGGTGGCGATCATCCTTATCATTGCCGCCATAGCCATTCCGAACTATCTCCGGGCGCGCCTGGTGGCGAATGAATCCTCAGCCACCCAGTCTGTGCGTACCATCAACACTGCGGTGATTGCTTACGCCAGTGTTTATCAAAGCGTAGGATTTCCGACGAATTTGCTTTCCTTGGGCGGGGTTTCACCTTGCACAGCTGCTTCTAACAATGCCTGCTTACTGGACACCGTCCTCAGCGCGGGAACCAAGGCGGGATATACATTTGTCTTTACCGGGGACGGGGTGACGCCTTCGGTTTCATACACGATTACTGCGACGCCCGTTACGCTGGGCGTGACGGGTACGCGCCAGTTTTGCTCGGACCAGATTGGCGTGATCCGGTACATAGCCACCGGCACCGGTTGCACCAACACTAGCCCTGCTATTCAATAAACCGTTCACGCGACTTAGCAGATTGGGCTACAGAGATCAGAGGGCACAGGAGACCCTTCCTGTGCTCTTTTCTTGTGTGCCGAGCAGGGTCCGACAGCTTAGGTGAAAGCCCTCTACGCAACCTGATGGAGCTGAAGGGTTAGGAAAGCGCAAGGGTTAAATCACACCCACCGCGAGGCGGGGACCGTCTCCCCTATCCCGATTCGAACGTCCGATGGAAGTGGCAAAGCATCGTTGGCCGCTCGTGGCGGGCTTGGTAGACTACAAATCATGCTAGCCCTCTTAGGCTACTTCTGCGTGATGCTGGCCACTCTCTTTTCCACCAGCCCCGCGGCGAAGCTCACTGCCGATAAGCTGGAAGCGCGTTACCGCGGTTCGCGCACTCTGTCCGCAACCTTTCTCGAGCGCTACTCCGAAAACGGCCGCGTGGTTCGCTCAGAAGCCGGAGTCGCCTATTTCCGGCGTCCGGGCAAAATGCGCTGGGAGTACGAATCACCCGAAAATAATCTCTTTCTAGTGGATGGCAAGACCGCCTGGTTTTATGTCCCAGCGGATCACACCGTGACCCGAGCTCCGGCCAAGCAAAGCACGGATTGGCGTACGCCGCTGGCTCTTCTCGCCGGAGAGATGAGACTCTCCCGCGTCTGCGCGCGAGTCGAATCCACCACGGTGGAAGAGCCCGACACTCCAGGAAATACCGTTTTGTACTGCCCGGTCCGTGGCGCAGAAAGCAAACCGAACCATGCGGAGGGCGACGCACCTGATAGCCAGGAAGCCGGTCCGGACCAGTCCGTATTTCTCGAGATCGCGCCAGCCACTGGCGAACTGGCCCGCGTCCTCGTTCGCGAAAAAGGGGGTGTCGCTGTCGAGTTCAAATTTGCCGCCTGGCGCTTCGATCCCCCCGTCACCGATTCTTTTTTCCGCTTCGATGTGCCCCCTGGCGTCGCCATTGTCAACGCGGAATCACCCGCCGAATCAAGACCTTAAAGTTAAAGTCCGGTTAAATCCCCAGGCACGTTTCCCCAGAGGAACAGCCAACCCGCAGCCCCTACTCCGCATACTAACTAGATGAGGTAAACTGTTAGGCATGGGGGAATTCGTCTGCCGCGTTGCTGACGCAAACGGCCAGGTCTTCTCGCACGTCGAGGCTGCGGGGTCAGTAGCCGAAGCGCGCCAGAAACTGGTAGAACGGGGTCTGTTCGTCTACTCGGTTGACCCGCGCAGTACCCTCCTCGGCGCGCTTTCCAGACGCCGCAGGGAACGCCAAATCGGCGGCTCCGATTTTCTAATCCTCAACCAGCAATTCAATACTCTCATCAAAGCCGGTCTCCCCATTCTCCGCGCTCTGGATCTTCTCGCCGACCGCGCCACCTCTCCCAAGCTTCGCCCCATCCTCTCCAAAGTCCGCGACCGCGTTCGCGAAGGCAGGTCGCTCTCCGAAGCCATCTCCGAAGCCGGAGTCTTTTCCAAAGTGTACGCCACGGCCATTCTCGCCGGCGAAAAAAGCGGCAACCTCTCCGGCGTTCTCGACTATTACATCGCCTACCAAAAGGTCAGCACGGGAGTTAAAAAGAAGATTCTCGCCACGCTCGTCTATCCCGTTCTTCTGATCACTGTCGCCACGATCATCGTGACCTATCTGGTCACCTTCGTAATCCCCAAATTTGCCATGCTCTACCGCGACCTGAACGTGGAACTCCCCGGCCCCACGCAATTTCTCATCGCCCTCACGGTGGATTACCGCTACATGGTGATCGGCGCGATCGCGCTCTTGTTTCTTTCCGTTTTTGGCGTGGTTCTCTGGTCCAGGACCGAAGAAGGCGGTGAAGCCTTTGACCGCCTGAAGTTCCGCATCCCTGTCGTCGGCGACACGCTTCTAAAATTCCAGGTGGCCCAATTTTCCCGCACGCTCGCCACCCTCCTCACCGGCGGCACTCCACTGGTGGCAGGCTTGCAAACGGCCTCCGACGCCATCACCAGCAAACTCATCCGCTCGACCGTCACGCAAGCCACGCAAATGGTTCGTGAAGGCGAATCGCTGCACAGCGCCCTGGCCTCGAAAGGCACCATGCCCGAACTGGCCCTTGACATGATCGAGGTCGGCGAATCCAGCGGCGCACTGGCCCCCATGCTCACCAGCGTAGCCGAATTCTACGAAGAAGAAGTTGGCGTCCGGCTTTCCGCGCTGGTCGCCGTCATCGAACCCGTTATTCTCATATTCATGGGCTTGCTGGTAGCCTTTATTCTGATTTCACTCTATCTGCCGATCTTCTCGTTCTCTCTATCGGGAACGGCAGCGAAGTAAGGTAAGGAGACTGTGGCTACTCAAGAACAAAATTGGACCCCGGGCGACGGCTCCGAGGCCGTTAACGAGAGCGCATTCGCGCGCAAGCTCGCCGGCAGATACCGCTGCGCCTTTGTCGATCTCCGCGAACAGCACATCGACCCGGAACTCTTCCGCACCATACCTGCAGACCTGATGTTCCGCTACAACTTTGTGCCGCTGGAAGTGCAGAACAATTCCCTGTCGATTGCCGTCTCCGATCCCAGCCTGGTCTTGCTCAGCGACGAACTGCCGTTGCTGCTGGGAAAAAAGCTGGCCATCAAGGTAGCCACCGCAAAACAGATCGGTGACATCCTCAAGCGCACCGAGCAGTCCCAACGCGTCCTCGAGCAAGCCACCGAAGCCTTCACGCTCCAGGTTTCCAAGGAAGAGGAAGAGAGCGAAGAGACCATCTCCGGCGACCGTCTGACGCGCGACACCACCGTCAGCCCTGTCGTTCGGTTGGTCGAAACAATCATCTTCACCGCTCTTGAACGTCGCGCCAGCGACATCCACATCGAAGCCCGCGACGCCGAAGTTGCCGTCAAGTACCGCATCGACGGCGTGCTGCAACACGCCATGCAACCGATCGCGAAAGAGTGGCATTCGACCGTGCTCTCCCGCATCAAGGTGTTAAGTGACTTGGACATCGCCGAGCGACGCGTCCCGCAAGACGGCCGTTTCCGCGTCAAGTACAAAGGCCGCTTCATTGACCTCCGCGTCTCCATCATGCCTGCAAGCCACGGCGAAGACGCCGTCCTCCGCGTTCTGGACAAAGAGACGCTCTCCGAGAAATTCCAAAGCCTGAGTCTTGACGTCGTGGGCTTTTCCGAACTCGAGGTCAAACGCTTCCGCCGCTACATTCAAGAGCCATACGGCATGGTCCTGGTCACCGGGCCAACAGGCTCCGGCAAAACCACCACGCTCTATGCCGCCATCAACGAAATCAAATCCGACGAGGACAAGATCGTCACCATCGAAGACCCGGTCGAGTACCAACTCAAGGGCATCACGCAAATCCCGGTAAACGAGAAAAAAGGCCTCACCTTTGCCCGCGGCTTGCGGTCCATCCTGCGCCACGACCCCGACAAAATAATGGTCGGCGAAATCCGCGACCAGGAGACCGCGCAGATCGCCATTCAATCCGCCCTGACCGGGCACTTGGTCTTCACCACCGTCCACGCCAACAACGTCACCGACGTCATCGGCCGCTTCATCAACATGGGCGTCGAGCCCTACAATTTCGTCTCTGCCCTGAACTGCATCATGGCCCAACGTCTGGTCCGCGTGATCTGTGAAAATTGCAAGCGGCCAAAAAACCTCACGCCCACCGAATTGAAAGAAGCCGGCCTGGATCCAGCAGCCTGGGCCAACGTCGTTCTTTCCGAGGGCGCCGGCTGCCTCGAATGCTCCGGCACGGGCTTTCATGGCCGCACCGCCATCTGCGAACTTCTGGACTTGACGGATCGCATTCGCGAGATGATCGTGGACCGCCGCCCGACTTCTGAAATTAAACGCATAGCTCGCGAAGAAGGCATGATCACTTTGCGCGAAAGCGGCCTGGCCAAAATCCGCGCCGGTCTTACTACAGTCAAGGAAATCAATAAGGTGACTTTCGTTGAGTAGCACGGCTACGTTTCATCAGGGGATCTACAAGAGTGATCTCGTTCGCCGCGTCGCGCGCTGGCTGGATGCCACGCCGCATCCGCCCCTAGCCATCGAAATAAGCCTGGACAGCGTCGCAGGCGCCCGTTGGACGAGGAGCGGCAGCGTGGACGGTTACGGCTTGGAGGTTCTTCCACCTGGCGCTTTAGTGCCCTCCGCCGTCGAAACCAACATCGTGAATGCCGCTGCTCTCAAGACGGCCATCGCATCGGTGTGCACCCGCTTGCAAGCCAAGGACGAGAGCGTCGCCCTGATTTTGCCGGACCCGGTGATCCGCGTTTTCGTCCAGCACTTTGACGATTTCCCACGCTCGAAAGCGGAAGCCGATCCCCTGCTGCGCTGGAAGCTGAAGAAGAGCGTTCCCTTTGAAGTCGACGAAACGCTCATCTCTTACATGCGGCAATCCCCGCGCGAAGAGGGCGTCGACGTGGTCACCGCCCTTGCCCGCCTGCGGATAATCCGTGAATACGAGTCCCTCGCCGAAGCCGCGGGTCTCTATCCTGGAGTTGTTCTCAGTTCCGCTCTCGCAGCCATCGCGCTGGTCGATGAGCATCGCCCCACACTCCTCGCCCGGGTTTCCGGCCCCTCCTTGACCACGGCCATTGTCCGCGAGGGTGTCCTCTGCGGCTATCGCTGTACGGAATTGCCCGCGCGCGGCGCGGATCTCACGCCGTACATGCTCCTCGAAGATATCTATCCAGTAGCCGCCTATTACCAGGACACCTGGCAAGAAGGCATTCAATCGGTCCGCATTGCGGGCCTCGGCGCGCGTTTACCCGAATTTGTGCGGCCGCTCGAAGAGGAGTTTCACTGCGAAGTGCATTCGCTGCTTCAGTCGGCCGTTTCTGACGGCCGCATCCCCGTAGATGCGCGTCCCTTGGCCGACCGCGAACTGGATGGTTTGGTTGGCTGGATGTTGCATCGCGGCTAAAATAGTTCGGTTAGGATTTCGAGAGAGGAAAATATAAGAAAAGCATGAGAATTCGACTCAATCTAGCGACCAAGCCCCTCGAAACACACCGGAAATTTATCGCCGGTTCAACCCTCGCGGGCCTCGTCGCGGCCATCGTGTTCCTAAGCCTGGGCTGGCACGTCTACCTGGCGCGCAAGGCCAATGCCGAAATGCGTGCCAAATCCGCGAAAATTCTAGAGCAGGTGGCCGAGCTTGAACAGCAGCGCGCAGCCTTGGAACGCTTTTTTGCCCTCGACGAAAATGCCAGGCTGCACGACCGCGCCGCTTTCATCAACAGTCTCATCGATGCGCGCAGCTTCAACTGGACCCTGATGTTCATGGACCTCGAGAGAGTCCTTCCCCCGGGTGTGCGCGTCATCAGCATCGAGCCAAAGCAGGAAAACGGCCACATCAAAGTCAAATTCACCATGGGCGCTACCAGCGACGACGCCAAGCTCACGTTCCTGAAAGCTCTGGAAGACTCAAATACGTTTACACACATCGAATTGACCACTACGACGCATCCCACATCAGGGCCGAGCGGAGACCAAATTGTCATCGAGCTGACCGCGGAGTACTTGAGAACCTAATGCATCGGGACTTCACATTACAAAAGCGCGCGATCCTGATCGTGGTCGGGTTGCTCCTGGCTGCGGACCTGGGGCTGGCCATCTATAGCTGGCAACTGTCTTCCTCGCCCTATACCTCGCAAAGGGTATTCGATGAGCAAGCTATCAAGCTCGGTGTCTTGAACAACGACATCAAGTCCGCGGAATTCATCAGAGACCATATGCCCGCCACGCGTAAGGATTGCGAGAAGTTCGAGCAATCCCTTGCCAGGGAGAGTACAAGCTCTTCTTCTATCACCGCCGAACTCGATGAAGTCGCCAAGAAGTCCGGATTGCAGCAGGTCACTCTGACCTACAGGCAGAAGGATATTCCCAACCGCGGCATGTCTGAAATGACAATCGAGGCCACCGTGACCGGCAACTATGGCAGCGTGGTGCGATTCGTGAATGGTCTGCAGCGCTCACAGAGATTCTACGTGGTGGATGGATTGACGCTCGCCAATGATGGGCAGACGCAAGCCGCCACGGGGACGATTCGCGTAGGACTTCACGTCCGGACGTATTTTCGAGAAGGCGCATGAAGCAGAAACGCCAAATTATCGTGCTTGTTGTTCTGGTGGTGGTGGCCGTGCTCATTTGGAGTTTCGCGTGGCGCACCGAAACACCCTCCGGAGAAACGACGGGCTTCATTCGGGACTACAAGGGCTTGGGTGTTGAAAATCCACAAATTCGCTGGCAGGAACTCGAGCGCGCCCAGAAAACCGAGTACAAGAGCAACGGCCGCAACCCCTTTAGCAACAATGCGCCCCCCACGGCTCAAGAGATCGAAAACACGAATAAGGCCAAGGCGAAGGATCTGCTGCCACCGCCGCCTCCTCCTCCCCCGCCTCCGCCCACAAGAGCGTCACTGCCGCCAAATCTCAAATATTTTGGCTACGGCACAGTCCCGAACGGTACGCCGCGACGTGCTTTCTTTACCGATGGCGAGGAAGAGTATATCGTCTCTGAAGGGGATACCCTGCTGGGCCGCTATCGCATCCTAAAAATTGGCAACACCAATGTTGAGTTTCAAGAGATTTCCAGCGGGCTTCCGGGCACCACGCCACTCGAAGAGCAGGCCGCCCCACCCTCGGCATGAGAAATAAACCTCTAATGACGCGAGCGCGAAAAAATCAAGGCGGCTACGCTTTGTTGCTGGTCGTGTTTCTCACCGCGCTCCTTGTCGTCGGCACCATGTCCATTGGGTTGCGCATCCTCACCGAAGGCAAACGCCAAAAAGAACAGGAAATGATCTGGCGGGGCCAACAATACACTCGTGGCATCAAGCTCTATTACCGCAAACTGGGCCGTTTTCCGAACTCCCTGGACGATTTGACCAAGCCCAAAATAGGCAACATCCGCTTCATGCGCCAAGCCTACAAAGACCCCATGAACAAAGAGGACGGCTCCTGGCGGCTCATTTACGTCGGCCCCGCCGGACAACTCATCGGCAGTCTTAACCCGTCGTTGAGCAATGTCCAGATGCCCGGTGCCGCAGGACAGCCGGGGGGTACGCCAGGTAATGCCACCACCGCCACAGCGGGCCAGCCGGGCGCTTTCGGAGGCTTTGGCTCGACAAGCACCACCCCGGGCACTCCTCCGGCCCCCGCAAATGGACAGGGGACAACCGGATCCACCCCAGGGGCCACGGGAACAGGTGCCGCAGCCCAGGGAACCGACACCACCGGCACAGCCACCGATCCTCAGGCCGTTCCCATGGGTGACACGCCGACGATCGTCGGCGGCAGCATCATCGGCATCGGCAGCAAAATCAATCAGCCCTCGATTATTGTTTTTGAAAAGGCCCACAATTACCGCCTTTTCGAGTTCATCTGGGATCCCTCGAAAGACGTGGGCATCGCAGGTGCACCCGCCCAACAAATTGGAACGCCCGCCGGAGCCCCAGGCCAAAACCCCACTGGGTTGCAGCCTTCGCCTTCACAACAGAACCCGCTAAACCCGCCGCCATCCCCGCCCACCGCAATACCCAATCCCAACCCCACGCAACCATAGCTCCGGCCTCGAATCCCCGCAAACCACGCGTCTTGCGCACGTAGGGGCACCGCACATAGGGTTCGCGTCCTGTTTTTTTTGATTTGGGAACGTTTCCGCAGATTCAATTCGAGCGGTTGGCCTCGGAACTGGCTGTGCTCGCGACCGGACTTACAACCGACTGACTGACTTTCTTCTTGGCGGGGGCAGGCGGTTGAGCCTCAAGCGTCAAACCTGCTTTGCTTTTCTCATAAGCGCGCTTCACCCTGCGAATATAAGAAACGGTTTCAGGGTACGGCGGCACGCGCCCAAACTGCAAAACTTTCTCCGGTCCCGCATTGTAAGCAGCCAAGGCCAAGACCAGGTCGTTGTCGTACCGCCGAAGCAGGTCGCCGAGATAGTGCGTTCCGGCGTCAATGTTTTCTTGCGGATCGAAAATATTCTGCACGCCGAAGCGCGCCGCCGTTTCCGGCAAGAGTTGCATCAACCCGCGCGCATTCTTCTTCGAGACCGCTTTTGGATCGAAGTTCGATTCCGCGGCAATCACGCTGACAATCAGGTCCGCGTCGACGCTGTAGCGCTCCGCGGCAGCCTTCACCATCTCGTGAAAAGGCGCCGTCGCAGCGACCGGTGCGGGTAGTGGCGCAAACAGATCTTCCGGCTCGATGGCCATGACCTCCTCCACCGGAACTTCCACAATCCCGCCCGCGATTTGCAGCCGGTACTTATCCCCCAACAGCTGATAACCTGTCACATGAAGCCGCTGGCCGTTGCGCAAAGCGATGTACTCCGCACGCAAAGACGGCGCCACGCCAAACAGGACCGCGCACGATAGCAGGATGCGCCTCAGAGGCATGGAGCCGCCTCCCGCAAAGCAAAATGTTCTATCGCCGCCGCAACACCGCCCTCATCGTTGCTGGTGGTTTGATGCCACCCAAAACCCTTCAATTCCGCCACTCCGTTTCCCATCACGACCGGAATGCCCGCAAACGTGAGCATCTCCAGGTCATTGTGGTTGTCGCCGATGGCTAGAACTTCCTCGCGTGTCACTCCCCTCAAGGCCGCCCACTCCGCCAGCGACGCGCCCTTCGAACAAACCGGGTTGATCACATCAATCATAGAAAAATCTCTGCTTAGATAGACGGTCACGGCCAGCGCGAAGGCTGCCCGAAACTCAGCTCCCCGCAGCGTCGTTTCCGCTTCTCGCATCCGTCGGATGCCTCCGCTCAACATCACCTGAATGGGATCTTCGGTCAGACAACTCTCCAGTGGATTGGCCAGTCCCAGAAACTCGCGATTACGCGTGTAATACGCGGTTCGAATCGGGTCGTCTAAGTTCATAGTTTCAAGTACGATCTGATTCTCGCGCCGGCGATCAAAGACAACTCCTGCCGAATCCCGCCACGGTCGTGTAAGTTCCAGAACCCGCCGAGCAGTCTCCCGCAGAAGCAAGTGCCGCACGTGGGTCTCTCCGTCGTAGGTGCGAATAACCGCGCCGTTGCTGACAATCATCGTCAGCGGCGTCCCAACCTGGCGAGCGATCGGCAGGGCAAAGTCATATCGTCGGCCAGTCACCAGAGCGACTTCGATCCCGCGCTCGGTGGCCGCTCGAATCGCAGCGCGATTGGCCTCCGGAAGCTGCCACCGGCTGTCCAGAAGGGTCCCGTCAATATCCAGGGCGATCAGCCGCACGCTCATCTCCCAATTATACCGCTAAAGGGTGATGTCCAGGGGAACGCAAGGGAATCTCTTGGCGCGAAAGTATAGCCAAAATCGCCTGTGATAGAATTTTCCGCTATGCCGAAGCAGACCAACGTCCAGGAACTAGAGTGTTCCGCTTGCGCGAAGAAGTTTGACTCCTCTATTGAGCAGCACCTATGCACCTGCGGTAAGCCGCTGCTAGCTAAGTATGATCTGAAAAAGGCCGCGGCCACGCTAACTCTCGAAAGCCTCAAGTCGCGCCCAGCCACCCTCTGGCGCTATGCCGAGGTGCTGCCAAACGACCCTACGATAACCTTGGGAGAGGGTATGACGGCCCTGCTGCCTGCCAAAAGGCTAGGAGCCAGCCTGGGTCTATCTAACCTGTTGGTTAAGGATGAAGGCCTGAACCCTACGGGCTCCTTTAAAGCGCGCGGCATGACGGCCGCGGTGACCCGTGCCAAACGATTGAACGCAAAGGTTTTAGCTGCTCCCACAGCGGGAAACGCGGGCGGCGCTTTGGCTGCCTACGCCGCCGCAGCTGGTATCCCGGCCGTCATCGTAATGCCCCTAGACACGCCCTCTGCAAACGTTCTGGAATGCCAGGCGTTCGGAGCTAAGGTCATTAAACTAAACGGTTTAATATCAGACTGCGGCAAATATGTCGCGGAAAGGAAAGACCGCGAGGGTTGGTACGACGTTTCGACTCTCAAGGAGCCCTACCGCGTCGAAGGCAAGAAGACCATGGGCTATGAGCTGTGGGAACAGTTCGGTGGCCAGCTGCCGGATGTGATTCTCTATCCTACCGGCGGAGGTGTCGGCCTCATCGGCATGTGCAAAGCGTTTGACGAGATGCAAGAGATGGGCTGGATCGGCTCGGGGAGGCCTCGCATGGTCGCCGTGCAGGCGGAAGGCTGTGCGCCGATTGTCAAAGCTTGGGAAGCGCAGCGTGCGACTTCGGAATTTTTTCAACAAGCCGCAACTTTGGCTTCGGGACTTCGCGTTCCCGGGCCGCTCGGCGACTTTCTCATCCTAGGCATGCTCAAGCAAACTCACGGAACGGCACTGACAGTAACCGATGAAGAGATGCTTCTAGCCGGGAAGGAATTGGCATCGCTGGAAGGAATTTTCGCTGCCCCGGAAGGCGCCGCAACGGTGAGCGCGGCACGTAAGCTTCGAGCTTCCGGCTGGATCAAGCCGCAGGAAACCGTGGTGTTGTTCAACACCGGGACCGGGTATAAGTATTCCGAAGCATGGCAACGAGCCTTGGAGGCCTAAACTTAGCTAACGCTATGAAGACACACCGGATTTATTACGACGACGCGTACGAACGAGAATTTACGGCGCGGGCCGTGCATTGTGAACTCCTCCCGCCTGATGTGAACGCTGGAATTACCACGCAGGTCTTGGGCTTGGTTCTGGATCGCACGGCTTTCTACCCAACTTCTGGCGGTCAACCAAATGATTTGGGAAAAATCGGAGACGCAAATGTCCTCGACGTTCGCGACGATGGCGACGAAATCATTCATGTCGTCGATCGCCGCCCGGACGGTCCGGACGTTCTCGGTTGCGTCAACTGGCCGCGGCGCTTCGATCACATGCAGCAGCATACTGGGCAGCACCTGCTCTCGGCGATGTTTCAAGAACGGTATGGGAGACCGACGGTCTCTTTCCATCTCGGGGCGGATTTGTCTACCATCGACCTGCGAGGCCCCGAGCCTACCGACGAAATCCTCGAAGGGGCGGAACGCGCTGCTAACAAGATAATTTTTGAAGACCGTCCCGTAAACGTTCGCTACGGCACCGCTCGAGACTTGGCGGAACTCGGCGTGCGCAAAGAAGTGGAACGCGCCGGGATCTTACGGGCCATCGAAATCGCCGGGACGGACCTCCAGCCTTGCGGCGGAACGCACGTCAAGACCACCGGCCAGATTGGAACACTGCTCGTTCGGCGCTCGGCGAAAATGCGGCAGGACTGGCGCGTGGAATTTGTTTGCGGCGCGCGAGCGGAACGCGCCGCGCGGCAGGATTTCCTGCGTCTTCGCGCGGCCGCGGAAAAGTTAGGTTGCGCGCCGGAGGAATTGGTGCGAGCCGCGGAGCGCACACTCTCCGAGCGCGACGCGCATTTCAAGAGGACGCGGGTGCTCGAGGAACGTGTCGCGGAAATCGAGGCGGCGGAGGCAGTGCAGGGAGCCGCGCCGGGCCCGGATGGAATTCGCTTGATTCGTCGCGTTTTTGAGGATGTCGAACCCGAATTCCAGGGCCGCTTCGCAACGCGCGTCGCGAAAGCGGAAAGATCAATCGCGTTGCTGGCAGGGCTGGGCTCTGGACATATCCTTTTCGCGCAGCATCCCGCCGCAGGCAAAGACATGAATGCCGCTCTAAAAGAAGTCTTGGCGAAACTAGGCGGCAAAGGCGGCGGCACGCGCGATTTCGCCCGCGGTCGTCTCGATGATCCCGCGCAGGCTGAGGAAGCCCTGGCACTCGCAAAGGACATGCTGTCGGGCAAGGAAAAGGCCGTCTAGCACAATGGAAAGAAACGGCTAGAAAAGCCGCGTGCGAAGGCGATCCGGGATGTGCTCGAGATCGATGAGCGTCAGAAAGTCGATGGTTTTGAATTCGCGGTCAATCGCGGGCGGGCCGCAGAGCCGCGCCGAGACATCCAGGTAAGCGCGAAATAGACGTGGTGTAGCGGGCGCTGGCGTCGCTTTGTTTCCCATACGGCATCGAAACCGAGGCTTGGGTTCTGTGCGCAGCGCCGGCTCGATGAGATATTTCTCTCGCAACTGCTCGTACAGCGCCAGGCCCTCGGCTTCGTCCTGTGAACTCACCGAACTGCATCCAAGCAAGTAGCGCGCCTTCGAACTTAACGCGTATCTTACGATCCCTTTCCAGAGCATGTGCAGCACTGCGGTATTCCGGTAGTCGGCATGCACACAAGCGCGGCCGAGCTCGAGAACTTGCTCGCGAATTCCTTCAAATGGCGCGAAATCGAAAAACTGCTCGTTGTAATAGCCGAGATTTCCTTTGGCACGGAAGCCGCTCTGCATGCGATAGGTCCCGACCAGTTTGCCCGAGAGGGTATCGCGAACCATCAGATGGTCGCATATGAAATCGTAGCGGTCGCGATCGAGGCCGATGCCTCGGGAGCTTGCCAGGCCCTCGCCCAGCTCGCAATTAAAGACCAGATAGCGCAAGCGCTGGCAATCGATCAGATCCTCGAGCGACTCGGCCATGCCGGCGCGAAAGTGGTTTGTGGAAGCGAGCGGATTCTCGCAAGCGTGCTCTAAGACCCCGAGTGATGGCATGTCCGAAGTGTCGAACGGAGTAGATTGCTGGGATGTTAGAGGGGTGTAAATGCGCGGGTTTCCGGGGGTATCGGATCGGATACAGAGAATTCTCGTGGCCAGCTGCAAGACAGGGAGGCGCGCCAGCAAAGAAACGGGCGAGCTTGGTGGAAAGGAATTTAGAGAAGGACACCACGACAATCCGGGGGCGGCGAGGCAAATCGAGATGAGGAGACGCGAGGTGAGAGGAGTGGCGTTCGTCGGATTTATCCTCTCGACCGGACTAGGGTACGGCAATTCTGGCCTGGGAAATATCGGGAATTTGTTGACGAGACTGGGCTCGGACTAGATCGGCTGCTTCGTTCCTTCGCGTTCCTTTAGGAATGCATGGACTTCCGCCCGTGTGGGCATCGAAGGCTGAGCGCCTCGGCGAGTGACGGAAATCGCGGCGACTGCGGAGGCCCAGGTAGCACCGCGGACGGGATCCTGGCCCTCCAGAAGAGCGGAAGCAAACGCGCCGTTGAAGGCGTCGCCGGCGGCGGTCGAGTCAATCGCGCGAACTGCGTAGGCGGGCAGGAAAACTCTTCGGCCATCCGCCAGCGCAAGAAAACAGCCGCGCTGGCCGAGTTTGAGGAGAACGTTGCGGCTGCCGCGCTCCAAGAGAATCTCCGCAACCTCTTCCATGGCATTTTCGGGGACGTCCTGTGATTTGAGTCCCAAGAGGGAGCACGTCTCCGATTCATTCGGCGTGAGCCAATCCACACCTTCGAGCAGAGATGTGGACAGTGGCTGTGCCGGTGCTGGATCGAGCACCAGCGGAATGCCTTCTTTGTGCGTGACGGACGCAAGATATTCGACTGCTTCTAGTGGAGTCTCCAGTTGCGTTAAGACGATGCCGGCGCTGCGAATGACCTCTAGATGTTTCTGGATGTAGTGCGAAGACACACTTGCATTTGCGCCGGGGGTTACAACGATTACATTTTCGCCGTTCTCGGCGGTGATGATTTGAGCGATTCCCGAAGAGGTGGGTTCCATGTCGACAGCGGCCGTGTCCACACCTGCGGATTCTAGGTTGGCTCGGAGTTCCGCGCCAAAGGAATCATTGCCGAGTTTTCCGATCATGCTCACCGGCGTGCCAAGACGGGCGGCGGCGAAGGCTTGATTGGCGCCTTTTCCGCCGGGGAAGGAAGCAAAACTGGCGGCGGTTAGCGTTTCGCCCCGCAGCGGGATTCTTGGAGCTACAGAGACAAGATCAAGATTGATGCTTCCCACGACCACGAGGCGCTTTCTCATGTCATTCGGTGTCCCTTGGCGTGAACTTGAATAGACCAGAGATCTTTCCGAAAAATCCCCATTTTCGTCATTTGGAAATTACCGGGGCGAGTGCGACCGCCGCCAAGCCCACTACGAAAAACAAGAACATCAGGGGAATGAGTTTGCGGGCGTCGGCGGGTGCGTTGGCAAACTCCTTCCAAACGAACACTCCCCAGATGGCGGAAACCATGGTCGCGCCTTGTCCGATGGCGTAGGAAATAGCGGGGCCGATGATTTGGGCGTGAGAGGCAACAAAGTTCAAGACGGCGCCGGTGCACCAAATGGCGCCGCCGAGAATTCCCCAGAAATGCCAGAGGCCCGGGCTTTTGGTGTAGTCGCTCAGGCTGACGGGTGCTCCGCCGGTGAGGGGCTTGCGCATTAAGAAGTAATTTGCGGGGACGGCGCAGATGGCGACGCCTAGGGCGAAGAAAAAAGCTACGGCATAAGGACCGAGCGAATTCTGGCCGGTGATCGCTTTCGTGACTAGCGGATAGAAGCTGCCCATGAGGATACCGCACGCCAGGCTGATCTGGATTCCGCGAGCGCCGAGGGCTTTGCGGGTTGTTTCTCGCCTGCGGTAGGCGATGGCATCCACAATGATTGCCAGTGCTACCAGCAAGACGCCCCCGAAGAGCAAGAGAGGATTGCCTTGTGGAGAAATGACGTAGTTCAGAAGCACGCCTACCACGAGAGCGAGGCCGATGCCGATGGGGAACGCCACGGCCAGTCCGGCGATTTCGATGGCTGCGACAAGCAAGAGGTTGGCAACATTGAAGACCGCGCCGCCCAGGAGGGCAAACAGGATATGGCTTCGGTCGGCGGTGCGAATATTATTGAGAAAAGAGAGTTGGCCGCCGCCCATACTGCCGAGCGTCAGGCCCCACAATAAACTTGCGATAATAATTCCGGCCACATAGTCCCAGTAAAAGAGTTGGAAAGGCCAGCCGGGCGTCAGTTTCATCGTGTTGGCCCAGGATCCCCAACAAAGCATGCTGCCGATCATGAAAATCAGTGCGATGATGTACGCTTCCGGTTGATACATGAAAGCCTCGCTCTCTCTGGCGGCCGGCCGGTTGCCAAGCAATCTTTAGATTCCTCGATCAAGTCCTGACGCCTTCGCTAGCCGGAAGCATGGCCAGCAAGCCACTGCGATGCGACGACCGATAAAACGTGCCGGTTCGGCCAGTTCCGCAAAAGCGCCGTGGTCAGAGGGCCGGGAATTGGGCTTGCGGGCCGGCGCGAATTAAAAGCGACGGTATGATGCCTTAAAAAATAGTGCTTGGCAATGCGATTGAAACGTTTAATTTGTTCACAGCAATTCAGAGAGAGGAAATAACCAGCGTTTATTGGCTAGCTGTCGGAACCGCAGTTTTGGCGTGCCTAAGAATTGGAAGCATTCAATCGGGGTTAAATTCGCCCTTGCAAGACGAAATCGGGCTATCCGGCAAGGCAATTTAGCCCGGGTGGGACGCACCCCTTGCTGCGCTACGACTTTCCGTCCGAACGTCCTTACGAAGATTATTCTGTGTGACTATCGTCGTTAGGCAACACTACAGAATTGCGGATCCGGAGTTCTGTAGGCAGCACGATTTGCTGTGGGCGTCCTTTTTTGCCGGCGATGCGCTCCAATAGAAGCCGGGCCGCCGTCGCGCCCATCTGGTAACCGGATTGATGGACAGAAGAAAGAGCCGGGTCGGTGAACATTCCCAACTCGAGATCGTCAAAGCCAATGATAGAGACATCCTTGGGGCAGCGTAATCCCAATTCCCGGACGGCCAGCAACGCACCCAATGCGACCATATCGTTGGCGGCGAAAATTGCCGTGGGACGCGGCAGCATGTTGAGCAGACGCAGCGCGCTTCGGTAACCGCTGTCGCGGTCGAAGCGGGTCTCTTGCACGTATTCGGGTGTGATGGTCACCTTGTGTTTTGCCAGGGCTCTCTGAAATCCCGCGAGACGCTCGACGGCGTTAGTCACATGAGATGGGCCGGCTAGCATCGCTAGTCGGGTGTGACCCATCTTGAGCAGATATTGCGTCGCCTGGAATGCGCCCTCCTCGTTGGCCACCATGACGGCGTCGCCTTTCCAGTCCGACGGCCGACGATCGAGGAAGATCAGCGGGATACCCTGGGGAATGGAATAGCCCAGCTCGGAGGACAGGCCGCGCTCTGAAGCAGGAATAATCAGCAGGCCGGCTGGACGATAGGAGCGCAACTCGTCGATGTAGGCTTTCTCCTTCGCAGGATCGTTGTCCGTATTGCAGAGCACCACGCGATACGATTTGTTGAACGCCACGTCTTCCACTCCCCGGACGACTCCCGGGAAAAAGGGATTGGTGATGTCGGGGATCACCATGCCGAGCATGTTGGTCGAATCGCGCCGGAGTCCGCGAGCTAACTGGCTCGGTTGGTATCCGAGACTGGTGATGACATCGAGCACCCGCTTCCGAAGTTTCTCGCGAACAGGAGCCGTCCCATTGACGACGTGCGACACGGTGCCGATGGAGACCTGCGCCCGCTCGGCTATCTGTTTCATCGTGGTGGGTTTGGTCATAGTGAGCGAAGCTATGTTTCCGCCGCCGGGGCCGTTTTGCGACTCTTTTCTTGCGCGGCAAGTTAATCGAAGGTCCCGTAACTTACTGCGCGTCTTCGACGCAGCGGAATCCCAATGCTCCGGAGCGATCCATGCTGGGCGACATCATCAAGAGTTTACCGTGTTCTGTCAATTTATATGCTTGAGGGAAATACCAGATGGAGCCTTGCGGTTGGTAATTGCTTCCGCCTCGCAGAATTCCGGCGCGTGTGTGCTCATCCAGAAACTCATCTGTCCATTGCCACACGTTGCCAACCAGGTCCATCACTCCGAAGGGGCTGACTCCTTTTGGATGCGCGGAAACGGCATCGGGACCGCGCATGGCGCGGCCCTTGTCCGGAGCGGGGACTCGGGACCCATCCCACTGGTTTCCCCAAGGATAGAGGCGGCCGTCGGTGCCTTCAGCGGCGTATTGCCATTCCCATTCGCGTGGCAAACGCTTCCCGGCCCAGGCGGCAAAGACGCGCGCATCTTCAAGGGAAACCCAGGTGACCGGCTTGTCTCCCCAACCCTGCGGGTAGGCGCCATTCTGCCAGTCGCGCAGAAAGTTTAAGTCATCCTCGGGCTGATAGTGCGTGGCGTCCAGAAACTTCTTGAACTCGGCGTTCGTGACCGGATATTTGTCCATCCAGAAGGGCTTTATGTGCACAACGTGCTCGTGGTATCGGCGCGGCGAGTCTTCCCAGGGATATTGGACGTCAACGCCGATGTCGTCGAAGCCTTCGATTTCGATGCCTTGCACTTTGAACAGAAAGTCGGCTTCGGGAATTTCGACCATTCCCGCGGGTGTCCCGGACGCGGGTTTCGTTGCCGCGATCTCTACCATTTGCTGCAAAAGAACGGTGCGTTTGTCTGACAGGCTGGAGAGTGGCGTGGCCGTCATCGTCTTCATGGTGGCCATCAGGCTCGACCTATTCTCTGTGAGCGGCAACCGTGTGGCCAGCACTGCGCCGTAGTCTTTGGCGCCCAGCGAAAACGTTAGGACGGCTTTGTCACCGCGTCGTTCCGGGGCCAGCTCGACGCCGTGGTAGAGATCGAAGTAATGCATGCCCTCCTCGAAGGGAAGTTCCATTTCCGGACCGGCGAGGTTGTATTCGTTGCGGTTGATGATCGTCCAGAGCGTTTCGTCTCCGAGCGGCCAGCGGCTGGCAAATACTCCAAAGCGAAGCACGGGAAAGAATGGCTCCCAATCCTTGCTCACCAGAAACGGGGCGATTCCTCGTTCGATCGTCGCAACTCGCCGCGTCGCTTCGCCGTCGCGAGGCGTGATTCCGTTCCAGATGCCCCAGATGTTTTCCCAGCTCTCCCAGCCGACTCCGTTGAAGAACGCGAACTGCAGGTCATCGGTCTTGTCGCGGTTCCAGCGATCCGAGATGTTCACCATGTGGCGCGTCTCGAGCCACTTATAGCGATCGACGCGCGGCGCGAAAGGGAATTTGTACTGGCCCCACGTTAGGACGTCATAGCTGACGGCTTCATCATGCGGACCTCCTTCGGGTTCGAACGCCAGCGGATGACCGATGCGCTCGGCGGCTTCGGCGAAGGGGCGAGGGACGCCGTCTTGTGTGTCGCCGTTGATGCCGTCCGCGCCGATTTCCGCCATCAAAGTGGCAATGGCATCGGGCCAGGATTTTCCGGCGTCGCGTGTCCCCTGATCCCACATCATCATGGGGAAAAGCACGCGCACTCCACGCCGGTGAAAATCGGCCACCATCTGACGAACACCGGCAGCGCCGCCTGGCATCGAACGGACCATGTCGTGCTGATTTCGATTATCGATCCCCATGTTGGGATACGTTGGCCAGACCAGCACGGAGTCGATTCCGCCGTAACGCTTCACCGTGTCGTCGACGTAGCGATCTACCGTGTAGCGGTGCGTAACGGGGTCGTAGAGAAAACGGTCCTGGACCATCATTTGAGGTTGCATGAAGCTCGATTGCGTCCATTGGAGGGCCGGCAATTCATAGCGGGAGTCGCTGTAACCGATGCGGATGCGCCGCTCCATGCGCCAGTGCGTTACATCGGCGAGCCAATTGTCGTGATCTTCGGGCGTGCAAGCGCTTGAACCGCCTTCCCAGGCGCCCCTCACCTCGAGGCATTTGGGGCCCGCTATCTGTTGCCAATCGGCGTCCCACGCAGCCGCGCCGCCGGGGACATAGGCTGTATCTTGAGCCCAAAGAGATGTGGCAGAGATACCCGCAAACACGAGAAAGGGAAAATAACGGGAAGTCATAGCACGCTCCTGGTAGGCCGCCCCGGCGACAATCTTGACCGAACGCCAATATCAAACGTTTTAAATGGCAAAGTCCAGCCAAACCAATGCCATTTCCGGCCGTGAGACTAGCAGGCGGGAACGCTCGACGGAGCACACTCTGGGAACAATACCCTGAGGCTCCTTTTGAGAGTCCGGCATGCACTCTCCTATGGGTTCGTTGACGCCATTCGATTCTTGATCTGGGCATCGATTTCATCGCTCAGGTATCCGCAATCTAGACGCATAAACACGGAGGTATAAGGGATCGTTGTGTTGGTCTTGATGAACAAGACGCGAAAGGTTTTCGCCGCTTCATCAATTTTGGAAATGGCCTCCGAGTGCGGAACGCTCGACAGCATGTCCTTACTGAACTCGCGGTTGATTTGCTCGCGTAGATGGGTGACCCCGGGGTAGTTCTGTTCCGGTACAAATGGAAGTTCCCGGTCCACGAAGGCGGCAGCGCGCACATGCTTTGATGAAGCGATAGCCTTCGCCACGTAGTGTAGGACCTGTGCCAAGTCCTGATTCACGACGATCGTCTCGATTCCGGTTTGGGAATAAGCTGGAAACGCGGCGTCACTAACTACGACCCAATTGCGGTGGCCGTAGAGCGGCAGCCGCTCGTGCAACGTTGTCTGCCAGTCAGCAGCCGCCGGATTGGTAGCCGCCGGCCTAGGCCAGGCACCTGCAAGGAAGAAGAGAACCAAGGTGACCGACAGCAGCTGCAATTTGGATGTCTTCATAGCTTCCTTCCATTCAGCGGAGTTCCCGTAGCCCGGGCGCAGCTTTTTTGCACGCCACCGGCGGCTTCAGGAAGTCTTGAATAAAACGTTTCAACCCATGGAACGCCCTCACCCTATGCTGGCGCTTTCCGCCTGTCAAGCTTCACGTGGAGTGTTTATCTTCGCTCCGAAAGGATGTCACCCAGGAGACAGGGGGAAGAGCTGATGGAGTGAGAAGAAACTACTTCGCGCCCAGCCTCGGCAGTTCGCGCTTCAACGGGAGTTTTTAAGGCGCCTTCGAGTCGATGCCGCAAATGTAACCGAGGGCGACGACGAACGCCACGACGGGGCAGGCAACCTATCGATATCTCCGAATAACGAGGTTGTGGCGGTCGGAGCGGTAGAAACCCAAAACGTACAACACGGCCTTTCCGTTCGTTGAAAAAATAACCTGACGGATTCGCAAGAGCGGTTCACGCCGCGAGACATCCAGAAGATCCGCCGTGCGGGGATCCGCCGCCGTCGCATCCACCTCTTCATCCGCATATCCGATTTCCACCTTGTAATCGCGTTCGAGGATGCCAAACAACGATTCCCTTTGTAGCGGAGCCGAGAGCAGTCCGGAGAATTGCGCTGCGGAGAGGTAGCAGGTCTCAAGAGCAAACGGCTCTCCCGCGGCATGTCTCAGGCGCTCTAGCTTTATGACGCCAGTCTTCGGAGAAAGGGAAAGCCGCGCGTTAGCTTCTTGCTCGTCGTCGATAATCTTGGCGAAGAGCACTTTCGATGCTGCCGTCATGCTTCGGCTGGCCATTTGTTCCGTATAACTCATCAGCTTGTTGAAGTGGATCTTGGGCGTCGAGACAAACGTGCCGATCCCACGTCGGCGCTCTACGACTCCTTCCCGCTCAAGCGAGGCCAGCGCGTGGCGCGCGGTCATCAGACTCACTTGATGGATCTTCGCTAAGTCGCGTTCCGAGGGCACAGCGTCCCCGGTGCGCAAGTCTCCGGCATCGATGCGCTTCCGGAGAGTGCCTTGGATTCTCTGGTAGGCAGGCACCCCGTTACTTCGACTTTTAGGAGGCATTCTCGCTCCCGAAATTTACAAACAGCCTAGAACGAATTGACGCGCTCTCACAGCCAATGGAATGTAGAAAAAACGGGAACCCTTGTCGTGCGCCGGGTTTCCCGCATTCCAGTGTCCCGGCCCGCTGCCCATTGCCGCGCCGTTGGCAGGCACGGAAGGCTGCCCTCAGGCAGCCTTGTAATGCGGTTGTCAGGCAGCGTTGGACGCTTCGTAGTGATATAGAGCGCAAATCGATCCTGCTATACATCACCATCGCCCAGTGCTATACATCCCGCCTTCCATAATCCTTATAAGTCATTACTTTTCGCTTGACAAGCTTAAAATCGTGCTATATAGCTATTCACCATTCGGCCATATAGCAGTGCCGGGGTGCCGGCAGCAATGCAGAAGATCTCGACAGTTGAGGAGAGGCGGAATGGCGGTCGGGGGCCTCGCCTCGGAGGAATTAACATGAAAAAACTGCAGTCTGTGGGGCTAACTATTTTGTGCGTGACGCTGCTCGCGCTTTTGTGCGGCGCCAATCGGGCGTGGGCTCAGGATGTGACCGCGACGATTTCGGGAACAGTTACCGATCCCAGCGGTGCGGCGGTTGTCGGCGCCACTGTCACCGTCAAGTCCGTGGAACGCGGAGTTACCTATAAGGCCGGGACTACCGAGGGAGGGCTTTATAGCATCTCGCAATTGCCGGTCGGCAACTACGAACTGCGTGTTGAAAAAGAGGGTTTTCAAACTTCAGCGTTTCCTGCGTTCACTCTGGTGCTGAACCAGGTTGCGCGTATCGACGTCGCACTGAAAGTCGGCCAGGTCACCCAAACGGTCGAGGTAACGGGTTCCGCGCCGGTTCTGAAGACGGAAAGCACGCAAGTCGACACCATCATCAACTCGGCCACCAACGACAATCTACCACTGGCCTCGCGCAATTATGTCCAATTGACCCTGCTTGCGCCTGGATCAGTATCGACCGATCCCAGCAGCTTTAACAACGGCAACAATACCGGCGGTTATGGCGGTCGTCCGTTGATCAACGGCAACCGCGAGCAGGCCAACTATTTCTTGCTCGACGGAATGGATAACAATCAGGTTTCCGATAACCTCCTGGGTTACACACCGGCCCCCGATGCGATCGAGGAATTCAACCTGATTACCAATAATGCTCCGGCGGAATTCGGCACCTTCATGGGCGGCGTGGTGAGCGCAACCATCAAGTCCGGTACGAACAGTTTCCACGGAGACGTTTGGGAGTTCTTGCGGAACGACAAGCTGAACGCGAATAGCTGGTCGAATAATTTCAACACCAACAATGGAGTGTGGGATCCTCTTCCCAAGGCCAAACTCCGCTGGAACATGTTTGGCGGTACGTTTGGCGGCCCGGTCATCAAGAACAAGCTGTTCTTTTTTATGGATTACCAGGGCCAGCGCTTCGACATCCCGACTTCACCGACTACGACCACGGTCTTCTCGACCGCCGAGCGCAGCGGAAACTTTAGCGAGCTTTGTCCCGCAGGATTCAACGCTTCCGGCGTTTGTACGTCAACGACCAACGGGAACGTTCAGTTGTATAACCCCTGCGTTTCCTTCAGTGCGCCGTGCACTGCTTCCTCGGTCGCCGCCGCCCCGGGCAACCGCCAGCCATTTCCGAACAACCAGATTCCGTTGGCTATGATCAGCCCTGTGGCCAGCAACCTGTTTGGTTCCTCCCTCTATCCGGCAGCCATAAACACTAACCTGCAAAATAACGCTGTGTATACCACTAACTCGCAGCAGAACGTGGATCAGGGCGATATCAAGGTCGACTACAGGGCCACTTCGAAGGACAGCATTTCGGGTCGCTTTACTCGCGCTTTCCAGAACAATCCGTCGGCGAATACGGACGTGTTAGTTGGAAACGGATTCTCGACTACACCGATCTATAATATCGTTGGCGATTGGACTCGAACCATTGGCAGCAATCTTGTCAATGACGCCCGCTTCGGCTGGAGCCATATCACACTGAATAACGGCACTAGCTGGGCTTCGAGCGTGGGGGAATACGGCAATACAATTGGCATTGGGAACGGTAACCCTGCGAGTCTTCCCGGGCTCCTGGCCATCAACTTAAGCAATACCGCTGTGTCTAACTTTGGGAATGCCGAGACCGGCGAAAGCTTCAACGACAAGGTCTGGCAGGCCGAAGATGCCGTTACCTGGACACATGGCAGGCACACCTTCAAGTTCGGTGGGCAATTCAATCATGAGATCATCAAGACCTTCTATCCGGGAAACAATGGAGAACTAGGCCTGATGGACTATGACGGCCGGTTCACCAGTAACGTCATCGGGAGTACTGCCGCCGGCGAAGGAAATGGTGCGGCAGACTTCTTCCTGGGTCTCCCCTATCAGATTGGCCGTGGCGTCAGTACCGGCAAGACCTGGACACAGACCGATAATATTATTGGCATCTACGCTGAAGACACATGGAGAGTCACCGAGCGCCTGACCTTGAACCTCGGTTTGCGTTATCAGTTGTTTACACCATGGGTGGAGGTAAACAACCAACAGTCTAATTACGATTTCGCAACGGGCGCTGTCGAGCTAGCCGGCCAGGACGGGGCCAGCAGGTCTCTCTATAATGGCGTCTACGGGGGAAAGGACTTTGAGCCGCGCGTGGGGTTCGCTTGGACTCCGGCGCTCCTGGGCAACCACACCGTGATACGCGGTGCGTTCACCATCTCCTCTTATCTCGAAGGGACAGGCACGAACCTGCGTTTGCCCCAGAACCCGCCCTTTACCCCAGCCCAGATCAATACCATCTACAACAACGCAGCATTACCTGGTTCGACCTCTTCGGACGGTATTCCAGCAACGCCGCCAACGAGTAGCTGCGTGAACTATTCGTGCTTCGCTGGCGCCATTCTCGATCTTTGGGATCCCAACGTTCAGCCGGCGATTGACGATCAGTGGAACCTAGCAGTCCAACACCAATTCTGGGGCAATACCACGTTCCAGCTTGGGTACGTCGGGCAGCGCGCCGTGCACTTGATGGTGCCGTTTTCTTATACGCAGAGGGAGCTGCTTCCCAATTCCACTTGCGCGACTATGAACCCACCAGTCACGGTCCCGCCGACCGCGCCGGTGCCGTGCACCGCTCCGAGCCCGTTCTTTGCCCAAAACCCAGCATTTTACAACACGATTGCCACAGTAACTGGCGGAACCCAGTCCAACGGCACAATGGGGTACAACTCGCTGCAGGCCGTCCTCCAGAAGGAGATGAGCAACGGGTTGCAATATCAGGTGTCCTATACCTACTCCAAGTGCATGTCCGACAGCACGGGTTACTACGGAGCATGGAATAATGCTCTCAGCGCATCGGCATACTGGCAAAACATCTACGATCCGAAGGCGGAGTGGGCGCCGTGCTATTACGATGCTACGCACATCCTTTCAGCCTATGCCGTTTATGAGCTGCCCATCGGCCGCGGCAAAGCCTTGGGCAATAACATGAACAAAGTGCTCAATGAAGCTGCCGGAGGCTGGGCGGTTAGCCCAATTCTCTCCTTCCACACGGGCTTCCCCGAGCCCGTTTACGGAGCCGCTGACGAGTCCGGGACGTTTTCTCGTGGTTCGCGTGCCAATTGCAATAGCCTCCCGGTGATTACCGGAGAAACACCCATCACCACCCCGGGAGTGGGTGGCTTCCAGTGGTTCACCAACAATGGCAACTTCACCAACCCAGCAGTGGGGACGTTTGGAAACTGCGCTCCACAGCTCGCAGGGGTACGAGGGCCGCATTACACCGACATAGACTTGAGTCTGCATAAGGACTTCCTACTGACGGAACGGATCAGGCTGCAGTTCCGAACTGACTTCATCAATGCGTTTAACCACGTACAGCTAAACGCACCAAACATGAGTCTTGGAGCCCAAATGGGACAGGTTACGGGCGCGCAACCTCCAAGGAATATCCAGCTAGCGCTGAAGCTCTACTTCTAACCATAAGCCGCGTATAATGAGGCAGGTGCTCACCCCGCCTGCCTCATTTTCTTTTTGCAGTGACGTTCAGAGGGCAGGGTTCGAAAGCAGAAACGCCTAATGCAAAATGTCTAGACACTCAGGTACGACCGCGGTTTTTGTCCTCTCAATTGGCTTCTTGTCGTCCGCACCAATCATTTTGGGTCAGCAAGCGAAAGTCGCCGCGACACCGGGCGCTCGGTCTGAGTTATCGCCGGACAAAGCGCTCACCTTGGCGGAGCAAGGGCATTGCCAGGAGAGCATTTCCGCGCTCAAACGTGCTATGGCCGGTCAAGTCCCGGCGGAAACTAGAAAAAGGGCCGGCATCGTCGGACTGCGCTGCTCTTTGACTCTGGACGATCGCGACTCCACCGTGGACTTTATCCGTTTGCTCGACAAACAGTTTGGCCGGGACCCGGACGTGCTTTTTATCCTTGTCCATGCCTACTCTGATTTATCGACGCGAACGGCCCAGGACCTCGGCCGCACAGCCCCGCAAACACTTGCTGCTCACAAACTGAACGCTGAAGCCCTCGAAATGCAAGGGAAGTGGGAACCCGCTCAGCTTGAATATGAAGGCATCCTCGAAAAGGAACCTGACGCGCCCGGGATTCACTATTTGCTTGGAAGGTTATTGCTCTCGCGACCTGATGCCGGCGCGGACGCCGCGGAACGCGCGAAGCAGGAATTCCTAAAGGAAGTCCAGATTGACCCAAAGAATGCTGGCGCCGAGTACATCTTGGGAGAACTTGCCCGGCGAGATGAGAAATGGGACGAGGCTATCTCCCGATTTTCGATGGCCGCAAAGCTCGATTCCAATTTCGCGGAAGCCTACCTGGGCTTGGGATTTTGTCTTGTCGCCGTGAAGAGATACGAAGAGGCAATTCCGCCCCTGCGGGTGGCTGTCCGCCTCCAGCATGGCAATCCCTCGGCGCATTACAATCTGGCCGTGGCCTTGAGCCGAACCGGCAAGCAGGAAGAAGCAGAGCGAGAGTTTGCCGTGCAGCGCCAATTGACGCAGAACTTTCCGCCGGGTGAAGGGAAAAAAGAATAGCACCTCGGGACGGATCTCCTTGCCTAAGATTCCAAACATAAGCAGCGCGGTTCGACTAACGCGGCGCGATTTGCTCACGGGACTTGCCGCGTCCGCATTGGTCGGTGCTTGCCCGCGAATGGCCGGGGCGCTTCCCCCGGCCGAATTTCCGTTCGAACAAGTCCCCGCTTCAGGCAGCGGCATCTCCTGGAGGCATGTAAACGGCAAATCCCCCGAAAAATACTTGCCCGAAACAACCGGCGCTGGCTGTGCCTTCCTGGACTATGACAACGACGGCTGGATGGACATTTATCTCGTCAACAGCGGCAATTGCGATTTCTACACGCCCGATCCTCCGTTGCGCAACGCATTGTATCGGAACAACCGCGATGGCACGTTCACGGACGTCACTCAGAAGGCAGGCGTAGCGGGTGGCGGATTTGGACAAGGCGTGGCTGTCGGCGACTACGACCGCGACGGATTCCCCGATCTCTATGTGACCCAGTACGGGAGCAGTATTTTGTTTCACAACAATGGCGACGGCACGTTCTCCGATGTAACGGAAAAAGCGGGAGTCGGCGCTCCCGGTTGGGCTTCCAGCGCCGTTTGGTTCGATTACGACAACGACGGCCTTCTGGATCTGTTTGTTTGCCGGTTTGTCGATTTCAGTAAGGAGAAGAACAAGCCGTGCGGCGTCCATGAAGACGGCAAGCGCCATTATTGCATTCCGAAGATCTATCAGCCCATGCCCAGTTGGCTGTTCCGCAACAATGGCGACGGCACCTTTACCGACGTTTCCAAGGCCTCTGACATTTCATCTTGCCTCGGAAAAGCCTGGGGCGTTGTGGCTTCCGATATCAACAACGATGGTTGGATGGATCTCTTCGTCGCCAACGATACCGTGGCCAATTTTCTGTTTGTAAACAATGGAAAGGGAAAATTCGCTGAGATCGGAACGGAAGCCGGCGTGGCCTACAGCGCCAATGGTCGGCCTCGTTCCGGGATGGGCGTGGACTCGGCTGACTTCAATGAGGACGGCTGGCAAGACCTGTTCGTGGCCAATCTTGATCGCGAGGATTTTGCCATTTACCGGAACAATCATGACGGCACCTTCGATGACTTGGCTATTCCCACGGGAATTGCCAAAGCTACGCGATCGATGAGCGGCTGGGGCTTGAAGTTTTTTGATTACGACAACGATGGAAATCTGGATCTGTTTCTCGCTAACGGCAATCCGGACGACCTCATTACCTCCCTGCACGGCGAGAGCAGCTATGACGAGCCGCTCGTCTTGTTTCACAGCACCGGCAATTCGTTCGAAGACGTCAGCGCCCAGAGCGGTCCTCTTTTCTCTTTGCCAATGTCCTCGCGTGGTTTGGCGCTTGGAGATTTCGATAACGATGGCGCAGTCGACGTTCTGATCTCCGTTAATAATGGTGCCCCGCTCCTCCTTCGTAATAATGCGGGCAGGCGAAATCACTGGCTGGGCATTCATCTAGTTGGGAAAAAGTCCAATCCGGACGCTGTCGGCGCTACGGTTACCTACCAGGCCGGGGATTTGAAGCGCAGGCGAGTGAAAGTCGGCGGCGGCAGCTATCTCTCTTCTCACGATCCGCGCATCGTTCTTGGTCTAGCCAAACACGAAAAGCTCGACTGGCTGGAAATCAAATGGCCCCAGCCGAGCGGCCTTGTCCAACGCCTCACCGATCTTCCCATCAATCGCTATATTACCGTCGTTGAGGGCGGTGACAAATGGAAGTAATTCAATTTAGAGTGGCGAGTCCCGGTTGTGTCCGATTCCTGTTGGGCGAGGTCCAAATCGCGAGGCTGGAAAATCCATGAAATACGTATCTATTATGCTGGCGGCTATCCTAAGTTGTGCGGGATATGCGTTCGGACAGGAGCCGAATAATCCTCCTCCTACGTTTACCAAGGACGTGGCTCCCATTTTGCAGAAGCACTGCCAAACCTGCCACCGGCCTGGCGAAGCCGCACCCTTCTCCATGCTGACCTACGAAGAGACCAAGCCCTGGGCGCCCACGATCAAAATGGTCGCCGCACAGAAAATTATGCCTCCGTGGTTTGCCGACCCGCAGTACGGCCATTTCTCTAACGAGCGCTCGTTGTCCGCGGACGAAATCCGAACCTTGGCGAACTGGGTAAATGCAGGCGCCCAGAAAGGCGCGCCCGAAGACATGCCACCGCCTGTCCAAAATTTTGTGCAAGGTTGGGGCATTCCCGCGCCAGACGTAGTCTTTCAGCTGCCCAAACCATTTCCCGTGCCTGCTTCCGGCGTCATCGACTATCAATATGTCATCGTCCCCACCGGCTTCACCGAAGACAAATGGGTCCAAATGCTCGAAGTACGCCCCACCGACCGAGCGGTAGTTCACCACATCATTGCGTATCTCCGCGAGCCCGGTTCGAACTACTTCAAAGACCAGAAAAAGGGCGTCTTCTTTGTCGCTCCGCCTCCCAAGGTTGATGAAAAGACCGACACCAGCGCGCTCCCCAGCGACTTCCTCGTCGGCTATGCTCCCGGCCAACCCGCCGAAATTCTCCATCCCGGCGAAGGAAAACTCATCAAAGCCGGCTCCGACATCGTTTTCGAGGTTCACTACACGCCAAACGGAACGCCCACAACGGACCAAACCAAGCTCGGGCTGGTTTTCGCCAAGATTCCTCCGAAAGACCGCGTTCTAACTCTCTCCGCTTCCAACGGCACCTTCAAAATTCCGCCCGGCGATCCCGACTACAAAGTGGATGCCACCTTCGAGGTACGCAAGGACGTAACGCTGGTAGCTCTCCATCCGCACATGCACTCGCGCGGAAAGGCGTTCGAATACCGGCTGATTTTCCCCGACGGCAAAAAGGAAACCATCCTAAGCGTGCCCGTCTACAACTGGCATTGGCAACTCTGGTACAACCTCGCCGAACCCATTGCTCTCCCCCAAGGCACGAAGATCGAATGCACCGCGCGTTTCGATAATTCTCCCAACAATCCCGAAAATCCCGACCCCACCAAATCCGTACGATGGGGGCAACAAAGCTGGGACGAAATGATGGTCGGATTCTTCAATTTAAAATTTGGCGCAACGATCCCTGCGGAAGAGATAAAAGCACAGGAAGGAGCTGTGCACGTTCACTAACTATGTTAGCGCCCTTGCCAAACACGCTCAGCAAACTCTTGTTGCTCGTCCTGCTGCCCTCACTTGCTCAAGTATTTTTTGCCAGCCCGGCCACTCCCGAAACCGAAACTCCGGCCTTCCGTGTGATCGCATTAGCGGAGCACGGCGGCATTCACAAACCATTTGTGGACGCCGCCAAGCCTTGGCTGGCAAAGCTCGCCACCGAAAACAATTTCACCGTCGATTACATTGAGAACACCGAAAAAATCGATGACGCCTTTCTCGCAAAATACAATTTGTTCATCCAACTGAATTACCCGCCCTACATGTGGACGGACACCGCCAAAGCCGCCTTCATCAAATACATCGAACAAGGCAAAGGCGGCTGGATCGGCTTTCACCACGCCACTTTGCTTGGCGAATTTGACGGCTACCCCATTTGGCCCTGGTTCCAGCAGTTCATGGGTGGCATTCGTTTCAAAAACTACATCGCCAGTTTCGTCACCGGCACCGTCACCGTCGAAGACAAAACGCATCCGATAATGAAAAACGTGCACTCCCCGTTCGTCATCGAAAACGAAGAGTGGTACACCTACGACACCTCGCCCCGCCCCAACGTCCATGTCCTCGCAAGCGTCGACGAGAAGACCTACACGCCCACTACCGATCTAAAAATGGGCGATCACCCCGTCGTCTGGACCAACGAACACGACAAAGCCAGAAACGTCTACATCTTTATGGGCCACCATGCGGAGCTCTTCGATAACCCGGCCTTCACCCAAATCTTCGCCAACGCAATTTTCTGGGCCGCCGGCGCACAGGAGAATCACAAAGAATGACGCAACGCCCCGTTCATCATGAAAGCCGGCAGGGAATTGACCTGGCAAGCGTACTTCGATCGTTGTGCACGGCTCTTCTCGTATTTCTCTTTTGCGACGCAGCAGCTATCGCAAAAGAACCGTTCTTCAAAGTGCTCGCGTTCTACTCAACGGATGTGGAACCCGATCATGTCCGCACGGCCAACGATGCCCTGGTTTTCTTTCGCGATTTGGCCGCTAAAAATAATTTCACCTTCGAAGAAACCACCGACTGGACCAAACTGAACGATAACGACCTCAAAAATTACCAGCTCATTTTGTGGCTCAATAATTTCCCACAAACTCCCGAGCAGCGATCCGCTTTCGAGAAATACATGGAACACGGCGGCGGCTGGCTCGGCTTCCATGTCGCCGGCTACAACGACAAAACCACCAACTGGCCCTGGTTCGTCGATTTCATGGGGGGCGCTGTCTTTTACACAAATAACTGGCCGCCGCTCCCCGCGAAATTGCTCGTCGATGACCGTACCCATCCTGTAACCAAACAACTCCCCGCCACTTACGACGCGCCCGCCAACGAGTGGTATCTCTGGAAGCCCAGTCCCCGCCTCAATAAAAATGTTCTCGTCCTCGTGACGCTCGATCCTTCCAACTATCCCATTGGCATCAAGGACA